>Ga0105044_10003086_pt1 | contig 22810 bp, 18 predicted proteins | sample MAT01_FD_78092 | JGI IMG/M metagenome (GOLD analysis project Ga0105044, IMG submission 78092) | Freshwater microbial communities from Lake Fryxell liftoff mats and glacier meltwater in Antarctica - MAT-01 | ecosystem: Environmental > Aquatic > Freshwater > Ice > Liftoff microbial mat | place...
CCCGTATGCTTGGCAATAAAGGCATACATGTCGGCAAATTCGGCAATCACCTTGTCGGTCGGCTTGCCTGAACCATGCCCGGCGCGCGTTTCGATGCGGATAAGGTGGGGTTTGCCGCCAATTTGGGCGGCCTGCAACGCAGCGGCATATTTGAAGCTGTGGCCTGGGACAACGCGGTCGTCGGTGTCGGCAGTCGTCACCAGAATTGCCGGATATTCCCGGCCCTCGCGAATGTTATGATAGGGCGAATAGGACAGCAGCTTGCGGAAATCATCTTCCTTGTTCGGATAGCCATAATCATCGACCCAATAGCGCCCGGCGGTAAAGCGGTCGAAACGCAGCATGTCCATCACGCCGACGCCTGGCAGCGCGGCGGCGAACAGGTCAGGCCGCTGGTTGACCACTGCGCCCACCAGCAAGCCGCCGTTCGAACGGCCTTCAATAGCCAGCCCGCCCTTTTTCGTGAAGCCATTCGCGATCAGATATTCGCCCGCCGCGATAAAATCGTCGAACACATTCTGTTTGTTCAGCAGGCGGCCGGCGTCGTGCCATAACTTGCCATATTCGCCGCCGCCCCGCAGATTGGCGATGGCCAGCACCCCGCCCTTTTCCACCCAAGCGAGCCGTGCCGGCGAAAATCCGGGTGTCATCGAAATGTTGAACCCGCCATAACCATAGCGCAGCGTCGATGCACCGCCAGTGCGATACACACCTTGTTAGGCGATGATGAACATCGGAACACTCGTGCCGTCCTTGGACGGATAGAAATGCTGTTCGACGATGAAATCATCGGGGTTGAACGAAAGTTTCGGCTCGGCGAACACCTGGCTTTTGCCCGTTGCGGTATCGAGCCGATAGATTGTCGTTGGCCGCGCAAAGCTGGAAAAGGCATAGAAGGTTTCGGGATCACCGGGTTTTCCGCGAAAACCCGCTGCCGTGCCGATGCTGCCCAACGTGATGTCTGCGGCAGGCGTGCCGTCCATGGTCACCATCCATGCATCCGATTTGGCATGGCCAAGATAGGACAGGATAATGCGGTCGCCCACTGCCGACGCGCCAACCAGTGTCCCTTCATTCTCGGCCACCAGCTCGGCAAGCGCCGAACGGCGCTTGACGTCCAGTCGCACCAACCGCTGGCGCGGCGCGCCCTGATTGGTCAGAAATGTGAACTGGCTGCCGATGTTGGCGATATATTTCCAGTTGTGGGCGAAATCGGTGATGACATTGATCGGTTTGCCCGCGCCGCGCCTGGTCAGGGGATACAGCGTCAGGCCATAACGGTCGTCGGTGCCCTCGGACGAAGTGACGAGCAGATATTTGCCATCATCGGTAACCGCGCCCGCGTGGTTCAGCTTGGGCCGGTCCGGCGTTGCGTGGATCAACAGGTCAGCGCTTTGCGCTGTCCCCAACCGGTGAAAATGGATGCTGTGATTTGCGTTGAGCGACTGAAACTTTGCGCCTTCTGATGGTTCGGGAAAGCGCGAATAGAAAAACCCGCTGCCATCCTTTGCCCAGGCGAGCGCAGAAAATTTGACCCAGCGCACTTCGTCGCTGACGTCCTTGCCAGTTGCAACATCGAGCACGCGGACAATGCGCCAATCGGTGCCGCCGTCCTGAACGGAATAGAGCAGCTTTGAACCGTCGGGAGAGGGTTCCCATTCGCCCAGTGCGGTCGCACCGTCCTTGGCCCAACTGTTGGGATCAATCAGCGGGCGACCCGCACCGGTCAGGCCATCACGGACATAAAGCACCGATTGCGGCTGAAGCCCGTCGTTGCGGGTATAGAAATAGCGGTTTCCCGCCTTGCGCGGCGTGTCAAAACGTTCGTAGTCGAACAGTGCAGTCATCCGTTTGGCAAAGGCCGCGCGCGCCGGCAGCGCTGCAAGATAGTCATTTGTTGCCATATTCTGCTGCGCGACCCAGTCGGCGACCTTGGGATTAACGCGGACATCATCCTCCAGCCAGCGATAGGGGTCGGCCACCGCTACGCCAAATTGCGGATCGATCAAATTCAGCCGTTCTGTAATGGGATAGACCGGGCGCTGTGCGGCCGTATGGGCTGGGGCAGAATCGGCGGCGGCAGGTTGCGCCATGGTCAGCGCTGCAATGCCGGCGAACAGGGTAGGCAGGCGAACGGGCGCGGACATGGAATCTCTCGGTTGCGGAAAATCATCTGGATGACAATCTAATGCGCAAAATGCACATCGCAAGAGCCGCAAAAATTACGACTGATCGGCACGGCGCGCTGAAAAATTGGCTCCCCGGGTAGGATTCGAACCTACGACCGATCGATTAACAGTCGATTGCTCTACCGCTGAGCTACCGAGGAACACGCCGCTTTGCGGACTGACGCGGGCCTATGCCGTTTCATCTCTGCTTTGGCAAGAGGTCAAACGATGAATTGCTCCATGGCAATCCGTTCATCCAGACCCTGATCGGGATCGAACAGCAAAGTCAGCGGGCGGGTGCGGTCGATGGCAATATCGACGGTCGCAACATCGCGGATTTCGCGCTGGTCTGCGACCGCGCTGACGGGACGTTTGGCGGCATCGCGCACGTTAAAGCGTACCCGCGTAGCTTCGGGCACAATCGCCCCGCGCCAGCGGCGGGGACGAAAAGGGCTGATCGGGGTCAGCGCCAACATTGCGGAGTCAAGCGGCAGGATCGGTCCGTTGGCTGACAGATTATAGGCAGTCGAGCCCGCCGGGGTGGACACCAGCACCCCGTCACAGGCCAGTTCTTCCAGCATAGTCCTGCCGTTCACGACCACTTCCAGCTTGGCCGCCTGGCGTGTTTCGCGCAGTAGCGATATTTCATTGATCGCAGGGACATGGTGCCGCTCGCCGCTGACGGTGGTGATATGTCCGCTTAACGGATGGATGATGAAATTGCGCGCATCGCGAATCCGGTCGAACAGCAACTCGGTGCGAAATTCGTTCATCAGAAACCCGATGGTGCCGCGGTTCATCCCGAACACTGGCAGGATCCGGCGGCTGTCGAGCATCTGGTGAAGAATTTGCAGCAGGAAACCGTCGCCGCCCATCGCCACCACCATGTCGGCCTCATGAAATTCGACAAAGGGATAGAGCGGGCGCAGCTCGGCGGCGGCGGCCTCTGCTGCTGGTGTCGGTGATGCGGCGAGTGCAACGCGGTGCTGCATGGCTGTTCCTAACCCCCTGTTACGCTCATGTGCCGCGCGACGGCAGGGGCATGCCCTGCCTTGATGACAAAATCATGCGCCCGCGGTTTAGCCCCCAGCGCAGCGTCAAGCAACGGGTCCAGCGCATGCGACCCTGAATCACGCAGCGCCGCACGCAGATCGACATGATCATCCTGCCCCAGGCACATATAGATACGCCCTTGCGCCGTCAGCCGCATGCGGTTGCAACTGGCGCAGAAATTATCCGACATCGGGGTGATCAGGCCAAGGGTAATGGGCAGCCCCGCGACCGCGAAATAGCGTGCCGGGCCGCCCGTTTTGCGGTCCACCGGCATGATTGCATGGTCGGCGCGCAGCGGTGCGATAAAGGCATGCAGCGGAATATAGTGATCGCTGCGGTCATCGTCGATTTCGCCGAGCGGCATGGTTTCGATCAGCGTCAGGTCGCAGCCGTTATCGGCGCACCAAGCTAGCATCGGGACCAGCTGATCTTCGTTCAAGTCTTTAAGTGCGACCATGTTGATCTTGACCGCAATACCCGCGGCCTGCGCTGCTGCAATACCGCCCAATGCCTGCGCCAGATCACCTACGCGGGTGATGTAACGAAACTGGTCGGGGTCCAGCGTATCGAGGCTGACGTTGATCCGGCGCACCCCCGCTGCCGCCAGCGCGCCCGCATGTTCGGCCAGCCGCATGGCATTGGTGGTCAGCGTCAGTTCGTTCAGGCCATGTCCCAGCATCGCCCCCAGCTGCGCGGCCAGTTCCGTAATCCCCCGCCGGACCAGCGGTTCACCGCCGGTCAGGCGCAATCGGGTAACGCCGCGTGCCACCAACTGGCGCGCGATAGTTGCGATTTCTTCAAGCGTCAGCAGTTCAGCACGGGGCAGAAACTGCATATCCTCGGCCATGCAATAACGGCACCGCAAGTCACAGCGATCTGTCACCGAAATGCGGACATAGCTGATCCTGCGGCCGTGGCCGTCGGTCAGCAGCGCACCCGGTGGGGCGGCGTTCGGGGCGTTCGGGGCCAGCATGGATTGCGGTGGCCTTGTGACGCAAAAAGCAACGGCTTGGCAAGTAAAGCCTGCTATGGTGCAATGATGCACGGACGGACAACATCGGGCGCGGCCATCGCGCGCCACATCGGCATGCTGGCGGCGGCGACATCAGGACCGGTGACGGCGCTGGTGGTCCAGGCCGATGCGCTGGAACGGATCAACCACAGCGCCGGTATGGCTATGGGGGACGCCGTGCTTGCCGAAATCGGCCGCCGTCTGGAAAATTTCGCCGCCGCTGAATTCGGTCATGACTGTTTTGTCGCCCGCATCGACGGGCCGCGTTTCTTGTTTGTGCCGCCTGCCGGGACAGCCCCGGGCGCGCTTGCTGCCGAACAGCGCGCGCTTCATGCCGTGCTCGCGCGGCCGCTGGTCGGCGACCCCAGTGGCCGTATCAGCATCCGGTTGGCGCTCGCGCGTTTTTCTGCCGATGTGCCGTTTGACAGCGCGCTGATGCAGGCAACCGGCGCGCTCGCCCGTCCTGCCGCAAAACGCGATGGCGCGCAGGTGAGTGCAGCAATAGCGGGCCGCGAGGTGGTCCTGCGCTATCAGCCGCAATATGCGATGACTGGCGGCGCAATGGTGGGGGTCGAGGCGCTGCTGCGGTGGCAGCATCCGGAACTTGGCCTGCTGGGTGCGGCGCCGTTGGTGACGGCGGCGTCGGCGGCGCGGCTGGATTGCCAGTTGACGGCGCATGCACATGGCTGCGCGCTGGCAGAGGTTCGCGACTGGCCCGATGTGTTGGCGGGAATTCAGGTTGCGCTGAATATTACCGCTGCCGATCTTGGCGATCCGGGCTTTGCGACGCGGTTTGCGGCGCAGCTGACAGAATATGGCTTAGCGGCGACGCGTTTTACGCTGGAACTGACGGAACAGGCGATGCTCGCCAACCCCGCCAGCGCGGCGGAGCAACTCGCTACGCTCCGGTCGCTTGGTTGCCGGATTGCGGTTGATGATTTCGGTACTGGCTATTCTTCGTTGGCGCTGCTGGCCCAGCTTCCCATCGACTATCTGAAAATCGACAGCGGATTTACGCGTGCATTGGACGGGTCAGACCGCGATCAGATCGTCGTGCGTGCGATTGTCGAGCTTGCCCGGGCGCTGGGCCTCAGCGTTATCGCCGAGGGGGTGGAGAGTGAGCGTCAGCGCGACTTGCTGGCGGGGCTGGGCGTCGATATGTGGCAAGGTTTCTGGGGGTCGGGACCAGTGCCGGGCAGCGCGCTGGCGGATCTGCTTTCCTGAAATCAAAGGGTAAAGCGCGCCCCTCCCGCGCAAAGTCAGGGGCCTGTGGTTCAGGTTGCGGCGCGCGCCAATTTCGCCAATCCCGTCGACAATTGCTGCGCACCATTGAGCCGCGCTGCCGCGCTCAGCCAATTGCCGCTGACCGACAATTTGTTATCGGGGCGGATCCGGGCGCGTCCGTTTAATCGTTCGACATAGGCGATCAGGCCGGGAACATTGGCAAACCGGTCGCCGTGAAAGCTGACCAGTGCGCCCTTGGCCCCGATGTCCAGCCTGGAAATTCCGGCCGCCTTGGCATTGCCTTTAATCTCCATCAACAGGATCAAATTCTGGGTTTCGGGTGGCAGCGGGCCGAAGCGGTCAATCATTTCGGCGGCAAAGGCATCCAGCCCGCTGCGCCCATCTGCATCGTTGATGCGGCGATAAAGCGCCATGCGCAGTGGCAGATCGGGGACATAATCCTCGGGGATCAATATGGGGGCATCAACGGTGATGATGGGCGACATGGCTTCGCGTGGCGGGGCCAGGCCCGCGCCCTCGGCCTTTGCGGTCAGGATCGCATCCTCCAGCATCGACTGATACAGTTCAAAGCCGACCTCGCGGATATGGCCCGACTGTTCATCGCCCACCAGATTGCCTGCTCCGCGAATATCCAGATCGTGGCTCGCCAGCTGGAATCCGGCGCCCAATGTATCCAGATCGCCTAGCAATTTCAGCCGTTTTTCCGCCGTCTCGGTAATTCCGCCCTGTTCGGGCGTCGTCATATAGGCATAGGCGCGGGTTTTCGAACGCCCGACGCGCCCGCGCAACTGATACAGCTGGGCCAGGCCAAAACGGTCGGCGCTGCGGATAACCAGCGTGTTGGCGCTGGGGATATCCAACCCGCTTTCGACGATGGTGGTCGACACCAGCACATCATATTTGTGGTCATAAAAAGCGCTCATCCGCTCTTCGACCTCGCCCGGGGCCATCTGGCCGTGGGCAACGACATATTTAACCTCGGGCACGCGCGTGCGCAGATATTCCTCGATATCCGGCAAATCCTTGATACGCGGGGTGACAAAGAAACTCTGCCCGCCGCGATCATGTTCGCGCAGCAGCGCCTCGCGGATCACCACCGGATCCCATGGCGCGACATAGGTGCGCACCGCAAGGCGGTCGATTGGCGGGGTCTGGATGACGCTCAGATCGCGCAGCCCCGACATCGCCATTTGCAACGTGCGCGGGATCGGTGTGGCGGTCAGCGTCAGCACATGGACGTCGGTCTTGAGCTGTTTCAGCCGCTCCTTGTGAACCACGCCAAAGCGCTGTTCTTCATCGACGATAACCAGGCCAAGGCGTTTGAACTCGACCGACTTGGCAAAGACAGCATGGGTGCCGATGACGATGTCCAATGTGCCGCTGGCCAGCGCATCGCGGTGCCGCTGCGCCTCGGCATTCGGCACCAGCCGCGACAGGCGACCAATGTTGATGGGGAAACCGCGGAACCGTTCGACAAAATTGCTGAAATGCTGGCGGGCGAGCAACGTAGTGGGACAGACAAGCGCGACTTGCATGCCGGCCATCGCCGTAACAAAGGCGGCGCGGAGCGCGACCTCGGTCTTGCCAAAGCCGACGTCGCCGCACACCAGCCGGTCCATCGGTTTGCCCGCCGCCAGATCGCCCAGCACGTCGCCAATGGCGCGGTCCTGATCGTCGGTTTCCTGATAGGGGAACCGGTCGGCAAAGGCGGGGTAACTTGCATCGGCCTCCAGCACGTCAGCGGCGCGCAGCGCGCGCACGGCGGCGGTCGCGAGCAGTTCGCCCGCAATCTCGCGGATGCGTTCCTTCATCCGCGCCTTGCGCCGCTGCCATGCCTCACCGCCCAGCTTGTCGAGCGTTACTCCGTCGCTGTCGCCGCCATAGCGCGACAGCACGTCAAGGTTCTCGACCGGGACATACAGCTTGTCGCCGCCAGAGTAGGTCAGCATCACACAATCATGCGGGCTGGTTCCCACGGGGATTGACGTCAGCCCCTCGTAACGCCCGACGCCATGGTCCAGATGGACGACCATATCGCCCACGCTGAGCGTTGCCAGCTCGGCCAGAAACGCATCAGCGCTTTTGCGGCGCTTCTGCCGCCGCACCAACCGTTCGCCCAATATGTCCTGTTCGCTCAGCAGGCTGATGCCATCGTTGGCAAAACCGCTGTCGATGGGCAGGACGACCAGCGCGGTGGTTCTGGCGTCGGCTGCGATGCCCAGCGCGGCCTGCCACCCATCAGCCTCGGTGAGCATGGTCGCGCCATTTTCGCGCAATAGTCCCGCCAGCCGGTCACGCGCACCCACCGAATAACTTGCGATAATGGAGCGCCGCCCGCTTTTCTGCTCGGCGGCAAGGTGCGCTGCGACAAGGGCATAGATATTGGCATCGGCAGCGCGTTCGGGCGCGAAATCGCGGGCGGCGTGGACCCCCATATCGATTACGCCGGGTGCTTCCGGGGCGTCAAACGGCGTGGTCAGGTGGATCGGGCGCCCGGCGGTGGCGGCGCCCCAATCGGCGGCGGTCAGATAGAGCGCGTCGGGCGTCAGCGGGCGGTAACTGCCAGCACCGCCATCAGCGGCAGCGATACGGTTGCCGTGATAATCGGTGATGGCATCGAATCGCTGCGCCGCGCTGGCATCGACGCGGTGACCGCGCAACATCGGCGTCGCGGGGTCAAGATGATCGAACAGCGTTACCAGCCGGTCTTCGAACAACGGCAACCAATGGTCCATCCCCGCCTGTCGGCGGCCGTCGCTGACCGCTTGATACAGCGGGTCGCCCGTTGCCGCTGCACCAAATAGTTCGCGGTACCGGGTGCGAAAGCGTTTGATGCTGTCGGCGTCGAGCAATGTTTCGGTCGCAGGCAACAGGGTGAGACCGTCCAGATGTCCCTGCGAACGTTGATCGGCGGGGTCAAATCGGCGCAGGCTTTCCACTTCGTCGCCAAAAAAATCGACGCGGATACCGCTGGCTTCGCCTGCGGGGAACAGATCGATGATACCCCCGCGCACGGCAAATTCGCCTTGATCGGCGACGGTATCCACGCGCGAAAAGCCGTTGGCGATCAACAGGTCGATGAACGAATCGCGGTCAATCCGCGCGCCGGGTTTCAGGCTGGCGGCCAGCTGGCGGATGCGGAAAGGAGTCAATGTCCGCTGCGTGATGGCCGCGATGGTGGTCAGGATCAGCTCGCCGCGCGTGGCCGGTGCCTGCAAAGCGGCCAGCGTCGCCAGCCGTTCGGCGCTTGCCCGCATGCTCGGCCCTGCGCGGTCATAGGGCAAGCAGTCCCATGCCGGAAAACGGTGGACGGTCAGTTCGGGCGCAAAGAAGGGCGCGGCATCGGCAATCTCCGCCATCGCGGCGTCATCGGTGGCAACAAACACCAGCCGCCGGTCGCTCGCGCGCGCCAGATCGGACAGCAGCAACGGCAGAAAACCGTCGGCCACGCGCGCAAGCGTCAGCGGGCGGTCCCCCGCAAGGATAGCGGCGACCGGGTCGGTCATGGCCGCGCGATATAATCGAGTTTGCGCAGCGCGATAACCAGATGCGGCAGTGCAAATTCCGCTGGCGGATCGGCCTTGCCCAGCGCCCAGGCCATGATGTCAACATCATCCTGATCCACCAGCGCCTCGAACCAGGCGATTTCCGATTCGTCCCAGGTCGCGCTGTGTTTGTCGAAAAACCCGCCGATCATCGCATCCGCCTCGCGCGTGCCGCGATACCAGGCACGATATTTCAGGCGTTTCAGGCGGTCGGTCATGGCCGGGCTTTTAGAGAGAAGCGGTCATGGTGCAACGCCGAATCCGCCAAAGCACTGTCATTGCTTCGCGGCGCTCGCAATGACGCCAAAGAGTAGCGCGGGGGGGCATCCGTGCGCTACACTCGCTCGCAACCATGCGACCCGATATCCTCAACCCCCTGTTTGCAGCGCTCACCGACCTGAAAGGTGTCGGGCCCCAGCTTGCCAAGCCACTAGCGCGGCTGGGGTTGGAACGCGTGGTCGATGCGCTGTTTCATCTGCCGTCGGGCCTGATCACCCGCAAGGCGGTGGCCCGGCTGGACGAGGCGTTGCCGGGGGAGCAGGTCATCGTGACGCTTACAGCGCAGGACTATCGCCCTGGCCGCAGCCCGCGTGCCCCGTTCGGCGTCGAGGCGTTCGACAGCGTGGGGGACCATGTCCGCCTCACCTATTTCGGGCGCGCGGCGGGCCTTGCCAAAAAATTATTCCCGCTGGGTGAACCGCGCATCGTCACCGGGCGGCTCGATAGTTATGGCGAGATGCGCCAGATCGTCCATCCCGATCAGGTGCTCGAACCCAGCGCGGGGGGCAACGTCGCGGCGCAGGAAGCGATTTACCCGTTGACCGAGGGGCTGACGAGCGCGCGGCTGGCTGCGTTTGTTCGCGAAGGGCTGGCCCGGCGGCCTGCCCTGGGCGAATGGATCGAGCCATCGCTGCTGACCCTGCACAGCTGGCCAGCGTGGAGTGAGGCGCTTGTCCGGGCGCATGCCAGCCCGCACGATGCCGCCGCGCGCGACCGGCTCGCCTATGACGAAATCCTCGCGAGTCAGGTCGCGCTGATGCTGCTGCGCGCGTCCTTGCGCGAACGGCGGGGGCGGGCGGTGGTCGGCGATGGGCGGCTGATAGCGCGGATGAAACTGCCCTTTGTCCCGACGGGCGCACAAACCCGCGTCATCGCCGAAATCGCCGCCGATATGGCGCGGCCAACGCCGATGCTACGGATGTTGCAAGGCGACGTGGGTTCAGGAAAAACGTTGGTTGCCCTTCACGCCATGCTGGCGGCGGTCGAGGCGGGGCATCAGGCAGCATTGCTGGCCCCCACGGAAATCCTTGCCCGCCAGCATTTTGCGACGCTGCAAAAGCTGGCGGCAGGCACCGGGGCCGAAATCGCCATCCTGACCGGCCGCGACAAGGGCCGCGCGCGCGAAGCGACGCTGATGGGCTTGGCAGATGGCAGCGTGAACATGCTGGTCGGCACGCACGCGATTTTTCAGGAAGCGGTGGGGTACCGCGATCTGGCGCTGGTCGTGGTCGATGAACAGCACCGCTTTGGAGTCGCCCAGCGGCTGATGCTGGCGGACAAGGGGCGGATACCGCCGCATCTGCTGGTGATGACGGCGACACCGATCCCGCGCACCTTGCTGCTGGCCAATCATGGCGAGATGGATGTGTCGCGGATCGACGAAATGCCGCCGGGTCGCACCCCGGTCGATACGCGGGTCGTGTCGGTCGCGCGGCTCGATGCGGTCATCGATGGCCTTGCCCGCCATATCGCATCGGGCGCACAGGCCTATTGGGTGTGCCCACTGGTCGCGGAAAGCGACAAGAGCGACCTTGCCGCCGCCGAAGAGCGCGCCGCACTGTTGCGCGCGCGGTTCGGTGAAGCCTGTGTCGGCCTGGTCCATGGACGGATGAAGGGGCCGGACAAAGATGACGTCATGGCCCGGTTTCAGTCGGGCGAACTGCGGCTGCTGGTCGCGACCACGGTGATCGAGGTTGGCGTCGATGTGCCCGCCGCCAGCCTGATGATCGTCGAACATGCCGATCGGTTCGGCCTTGCCCAGCTCCACCAGCTGCGCGGGCGGGTCGGGCGGGGCAGTGCGCAATCGGTGTGCCTGCTGCTGCGTTCCGGCGCGCTATCCGATACAGCGCGCGAACGGCTGGCGTTAATGCGCGAGACGACCGACGGTTTTGTGATTGCGGAAAAGGATCTGGAACTGCGCGGCGGCGGCGAACTGTTGGGACTAAAACAGTCGGGCGATGCCGATTACCGGCTGGCCACCCCCGAACAGCTTGTGCGCCTGTTGCCCACCGCGCATGATGATGCACGCCTGTTCGTGGAGCGCGACAGCGGGCTTGTTGGCACGCGCGGCGAAGCGATGCGCCAATGCCTGTATCTGTTTGAACGCGATGCCGCGGTGCCGTTGCTGCGCAGCGGATAATTACTGCTCGGTGCGGACGCCCAGCGCCTTTATCAACGGCAGATAATCGTGAACTGCAATCATGCGGTCGAACTGCACACCGGTTTTGCCGCCCAGCGACCAGATGACGCGCGCCGCGATGCGGCCAACGACTGGCATTTTAAAGATCACCATGTCGCCAACATCAAGCCCGCGTTCAAAACGCATCAGCAACCCATCGGCGCTGATATTGACGCAGGTGCCGATTTCCTGACGCCCATCGGTCATGATGAAGGGCAGGCGACAATAAATGTCGCTGCGCGGGGCAATGCGCTGATCAAGGCCGGTGTAAGTGGCGCGTGACGGATCGACTTTGTTCATGAAGCATGTCCCAAGGTTGTGTCAGCAGGGACTGTGCCCCAAATCACACTAACAAAAGGTTAAAATTGCCCTCGAAATCGCATCCGGGTTCAGGGTGTGATCAACCCGTGACGCTTATTGCCCAAGCTGATGGCGATGGCGCTTTCCTGCGGCATCAGGCGCATTGCAGAATCGCGCACAACCACGCCGTCGACTTTGACGGCTCCCTCGTCAAGCTTGCGGCGCGCTTCTTTGTTGGACGCCGCAAAGCCCAGATCGCGCAGCGCGTCGATGATGCTGATGCCCTGTGTGCCCGCTTGGGCGGTGGGCAGATCGCCGCCAATACGTCCTTGTTCAAAGGTTTGCGCGGCGGTAGCGCCTGCACTGGCGGAGGCCTCTGAGCCCCGGCACAGCGTCGTGACAGCGTCGGCCAGCACCTTTTTGGCCGCATTAATCTCTGCGCCTTGCAACGCTTCAAGGCGCGCGATTTCATCCAGCGGCAAATCTGTGAACAGCCGCAGGAATTTGCCGACATCGCGATCATCGCTGTTGCGCCAATATTGCCAGAAATCGAAATGCGGCAGCGCATCGTCGTTCAACCACACGGCGCCCGCCGCCGATTTGCCCATCTTGGCGCCGCTCGCGGTGGTCAGCAGCGGCGTTGTGACGCCATAAAGCTCGGCCCCGTCCATGCGCCGACCAAGCTCGATGCCATTGACGATATTGCCCCATTGGTCCGATCCACCCAGCTGCAACCGTGCGCCATGGTGCTGGGCAAGATGCCGATAGTCATAACCCTGCAAAATCATATAGTTGAATTCAAGGAATGTCATCGGCTGTTCGCGTTCCAGCCGCAGGCGGACGGAATCGAATGTCAGCATGCGGTTGACCGTGAAATGGGTACCAACGCTTTGTAACAGCTCGATATAGCCAAGCTTGCCCAGCCAGTCGTGGTTGTTGACCATCACCGCGTCGCTCGGTCCGTCACCAAAGGACAAAAATCGCCCAAAAATGGTGCGGATCGACGCGATGTTTGCCTCGATCACCGCGTCGGTCAGCATCTTGCGGCTCTCGTCGCGTCCCGTGGGGTCGCCGATCCGGGTGGTGCCGCCGCCCATCAGCACGATGGGCTTGTGCCCCGCCTGTTGCAGGCGGCGCAGCAACATGATCTGGACCAGGCTGCCGACATGCAGGGACGGCGCGGTCGCGTCGAACCCGATATAGCCAGGCACGACCTGCTTGGCGGCAAGCGCGTCGAGCCCGTCTGCGTCGGTGGTCTGGTGGATATAGCCCCGCTCGTTCAGCAGGCGCATCAGGCTGGATTGGTAGTTGGTCATGACACGCGGGCGCTTAGCATGGGCCATGCGGACAGGCAAAGGGGCGGGGTTTTCGGAATTGTCCAGTGCTCGTCTCCTTAGCCCCGAATCGGGTGCGCCTGTTCTCCGACGCTGACGAGATGTAGGAAAGAACTATTTTCATGGTTTGTTCTCTACCTAACGGTTTTGAAATCTGCGGTGCCCGTTCGGCATGACGGAAACTGTTGGTGTATCAAAGATCGTGGACCCTCAGGACAGCCGCAAGGTGCTGTAAAATTCGCTGACTTGGGGCAGTTGGGGGGCTTGGCTCAACACCCCGCCGCGCATTTTGGGTCGGGATCCCAATAACCGATCCGCACCACCATATCGCCGATGTCGTTGCGCGGGTCGGTGGAGACGGAGACGATCTGGCCCGCGACCGGCGCGGTCAGCGTGGCGCGAATGCGGCCAAAGCTGTCGGCAGTCATCGCCACTGGCTGGTCCTTTTTAACCATATCATTCAGTTTGACGAGCAATTGCACCCAGCCGCCGTGCGGACTGCGCACCTGGACCTGGTTATTTGCCACGAACGGCTTTGTGGTTGCGCGCGGGGCGGCGCTGGCGGGGAGCATGGCCATGCTGGCCAGCACGCGCAAAATGCCATCGTGGCTGCGCATGATCATCGCGTCATCCCACACCTCGGGCGCGCCCAGTTCCAGCGTGATCGCGGGGACGCCGTCGGGCACCATTTCATTTTCCACCGTGCCGCGCTGGCCGGGGTCGAGCCGGATGGTATCGGGGGCGATGGCTTCTGCAATGCTGCGCGCTTCGGGGGAGCTGGCAAAGACATAAAGGTTGTATGATGTGCCGCGCGACTGGGTGTGCAGGTCGATCATTTTGTCGGCGTTGGGGCGCATCAGCCGATGCCACAGATTGTGGGCGTAAATGTCGGCAAGGCTGCTGCCCGGCGTGTCTTTGCCCGGCATCACGCGGTTCATATTATCTCCGCCGGTGCCGCCGCGCGGGGTAAAGCTGCGCGTCGAATTGTTCAGCCCCGGGGTGTTCAGCCCCGGCACCATGACGAGCGTGCCGCTGAGCCTCGCCGGGTCAATATCGCGGGCGAGGCGGTGAAGGACCGCAATACCGCTCAGTTCATCACCGTGAATCCCGGCGGTCAGCAACAGGCGTGGGCCGGGCTTGGCACCCTTGACGACCACAACCGGCACGAACCACGCCTGACCCAGCGCGGTGTCGCCCGCGCGGAACCAGAAACGATGGACCTCGCCGCCCTTAAGCGCATTGGCATCAAGCCGGTCGATGACCGCGACCCCGTCAAGCCGGTCGCCCGCCGCGCCGGTCTGCGCCGCCGCCGGAGCCGCCATGGCCAGCGCCGCCAAAACTCCCAAAGTCCACTTCATCACTTCACTCCCGCCAAATTGATCAGCGCATCACCATCGACGCGCATCACTGTCCATTCGTCCATCAGCTTGGCGCCGAGGTTTTGGTAAAAACCGATGCTCGGTGCATTCCAGTCAAGCACCGCCCACTCGAGCCGCGCGCAATCGCGTTCCACCGCCAGCGCGGCGAGGTGGGCGAGCAGCGCCTTGCCCAGCCCGGACCCGCGCGCTGCTGGCCGCACGAACAAATCCTCCAGATAAATGCCCGGCCGCCCTTCAAAGGTCGAAAAATTGTGAAAGAACAGGGCAAATCCCTGCGCCGTACCATCGATTTCTCCGATGATGACTTCGGCGTAGGGGCGTGGACCGAACAGCCTTTCGCCCAACCCCACTTCGTCAAAGCGGACGGCGTGGGCCAGCTTTTCATAAGCGGCGAGGTCGCGGATGAACTGGGCGATCAGGGGCGTATCGGCAGCGGCGGCGGAGCGAATGGTGATGGTCATAGCGCGGACCGGATGTCGGTCTGGGCAAAATCATCGCCCTTATAGAGCAAGGGCGCATCGAGCGATTTGGCAAGGGCATAGGCCATACAGTCGCCGAAATTAAGTTTTGCGGGATGGCCGCGTCCCCGACCGAAGCGCATAAAGGCGTCGATTGCATGGGCAAGCTGCTGTTTGTCAAATCCGACGACGCTGATCTGGCTCTCAGCAATTAGTATTTCGAGGTGATTACGCCCGATTTCGCCCAGCTTGCCGACGGCGACCTGTATCGATTCGAGCACATTGGCGGTGCTCATATAAGTCACGTCGCTTTTCGCCAATATTCGGGCAAATTCGCTTTGTTCAGGCTCGGCCAGCAACACTGCGATCAGCGCTGAACTATCGATGACCATCAATTAGGCAGCCCAAACTCGTCATAGCCAAGGATTTCGTCAGCACTGCGGTGGTCCAAAATGGGCAGTTTCGCGACATCGGCCTGTATCTTGCGAATGGCCGCCAAAATGGCTCCAGCGTCGCGTTTCGGCGGGGCTAACCTGCTCAGGCGATCTGCAACTGCCCGGTGCACTGCGGTAGTGACGCCGATGTCCTCGCGCCGTGCCAGCTCGCGCACCAGCCGCTCGGTTTCTTCATTTTTGATGCTAAGTCCCACGACAATGCTCCTGTCTAGAATTTTCTACCTGAATTCTAGAAAAAAATCAAGTCGCTTTCCCGTGTAGCACGTCCATGCTCACGCTAGTCCCGGCGTCGATTTCTGCCGCTTTGGCCTCGACCAGTCGCACGATATGGCCCACCATATCGGCATCCTCGACATGATGATCGGTGACGCCCGACAGAAAGACCATATGCTTGCCATTGCCTCCGCCGGTGATGCCGATGTCGGTTTCGCGCGCTTCGCCAGGGCCGTTGACGACGCAGCCGAGGACGGAGAGCGACATCGGGGTCTTGATGTGGCTCAACGCATCTTCAAGCTTTTGCACGGTGCGGATCACGTCAAAGCCCTGGCGCGCGCAGCTGGGGCAGCTCACCACGCGGACGCCGCGGGTACGCAGGCCCAGCGCTTTCAGGATTTCATACCCGACCCGCACTTCCTCCTCAGGCTCGGCAGACAGAGATACGCGGATGGTGTCACCGATGCCGAACCACAGCAGGCTGCCCATGCCGATGGATGATTTGACTGTCCCGCCGATCAGCCCGCCCGCCTCGGTAATGCCAAGGTGCAGGGGGCAGTCGACGGTTTCGGCGAGCTGCTGATAGGCGGCGGCGGCCAGGAACACATCCGACGCCTTCACCGCGACCTTATATTCGTGAAAATCATGGTCCTGGAGCAACTTGATATGGTCAAGCGCGCTTTCGACCAGCGCTTCCGGGCAAGGCTCGCCATATTTTTCGAGCAGGTCTTTTTCCAGGCTGCCGGCGTTCACCCCGATACGGATCGCGCAGCCGTTGGCCTTTGCGGCGCGCACGACTTCGGCGACACGCGCAGACGATCCGATATTGCCGGGGTTGATGCGCAGGCACGCCGCGCCTGCGTCCGCCGCCTCAAGTGCGCGTTTATAGTGGAAATGAATATCGGCGACGATCGGCACGCGCGCGGCCCGGACGATCTGACCCAATGCGGCGGTGCTGTCGGTATCGGGGCAGGACACGCGGATGATGTCCGCCCCGGCTTCTTCACAGCGGCGAATCTGGTTGATCGTCGCGACGGGATCGCTGGTCAGCGTGTTGGTCATCGTCTGGACAGTGATCGGCGCACCGCCGCCGACGGGCACGCTGCCCACCATGATCTGGCGGCACTTGCGCCGTTGGATGTCCCGCCAGGGGCGCAGACCGGGATTATGTTCGCTCATTGGGTCAATCAGGTCCGCTTTAATGGTAGGTCCGATGGTCCTTAGCCGGTCTCCGCGCCACAGCAAAGCTAGGATCGAATTGTTGCGACAATGTCACACTTGACCCACTGATTGCACAAAAATCGTATTTTTGTTTGTGCATCGCAGCAAATTCAGCAACTTTACAAATGTAAGTCAGCGCATGCCCGCCCAAAATGAACGATGGCATGCCCGATTCACGCAGGCGGGACGGTCCAGTTTTGTAACAGAAGAAGGGGATCAACCCATGAAGAAATCATTTGCCGCCATTGCGGGCCTTTTGCTCGCCACTGCCGCCACGCCAGCCTTTGCACAGGACGCCGAGGAAGAAAGCGGCCCGATCACAGTTTCGGGCGGAATCACACTCATCTCCGACTATCGTTTCCGCGGCGTTTCGTTGTCGGGTGAAGATTTCGCGGTGCAGCCGACGATCACTGTCAGCCACGAAAGCGGCTTTTACGCGGGGCTCTGGGGTTCCAACCTGGATGACACGCCGGTCTATGGCGAGATCGAAGTTGACCTTTATGCCGGTTACAACACCGACATTGCCGAGGGCACCAACCTTGACGTCGGCCTGATCTATTACTGGTATCCCGATGGCACCAACGCCGCTGGCCCCAGCGATTATTTCGAAACAATCGTCAAACTGGCGCATGATATCGGCCCCGTGACGGCGACCGGCACCGTCGGTTACAGCTGGAGCCAGGCCGCGCTTGGCGATAGCGACAATTTGTATCTTGGCTTTGGCCTGTCAACGGCGATTCCCAACACCCCGATCACGCTGGTCGGCGCGATCGGTTATACTGACGGTGCTTTGGGGGCGCTGGCCTCGGGTGGTAACTATCTCGACTGGTCGCTTGGCGCCGATGTCGCGGTTGGCCCGGCTACGGTTGGCGTGCGCTATGTCGATACCGACATTGAGAAAACCGGAATTCCGGCGGCGGACACTCTGTACGATGCCGCAATCATCTTTTCGCTGGGTTTCAGCTTCTAATAGTTGAACCTAAGGAAAATCAGGAAACCCCCGCTTCGGCGGGGGTTTTTTTGTTGTGCGCGGTCCATGCAGAATGGATCTTGCCGTTGTCGGTGAACCGTGCAATTCTGTCGGTGAAATGATTGGCAAGGAGAATGCCTGTGTCCGATGTTGCCGCCACCCCCCACAGCGAGGCGATACCCCGTTCAGAGCGCAGCCCCGGTGTTAAGCTGGCCATCGCCGTCCTCATCGCCGTTGCGTTGATGGTGCCGTTGCTAATGGTTTATGGGCTGGTCTGGGACCGGCAACAACAGGCCGAAACGGCACAGGCAGCGATTGGCGCGGGATGGGGCGGGTCGCAGACGATTGCCGGGCCGGTGCTCGTCATTCCCTATCGTGCGACCGAGGCAGAGACCATTACCGAGAATGGCCGCGATATAACGCGCAATGTCACGCGGGTGCGGGAGTTGTTCCTCTCGCCGCTCAGCAACCGGGCCGACGTGACGATCAAGCCCGAAAAACGCAAAAAAGCGATCTACGAAACCGTCGTCTATGAAAGCCGCATCGCCGGGATCGCACGCTTTGCGTTGCCTGATGATCTGGCGCGCTATGGGGTGACGCGCGACGCATTGCTGCTCGACCGGGCCGAAGTGCGGCTGGGGATCAGCGATGCCCGCGGGTTGATCGATGGCAACAGCCTGACGGTCAATGGCACTGCGGTTGCGCTGCAACCTGGCAAGGGCCTACTGTCGAGCGGCAATTCGGGCACTTTTGCGTTTATTGACTGGTCCGCAGGCGCACCGCTTGACCTGAGCTATAAGATTGGTGTGCGCGGGTTAGGCGATTTCCGGTTGGTCCCGCGCGGCGTCGATACGCGCTTCACCGTCAAATCGGTCTGGCCCAACCCAAGCTTTGGCGGCGATTTTCTGCCGACGACACGCGCTGTGCGCGATGACGGATTTACGGCCACCTATGCTGTATCGAACCTGGCGCTGGGGCAGGCGCAAGTGCTGACCGACGATCTTGGTATGCCGGCGCCATCAGGCGGTAATTACGGTGGCATAATCGTGGCCGAAACGAGCACCAGCGTATCGTCCAGCGGCAGCGCCAAGGCCGTCACCATCAGCTTGATCGAACCGGTCAACCTGTACAGTCAGGTCGACCGGGCAATCAAATATGGCTTTCTGTTCATTGGCTTTACCTTTGTCGCCTTCCTGATGTTTGACATCATCGGCGGCGCGCTCGTGGCGGCGGCAGAATATCTGCTTGCGGGCGTCGCGCTGGTACTGTTTTTTGTTCTGCTACTCGCCTTTGCTGAGGTGATCGGTTTCACCTTTTCCTATCTGCTCGCCTCAGGCGCGATTATCGGGTTGCTGAGCGCGTACAGCGCGGCGGTGTTAAAAAGCTGGCGACGCGCGCGGTTCCTGGCTGCGCTGCTGACCGGGCTGTATGCCCTGCTCTATGTGCTGCTGAACCTTGAGGCCTATTCGCTGCTGATCGGATCGGTGCTGATGTTCTTTGCCTTGGCCGGGGTGATGTACATGACGCGCAACATCGACTGGAGCGGGATCGGGAAGCGGGAGGTGGCGGGCTGAATTCCGTCATTGCTTCGCTCCTCGCAATGACGGCGATTACCGCCAGCGCAAATTGTCCCGCGATAGATCGGCGAGGCTCTTCGCCCCCATCAGCTTCATGCCCCGTTCCATCTCGGCGCGCAGCAGGCTGATTGCGCGTGCCACCCCATCCTCGCCTGCCGCAGCGAGGGCATAAAGGTACAGCCGCCCGCCGGAACAGGCCTTGGCCCCGACCGACAGGGCTTTCAGCACATGGGTGCCGCGCGTGATGCCGCCGTCGCAAATGACTTCGATCCGGTCGCCGACCGCATCGACAATCTCGGCCAGCGCATCGAATGGTGCACGGCTGCCGTCGAGCTGGCGCCCGCCATGGTTCGACACCATGATCGCGGTGGCACCAATGTCCACCGCGCGGCGGGCATCCTCCACCGCCATGATGCCTTTCAGGCAAAAGGGACCATCCCACGCCTTGCGGATCGCCTCTGCTCGGTTCCAGTCGAGGCTCTGGTCGAGCATGGTCGAGAAATAATCGGCGACCGAACGGGGCACGCTCGACCCTTCGGCCACATGTGTCGCAAGGTTGGGCAGGCTGAATGGCTCGCGCAGCATGTAATTGAGGCCCCAGCCGGGCTTCATCGCATAGGACAGCATGTTGCCCGCCGTGAAGCGCGGCGGTGAAGTGAAGCCTGAACGCAGGCAGCGTTCGCGGTTGCCGCCAACAATCGTGTCGACCGTCAACGCGACCGCATCGAAATTCGCGGCGCGCGCCGCCTCCAGCATCGCATGGTTCAGCCCGTCGTCCTTGTGGACATACAGCTGGAACAGCTTTGGCCCGCTGGTCAGCGCCCCAGCTTCGGCCAGGCCGATGGTCGCAAGGCTGCTGATCCCCGCGCAGGTTCCGGCATCGGCGGCAGCACGAAGTACCGCCCGTTCGCCCTGCCAGTGGAACAATCGCTGCAGCGCGGTCGGGGACAGGAACAGCGGCATTGCCAGCTCGCGCCCGAACAAGGTGGTGCGCATGTCGACTTGCGCTACGCCGGCCAGCACACGCGGCACAAGATCGCAATCGTCAAAGGCGGTGCGGTTGCGCACCCGCGTGACCTCATCGTCCGCCGCGCCGTCGATATAATCGAACACCGGCCAGGGTAGGCGACGTTTCGCGAGGCTGCGGAAATCTGAGATGTTGTGGCAATGCTTGAGATTCATCCCCCACCTTTGTCATTACGAGCGAAGCGAAGCAATCCAGAGCGGTGTAGCGCCGCACTGGATTGCTTCGCTTCGCTCGTAATGACAGGGTGATCAAAACACCGTTCGTGCCGCTACTATCCCTTTGGTTGCGAAACTGAAGCGCGGCTCCACCGCCAGCGCCGCGTCCATCACATGCGCCGCGACCCGCTTGCCCACCGCCGGGCCGTGCTTGAACCCATGGCCCGAACCGCCGCCGACCAGCCAGACGCGCCCAGTGCCGGGCAGGCGGTCGATCAGGAAATCGCCGTTGCTGCTGTTTTCATATTGGCAAACGCGGCTGTGGATTAGCGGCGCGTCGGCGAGCGTGGGGAAACGCTGTGCCAGATAGGTGCGGGCGCGGGTGACAGTGGCTTCGCTGATGCGGCGGTCATGGGTGTCGGGATCGACACGCGGGCCGTGATCGTCGAACGCCAGCTTGAAACCTTGCCCCTCTATATCGGGGATACCATAAACAATCGCGCCATTGTTGAAATCGGCCCAGACGGGAAGCTGCGGCGCGGTGAACCGCAGGTCGCCCTGCGGCGCACCGAAATGCAGCACCTCCTGCCGCGTTGCGACAATCTTGCCGCCCAATTGCTGCGGGAACAGCTCGGCCAGCCAGGGGCCCACGGCATAAACCAGCGTGTCCGCCGTTCCGCCGCCGGGCAGATGGTGGGTTGCGCGTTTCTTGACTGGCAGCGGCGCGGGCATGACGATGCGCTCGATCGTCAGGCCTGCATCGGCGATCACCTCCTGCACCCCGCGCCCGGCGATCAATGCGCCTGCGCCGGTTTCAAGGATGCCGACTTCATTGTTGTAGAAACGGATCTGCGGCCAGCGTCGTTGCAGCCAATTGGCATCGCCAACCTCATGCACCGTGCCGCTCGTTTTCAGCCAGTCGCGTGACTGCGCAGTATAGCTGTCCGTTTCGGGTGCCCACCACAGCACCCCGGTGCGATGGAAAATCGGCGTGCTCGCGCTGTCCGAAAGCGCCTGCCAATAGGGGAGGGATTGCGCCGCCATCGCGGAATATATCGCATCCGCGCCATACGCCATGCGGATGACCCGGCTTTCGCCACCCGACGAACTGCGCGCATGGCCTGCACCATAGGCGTCGAACAGCCGCACCTTTAACCCTGCGCGCACCAGATGCCACGCTGTCCATGCGCCAAAGACGCCCGCGCCGATGACCGCAACGTCAACATGTTGTGCGGGCGCGGACGGCTCGCGGCGGCGCTTGCCCCTGCGGCGCGTGGCTTCTGCTGCTGCTGCGCTGGCGACTGGCAATGCGGCAATGCCGGTGAGCAGCGCCCGGCGCGTCGGCTGGGTCATGGTTTGCGGACATAGCGGCGCTGGCCGCCGACCCATGTTTCCTTAACCCGTATCGCGCGCATCGCGCTGGCCGACGCAAGCAGTGGATCGCCGTCCACCAGCACAAAATCAGCCCGCATTCCTGGCATTAATGTGCCAATGCGGTCCTCGGCAAAGGCGGCATAGGCGGCGCTGCGGGTAAAGCCATCAAGCGCGGTTTCACGGGCAACGGCTTCTTGCGGGCGCCAGCCGCCAAACGGCTGACCATCGGGGCCGGTGCGCGATATGGCGGCGGCCAGGCCAGCGAACGGCTCGGCGCTTTCCACCGGCACATCGCTGCCGAACGCCAGCCGCACCCCCGCCCGCTCCATGCTGCGCCAGGCGTAGGCCCCGGCAAGGCGCGCCGAATCGAGCCGCGCCTCGGCCATGGTGCGGTCCGATGTCTGGTGCACGGGCTGCATCGAAGCGATGACTTTCAGGCTGGCGAAGCGTGCTATGTCGGCGGGATCGACAATCTGGGCATGTTCGATGCGCCAACGCCTGTCGCCTGGGAAATCGGCGGTCATGTCCGCGATAGCATCGAGCACTTCGGCGTTGGCGGCATCGCCGATGGCGTGGACCGCGACCTGAAACCCATCCATCGTCGCGCGCACCAGCCGGTTGCGCAGCGCCGCAGGGGTTTGCATCGGCAATCCGCGTTCCTTTGGCGCATCGGCATAAGGCGTCTTCAGCCATGCCCCGCGTGATCCCAGCGCGCCGTCGAGCATCAGTTTGACGCCGCCCATCCGCAATTTGTCGTCATACAACCATGGCGTCGGCCCCGGCCCGCCGATGATCGCCATATTTTCGATACCAGCGGCATAGGACAGAATACGCACCGCAAGTTGGCCCTTGTCGCCCGTACGGCG
>Ga0105044_10003092_pt1 | contig 22783 bp, 14 predicted proteins | sample MAT01_FD_78092 | JGI IMG/M metagenome (GOLD analysis project Ga0105044, IMG submission 78092) | Freshwater microbial communities from Lake Fryxell liftoff mats and glacier meltwater in Antarctica - MAT-01 | ecosystem: Environmental > Aquatic > Freshwater > Ice > Liftoff microbial mat | place...
AGGACGGCCAGTTTGGTGCGTATGGCTGGGCCAACGCCGCCTCTGGCAACACCGTCGGCGTGTACGGCCGCGTGAGCAGCCCCAACGGCTGGGGAGGCATCTTCAAGGGCGGCTACTACGGCGTGTGGGGCGGGACCAACCAAACCAACGGCTTCGGTGGGTACTTCCTTGGTCGCGGCTACTTCCGCGATCCGGTGGGCTTCGGCGTGGTAAACCCGATCTATCCGATGGAAGCCACCACCAGCACGGCCCTTTACGGGATGTATGTGCAGAACACATCGAACGAGGCCGTCACGGGCGTCCGCGGCGAGGCCACCAGCGGAACCGGCGTGGGTGTGTCGGGCGTGGGCACATCCCCCAGCGGCACGCCGATCGGTGTGTTCGGACAGATCGCTTCCGCCACCAACGGTGTGGGTGTCAGCGGTTACAGTTACGCCACCACCGGGAGTGGGCGCGGCGTGGAGGGCACGAGCGACTCCAGCATCGGCGTTGGTGTCTACGGCATCTCAAACTCGTTGACGTCGACGGACACCGGGCCCGCAGGCGTTCGCGGCGTTGCCCGATCGGACCCCAGTTTCGGCGTCGTCGGCGAGGTCATCGGCACGACCAACACCACGGCCATCGGCGTCGTGGGCATAAACGGAAGCGTGGAAGCCAACGCCTACGCGGTGTTTGCGGCGGGCAAGACCGGTGCTTCGGGCACCAAGGCCTTCCAGATCGATCACCCCTTGGACCCGGCCAACAAGACCCTCACGCATTACAGCGCTGAAGGTCCGGAACCCTACCTCATGTATCGCGGCAACGTGGTGCTTGATGGTTCGGGCGAAGCCGAGGTGCAATTGCCCGCGTATTTCGACAGCATCAACCGGGACATCCATTACCAACTGACGGCCATTGGTGCGCCGGCGGTGCTGTATGTGGCTGAAGAGGTCTCGAACAACCACTTCCGCATCGCCGGCGGTCAGTCGGGGATGAAGGTGTCCTGGACGGTCACCGGCGTCCGGAACGATGAGTTCTGCCGCCACGCGGATCTGGCGATCGAGGCCGACAAGCCCGCCCATTGGAAGGGCAAGTACCTGATGCCCGGGCTCTACGGGATGTCCGAGTCGATGGGCGTGTTCTACCGTCCGCTGCCCCAAGGCTCGCCGATGACCAAGGTGCCGCCGACCACGCGCTCCTTGACTGCCCCCTCTAAGGCCGTCGCTGCTCCCGAACCGGTGGTGCCGCAGCCGACCCGGCTGGGTGCACCGGCCGCATCGGGCAACTAACTTGCGGGGGGACTTGCCCCCCGGCCTGTGGAATGTACAAAGGCCCGCCGCGAACACCTGAGTGTTCGCGACGGGCCTTTTTCTTGCCTTGGATGGCGAGGGGTGGGTTAGCCCATGCCGGGCAGGGAGGAGCCCGTCGTTGAAGCCCCGCCGTCGGGACCGGAGCTCATGCCGTTGGCCCGCTCGAACGTCTGAATGTCGCCGAAGGTGGCGGGGCTCGACTTCTTGCCGGCGCCAGACCGGGCGGCCTTCTTTTTCGCGGGCTTGGGTGCGGGCTTCGAGGCCCTCGTTGCGACCTTTTTGCCGACCTTTCTGTTGGCCTTCTTGCTGGCCTTCTTGCTGGCCTTCTTGCTGGCCTTCTTGCTGGCCTTCTTATTGGCCTTCTTGCTGGCCGTTTTGGCCGTCTTCTTGGTGGCCTTTTTGGTCACCTTCTTGCCCGCGGCCTTCTTGGCAACTTTCTTGCTTGCCTTCTTCTTGGCCTTCTTCGCCATGGAATCCTCCCAGAGGTCTGATGAGCCTGATCGTCGTTCCTTTGGGCGGCCAGCACACGTGGCACCCCATTAAGGTCGAGCGTCTCACCATGAAGAATGTACAGAGTTCTGTCGGCGCTTGCAAGCGCGACTGATGCAAGGCCCTTAGCCTCCTCGTTCATGAACCAGGCTCCGGGTGCCGTCCGCTTCATCTTTTTCACGATTCTCCTCGATGTTCTGGGGATCGGCCTCATTATTCCGGTAGCGCCGAGGCTTGTGGAAAACCTGCAAGGGGAGGGCGAATCGGCGGCGGCGTATAGCGTGGCGATTCTCGGGGCGACGTACGCGGCAATGCAGTTCATCTTCGCGCCGATCCTGGGGAGCCTTTCGGACAGGGTGGGGCGACGGCCGGTCATCCTGATCTCGCTCTTGGGTTCGGGCCTCGATTACATCGCGGCGGCCTTTGCACCAACCTTGGCGTGGCTGTTTGTCACCCGTGCCATCAACGGGATTTCCGGGGCGAATATCACGGCGGCGAGCGCGTACATCGCGGATGTGACGCCGCCGGAGAAACGGGCGGCGGGGTTCGGGATGATGGGGGCGGCGTTCGGGATTGGGTTTGTGGTGGGTCCGCTGATGGGGGGCGTTCTGGGGTCGTATGACCTTCGTTGGCCGTTTTTGGCGGCGGGTGGTCTGAGCCTTTTGAACGCCCTTTACGGCTACTTTGTGCTCCCGGAATCGCTGAAGCCGGAGCACCGCCGTCCGTTCTCTTTCGCGCGAGCCAACCCCATCAGTTCGCTCCGGAACCTTCAGAAGTATCCGCTCGTCCTTGGGCTATCGGTGGTCTTGTTCCTCGCGAACATTGCCCAATTCGCCCTGCACACCACTTGGGTTCTCTATACCAAACACCGCTATGGCTGGAGCCCGCGGGATGTCGGGTTCTCGCTCTTTGCCGTGGGTATCTCCGCGGCGATCGTTCAGGGTTTTCTGGCCCGTAAGATCATTCCGAAGATCGGCGAGAAGCGGGCGGTGCTCTTCGGGCTGGCGATCGGGGCGGTTGCGTATCTGGGGTACGGGCTCGCAACCCAAGGGTGGATGCTCATCGCGATTTTGCTGGTCGGGTCGCTCGGCGGGATTTTTCAGCCCGCTTCACAGTCTTTGGTCACCCAGTCGGTGCGGCCGGACGAACAGGGGGGTGTGCAAGGGGCGATCACCTCGCTTCAGTGCCTCGCGGGGATCCTTGGCCCGGCCGTCGGCGGATCTTTGTTCGGGTACTTCGCACGGAGGGATGGAGCGCAACCTTACATCCCCGGGGCGTCGTATTTCGCGAGTTCCATCCTGTGCCTGATGTCTCTGGGAGTGGCAATTTGGGTCTTCCGTCGGTGGGGACCGCGGGGAACCGAGGGCGAGGCTTCGGAATTGTCCAGCGTTTCTCCAGCCAGCGTTGTTCCAGCCACTGTTGTTCCAGCCAGTGCTACTCCAGCCAGTCCTTCTGCTTGAGTTTCATGGGGACGTATTCCTCGGTGACATACGAGATGTCTTTGGTGATGAGGGCTTCGACTTCCATTTTGAAGCCGTTGCGGAGCAACCCGGCGATCTCCTTCTGCCAACCCTTGTGCCCCTCGAACCACGGGTAGGCGGCGATTTCCTTGGCCCGTTTGATGTCGGTGTCCGTGAGTTCGATCTTGACGTCGTCGGAAAGTTCGCAGTCGATGTAGTCTTGGGCCCGGACTCCGATGTACTTGGCGTCGGGGATGGCCAATCGCTCCGACTCGAAGGCAAGCGAGATCGAGCCTTGCTTGATGACAGAGTAGATGTAGTGCCCCCACGGGTCGCAATCGAGCAGGCAGTAGACGGGGAGTTTGAGTTCCTGGTTGAGGCGTCGCAGCATGCGCCGTACGCCGCGGGGGGGCTGGCCGCCGCCTTCGGTCAGGATGCAGTTGTGCTTTTCCCAGAAGCGATCTTCGTTGAACCGGCTCCAGACGGTGTTTTTTTCGACGTGGAGGACAAACTTGGCCTCACACTTTTTGAACTCGATGATGTCGGGCTCGACGATGCTGGGGATGGCGTAGCCGCCCGAACCCATGCGGCGGCAGTCGATCTCATCGGCGGAACCCGCTCCGCGGTCGATGATGGTGAGTGGTCCCACGATAGTGCCGGCCTTTTTGGCGAAGATGTGCAGTTCTTCGCGAAGGGCCCCCAAGGAGACTTCGAGGTCTTCCAGGATGGGATCGGATTCGTCCTGCACATCGAAGGTGCTTTCTTTGGTGCCGGCGACGGTGTGCTTGGCTTTGTAGAACATGCCGCGGAGGCTCAGGGTTTTTTCGCGTTCGATGAGTTCCTTGATGCTGCTGGCGTGCAGCATGGTCTGCATGAACTGTTTGGCTTGGTTGAGATTGAAAAGGAGGCGGTCTTGCGAGGCATCCCCCATCTGGAGGATGCCCTTCTTCTTGTTCCAGATGGTGTTGCTTTTGGAGCGGGTGGGGACCTCAATCACCGGTTCCTTGCCCTTGAATGTGCTGGCGGCGAGACGGTCCGCGAGGTTGGTGATCGTTCCGACAGTCGCCTTGTCGCGTTCCTTGATTCGCTTGTTGACCGCGGCCATCGAGGGGCTCGTGGCCGCCGCCGCCGTTTTCGTTGTTGATTTCTTTGCCATCGACGCGATTCCTTGCGTGTTATTGAACCGGATGCGGGGTCGTCGTTGAACCACCCCGAAGTGCCCTGTCCCGAAACGCCCTGTCCCGAAACGCCCTGTCCCGAGCTGGCCTCTGCCGAACTGGCGCTCGCCCCGTCCGACGTCGGAGTGTAAGTCCGCCGTACGCGAGCCTCGCGGCCCGCCGTCCCGACAAAGCGTCGGGCAGACGCTACGCTCGACCCATGATGGAACTCGTCTGGTTTGGTGCTCTGTCTTTTCTCAGCCTTCTGGGATTCGCGGGCATTCTTCACCTTGTTGGCCGGTTTTCGCCCTCCGTCTCCAAATTGTGTTGTGCGGCACCCGGGCTTGACATCCTCATCTTTCTGCTTGCCCACGGACCTTGGATTGCCGCGGCCGTCGTGGCCGTTCGATCCACCGCCGGCCCCCACTGGTTTGCCTTCCTCGGTGTCGCGATCGCCTCCCAGGTGCTTGGCATTTTGGTGTGGGGGTGGATCCATGAGGCCGCACACCCAGGTTCGCGGCAAGGCCCGCGGATTGTGGGCAGCCTGAACAAGCGTGTGGGCAAATGGCGGAATCATGCGGCGGTGTGGTGGACGGCGTTGGCCGTTCCGCTCTTCACGCTCATCCGGATCGGTGAGATCATCGTTTATCCTCCCCTAACTTGGCTGGTGCGGCTGCCAAAGTATCGCACGGGCGAATGGGTGATGGTGAGCCGACAGAAGTTCACCGGGCTTGTGGGGCACGATCTCATCTGGTGTCTTTACTGCGACTGGATGACCGGCGTGTGGTCTCTTGGTTCCGAGATGCTCCGGAACGTCGAGAGTTTCTGGTGCCCGATCCGGTTTTCCTCGACTGCCAAATGTGATAATTGCAACGTCGACTTCCCCGACATCAATGGGGGTTGGGCCCCCCACTCTGATCAGGGAGGGACCATGGCGCAGGTCGCGGCGACGATCGAGAAGAACTACCCCGGCCCTGGGGGCGTCAACGCTTGGTTTGGGCATCCGGTGCGTCTGACGGTCAAGGGGAAGGACCCGGCGGGGCAGTAAGGCTGTTCGCGGGGGGCTGCTCGAGGCTTTGGGGGCTGTCAGCGGGCCGGGTTTGCGTTGAAACCCGCCTGTTTTTGGCGCTCACCAACAGTCGGCCGGGGGCGTATCGACCATTTTGGGGCACCGAAACGGGCGATCGGGTGGGCGTGAACGGCCGTCTCGATGACGACGTTTGGAATTAGAAGAGTCCAGGCTCGTCGATGCGGATCCATTCACCGTTGACCTTGCGCAGCCGCGGCTTGGTGGGTTTGGCTTCTGATGCTGGTTGGGCTTTCGATTCGGGCTTGGGCTGGGGTTTGGGTTGTGGCTTGGGTTCTGGCAGAGCGGCGGCGGGTGCCGAGGCCTTGGGCGCAGTTGACTTCTTGGAGGGTGGGGCGGCGGTTTTTTGGATCGCCTTTGCGGGCTTGGGTGATGTGGACCTGCTGGGCTTGCTGCCGGTGCGGGTGACGGCGCGGGTATCGATAAGCCGCGGCTCATCGTCGTCGGTCTGTGCCTGCATGGCGGCCACCTTGAGCGCGGCGGCTTCGGCCCGGCTGAGGGTGAGGGGCAAGCCCGAACCTGTGGCATCGTTCGGTCGGCCGCCTGTGCCGGCTTCGGGCGAGGGGGCGATGGCCGACTCGATGATGAGCACGCCGTCTTGATCGAGCGGGTCTTCATCTTTGACGGCCCTGCCGTCTTCATCGAGGTGGAGGTCTGCCACGGCGGTGCGTCTGCGTGCCTGCTCCAGCAGTGCGTCGTACAACTTTTTGGCGTCGGTGCCGTTGATGGAGTTGACGGCTTTGGCGATCTCGCCGATGTATCGCTCGAAGACGTCGCGGCGTTCGCTTTCGCGCCGCATTTTGGCGCGCTTGCGGAGGTAGGTTCCGAGTTTGCGTCCGCACTCCATGAGCGCGAGTTTCATCTCCTTTCGGATCTCGTCATAATCCGCGATAGCCTCTTTGCTTTCGCTGGTGAAGGGCACCCAGACGCTGGCCATGTGAAGCATGATGACGAGTGGACCGGTGGGGAGGCTGCCTTTGGGCTGGCCGAGTGTGTAGTTGCGCCATGCAGTCTCGGAAACGGCCTTGAAACTGCTGCAGGCCGATTGCTGGAAGAGAAGCGGGACGCGGTTGGCGAAGCGGATGACGCGGGCGGCATCCTCGGTGGGGAGATCGCCACCGAAGGCAATACCGGCCTCGATCTGGAAGGGCCGGCCTCGGTAGATCGCGGCTTCGCGGGAACTCGCTGCGTAGAACTCTGCCTTGACGCCTTTGAGCATGCCGGCGAGCAACTGGCGAACGCCGATGGGCGCAAGGCAATCGGTGGGCGGGGGCGGGAGTTTGGCGTCCTGAATCGCCTGGAACAATTGCTCGGCTTTCTCTGAATCGATATCCGCGACTTTGGCGCGGCTCGAAACTTTGATTGACGAGCACAGGTCGGTGGCGCTCGACCCGCTTACGCGGCAGAACTTGTCCTGCAAGAACTGATAGAGGGTGAAGCCGGGCTTTTCGAGTTCGGCCTCCTTGAGCATCTGGATGAGGATGCCGAGTTCGATGCCCTTGGGGTGAGGCTGGATTTCCTTCGTTTCAGGCGGGAGTTCATTCACTGCCCGGGGGAAGAGGATGACGCCGCCCATTTCGGTGGTCTGGGCTGGCTCTTTGAGGGCCGCCTTAGACGGGGCGGCGGCGGCGGCGATAACCGCCAGTACGGATGCCGCGTTGCCCTTGCCTTTGACAAACTCGATTTCGGGCTCTTCGTCGGCGCTGACGCGTGCGGGGGGGACAAACGTGATGCGGGCGTGCGGGTTGGCGATGGCAGTGAGTTCGAGGAATTCATCGACGCTGCCCCGGCCCTTTTGATAGCGTCCTTCCAAGTCGATGGAGACGGAAGTTCCGGTCGGATATTGAGAAGCGGTGAGAAATACGCCGTCGCGGACGAGTTCTCTGGTTCCTGCGGTCAGCGTGCTGAAGCGGGCGGGCGGGAAGTCTTCGGTCTCATCGTCGACCGTCACCTCGGCCCGGTTGGTTTTGGTGTTCATCGCCAGTTCGATGTGGTGCGCGGGCTGCATCGGCTTGGGCTTGGTGTGGATCACCATGGGCTTGCCTGTGGTGATGAGGCCGTACATTCCGGCAGCGGAGATACCAATTCCCTGCTGCCCGCGTGACATTTTGAGCCGGTGGAACTTGGAGCCATAGAGCAAACGGCCGAAGATGTTCTCCACCTGTTTGCGGACGATGCCGGGCCCGTTGTCGATGACCGTGACGCGGTATCGGCTGGATTGCGGGGCCTTACTCTTCTTGCCTTCGTCGGTGTTTTTCTCGCGTCCGTCGCGTGGTCCCGTATCGAGGTCTTCGATCACCACGGTGAGGTCGGGGAGAATTCCGGCTTCTTCACAGGCATCGAGCGAGTTGTCCACCGCTTCTTTGACGGTGGTCAGCAGGGCCTTGCGGGGGTTATCGAATCCCAGGAGGTGTCGGTTTTTCGCGAAAAACTCGGAGACCGAGATGTCGCGCTGCTTCGTCGCCATCGACTCGGCGGTCACTCTGGGGGTGGTGGACTTCTTCACGGAAAGATCGGAGACGGTGGCGGAAGGGGGCATCAAGCCTCCGTGCTTGGGCAGGGTTCGATCTGGGGCATCGCGGGAAACACGCTCGACGCATCGATCGTCGAGAACGCCAATATAGGCCGTTTTCTCGGCGGCCAACCCGTCGGATAGCCCATCGGTTGTTTGCTCTCCGCCGGGGGTCGGGCCTTATGGTTGATTTCGGCCCGAAGATTTGAATGACATGCGCCCCGAACGCGATGAACATCTTGAGTCTCGGCCTTCGCCAGAGACGTCTGGCGGCCGCAGCCGCGCTTTGGTCGTGGGCAGGGGTGTGATTGCGGTCATTTTTATTGCAGCGGGCATCAACCACTTTGTCGCGCCGGCGTTTTATGAGAGCATTGTGCCGCCGATCTTGCCGCGGCCGGACCTGATGGTGGTTGTGAGCGGCGTGGCCGAGGTTCTGGGGGGCGCGGGGCTGCTGGTTGCCCGACTTCGGCGTGCCGCGGCGTGGGGGCTGATCGCATTGCTGATCGCGGTTTATCCGGCCAATATTTTCATGGCGTTGAACCCGGAGTTGCAGCCGCAGGTGCGTTTTCCTGAATGGTCGCTTTGGGCTCGGCTGCCGATTCAGTTTGTGATGATCTGGCTGGTGTGGCTGATGGGGATTCGACGCCGGGCCGGGTCTGAGGGTTAGAGGCTCGTGGGCGTAGACAGAGTCTATTTCGCGCCTTGGGCGGACCGGTCCGCGGCCTTTAACTTGGCTTCGCGCTGGGCATCGCTCATTCGTTGCCAATCTCCGAGGCAGTCGGAACAGCAGAAACCGATGACGCGGCCGTTGAAGGCCGCTGTGGTAACACCATCGACCCCGGCATCGGGCATGAGGGGGCACGAGGTGTTGGCCGGGTTTGTGTAGGACGATTGGAATGGGGCCGTCGAGCGCAGGCCGTCGGTCGCGTGTGCGCTGGGAAGTGCTGGCGGTTCCGGCGGTGTGGCGCAACCGGTGGCGGCGAATACGAATATGGAAATAGACGTGAAGACTCGCATGACTGGCTGAACGCCGCGGGCGAGGGAGCATTTCCGGTATCGGAGCAGCGGCGAGCGGATGCTACTTTGCGGCCTTGTAGAAGGGGAGCGGCGTTGTCGTTGCGGCGAGCATCTGACCTTTGCCGGTATCGATTTCGACGGAGGTGCCCGTTGGGAGGTGGGCGACATCCAGGAAACCCATCGCGATGGAACGGCCGAGTGTGGGCGACGGGCACCCGCTGGTGACCAGGCCAACTTCGGTGCCGCCCTTGCGGATGACCATGCCGGGTCGTGCGGAACGCGGCCCCTCGATGAAGAAGCCGGCCATCTTGCGTTTGGGGCCGCCCTCGGCGACGGTGGCCTTGAGTGCGTCCATGCCGATGAAGTTTTCGCCGAGGTCGCCTTGGTCTTTATCCAGCGAGATCGCGAAATCGATGCCGCAGGCGAGGGCGTTGATGTCTTCGCCGAGTTCGTGCCCGTAGAGCGGCATGCCCGCCTCGGTGCGGAGGGTGTCGCGCGCACCCAAGCCGATGGGGCGCACCGCAGCGGTTTCGGAGTTCATATCGACACCGGAGAGGAGCAATCCCATCGCCATTTTGACGTGATTCGCAGGGAGGATCACCTCGACGCCGTCTTCGCCGGTGTAGCCGGTTCGGCTGACGATCAACTTGGTGATCATGAGGTTCTTGACGGTGAAACGGTACCTCTTGAGGGTCGGAACTTCGCGGCTGAACTTGCCGATCATCTCGATCATTTTGGGGCCTTGCAGGGCGACCATGGCGGTGTCGAGAGTCTGGTCGTTGATCTTGACGGAAAGATCGCCCGCGGCCCTGACGGCCTCGAAGTGCGGGAGCAATTTTTCACGGTTCGATGCGTTGACGACCATGAGGAACTCATCGTCGTCTTGGCGGTAGACGATGACATCGTCGTGGACGCCGCCGCGCTCGTTGCAGACGAGCGAATAGCGGCACTGGCCGGCCTGCATGTCGTGGATTCTGCGTGAACACAGGCGTTCGAGCAGGCGGCGGGCGTGCCGGCCCGTGAACTTCACTCGGCCCATGTGGGAGACATCGAAGAGGCCGCCGCTGTTGCGGACCTGGGCGTGCTCTTCTTGGATGCCGCGGTAGCGGATGGGCATTTCCCAACCGGCAAAATCGACCATCTGTCCCTTGTGTTGCACGTGCCAGTCATACAGCGGGGTTCGAAGCACCGGGGAGCCTCCATCAACGGGGCGCTGCCGAAAAGCCCGCAGCGTGGGGGTGCGGAGTGTACGAGAGTGAACGCGACCCGTCCGACCACCTGTAGAGTTGCGGCGGGCGGGGCGGCCTAGCGGCGGGCGGCGGGCGGCGTGAACTTCCCGCGATTACACCGATTCGGGCCAGGGCGCGTTGTCCAGAAGGCGCACGGTCCCCACGCGGGCAGCGATGAGGGCGCGGCACGCGGCAGGGCGGAGGGGGTCGGGTTCTTGGAGGGATTTTGCTTGGCGGACGACGGCGTACTCGGGCACCAGTCCGTCTTTGGCGAGTTCCGCGGCCATCGCCGCTTCGGCATGCGTGGGCGATGGCTCGGTGGCCGCGGCCCGCAATGCCCGGATGAGCGACAGGCCTCGCTTTCGATCATCGGGCGACAAGAAGCGATTGCGGCTGCTCATGGCGAGTCCGTCGGGTTCGCGGACGGTGGGCACTCCGACCACTTCCGTTGGCAACCCGAGATCTGAGACCAAGGCCCGAATGACCTGCAATTGCTGCCAATCTTTTTCACCAAAGATGGCAGCGGCGGGTTGGACGAGGCGGAAGAGTCGCTCCACGACTTGATACACGCCGGCGAAGTGCCCGGGCCGCAACCGATCTTCGAGACCCGGCTCGGTCGCTACGGAGGGCAACGTGCCGCGGAACGTGGATGGACCGTGTGGGTAGATGTCGGCGGCGGCGGGTGCAAAGACGCAGGCGGCGCCGGCCGCTTCGCACTTGGCACAATCTTCTTCGAGCGTCTTCGGATACCGATGAAAATCCGCAGGATCGTCGAACTGGGTGGGGTTGACAAAGACGGTGACGACGACGCTCGGGGCCCAGCCTCGATCGAGGCAATACTGAGTGGCGCGATGGACCAGGTGCAGGTGGCCCTCGTGCAGGGCCCCCATGCTGGGCACGCATACACGGGGCCAATTTGAGAGGGTCCAAGTTGCGAATTCGGCGTTGTTGCGGGCGAGGATCACAGGGCAAGGGTTGAATCGTCGGGCCTGCGGGGCAAGCGGGCTGCCCGCATTACTTCTTGCGGCGGCCGTTGACCCAAGTTGCGACCCCGTGCAGTTCCTCGACCGGCTTCAGCGAAAGCACAATCCGGTGCTGCCCCTCGCCGTGGTAATCGCAGGAATCAACGACGCCGAGGAGCGGCGTCGGCACATCGTCGATCAGGTGGATGGCGATGAGGAGCAGGCGTCCTTTGTACGTCATCCGGCGGGTCAGGAGCACAAGCTTTGAGCGGCTGAGGATCGCCGCGCGGCCCGGGAATGGTGGTCCGGGCTTCAGCCGTTCGTCCAACTCGCTGACGTCGAGTTCGGCGTCGAACGGGTGGCCCTGCACGCCGGTCTCGCTGACGGAAAGGGTCGGCCTGGGTTCTTCGACCATTTCCCACGGTTGCCGACCCGCCGCGGCACCGGCGTACGCGTGGGGTGCGGGCTTGGAGGACTTCGGAGTTGCGGGTGAGGTTTGTACGGTCACGGTGAACGTCGAGCGGGTTTCGAGCGAATGATGGAAAGGACCGTCCATTGGCATCGGTCCGCACCAAACGCTGGTTGAAGATCCCCCTTGAATCCTGAATATTCCGCCGCCGCGCTCGCAGACCATGACGACTTCAACGCCTTCCAACGTGCCAGAATCGCAGCCGCCAGCGAGGGGAACACTTCTGGCATGGTCCGAAAAACTGCGAGCGGTCGCATCCGGGGCCGGGTCCGTGGCGGAGGCGGACGAATCTGGGATGCTGGACACCCCACGGGCGGCGACCCGCGCGTTCGTGCTTGCATGGCTGTCGGCCGATCGTGGGGCCACTCCCGGGCCGGACCGTTCCCTGTGGCTGGCTTCGGATGGTTCGAGGCCTGCGCCATCAGTTGAAGAGATCGGCATCGCCGGGTGGCTGGCACCGGCGCTTCAAAGCGTCGGGCTTGAAGCGTGGCAGGAATCTGAACTTGCGGCCGTGCACGCGCTCTCATGGCTTGTTCTGCGTGACCGCGGGCTCGAACCGCGTCTGCGCTCGGCGGCTCGGATCTGCATCGCGGAACTGCAGCCGGACAACGTGACGGGCAGGCCATGGGCGACCCACGTGTTTGCGTGGCTCTCGGCGATCGAGACCGACATCGATGCGCGGCTTTATGCGGAGACGCTGCTCCACAACACTCTGATTGCGGGCGGGGTGCCGGATGCATTCAGTGCTGCACTGATGCTTGATTCAGCGCGGTGGTTGCGGGCGATCACTCGTGGATAGCCCGTGAGAACGCTTAGCGGGCCGGGATACCGTGATCGACCGGGCCTCGGACCCAGCGGGCGAGATCGTGGGCGAGCGGGTCTTTCGGATCGATGACCGGGCCGTACTTTCGACGGATGGCCGCGGCCACCAGGCCCATGAACATGGGCTGCGGGCGCAAGGGGCGGCTCGTCAGTTCAGGATGGAATTGAGCGCCGATAAAGAAGGGGTGCGTGGCGCGGCCGGGTGCGACCTCGCCGGGCGCGAGTTCCAAGAACTGCATGATCGGCCGCGAGGGGTGGCGACCGGAGAAGATGAGGCCAGCGGCTTCGAGCGGTTCGACATAGGCGGGCTCGACTTCGTAGCGGTGCCGGAAACGCTCGCGGATGGTCGAGCGTTCGCCGAAGAGGAAGTGGGCCAGCGAACCCTCGGTAAGGGCGACATCTTGGGCGCCCAGTCGCATGGTGCCGCCGAGGCCCTCGATGCGCTTTTGCTCAGGGAGTTCACTGATGACGCAATCCGGGGATTCCGGCTGGAACTCGGTTGAGTTTGCGTGCTTGAGCCCCAGGATGTTGCGGGCGTATTCGATGACGGCGACTTGGAAGCCCAGACAGATGCCGAGATACGGAACACCTTTTTCGCGGCAGTGGCGGACGCACGCGATTTTGCCCTCGACGCCGCGGTTGCCGAAGCCGCCGGGGACGATGACACCGTCAAGATCTCCGAGCCGCTGATCGACGTTGGTGTGGTGGATCTCGGTGGTATCGATCCAGTTGAGTTCGATGCGGGTGCCGAGGTGGGCGGAACAGTGCTCGATAGCCTTGTCGATAGAGGCGTAGGCGTCGCGCAGGTTGGCGTACTTTCCGGCGATGCCGATCGTGACCTCGCGGTGCTTCTCGACCACGAGTTTCCGAACGAAGGACATCCACTTATCGCGGTGGCGATCTTCGTGGGAAGAATCCGCGCGGTCATGCATCGCGAGGATGGAGAGGATCTCGCGGTCGAGCCCTTCCTGACGCATCTCTTCGGGGATGGTGTAGATGCTTTCGCGGTCGTGCAGCGAGAAGACTCGCTTGGGCGGCACGTTGCTGAACATGGCGATCTTCTGCATCACCTTCGGCGACACCACGTTGCTGGCGCGGCACGCAATGAGGTGAGGCTGGATGCCGACCTCGAGCAGCCGCTTGATGCCGAGTTGGGCGGCCTTGCTCTTTTGTTCGCCCAGCGCGGGCGGTTCGATGACATAGGTGAGGGCCACGAAGCAGACGGACTGCGGTCCCTCCTCGAAGGCGAGTTCGCGCAGGGCTTCGATGTAGAAGCCGTTCTCGTAGTCGCCGACGGTTCCGCCGACTTCCACGAAGACGACATCTGCGGGGCGTGTTCCGTCGCCGCGGACCGCGAGTTCGCGGAGTTTTCGCTTCACTTCGCCGGTGACGTGCGGAATCATCTGGACGTCGCGGCCGAGGTATCCGCCCCGACGCTCGCGTTCAAGAATTTCGCCGAAGATCTGCCCCGACGTCGTGAAATTGGCCCGGCTGAGGTTCTGATCGAGCAGTCGCTCGTACGTCCCCAAGTCCATGTCGCACTCGGTGCCGTCCTCCAGCACAAAGACCTCGCCGTGGCGGTAGGGATTCAGAGTTCCTGAATCGACGTTCAGGTACCCCTCCATTTTGATGGGCGCAACGACCAAGCCCTTTTCTTTAAGCATCTTGGCGACGCTGCTCGAGAAGATTCCCTTGCCCAAGCCCGACATCACGGTGCCGAGGACGACGACGTACTTGTGTTGACCCTTGATATAGCCCTCGGGCACAGGGCTGTAGTACTCGGTGTCAGCGGAAGAATCTCCGAGTGAGGCCAGTGAGATCGCTCCACCGCCAAGAGCCATCTCCGCCGCCGTCTTGGTGCTTCCGGCGCGAGAGGGGTCGCCATAGAGGCGTCCGCCGGATCCCTTCGGATCACCCGAACCGTTGGCAGTCTGATTTGTTTGGAGGGGCATGAGATATAGTAAGCGGGTCGGGCGGCGTTCGCGCACGCATTCCGGTTCATTTCGTCGCGGGGGCGACAAGTCGGCTAGTGTTTTCGCCATGAACGAGTCACCATTGTTCCACCGCTTCGCGGCGGCTCTTGTCGTCGCCATGCTTTGCCCTGCCGCGGCTTGGGCACAGAAAGAGGTTGCTGACCCTCCGGCTACGGAAAAGGTTGAAGCCGAGGAAACACCGGAGGCCGACGCTCGCCCGGAGATTCCGCCCGATCCTCGGCTGGAAGGGAGCGACGGGCGCCTCCTGGCCTTTTGGCCTCCGCCGACACACTTTGATCATCAGCGGATGCGGCTGGAACTCAACATTCCGGACATGCAGGAAGCGAAACTCGATGCCCGGATGGTTCTCACGGTGATACCCGTCGGTGCCGCGAGAAGCACCCTCCATCTCAACTGCAAGGGGCCGGAGATCCGGTCGGTAAAGTCGAGCGCGGGAGCGTGCACATTCAAGCAGGAGAGCGGCTCACTGCTCGTTGAGTTTTCCGCGCCCGTTGCGGTCGGGTCGGTGGTTGACGTCGAGATCGAATACACGCTCGACTTCAAACGCAACAAGGGCGAGGGGCTCACCTGGTCGGCCCCGCGTGAAGAGACCGAGAGCCTGACGCTGGCGTTTCCGCAGATTCACAGCCAAGGGCAGGCCGATGAAAATAGCCGGTGGTTCCCGTGCCACGATTTCCCCAACGAGCGTCTGTCGACCGAACTGATCGTCAATGTTGAATCCGGGTATGAAGTGTGCTCCAACGGCGAACTCGTGACGAAGACCGAGACGGGCGATCGCACCACGTGGCACTGGGTTCAGGAGAAGCACCACCCGAACTACCTTGTCACACTGGTGGTCGGCAAGTTCTCGATCATCGAGGTGGGCGGACCGGAATCGGCGCGGCCCGGCCTTCCGATGCCGGTGTATGTTCAGCAGGGGGCCGAGGACGAGGCCCGCGAAGTCTTCGCGAACACCGCGGAAATGATCGCCGTGTTCGAGCGGATCTTTGACGAACCCTACCCATGGACGAAGTATGCGCAGTTGTGCGTGCGGGATTTTGTGGCCGGCGGCATGGAGAATACTTCCGCCACGAGCCTGTATGCCGCGGCGGCACGTGGCAAAAAGGGCGATCATGACGACCTGATCTCCCATGAACTGGCACACCAGTGGTTCGGCAACCTGCTGACGTGTCGATCGTGGGATCATCTGTGGCTCAACGAGGGGTGGGCCAGTTATGCGGAGTGTCTGTGGGCCGAGCACCTGGGCTCATTGAAGAGCCCCGAGGCGGCGGCCCGGGCCTACCAGCGGGCCGTGGTGCAGAACTTCCGCAAGCAACGCGGCATGAACCGGGCGTCGGCGCCCGAGACGCCCGCCTTGGTCACCAACCGCTACACCGATGCGGACAAACTCTTCTCGCGTGTCGATGACGTGTACAGCAAGGGCGCCATTGTCCTGCACATGCTCCGTCAGCGATTGGGTGACGATGCGTTCTTCGCGGGGGTACGGAAGTACATCGACGACAACAAGGCCGTGGGCCTGGTCGAGACGGCGGACTTCCGGCGTGCCCTTGAGGCCACGAGCGGTCAGTCGCTCGAAAGATTCTTTGAACAGTGGGTTAACCGCCCCGGGATGGCCACGCTCGACGTCGAATACACGCACGACGCGGAAGCGAACACACTCACCATCGCGGTAGAACAAGCCCAAACGATCGACCGCTGGAACCCCGCGTATGCCTTTACCCTCCCTTTCCGCCTCAGGTTTGAGGACGGGACGACGCAGTGGGTCTATATCGACATCGATTCGCGAAGCGCGGCCGTCACCGTCCCGGTTCCTTCCAAGCCCGAGCAGATTTCCATCGACCCCAACCTCACCGTCTTTGCCCGCTCCAGTGTCAAGCAGCCCTTGGTCCGGCGGCTTGACCCCAGCACCCCATCGCCCACATTCGCCCGAACCGGAGCCGCCCAGTGATCGCCATTTCTCTCGGCTTCGCGGCCATTCTCACCCTTGTCTCGCTCCCGCCCGAGACGGCCGTCGATCGCACCCGAGTGCACCACGCCGCATCGGGATCGATGAGTGAATGCGAACACTGCAAGCGGCTGCCCCTTGCGTTCCGCAACGGTTTCGATGATGAAACCGGACGCGACACGCGGTCATTCCCGCCCCACCGCCACGCCGATTTCACACACCTGTCGCTCGAACTCACCATCGACGACATGAACACGCCCGAGATGTCGGGAAGCGCCACGCTCTCGTTCACCCCGCTCGGAACCCCGCTGAGCGAACTGGTGCTGGATGCGCGGTGCATGACGATCCGAGGCGTTTCTTCCGCCGGAACCGGCATCGCGTTCGAGTACGACGGCTCCCACCTGCTCGCCCGATTCCCGGAACCGATAGCCGTTGGGACCGCATCGAAGATCACCATCGACTATGACGTCGTGAACCCGCCCGCAGGATTGATGTGGACGCCCGAGTCCGCAGCATGGCTGGGCCGGCCCGCCCAACTGCACACGCAAGGCGAGCCCGAGACGAACTCATACTGGTTCCCGTGTCACGATTCCCCGAACGACCGGCTTACCACGGAAGTTGCCGTCACCGTGCCCGCGGGCTTCGAGGCCAGCAGCAACGGTGCGCTCGTCTCCCGCACGGCCGTCGGCACGGGCACCCGGTTTCACTACTCACAGGAAAAGGACCACGTCGCCTACCTCGTCTCGCTCATCGTCGGCAAGTTCGACATCGTTGAACTCACCGGCGGCCCGGTGCCCATGAAGGTGTGGGCGCCCGTCGGACGGGGCGAAGACGTTGCCGGGACGTTCGGCAACACCCCCGCCATGGCTCATCTCTTCGGAGAGATCACGGGCGAACCCTACCCGTGGGCCAAGTACGACCAACTCATTGTCTGGAACTTTGGCTGGGGCGGGATGGAGAATACCTCCGTCACCACACTCTTCGACACGGCCATCATCGCCGAAACCTCGCGCGATGACTTCGACCTCGATGGGCTAATTTCCCACGAACTCGCGCACCAGTGGTTCGGCGACCTCATCACCTGCAATTCGTGGGAGCACATCTGGCTGAACGAGGGCTTCGCCACCTACTTCACGCACCTCTGGTTTGAACGCCACGCCGGACGCACCGCCTACCTCGCCGGTGTGCGGGGCAACTTTGACGGCATCATCGCGGCGGACACGGGCTCCATCCCTGAGGCCTCGGGCATGGTCAGCAAGAACTTTTCCCATCCGTGGGAGACTTTCCGCCGCCCGGCGAACCCCTACGGGAAGGGAGCCAGCATCCTTCACATGCTCCGCACCAAACTTGGCGATGAACGGTTCTTCGCTGGTGTTCGTGAGTACGTCAAGCGCCGCCGCTTCACCACCTCTGAAACGAGCGACCTCCGACGGGCTTTCGAAGATGTTTCGGGCGAATCGCTCGAACAGTTTTTCCATCAATGGTGCGAACGTCCCGGCGTTCCTTCCATCGCGATCACGTCCCGCTACGACGCCGACTCGCGCGCCCTCATCATCGATGCAGCGCAGACCCAGTTCATCGATGGGGACAACCCGGCCTTTGAGTTTGACCTTCCAGTGCTGATCTACGCGACGGGCACCGGCGAACCGATCGCATCGTCGCTCAACTTCTTCGGGCGGACGGCTTCGCTGGCTATTCCGCTCGACGCCGAGCCGTACGCCATCGCCTATGACCCGGAACTCGCGGTCCTGGCCCAACTCACCATTCAGGAATCCTCGGTGTGGTCGCGTCAACTTCTCACGAACACCGCGGCCTCATTTAATTCCCGGATCCACGCGGCCCGCACCCTCGCCTCGCAAGCCGATGCAGACTCCATCCGCGATCTGGCTTCCATCACCGCTTCCGACACCAACCCCAAGGAACTCCGGCTTGAGTGCATCAAGGCCCTCGGTGAAGGCATCGAGAAACCCGTGATCGCGCGCCTGTGGGGGAGCGATGCCTGGGAACTGCGTGCCGCCGCTTACGAGGCGGTCGGCAAGGGCACCCTCGACCTCGTTCCGCTGCTCCAGAAAGCCGCGACCAACGAACGCAGCGAACGCGCCAAAGCCGCCGCCCTTCGCGCCTTGGGAGCACGCGGCTCGGGTGATCTTCCCCTTATCGAATCGGCACTCATGACCGATTCACAGGATGACATTCTGCGCCAAGCCGCTCTCGATGCACTGCTCGAATCCCAAAGCCCCACGGCTTTGGAAGTCGCCATCCGGCTCACCCGGCCCGGAACCGTCTCCCGAACCCGGGCCGCTGCGACCGCCGCCATCGGCCGTGTCTTCGAGCAGGATCCTGATCTCGCCCTCGAAACCCTCGAACTGCTCCTTTCCGACCCGGAACCCCGTGTCGGCCTGTCGGCGGGCGATGCCTTGGTGGCCACCAAACTCCCCAGAGCCCTCGACATTCTCGCTGCGGCCTCGGCCAACACCTGCGGACGCGATGCCGCGTGGCGATTCGAAAACTGGATAAGGGCCCTTGACGCGCAAGTCTTGCCCTAAGAACGGGGGGTAACTTGCGGCGAGCAAGAGGCCGCAGGCCCTTCGACTTCCGCCGTCGCTCACTTGTCGATTTCCAGCCTGCCGCGGTAGTGCGAAACCACAGGAACGCCGATCCTTTCGCCTAACATTCCCTCCAGTTTCCCAACGCCCGTCTGTTCGGGCAATAGTCGGGAATGAAAATGCGCTTTCGCCCAACCCGATTCAGTCGGCGCGGGCTCACGAAGGAATGGCATGAGCACGGTGTCAGGCAATCAAGGTTCAAAGGCCAATCGATCGTCCGTCAACGGCTGGAACGCCGAATTCCTTGACGCCGAGTACGCCCGCTTCCAGACCGATCCTGATTCACTCCCGGCAGACACACGGGCTTTTTTCCAAGGTTTTGATCTCGCTGCGTCCAAGCCCGCCGCATCCACGGCGGCGGTCGGCGGGGTCTCACCGTTCCAAAGCGCGGCCGACGACCTCATCAGCGCGTATCGCGAACTCGGGCATCTTGCCTCCAAACTCGACCCCTTCGGTCGCGAACGTCCGCGGCCAGAAGCGCTTTCACTCAAGCATCATGGCCTGTCGGAATCTGACCTTGGCCGCCGCGTCGAGGCCGATCTCACGGGGCTTTCGGCGTCGCCCACGCTTCAGGAAGTGATCGACCACCTCGAGCACACCTACTGCCGCTCGATCGGCATCGAGTTCATGCACATCCCCAGCACCGAGGAGCGGAATTGGTTTCTCACCAATTTCGAACACTCCAAGGGCATGCTCCCGATGACGGTTGAGCAGCGACGGCACGTGCTCGAAGGCCTTACCAAGTCCGAATCGTTCGAGGCTTTCTTGGGCCGCCGTTACGGCACCGAGAAACGCTTCAGCCTGGAAGGCGGCATCTCGCTGATCCCCCTCCTCGACGCCGCTATCGAGCGAGCCGGCGAAACCGGGGCCGATGAACTTGTTCTGGGCATGGCTCACCGCGGCCGGCTCAATGTGCTCATCAACGTCATGGGCAAGACCTATGAACAGGTCTTCACCGAATTCGAGGACAACTGGGAGGCGGGTTTCGCCGACGGCGGCGGGGACGTTAAATACCATCGTGGGTATTCCGGCGAACGTACCCTCCCCGGCGGTCGCAAGGTTCGCCTCGCCATGGCGAGCAACCCAAGCCACCTCGAGAGCGTGGGGCCCGTCGTCTTGGGCCGTTGCCGCGCCAAACAGCGTGTCCGCAACGACACCGATCGCCGACGCGTTCTTCCTCTGCTGATCCACGGCGATGCAGCGCTGGCTGGCCAAGGTGTGGTCGCCGAGTGTCTCAACATGAGCCGCCTTGAGGGGTACAACGTCGGCGGTTGTGTGCGGATCGTGGTCAACAACCTCATCGGTTTTACCACCATCCCCGAGGACGGCCGGAGCACGACGTACTGCACCGACATCGCGAAGTTCATCGATGCCCCGATCTTCCACGTCAACGGCGAAGACCCGGAAGCGTGTGTGGCCGCCGCCCGACTCGCGATCGATTACCGCCAGAAGTTCCACAAAGACGTCTTCATCGACATGTGGTGCTATCGCAAGTATGGCCACAACGAGGGGGACGAACAGAGTTTCACCCAGCCGATCCTCGCGGCCCTCATCAAGGCCAAGCCCGGCACGCTCAGCCTTTACGCCGAGCGGCTGCTTGCCGAGAAGGTCATCACGCCCGACGATGCCAAGGCTATAGGCGACCGCCTCGACGCCGCGCTGGATGCCGCCCAGGCCAAGGCCAAGGCCGGCCCCAACACGCCGCTCATCGACCCCGGCAGCGACCGCTGGAAGGGGATGACCAGCGATTTTGATTTCACACCGGGACAGACAGCAGTGAAGCGGGAAGTGCTTGAGGAAGTGTGCGCTGCGCTGGGCCGCACGCCTGAGGGCTTCATAGTCAACCCGAAACTGACCGGTCTTCTCAAGGCCCGCGCGGGACTCTGCACCACCGGGAATATCAGTTATTCCGAGGGTGAACTCCTCGCGATCGGGTCGCTGCTGCTGGAGGGCGTTCCGGTGCGGCTCTCCGGCCAAGACTGCCGTCGCGGCACGTTCACGCAGCGGCACTCCGTGATCCGCGACTTTCATTCGGGCCAACCCTTCACCGGGCTCAACACGATGCGCGAGTGGGGAGACCCCAGCGGCCCCGCCGTGCAGCACATGGCCGATGGTCGCTCCAAGCAGGCCCGATTCTGCGTGTACGACTCCCCCCTTTCAGAGTTTGCCGTGGTGGGCTTTGAGTATGGCTACAGCCTCGCCGACCCCAACATGCTGGTGATGTGGGAAGCCCAGTTCGGAGACTTCGCGAACGGCGCCCAGACCATCATCGATCAATACATCGCTTCGGGCGAGATCAAGTGGTCGCGCTGGAGCGGCCTCACCCTCCTGCTCCCCCACGGCTACGAGGGCGCGGGCCCCGAACACTCGTCGGCGAGGCTCGAACGATTCCTCTCGCTCTGTGCCGACGACAACATGCAGATCGTCTATCCCACCACGGGCTCGCAGATCTTCCACGTCCTGCGTCGTCAGGTGAAGCGGGGCTTCCGCAAGCCGCTCGTCGTCATGACGCCCAAGAGCATGCTCCGCACGCCCACCAGCACCATCGACGAACTCTCCAGCGGTTCCTTCCGCGAGATCATCGACGACGCCCACTTTGAAGGCCCCGCTGCGGCCGACCGCAAGAACGTCAAACGCATCGTCTTCTGTTCCGGCAAGGTCTACTTTGAACTCGCCGAACGCCGCAAGGCACTCGGCCGCAACGACGTCGCCATCATCCGCATCGAGCAGATTTACCCGTTCCATACGCAACTCGCGAAGAAACTTCTTGCGAACTATCCCAAGGCGGCCGAGACCGTGTGGTCGCAGGAAGAGCCGAGGAACGCGGGCGCCTATATCTTCATCGCCGACGTCTTCCGCACCGAACTTAAGGTCGAACTCACCTATATGGGCCGCGATGCCAGCGCCACCCCGGCCGTGGGCAGCAAACACGCCGATAAGAAGCAACAGGAAGCCGTGCTCTCGGCCAGCATCGGCCCCAAACCCAAGGACTCGTCCAAGCCCTCCCCCGAACCCAAACCCGCCGTAGCGGTGCCGACCAAGGTCTGAATCGCGTTGGTGCCTTGAGTGACTTTTCAGTGAACGTGCTTCGCCCCGAGCCCCGATGGCGGTAAAACGGCTTCAAACCAAAGCCCGCTTCAACGCCTCTTCGAGACCACCCCATGCCCCTCGACATCATCATCCCCAGCGTCGGCGAATCGGTCACCAGCGGCGTTCTTGCACGTTGGGTTAAGAAAGACGGCGACTTCGCCGCCAAAGACGAGATCATCTACGAACTCGAGACCGACAAAGTCACCTTCGAAGGGCGTGCCCCTGAAAATGGCATCGTCCATCCCTCCGTGAAGGAAGGATCGACCGTGCAAATCGGCGCGAAGGTCGGTACCCTCGACCCCGCCGCAGCGCCCGCGCTCGTTCCTGCAGGCGCGGCCGCACCCGCCGCATCCGCGAGCCCCCCAGCGGGCCTCGCTCTTTCGGCTATGGCCAGCACGCCTCCGGCTTCGGCCGACACGCCTCCGGCTTCCAGTGCTCCCGCATCCGCGGCGGCCCCGACCACTCACGCTTCAACACCCGATGCCGCCGGTTCGCGGCTGACCCCTTCCGCCCGCAAACTCGCCGACGAGTTCCACGTCAAGGTGGACAACCTCATCGGCACCGGCCCCGGCAACCGCATCCGCGAACAGGACGTCCTCGCGGCCATCCAAACCCGCAGCAACGGCTCACCGACGGCTCCCACATCGGCCCCCAC
>Ga0105044_10003096_pt1 | contig 22758 bp, 15 predicted proteins | sample MAT01_FD_78092 | JGI IMG/M metagenome (GOLD analysis project Ga0105044, IMG submission 78092) | Freshwater microbial communities from Lake Fryxell liftoff mats and glacier meltwater in Antarctica - MAT-01 | ecosystem: Environmental > Aquatic > Freshwater > Ice > Liftoff microbial mat | place...
CGTCCAGGAACGAGTCCTGTCCGGCGGTACGGTCTTCTTCAAGCGGGCGACGGGGCATAGCGAGAGTTCCGGGCGGCGCTGGTCAGTGGGGAGAGGGCAGGGCACCGGCACGGTACACCGGCGGAAGCCGGCGAACGCGCTCGCGGGCACCGGTCGCGCGGCGGGTGTCGAGCCCACTGTCGGCGAGGAGTTGCTCGAGGTCGGCGAGGCGTTCAGCGCCGTCGTCCGTGGCGGTGAGCACGAGCTCTGGCCGCCAATACATGCGGTCGCCGGCCATACCCCAGCTCCCGACCGTGGTATGCACGTGACGGACAAGTGGATCGACCGAGTCGGCGGTCTGGCCACCGATCGGCACGCGGGCGACGACGCGGCCGCCGTCACCGAGGAGGCGAAACTCATCGCGAGCACATTCGAGCCGGATGGGACGGGTCAGTGGGATCGGACGGTCCTGGGAGGCTAGGCTCGCCCAGTTGCTGCCGCGACGACCCGCGAGCGAATTGCCGCCCCCGGCGCCGCCGACCGCATGCGCGGCAGGCCCACCGAGCGAGGCGGTCGAAGACTGCGGCATACCTTGCATCGGCGCGGCGGACCCACCACCACCCGCGCTGGCACCAGCACCGGCTTGCTGCATCGACGCGCTCGCCGAACCGCCCCCGGCTTGGCCTGGCGCTCCGCCGGCAGCAAATTGACCGTCACCCCCGACACTGTCCTTATTGACTCCGCCCTGAGCACCGGAGGCGGCTTGCCCATCGGCAGTGCCTTGCCCATCGGCCGCGCCTTGCCCATCGGCCGCGCCTTGTGCATCGGCAGTGCCTTGCGCACCGGCAGCGCCTTGCGCACCGGATGCCCCATGGGAACCACGGCCGCTGGCGGCGGCACTCGACGGCCCATCGGCCTCGCCGCCTGCCGCAGCGCCATCTGTGCCTGGGCCACCAGGCTGGTTGCCGGGGCCACCGTAAAACTTAGATGGCCCCACGAACTGCGAGTCTCCCCCAGCAGCGCCCCCAGCAGCGCCTCCAGCTGCCGCCCAGCGGCTGTCTCCACCGGCGGCATTGCCGTTGCCGTTACCGACCACAGCATCGCCACGGCCCTGCTCATCCCCGCCAGCGCGGACGCCACGGCCAGGACTGCTCGCCGTCCCGGCCTGTTCCTCAGTCCAATCCCATCGCGACTGGTCGCCGAGAACACTCGGTCCACCGGCGGCCACCACGCCCCCGCGTGTCGCCGAAGCTCGATACTGCACGGCCGGCTTGGTTCGCTTGGGCGGCCGAACCTGCGCGAGCCACTCGAGACGGCGCCGTGCCTCCTCGATGGCCCGCGTCTCCGCTTCGGCAAGCGACGGGTCGGCGGGCGGAAACGTAAGCGTCCAATCCTCGTCAACGAACTGATAGCCAAACTCGCTGCCCCACGACTGGAGCGCTTCGCGTGCGGCATAGTAGGCCATCACGCCCGAAGGCCGAACAAGAAGCAGCGGATAGGGCTGGGCATTCGGATCGCCCGATTCGCCAGGCCTGCTGGCGAGATACTCCCGCGCCGCCCGGAGGCCGCTCGCGAGCGGATTGCCAGGGCCGGGTGGACCTTCAAAATCTGTCGGTCCCAAACGAATACCCTCCGGCTGGAGGAATACGCCGTCAAGGCAGCACTCGATATAGAGCGGTCGACGCCGCGTGCCAGAATCGCCGTCATAAGGAACGACGGCGTACGCAGGAGGACGCTCAGCGGCTTCGCGTCGAGCCTTGTCGGCCAAGGCCTTGGCGTCGGCCAACCGCTGTTCGAGGTCGGCGAGTGAGCCCGGCTCATCCTTCGGAGTTTCCTCGAGCGCTGCTGCGGTCCGTTCGAGTGCGTCGAGCTCATCCACGAGCGACCGCGAGTCGGCCTCGACGCCGGCGAGCTGCATGCGGGCCCGCGCGAGGTCTTCCATGGTGCGGGTTCGGACATCCGCGAGCTGGTCGGTACGCCAGACCATTTCGTCACGGGCGAGCTCGAGCTCCTCGGCAAGTGCCTGGGCCGCCTTCGTCGCAGCCTCGGCAGCTGCGACGGTCGCGGCATTCTCGTCGGCTCGGTCTGCCGAGTTGCTGAACAGCACGAGCAGAACGAGGAGCGCCCCCATCATGCAGAGCAGCACGGCGAGAAACGGGAACAGGGAGATGGATGGCCCGACCTGGGGCCGGACGCGACTCATGCGGCCTTTCCAACTCGGCGGGCTTCGTCCATGTCATCACGCCCCTTGGCCATCGCCCGCGCCGACAGGAGATGGACCGCGGCGGTGAGCGCGGCGAGCGTCTCCTCGAAGCGTCCCGTGGCCGCCAGCGCCTCGAGGTTTGCATCGAGACTCCGCTCCAGGTCGGCAACCTCGCGGGTCGCGGCCACGACGCTTCCGAGAAGCTCGGACTGCTTGCCAAGCGACTCCGCCTGCTTGCCAAGGGTTTCTGTCTGCTTGCCGAGAGTGTCTGCCTGCCTCCCGAGCGACGCGTGATGCTGCTCGAGACCGGCGACGACCGTGGCGAGCGACTCCGCCGCTGCGGTCCACCGCTCCTCGCGGCGACCGGCTGACTCGTCGTGGGCTCGGGCGAGCGATTCGGCCCATCGACCAAGGCTTTCGTCGAGCGTGGCAGCAAGCGCGACCCGCATCTGCTCGCCTCCCTCGGAGACAAGCTGGCGCACCGCCTCGCCGGCGGTCTGCTCGAGCGCCTGCCAGGCGTGCTCCTGCGACTCGAGGAGACGAGCCGTGCCTCGGCTGACGGTCTCACCAAGCCGCGCCACGGCAAGCGCCGTGCCATCACCACCGAAGGATTGAAATCGTCCGGCAAGATTCGACCATGCCGCCTCATCGACGGAGGCGAGGAGTTGCTGCTCGTAGCGATCGAGAAGGAACTGGAAAAACATGAGCACCATCGAGAGCGCGAGCGCGGTTGCGGTGGTGTCAAACGCCGTGCCGAGGCCCGCGACGACATCCGAGATGTTATCGAGCTGGGTCGGCGAGAGGCTCGCGATGGCCACCGTGATCCCAATGACCGTGCCGAGGAAGCCCATGATCGGGATCGCCCACACGATGAACCGCACGAGTCCGTAGCCGGCGGCGGCCCGGACCGCATCGACATCGGAGAGATACTTGAGGTGGTTCTCGAGATCGTCTGCGGAGCCGGTGCGAACGACGAGGTCGAGGGCCTCGCGCAGCCGCCGGGGCAGGTAGCCATCACCGGCCGGAACGCGGGCGACGAGCTCGGCCGCGGCGGCGGGATCCTCGCCCCCTTCGGGAGTTGGACCGAGCGCATCGACCCCATCCTGGCGAAGCTGCTGCCCCACGATGTCAAGGCAGCGCAGCCCGAGCGAGGCGACGCCCACGCAGAAGAGCGTCATCTCCACATACTCGACCCAATGGCCAGCGAGATAGCGGATGACGAGAGGGTTGGCGAGCACGCCCCCGTGAATGAGTGTGAAGAACAGGAAGGCGAGGGCACCGCCCCAAAGGAGCGGGGACCGCAGCAGTGCCGCGGAGAGGACGTTGAGCTTCGACACCGGCGGGGACCTCCTCGAAGAATGGACACAGAAGCCGGACAAGCGACCACGGGGCCAGCCTCATGAATCAATCGGTAGGGTTTGCCCGATCGATTGAACAGAAACATCCGTTACAGTGAAACGTCTCTCTCACAGCGGTACTGTCGCGTGAACCCAGGCAGGCCTGGCAGGCAGGGCAAGTGGCGACGGGGTTGTGACGGCCGTCGGCGCTCTCTAGGTTCCCGTCCGCTGATTGTCACCCGAGGCTGCTGCCTGCGGAGGCTCCAATGACTTCCCCATTCTCACCGTGTGCGTTTCCCCTCGGGCTCGGCCGGCCTGCGTGGGCCTGGATCGGTCTCGTCGCCGTGAGCCTTATCTCATGGCAGGGATGGAGTCTGGCGTCCCAGCGGACTGCCGGCACGGAAGTGGCCCCGCTCTGGATCACGGAGAGCCGCCTCGACGACGGCCGGCGACTCCTCGTCGTCCTTGATCAGGCGACCCGCCATGCGGCCGTGTATCACCTCGATGGTGCAACCGGCACTCTCGTGCTTCGGAGCACGCGGGACATCACATGGGACCTCATGGTCGGCGACTTCAATGCCCAGGAGCCTCGTCCCGCCGCCCTTCGGAAGATGCTCCATGCCCCGCCGGCCGAGCCACTTCGCGGCCCTGTGGAGCCGTAACGAACGTACCGGACACGACGGGCGTGGCGGTTGGGGTTAGAATGAATCGGTCGGAGGACCGATGGACTGCCAGGGGCGGCTCCCTGGCATTGAATGCGCCGGTCGCCTGCCGGAGGTGCCGATCGTCATGGCCGGAAAATTTCTATCGCTCGAAGAATCCGCTCGCAGGCTGGGCGTGACGGTCGAGGACGTGAATCGCCTCGTCGATCGAAAAGAGCTTTTCCCGATGCGTGGCGGCGGCACGATCAAGTTCAAGATCGAGGATATCGAGCGGGTGGCCGGCGAAGCCGCTAGTGGAAGTTCGCCGGACAACGACGACCTCTCGCTTGACCTCGACATTTCCGGACCAAGTTTGGGCAGCGGACCAGCCCTCTCGGGCGGCGATGATTTGCTCGGTGGCGGCGATGAAGATGAGTCCATCTTCTCGGACAGTGACGACGTAGCGGACCGCGCCGCCTCCCACACGATGCTTGGTCTCAGTGATGGTGGAGGGGGTGTGGCGTCGGGTGCGTTCGACGTGGACGAACTTGGCCTCGACTCCCTCCTCAGCGCGTCGGTGCCGGACACGTCCGAGGATGGCGGCACCATTCCGCCATCGTCCGACGATTTGTCGGGTACGCTCGAGGTGGATATCTCAGGGATCGGCGGCTCGCTCCTCGGCGGCTCGCTCGCTTCGGTCTCAGGCATCGGCAGCGGGGTTTCAGGGGTAGTCGACTCCGGGCTGTCTCTCGAGGAAGACTTTGACGCGTCGGGCATCGACCTTGCACGGTCGGCCGGCGAGGGAGACCCTAGTGCGACGGGTATCGGCCTCTTGGGGGCATCGCTGGCCGGCGACGCGTTCGATCTTGGCGCCGACCTCTCGGATGAGGAAAGCGCCTCCGTCGTCATCGCAACGGAAGAAACTGGCGACTCCAGCTTCTTTGATTCGGCCGCTGACGATTCGGCTTCCGTTTCATTCGATGGCTCAGGTGAATCAGTCGATTTTGCCGGTGCGGCAGGCATGGACTTCGGGGGCATGAACGTCGTTCCGGCGTCGCCTCCGCTGAGCGTCTGGCAGGTGGTGGGGCTTGTCTGCTCGACCATGCTCTTGACCCTCGTAGGCCTGGTGGTGTTCGACGTGCTCCAGACAGTCCGAGCGCCGCAGGGAACGCCCATCACCGCCCCGATTCTCAACGCGTTGACCAAGGCGTTTGGCTTGTGAGCGGTCGGACGAGGCCGGGCCGGCTATAATTCGGGCATTCGGTCGTTCCTGCCTTTGCCCGCCCGCCGTCTGCAGCCCATGAACAATCTGCTTCCGCCCGCGCTTGGCGAACGCCCATGCTGCGTGTGGCTCGCCCTGGGATGGCTCATGGTCACCGCGGTCGGCTGCGGTGATTCAGCCGCAATCCAGCCCGACGACATTCGGGTGTATACGGCGGCGGCGACACCGAAGCCCCGCATCACGCGGCCTGATCGCCCTTCCAAAGCCGGGCTCGCGTTGACGTATGACCCGCCGCCTGGCTGGACAGACGGCGGCGCGTCGGGCATGCGGCTGGCCACGCTCGTGATCGATACCGAAGGCAAGCGTCACGAGGTCACCATCATCCCGGCCGCTGGCACGCTCGAGGCGAATGTGGCTCGCTGGCTCGGCCAGCTCGACGCGACGGCGACTCCCGAGTCGCTTGCACAACGAGCGTCGGAGGCGCTCGAGGCTGCTTCGAAGGTTTCCGTCGGAGACGCCGAAGCAACGCTCGTCACGCTCGGTGACATCGAGGCCGACGATGGCGAGATCATCCTGGCCGCGGCGATACCCCTCGACACAACAGCGTCGCTCTTCGTGAAGTTCAAGGGGCCTGCCGCGATCGCCCGTCGCGAACGGGATGCCTTCTCGCGGTTTGTTGCGAGCATTCGATGGAACGAGGAGAAGGCCCTATGAGCGCCGGCAGCATAACTCCGCAAAGCCTGCCGATGCCCGGGCGCCACGTCGTCGAGTCGGCTCCTGATTCACCTGCTGCCACGCTCGCGAGCATGGGCTGGGATCTGCTCCGTGCCGCGGGCTCACTCAAGATCACCGTCGTCATGTTTCTGGCCGCGATCGTTCTCGTCTTTGTGGGCACGCTTGCCCAGGACGAGATGAACATGCCCGACGTGAAGGCGACGTATTTCAACTGCTGGATCGCGTGGGTGAAGTTCGCCGATTTTTTCCCGGTGACGGTCTTTGGCGAATCGACGCTGCGGGGTGGGTTTCCGTTCCTCGGCGGCGCCACGATCGGCCTCGTCATGCTCCTCAACCTCATTGCGGCCAAAGTGACGCGGTTTTATGTCGCGGCACGCGGCGAACGCCTCGTGTGGGGAAGCGTGCTCTCGCTCATCGGCGGGCTCATCACGCTCGGTGTCATTCTCACCGGGCACCAGAGCGACGGTCTCCAGGGCAAACCGCCGTTCGACTATGACGTTGTCTGGCGGATGGTGCAGGCCGGGGGAGTGCTCGTCGCCCTGGGCCTGACGGCTGCGGCATTCGTCGCTCACACACGGCTTGCACGTCAGGTCGCAGGGACAGCAGCGGCCGTCGTGGCCGTCGTGGCCTGGCTCACGATCTTCGGCGGCGCGACTTGGACGATGAACGAGCCGGCCCTCCGGATCATGTGGCAGCTCATCCAGTCGAGCGTGGCCTCACTCGTGCTCCTGGCAGGGCTGGTCATGGTCTTCGGCAGCCGCGGCGGCAACGTGCTCATTCACCTCGCGGTTGGCCTCCTCATGGTCGGTCAGTTCGCCTTCGGTGATCGACAGGTCGAGGAGCGGATGCTGATTATCGAAGGGCAGTCCACGAATGAAGCCTCTCGCACTGATGAGGTCGAGCTGGCCGTGCTCGAGACGAGCGACACGACGGAGCGGGTAACCGCGGTAGCTGATCGCCTCCTCCGCGCTCGAGTGGGCGGCGAGCCGATCGACACGAACGACCTTCCGTTCACGATTCGCGTCGTCGAATACTTTCGCAATTCCGCCGTGGAGGCGATCGGCCCGGCTGTCCCCACGAGTGCGACGGCTGGCCTGGGCCTTACGTGGGCAGCCGAAGACAGGCCGACCGTTGGGGGCGCTTCGTCACAGACCAATGTCGCGTCTGCCTACGTCCAGCTCGTCGAGCGCGGGAGCGGTCGCGACCTCGGCACGCACCTCGTCACGCAGTTTTTGAACGATGGATCGCAGATTTTTGCCGGTGCAACCGAGAACGAGTGCGACACGGTCACTGCGGACGGTAAAGACTGGCGTCTCTGCCTGCGGTTTCGCCGCGAATACAAGCCGTATTCTGTGACGCTCGATGACGTGCGTCGGATCAACTATTCGGCCAGTTCCACGCCCCGCGACTACTCGTCCTACGTCACGTTCACCGATCTCACGACGGGAGAGACGCTTCCGAACCAGCGGATCTGGATGAACAACCCCGTTCGGTACCGGGGCGAAACCTTCTTTCAGAGCACGTATACACCGATCGATCTCGGCAACGGCGAGACGACCGAAATGACGGGCCTCCAGGTGGTCGAAAATGCCGGCTGGCTCGTGCCCTACGTCGCCTGCGTGCTCGCGTTCTGGGGAATGCTCGTCCACTTCGGCGGCACGTTCCTCCGATTTGCCAGCCGACACGAGCGAACTGCGCGGGCTCCCGCAGCGACGGGAAAAGCCGGCCGTACGCCGCCCACGGGGATTGCCCGGAGCCACGACACCGATGACAAGAGTGGGGTCTTCATCCCCGCAGCAGCCCTTGCGATCGTCGCGGTCCTTGCCCTGATCGCCGCGGTGCCGCGATCACCGCGCGCGGGCTCCGCCGACTTCGCCGCGGCGGGCCGTCTCCCCGTCATGCACGAGGGCCGCATCAAGCCACTCGACACGGTGGCCCGCAATTCGCTTCAGCTCCTCAGTAATCGCACAAGCGTCACCATGCCGTCGGAAAAGAATGGCACGGCTGGTGACCCCCAGGGGCGGATCTCGGCGACCCAGTGGCTCTTGGCTCTCATGGCCGGAAGCGAATGGGCCGACCGCGCACCGGTCTTCCGGATCGACGCCAAGGAAGTTGTTGATTTCTTCGACCTCACACGACGGGCGGGACACCGCTATTCCTTTGCTGAGCTCGAGCCCAAGCGGCAGGACCTCCGACGTCAAACCGAGCCTGTTCGAAATCGGCCCCGAGATGAGCTGTCCTTTGTCCAGCGAAAGTTCATCGAGCTCGAGCAGAAGCTCATGGCTTACGACGTCATCCGTTTTGCCTATGACGCGCCCGAGATGCCGCAGCTTTCCGGTGACGATGCGTCGGCCCGAGAGGCGTTTCTGTCGCAGGTGATGCGCATGATGCAGGGGGCAAGGCTCATCGAAGGGAACCACCCGCCGGCGGCGCTTCCACCTATGGGGCGGCCGCCCGCAGACTCTGCCACAGCCGATGCGACGAACCGCTGGCAGGCGCTCCACCCCGCGCTCGTGCATGCCTTAGTCGCCAAGCTTGTCGCGGGGCGACCTGGGCAGCCCGCATACCAGGCCAGCCCCGTACTCCTCCCGTTTGTCGATATGCTCCAGTCGGTGAACCGCAATGGCCCCGATTTCAATTCGTCGTTGGCTGCCTATCGCTCGGCCGCCAGCACGCTCCCCGCGTATCTTCCTGCAGTCCCAAAGGCTGCCGCTGAGGCCTGGCTTAACGCGTTTAACCCGACCGATCTGGCCATGTGGATCTACGTCGCCACGACGGTTGTCTGCTTCGGCGGCTTCCTCCTTGGTGGCCCGCGCGTGCAGCGATTTGCGTGGTGGCTCCTCGCTGGTACCTTCCTCCTCCACACGTTCGCCCTCGGCATGCGGATCTGGCTGACCGGCCGGCCGCCGGTGGTCAATCTGTACTCATCAGCTGTCTTCATCGGCTGGGCCTGTGTCCTTGCCGGGCTCTTGCTCGAACAACTCCACCGGATCGGACTCGGAAATCTCGTCGCAGCAGTCGCTGGCGGCCTGACGCTCATGGTGGCCTATGGTCTCGACTCGGGTGACACGATGCATGTGCTCCAGGCCGTGCTCGACACCCAATTTTGGCTCTCAACGCATGTCATCACCGTCACGCTTGGCTACGGTGCGACGTTTCTGGCTGGGCTCCTTGGCACGTGCAGCATCGCCCACTCGCTCTGGACGCAGGGGCAGCGCACGCCGGAGAGCCGTGAGATTCAGGACCACCTGTATCGCATGAATTACGGCGTCGTCTGCTTCGCGCTCTTTTTCAGTTTCATCGGCACTGTGCTCGGAGGCCTCTGGGCCGACGACAGTTGGGGCCGCTTCTGGGGCTGGGATCCCAAGGAGAACGGCGCCCTCATGATCGTCCTCTGGAATGCAGCGGTCCTCCACGCTCGCTGGGATCGCTGGATCGGTCCGCGAGGATTTGCAATGTTCACGATTGGCGGCAACGTCGTCACGGCCTGGAGCTGGTTCGGCACCAACCAGCTCGGCATTGGCCTGCACAGCTACGGCTTTACCAGCGGCGTGCTCATGCTCCTCGGCACGTACGTCGCAAGCCAGCTCGCCCTCCTGGCGGTGGCCGCTGTGTTCACCAAGCCGGCGGTGGCATCCACGGCCTGATTCGCGGAACGCTGCGTCGGTTGCCAGCGTCCGCCGATAAACTGCTCGGCGGTGACTTCGCCCGCGGTGAGCGTGACGGCAATCGCTCCATCGTGTCCCGTCTGAAGCACCGCCTCGAGGGTCACGCCTGCGGCGGATGCGTAGGCCGACTGCACATCGGGCCAGCTCCGACCGTTTCGGCCGCTCGCCAGCACAACCTTTGGTGTCGTCGCCACCGCGATATCGGCTGGGAGACTCGTGCGGGTGCCGTGGTGCGGCGCCACGAGCACGTCGCATTCGCCGGGCGAAGCCGCAGCAAACAACCGCAGCGCCTCCCCCTCGATATCGCCCGTGAGGAGCACACGGCGGCCGGCCGCCTCGAGCGCGATGACGAGGCTCGTCTCGTTGTTGCTGCGGTGAAGGTGCTCGTCGCCAGCGAATGGATGGAGCACACGGGCACGGCAGAGCGGGTCGATCGCGAACGAGTCGCCTGCCCGAGCCGTTCGCACGGGTACTCCCCACGCTTCTGCCGCGTCGAGCAGATCGGTGACCGAGAGCGATGGGCACCGGAGGAGCGGCTCGGGCACGAGGATCTCGCCAACACGAAACCGAGCCAGCAGGGCCGGCACGGCGTTGAAGTGGTCGGCATCGGCATGAGAGATCACAAGCGTGTCGATCCGCGTGATCCGCTCGCTCCAAAGCACCGACTCCACCGACCGGCGGGCCGCGGCCGGGGCCCCGAGCCTGCCCGCGTCGTACACGAGGCAGCGGCCCGTAGGCGATCGTACGACGATGCCGCAGCCGTGCCCAACCGCCGCCATCACCACCCGTAACCCCGAACCCTGGGCCGGCTGCGCGGCCCACTCGCCGGCAATCCCCACGACCGACCACGCTCCGGCAAGCGTCGCCCACGTGGCGGCCCGCCGGAGGAGATCCACTCGGACCGCGAGGAACGCGACCACCATCAGCCCATACCAGCCGGCCAGCCACCAGGCCTGTGGCCCAGCGACCCAGGCGTGGCCTCCCGGCACGGCCGCCGCGTACGACACGAGCATCTCCATCACCGCGAGCGAGCCATCACAGCCGGCGCCGAAGATGCTCGCCAGCGGCCCTGGCACGACCGACGTCAGCAAGCACATGAAACCAAAGGCCATCGCCACGGGCACCACTGCGGCGACAGGCACGTTGACCACCAGCCCGATGGTGCTGACCACATGAAAGCGATAGGCCACCAGCGGCGCGGTCGCGAGCCAGACGGCCGCTGACGCGAGGGCCCCGGCGGCGATCCACGCGCCTGCCTGGCGGACTCGTTTCTCCCTCCACGATCGGCTCCGCTCGATGAGCCGTTCGATGGGGTCGGTTTCGCGCGGCCGACAGAGAATGTTGGCCACACCTGCGAGAATGGCGGTGGAGAGAAACGAGAGCTGGGCTCCGACACTGAAGACCTCCGACGGCCGCCAGATACACACGACGATCGCGGCGACCGCGAGGGAGTTGATCGTCGCTGGTCGACGGCCAACGGCCACGGCGGCGCAGGCAATCCACACGAGGATCGTGGCTCGCACCACCGGCGTGCCGGCACCAACAAGGAGCATGTAGAGGCCGGTCACCGCCGCCACCGCCACCCCGGCCCAAAGTCGCGAGAGCCCGATCACGCGGAGCACAGCAAAAAGGCCGGCGGCGAGGAGCCCCACATGGAGGCCGGAGATCGCGAGCACGTGGATTGTGCCAGTGACGACGAACTCATCTGCCAACTCGCGGGACAAGCCCCCCCGCTCGCCGAGGAGGAGGGCCGCGGCGAGGCCTGCTCGTTTCGGGTTGATCCGTTCGGCGAGGACTGCGGACGCCCGCGTCCGCAGTCGATCGATTGCGGTGGCAGGCGACCACCACGCGGGCCGCGCCGTCACCCGCACATCCTCCCAACCGCGGACCCGCACGATCGAAAGCTGCCGCGTTTCGCGGGCCCGCCGCGCTGCGTCCCACTCCCCCGGGTTGAGCGGCTCCGTCGGCCGCACGCCTCGCCCAAGGATGCGCACGGCCGTGCCCACAGGAAGGTCCGCCGGTTCACCGGCCACGAGCACGCTCACTCTTCCGTCGGCAGGGCTCCACCGGCTGCCCCACCGCACCGCCGTGACGTCGATGACACACCCGCTCGCCGGCCCCACGGCCGCGGCCCGGCGCTCATCACCGGCTGGTGGCGGCACGAGGTGGGGCGACTCGGCAACAAGCCCCGTCACGGCTACCGGGCGCGGCGTGTCGCCAAACTGCCAGGCGATGTCATCGCTGGAGAAGAGGTCGGTCCGTGCGGCCGACCAGGCTGCGGCAACGCACGCAACGGCGGCCAAAATCGCCCCGGAAGCCAGCGTGGCCCGCCCCCGGCGTGCCAAGACAGCCCACGCCGCGACCGCCACAACCGCCCAAAACCACCCCGCCACGACCATGTCGCCCACCAGGGGCTCAAGCGTCGAACCAGCGACGCACCCGCTCATGACGGCCGCCGCCACTGCCACCAGAGGTCGCTGGGGCAGCGGTGACTGCCGCAGGCAGGGCCAACAATCGCAGAACTGTCGCATGGAGTCATCTCCGCAGGAGGAGGTTTTCACTGCGGCACACACATGCCGCTACTCTCCTAACGAGCGCGAGGCCCTCGACCGGCAACGGCCCGAGAAATTTTTTTCGCGGGCCCTATTTTCCAGCGGAATTTCAGCATGCTGGCGGCCCAGGCACGCGGTCCCGCTGATACGATGCCGCGGGGGCAGAGCGTCTCGTGGAGAAAAGCCGATGGTTCTGCGTTTTTCGATCGGCCTCACCGTGTTCGCCCTTCGAGTGCGCAGCCGCAAGAGCCGCAGACCCGGCGTGGGAATCCCTCGCGCCGGCCGTGGATGTGAAACACCATGTCGTCGCCGGCGCGTGGACCACAGGCGACGGCACGGTGACGACCAACACCGCCGCCGGCTCGCGGCTGTGGCTGCCATTCACGCCGAAGGGGGGGTACGACGTCCGCATCTCGTTCACGCGGTACACAGGCCAGCATTCGATCGCCCTCTTCGTCCCGCACGGCACCGGGCAGGTGTCATTCGAGGTGGATGCCTGGGGTCAGCATCTCGCGGGTTTCCAGAACGTCAGTGGCCAGTCCATCCAGCACAACACCACCCGCACGCCCGAGATCAGTATCCGGAACGGCCAGCGGTATGAGATAACCGTCGAAGTTCGCGAGAATAGGATCCGCGGCCTGCTCGACGACAAGGTCGTCGCGACGCTCGAAACGGACGGAAACAACCTTTCCGTTCCCGAAGTCTGGAGGCTGCCACACGGCTCCACGCTCGGCCTCGGCGCGTGGGAGAGCCAGGTCGTATTCCACACGATCGAAGCGAGAATGCTGGATGGAAAACCGGTGCCGCACTTCGAGGAGCGCCGTCCGCCCTCGGTCGCCGCGACGAATCCGACTCTGGCACCTCCGCGGCCCCCCGCTCGACGGCCTCGCAGCGGCAAGCGCGTGCTGATCGTGATCGCGAATCAAGACTTTTTCTATCGCGAGTATGCCGAGCCACGTGAGGAGCTCGAGAAGGCAGGCATCGAGGTTGTGGTCGCTGCCGGACGGAACGCGGCATGTCGGCCGCATGCCAACTCAGGGCAGGGGAGCGGCGACGGCACCGTGCGGCCCGATGTCGCGCTCGCGGACGTCCGCGCCGATGACTACGACGCGATCTTATTTTCGGGCGGCTGGGGATCGTCGGCGTATCAGTTCGCATTCACCGGCCGCTACGACAATCCAGACTACAACGGCCAGCGTGCCCAGCCGTCGTGCCGCTGGCATCCCGAGGCCAACGGCGCTGCAATGTCTCCCGCCGGTTCCATCGGCCACCCAGGCACCGCGGAAGACGACGTCGTCGTGGATGGGCTTATCGTCACTGGCGAGGACGACATCTCCGCACGAGCGATGGGGCGGAAGATCGCCGAGCTTCTAAGCACGCAGGAGACCGCCATGCGCGGCCGTTAGGTCACACGCGGCGGGCCTGAAACACCCGTGGCAGACCGGCGAGATCGCGGATGACGGGCCCCGGCTCGAGGCCAGCGGTCGCAGCGAGGATGGCCTCGACGTCGGCCGCCACGAGCGGCCCGGCCTCGACGACAAGCCAGCCTCCGGGAGCCAGCCGCGTCGCCGCCTCGGCTGCCAGCCGCTCGATCAGCTCCACGCCCCGAGGCCCAGCCACGAGCGCCCCCCGCGGCTCATGGTCGCGGACATCCCGCGGCAGCGCCGAAAACTCCGACTCGCGGACATACGGCGGGTTGCTCACGATCACATCCCACGGGCCATCGAGCGCCGGATTGTCCATGAGGTTGGCCTCCACCAGCGCGATGCGGTCCGCCACGGCATGCCGCTCGGCGTTGCTGCGGGCCACGGTGAGGGCGGCCGTCGATACATCACTCGCCACGATCGTCGCCCGCGGCAGATGCTTGGCGAGCGTGATCGCGATCGCGCCGCTGCCGGTGCCTACGTCGGCAATCCGCGGACTCGCCACCCCGCGGCCGAGGTCGATCGCACGAACGACAACCGACTCTGTCTCAGGCCGCGGGATCAGCACGGCCGGCGTGACGGCAAACGACAGGGAAAAGAATTCGCGATTGCCGACGAGGTAGGCCACCGGCTCACCGGCACCGCGGCGGCGGACGAGCTCACGAAATCGCGTGCGTGGCTCCTCGGCCATGACCTCATCGAACGCCGTGTAGAGCATGATCCGCTGGCATCCACGGACGTGGGCCAGAAGCACCTCGGCATCGAGCCGCGGCGACTCGCCCCCCTTGGTGCCGAGCCACTCGGTCGTCCAGGTGAGGAGCTTGCCGACGGTCCATTCAGCGTCGCTCATGCTGGCCCCACAGGGCGAGCGGCCATATCGCGCTTGCGGGCCTCACGGGCATGGCGTTCGATCGCATCGATGACGAGGCTCAGCCGGCCAGCCATGACCTGATCGAGCGTGAAGCTCTCGTTGATCCGGTGATCTGTTACGCGGTTCTGCGGAAAGTTGTAGGTGCGGATTCGCTGGCTCCGATCACCCGACCCCACGAGCCCCTTCCGTTCGCTCGACCGCTTCTCGTGTTCGATCTCCCGCTCCCGCTCGTAGAGCCGTGTCTTGAGCACGCGAAGCGCCTTGGCGAGGTTTTTGTGCTGGCTCTTCTCGTCCTGGCATTGCACGACCAGGCCGGTCGCCAGGTGCGTCAATCGGACGGCCGAGGCCGTCTTGTTGACATGCTGACCACCTGGGCCGCTCGCGCAGAAGAGGTCTTTGCGGTAGTCATCTGGCGAGAGCGACACCTCGACATCCTCCGGCTCGGGCAGCACGGCGACCGTCGCGGCCGACGTGTGGATCCGCCCCTTCGTTTCGGTGTCGGGCACGCGCTGGACTCGGTGGCCACCGCTCTCGTGGCGAAGCGTGCGGTAGACGGCCTCGCCCGAGACGCCGAGCACCAGATCCTTGAAGCCGCCAAGCTCGGTGGGGCTCGCGTCGAGAACCTCGAAGTTCCAGCTGCGTTCAGCCCCATAGCGGCGGTACATCTCGAAGAGATCCCGAACGAAGAGCCCCGCCTCGTCACCCCCGGTGCCGGCTCGGAGCTCGACGATGCACCGCGCCCGATCGGCATCGTCGTCATCGGAGCAGAGGTCGCTGAGCTCGTCCCATTCCGCATCCCGGCGGGCCTCGAGGTCAGGTAGCTCCGCTTCGGCGAGGCCGCGCATCTCGTGGTCATCCCCACGGCCAAGTTCCTCGAGGTCGGCGATCTGCCGCTCGACGGCGAGGAACTCGCGATATCTCAGGGCCAGCTTGGCAAGCGAGCCGTGCTCCCTCGCAGCCGCTGCCAATCGTTGCCCATCGGCAAGAGTAACGGGATCGATGAGAGCCCGCTCGAGCGATTCAAACCGGGCAAGCTTCGATTCCAACAGGTCGCGCATGAATCACCGCGTCACCGCGTCACCGCGGCTCCGGCCGAGCGGGCGTCAAGACGCCGGCGCCTCGGCGGCGGCCTTCTTCTTGTTGAGGCTGGCGTATCCAGCCCCCGCAAACTTGTTCTTGAACTTCTCGATCCGGCCCGCGGTGTCGACGAACTTCAGCTTGCCCGTAAAGAACGGGTGGCAGGCGTTACAAATGTCGATCTTGATCTCCGGCACCGTGCTCCGAGTTGCGAACGTGTTTCCACAGCCGCAGCGGACGACCGTGTGAATGTACTGAGGGTGAATGCCGTCTTTCATGGATCGAAGGACCGAAGGTTTTTGGGGGGGCGGGGGAGGGCGGGCGGCTCATCGAGGGCCTCCTCGCAAGCCCCGGATTCTACTGCGCCTTGGTCGGGGCGGCAATCGCTGCCTTACGGCTGTTTCGCGGGCCGCGCACCAGCATCGTCCGAATTGCCCTCGGGGTCACCACCCCCCTCGGCCTCGAGCCGGTCGGCCAAAAGTCGGCTTCCAAAACGCTGCGGCGAGCCATCCTTCCGGAGGACCGCTGCCGCCTCAGTCGGCCGGTCGAGACCGATCAGGGCGGTGGCCAGATTGATTCTCGCCGCGTCGGTCCATCGGCTGTCGGGGGAAGCCTCGAGGGTCATCCGCTCGAGATAGTCCACGGCCGCCGCATCTTGCCCCTCGGTCAGCATGACCAGCCCAAGCCAATAGGTCGCATCCTCCTTCACGCGAACAAGCCGCTTCATGACTGCCGCTGCCTGGGGCTCCGGCAGTGAGCCCACAGCGTCCGTCATCACACGACGAGAAGGCCGGGCCGCCATGTAGGCCGCCTTGGCACCTGTCGGCCCATCGAGGTCGCCTCGAAGCTCACGCACCCTCCCAGCAAAGAGCGGTCGAAACACGGTGCCTCCGGGCCCCCCTGGTCCTGGGAGCGGCAGTTCCAGGAACGCGATCTCGTCGGCGAGCGACTGGGCGGCCAACGGACGTCGGGCGACCGTCTCCCACGGAAACGCCCATAGCCCTCGCGCTGCGGCTGAGCCAGCGGGCACCGCCGCGGCGGCGCGCTCGGCGACCGCCGACGCATCCACGAAGACATGGATGCCATGTCGCGGAGCGATCTCCGCTTCGAGTTTGGCCATCCGCGGCGACACACTCCACGGGTCGGCGACGACGAGCACGCCCACGCTCCGAACATCGGCTGCTGTGACGGGGTACGCCCGCTCGGGAAGCGAGAGCGCGGCGAGGATCGCAGGGTCATCCGCGGCTTGTCGTGCGGTGGCCACACCGACGCCGCCCGGTCCCGGCACGGGCATGCCGTAGGTGGGCTCAAAGAGATAGGCCTCGCCTCCGCTGACCAGCGCCGGCAGCCAGGGGCGTGGCGGTCCTCCGCCTGTGCCTGCCGTCGCGAGGATCACTCCGTCGAGACCGGCTTGCCGCAAGAGCTCGACGAAAATCCACGCCCGCTGCGGACCACTGGCCCGCCCCGCAAGCATGACCTCGCCCGGCAGGAACCACCGACTGCCTGGCGCGGACTCCGTCGGAACCATCGGCGGGTCGCCGACCGGTGCCAGCGCCTGCACGGTCCAGCGAAAGAGCGCCTCCGCGAGGGCGAGATCGTCAGCGGCCTCGCCCTTGGCCGCGCGAGCGACGGCAGCAAGCCAGCAGCGGTCACGAATCGCCACCACGTCTCCGCCGGCATCGAACGTGTCCCGGGTCACAATGCCTTCGCCCGCCTTGCGAAGGTCAGCCGGCAACGATGCGAGGAGCGGGTCGGGCTCACGTGATGGGATCCCGCCGGCCGCATGGCTCCATTGCACGAGCCGGTCAAACACCTGCTCATTGCCACGGGCTTCGTCATACCGTTCGAGCGAGCCAAGGATCGACACGGCCCCGCCGAGGAGTTGCTCGCGCATCGCCCGGCCATCTTCGGCAGACACCGGTGGCCGCGCCGCGCCCCCGTGAGCAGCGGGCTCATGCCTCCGCGCTGGACCACCGCATCCAACTCCCATGGCAATCGCCGCGGCGCCGGCCAGTGCCGCAGCCCGCAGCCCCACGGCCCTCATGAGTCTGCGCTCCCGCCCACCGCGCGAGACTCATCGCCGCGCACACGGGCTTCATGGATCGCAAGCACCCGTGCGAGCACGCCTTCCAGCTCGTCGAGCGGCACCATGTTGGGCCCATCGCTGGGGCTCGTGTCCGGGTCGGGATGCGTCTCGAAAAACACGCCGTCGATGCCCACGGCTGCCGCGGCCCGCGCGAGCGGTTCGACAAGGCTGCGGTCGCCACCGGTCGCTTCGCCGAGGCTCGCAGGCTGCTGGACCGAGTGCGTTGCGTCGAAAATCACAGGAACGCCAAGCGACCTCATCACGGACAGCCCAGTGAAATCGTTGACCAGGCGGCCGTATCCGAAGAACGTACCCCGCTCGCAGAGGAGAATGTTGTTGCAGTTGCCGGCGAGCAGTTTGGCGACGGCGTGCAGCATGTCGCCCGGTGCCACGAACTGGCCTTTCTTAACATTCACGGCCCGACCGGTTGCTGCGGCTGCGAGGAGAATGTCGGTCTGTCGGCAAAGGAACGCTGGGATCTGCAAGAGGTCGCAGACCTGCCCGACGGCCGTTGCGTGCTCGGGCAGATGGACGTCGGTGGTAACAGGCAGCCCAGTGGCCCGCCGCACGCGGTCCAAGACCGCGAGCCCCTCGTCGATACCCGGGCCGCGATAGGCCTGGCCACTCGTGCGATTCGCTTTGTCGAACGAGGCTTTGAACACAACCTGAATCGGAAGTCGGGTGGCAAGCCTCGCGAGGTGGTCAGCGATCGCGAGGCATAGCTCTTCACGTTCGATCACGCAGGGGCCTGCAATGACGAGGAGTGGCTCGCCCGGGCCGCAGAGATAGGGCCCGATCAGGGCGGGAAGACGGGGTTTCACGCGTGTCGCTCCAGGTCGCGCAGGGAAGTGTCTATGCGGTGCGAGCCGCCTCCGTGCATCATGTCGAGCATGATACCGGCCTTGCCCGAGTCGGGCATGGGCCCAATGGCGGTTCCAATGTGGTACCGGGCTCTGCTGTGGTACCGGGCTCTGTCACCAGCGGCCGACGCGAAATGCAACGGTGCGTTGCAAAATGCGGCGCGCTCTCGGACGGATCGCTACCCCATTCTCACCTTGCGACGCACCTGGCTGCGTCGCATAGCAAGGCGTTTTGATGCTGGAATCCTGGCACTCGAGCCGAGTTGCCACTGGACTGTCTCAAAGTCATGGGCAGGTTGGCACACGACTTGCTATCTCATTTGGGTAGTCCGGGATTTCCGATCTCGGGCAGATCACCGTTTTCCGTAGTGAAGGCGGGGTCTCCGACCTCTCTGTTGGGCGTGCGGTCGCCTTGCCCCTGACCCGCACTCCCTTTGGCAGGACGCTCCTGCCGGGTTGGAGGCCCCGCCTCCCTCGTTTTGTGCCGCAAAGCGAGGCCGGCTGACAGCGAGAACCCCGCTCACCAGCGGCCCGTTCACGCGGTGACTTGACTGTAGCCCGTGATCTGCGCTAGTTTTGCGGGTTGGCGATGCAGGGTTATCGCGACGCCAGCGTAGCTTCAATTGGCAGAGCACCGCATTCGTAATGCGGGGGTTGCGGGTTCGACTCCCGCCGCTGGCTCTGGATGTGCTCACAGCCCGAATCAGTATCGCGTTTCGTTCCCTCGCCTCTTTGTTTCACGTTCACGCATTCTGGAGACTCCCGTCCGATGGCAGCCACCGCGACCCTCGACATCCGCGACCTCATTACAGGAAACGGCCCGTTCGGCCCCGCCGAGGTCGCAGGCATTGTCGAGGCCCTTGGTGAAGACCCTGCGGCGCACCGTGATCTCCGTGCCGCCGTGCGTGAGCTCGAGGGAATCACCGATCGCAGCCCGGCGGCATCGGTGCGATTGGGCGTATGCCAGCGTCTGTTGGGCCGGGCCCACGACGCCATCGAGACGCTCAAGAACGCCGACGGTGGGGCGCTTGCCCTCTTCCATCAAGGCCTGGCGCACGCGTCAACTGAGCTCCACGACAAGGCCTGCAGTCTGTTTGAGTCGGCCCGTAAGTCCGGCTACAACGCGGCAGCATGCGTGGCCGCGACCGCTGAGTCGCTCCGCAAGCTCGGCCGCCATGCCGATGCCCGCGCGGCGCTTGATTCGCTTGGTGGTTCCGATGCCACGTCGGCGGATGTCCATGCTGCACGGGCAGTCCTCATGTCCGACGAGGGGGCCCAGTCGGAGTCGATTGCGGAGGCCCTCGAGCTCGCGCTGGCAGCCGATCCCGGTCATGCTCAGGCCCTGTTTTTGATGGGAGTCCTTCAGGACCGCTACGGGAACGATGACGACGCGGTCGACTGCTACGAGCGGTCTCTCAAGCGGTATCCGCCATCCGTGGGCAGTCTCATCAATCTTGGCCTTCTGTACGAAGATCGCGACGACTTCACAAAGGCCCAGCGGTGCTACAAACGGGTGCTCGACGCCATCCCCGATCACCCGCGGGCCAGGCTGTTCCTGAAGGATTCTTCGGCGGGCAGCGACCTCAAGGAAGACGAGCAGTTGCTCCGCAACCGTGATCGGCTCGATCAGGTGCTCTTGCTGCCTGTCACCGATTTTGAGCTCTCGGTGCGGAGCCGAAATTGTCTGCAAAAGATGGGCATTATGACGCTCGGCGACCTTGCCCGCACCAGCGAGGAAGAGATTCTCGCCAGCAAGAACTTCGGCGAGACGAGCCTTGTTGAGATCAAGGAGATGCTCTTGAGCAAGGGGCTCTCGCTCGGGCAGCTTGCCGCCCCCGCGTCCGTTCCGGAACCGGAGCTCAGCGCCGTCGAGCCGTCGGCGGATGACCAGGAAATCATGGGACTGTCCATTGGGGAGCTCAACCTTTCGGTGCGAGCTCGGAAGTGCACCACCAAGCTTGGCATCAATACGATTGGCGATCTCGTGCGTCGCACCGCCGAAGACCTGCTGGAATGCAAGAACTTTGGTGTGACGAGCCTCAACGAAGTGCGGGAGAAGCTGACGGAACGTGGGCTGAAACTCCGCGGGGAGTGACCCCCTTTTCGAGGGTCTTTGGAGCCCGCTGAATAGGCATAACTCGCGCCAGGATAGGATCTTGCGCCCGGCATGGTCTGGCACGCCGTTTGCCCGCGTGGCTCCTTCTGAGTACGCTCTCTTCAGGAGTGAACCGTCTGCACTGGCGTGCGGTGCGGGCTTTTCTGTCGCTCGGAGCCACCCGCATGACGACCGCCAGCCTCAGGGAAAAGCCTGTCCGAGACCTTGCCCGCCTTGCCAAGCAGCATGGTGTGCAGGGCTGGCATTCGATGCGAAAGGATCAGTTGATCCGAGCGCTCGTTCGAAAGGCGAAGTCAGCGCTCGGCAAACAGCCGCCCCCTGTCCGTGGGGCTCGTGAAGCTGCCCGGCATGTCCCTGCGGGCGGCCAGCGAGACCCGGAGGTGGCTCGTCGGATTGCCGAGGTCCGCGAGCGCCTGGCCCAGGCCAAGAATCTTGCGACCCTTGCGGAAGGGGGACGCGGGAGCCGTTCATCTCCTCGTGACCGCATGGTGCTGATGGTCCGCGGGCCACATTGGATGCACGCCTACTGGGACCTCACTCCCAGGAGCATCACCCGCGCCCAGGCCGCGCTTGGCCAGGAATGGCACGCCGCGAAGCCGGTGCTCCGGGTGCTTCAGATGGAATCGCACATCCAAGATTCGCCTTCCGAACAGGTGATTCGAGAGATCGCCGTGCATGGCGGCGTGAAAAACTGGTACATCGATGTCCGTGAGCCGCTCCGCTGCCGCGTCGAGATTGGCTATCTCTCCCCGTCTGGACGATTCCACGCCCTCGCTCGGAGCAACGCGGTCACGACCCCGGCGGCGTCGCAATGCGACACGCTCGATGCCCATTGGGGTGAGATCGTGGGTGACTGCGAGCGGATCTACGCGATGAGCGGTGGCTACTCGCAGGATCGCAACAGCACGGAGCTCCAGGAGCTTTTCGAGGAGCGGCTCCAGCGGCCGATGGGGCCGCCCCCGGCCCATGCGTCGGCTGCGGATCACGAGCCGGAAGAAAACCAGCCGGTCAACTTCCAGATCGAGGTGGATGCCGAGATGATCGTTTACGGTGCTACGCATCCCGACGCGTTTGTGACCCTTCAAGGCGAGCCGCTCAAGCTCCGGCCAGACGGCACCTTCCGCGTTCGCGTGGAGATGCCGAACAAGCGGCAGGTCATTCCGATCGTCGCGAGCGCCGCCGACGGGTCGGCCCGGCAAACCGTGGTGATGGCCATCGAGCGGAACACCAAATCGATGGAACCCTATTGCCGCAACGCTGGCGAGTACTGACTTCACGGCCGGCGGGGCATCCTTGCCCCCGGCGGCCTTGCTGGCCCTCCGCTGCCCCGTCGGCACGCGGCGCCGATGGCGATGGCGACGCAATCTCAGCGACTCGCTCCCACGACACCTCCCGCATCGCGTGGGCCAAGCTGCTCGCGCGGATCGCCGAGGCGTTTCCAATGGTGTGCCCAGCCTGCGGCGGCGACATCCGGCCCATTGCGTAGCGGCGCAGATCGCCGGCTGGAGCCGGCCCACTTCGAACCGGAGGTTCGCAAGCGGACGAAGGCCAGGATGGCTTCGCCCGCGTGAAGCAGATCGCCGGCTGGAGCCGGCCCACTTCGAACCGGAGGTTCGCAAGCGGACGAAGGCCAGGATGGCTTCGCCCGCGTGAATCAAGATCCTCGCCCACGTCGGCGAGCCGGTCGAGCCGCCACCGGTGTCACTAGCCAGAGGCCCGCCCACCGATTGGGGCGAGCTCGTCCAGGCCCACTTTCGACCGCGACGTCGTGCAGGCCTCGCCTGACGAGCTGCCCGTGATCGACATCCACTCGCGGTGAAGCGCCACCAACGGGGTAAAGCCGGGATGGCCTGCGCCGAGCGTGAAAAACCAGGCTCCTGGCGGCGGGGTTCCAGGGGTTCCAGGGGTTCATGGGATTCCAGGGATTCATGGCCAATCCGCCGCCTCATCTGACACACTCGACCCCGGTCGGCTACGCTCGGAAATC
>Ga0105044_10003097_pt1 | contig 22756 bp, 20 predicted proteins | sample MAT01_FD_78092 | JGI IMG/M metagenome (GOLD analysis project Ga0105044, IMG submission 78092) | Freshwater microbial communities from Lake Fryxell liftoff mats and glacier meltwater in Antarctica - MAT-01 | ecosystem: Environmental > Aquatic > Freshwater > Ice > Liftoff microbial mat | place...
AAGGACGGCGTGACGGTGTCGAAGGAAATCGACCTGCCCGACCCGTTCGAAAACATGGGTGCCAAGCTCGTCAACGCCGTCGCGCAGAAGACCAGCGACACGGCTGGCGACGGCACCACGACGGCTACCATCCTCGCACTTGCCATCTATCAGGAAGGCCTGCGCAACATCACCGCCGGGGCGAACCCGATGGGCGTGCAGCGCGGCATTGCCAAGGCAGTTGACGCCGTGGTGGAATTCCTTGGCAGTAAGCTGACCAAGCGTCTGACCTCCAAGGAAGAAATGGCCCAGGTCGCCTCGATCTCGGCCAACAACGACCCGGCCATCGGCAAGCTGATGGCCGACGCGTTCGAGAAGGTCGGCAAGGACGGCGTCATCACCGTTGAGGAAGGCAAGACCTCCGATACGACGCTTGAATTCGTCGAAGGCATGCAGTTCGACAAGGGCTACATCTCGCCGTACTTCGCGATCAACAGCCCCGACCTGAAGTGCGAAATGGACGACGCGCTGATCCTCATCTATGAGAAGAAGCTGTCGAACGTCCGCGACATGCTGCCGCTCTTGCAGAAGGTGGCCGAGACGCGCCGCCCGTTCCTGATCATCGCGGAAGATGTCGAGAGCGAAGCCTTGGCCGTGCTGGTGGTCAACAAGCTTCAGGCCGGGTTCCCGGTGTGCGCGGTGAAGGCTCCCGGATTCGGCGATCGCCGCAAGGCGATGCTCGGCGATATCGCTACGCTGACGGGCGGCACGTTCATCAGCGAAGATCTGGGCATCAAGCTCGAGAATGTGACGATTGAACAGCTCGGCCAGGCCAAGCAGGTCATCGTCGAGAAGGAAAGCTGCACAATCATCGACGGCAAGGGTGAGAGCAAGAAGATCACCGACCGCATCAACCAGATCCGCACGCAGATGAACCAGACCGAGTCGGAATACGACAAGGAAAAGTTCAGCGAACGCCTGGCGAAGCTGACCGGCGGCGTGGCGATCATCCGCGTTGGGGCCGCAACCGAAGCGGAAATGAAGCAGACCAAGGGCCGGGTGGAAGACGCCCTGCACGCGACCCGCGCAGCCGTCGCCGAGGGGATTGTACCGGGTGGCGGCACCGCTCTCTTGCGATCGGTCAAGATCGCCCAGGACACCGCAAAGACGCTGGAAGGCGATGAACGCGTCGGGGCCGAGATCGTCGCCCGGGCGTTGACGAAACCGATCCGCACAATCGCCGAGAACGGCGGCGTCGACGGCGCAGTCGTGGCCGACGAAGTGCTGACACGCGGTGAAAAGGACCACAACATCGGCTACGATGCGAATACCGGCGAGTACGTCGACATGTTCAAAGCCGGCATCGTGGACCCAACCCGCGTGACGCGCAGCGCCCTGCAGAATGCCTCGAGCATCTCAGGCCTGATGCTGACCACCGAAGTGATGATCACCAAGATCGACGACGAAGATAAGAAGGGCAAAGTCTCCGGCGCGATTGCGTGATTCGTCGCCGCTTGCGGCGTCGCCTTCGAGCGGGGTCGCGAGAGCGCCCCGTGACTTTGCACGGGGCGCTCTCGCGACCCCGCTCGAACTGTTCTACTGGAGCCTCCATGATCCGTTACCTTCTCCTCGTCGGCATGCTGGCGATCGCCATCTGCCTGGTGATTCTCAACGTCACCTCCTGCTCGATGTCGTCGATGCTTAAGAACTACGTCGAAGCGGAGAACACCCGCCAGGCGGCCGAGTGGCAGCAGTACGTCATCTACGACATCATCGAGAAGCAGGCACCGACTTCAAAAGACGGTGTGACGGAAGAAACGATCAAGAAGGAATACCCGGCCGCCGCCGGGAAACTGGACCACGCGGGCGTGCCAAAAGATGGGTTGGCCGATCATGTCCTTCGCAAGCACCTGCTCGATCTGTCGAAGGGCAATGCCATCAAACGCGGCAAAGACGGTTACCTTCCGGCTGCCTCGGGCCAGTAATTCCGCTCATCGCCCTTGTGAACTCTCCCGCATTCGATTCATAATGATTCACCGTGCCACGATCGGCATTGCTGGCTTCTTTGTTCGGGTATCCGGTTGAATCATGAGCAAGCGTGACTATTACGAAGTGCTGGGCATCTCGCGCGAGGCGGACCAGGACGAGATTGAACGTGCCTACCGCAAACTCGCCCGACAGCATCATCCGGATCGCAACATCGGCGATGCCGATGCCGAGGTCCGCTTCAAGGAAGTAACCGAGGCCCACGAAATCCTCGTCAGCATCGAGAAACGCGAACGCTACGACCGTTACGGGCATGCGGGGCTCGACCCCAATGACACCGGCTTCGGTCCCGGCGGCAACTTCGGCGACATCGTCAGCGACCTGTTCAGCGCCTTCATGGGCACGGGTGGGCAGTCCCGCAAACGCGGTGGCGGACCCCGCCGCGGCAACGATCGCCGGCATATTGTCGACCTGCAACTGCACGAAGTAGTCACCGAGATCAAGAAGTCGGTCACGCTTCGCCGGATGGAGCAATGCACTGACTGCAGGGGCAAGGGCACGAAGACCGGCAAACGCATGACCTGCGTACAATGTGCCGGACGGGGCGAATTCAGCCAGCGGCAGGGTTTCTTCGAGCTGCGGCAGACTTGCCCGCGTTGCCAGGGCGAAGGCACCGTGATTGCCGACCCGTGCGGTACCTGCAAAGGCGATGGCCGGGTGGAAGCAAACCGGACTGTTGAAGTGAAGATCCCTGCCGGCGCGGACACCGGGCTGAGGTTGTTGCTGCCCGGCGAAGGCGATGCCGGCCAACCGGGTGCGGAGCGAGGCGACCTGGAACTGTTGGTCCGCGTGGGTGAGCATCCCGACTTCCAGCGTGATGGTATTCATCTGGTCAGCGCTTACCCGATCAGCTTCAGTCAGGCGGCTCTTGGGGCTACGATCGAGATTCCGACGCTTACCGGCACGACGCAGTTGCAGGTCCCCAAGGGGGCGCAAAGCCATACCGAGATTCGCGTCTCGGGCGAAGGGATGCCCGAGCTGCGCGTTGATCGCCGAGGGCAACCGGTGACAAACTCACGGCGGGGCGACTTGCGCGTGTTGATCGTCGTCGAGACGCCGAAGGTCCTGACGGAGCGTCAGGAAGAGTTGTTGCGCGAAATGGCCGGCATCGAACATAAGCAGGTCAGCGCGCCGAAGAGCGGATTTCTGAACAAGTTGAAGGGTTGGTTTTCGCCGACAGATGAGAAGCGATAACCATTCAGCGAGCACTCCTCACGGGACGCGGTGAACATCACGATGAAGAGCGAACCGACGAAAATTGTGCCCGATGCCGAGGTCCCCGAAGCCGAGACCGCGGACGGCGAGTTGACGCTGCTGCAGGCGCAACTGGCCAAGGCGGAATCGCAGAAGGACGACCTGCTGCGCACGCTGGCGGATTACGAGAACTCGCGCAAGCGGGCTGCGCGTGATCTTGAGACAGAACGTAAGTTCGCGCACGGCAAGCTGGCGACCGACCTGCTGCCGGCGCTGGACAATCTCGACCGGGCAGTCGGCGCTGCGAAGAAGGCAGGCGACAACAGCCCGCTGGTCCAGGGTGTAATGGCCACGCAGTTGCAGATCCTTGATATTCTGAAACGGTACGGCATCACGGTGATCGAAACGCAGGGACAGCCGTTCGACCCGAACATGCACCAGGCAGTGCAGATGATGCCGGGGCAGGGCCAGCCGGCCAACACCGTGCTGCAGGTGCTGCAGCAGGGCTTCATGATTCACGACCGCGTCTTGCGGCCGGCCAGCGTCGTCGTCGCGAACGGGTGAGTCCCGATCGTCGTTGCGGACGCAGCGAGGCACAATGTACCACGAACTAACGCACGGGAACACCGTCATGCCGACATACGACTACGTTTGCGATGCCTGCGATCACCGCTTCGAAGAAATGCAATCGTTCTCGGCCGAGCAGCTTAAAACATGCCCTGCCTGCGGCAAGGACACACTGCGGCGACTGTTCGGCACCGGGGCCGCCATCCTGTTCAAGGGCGGCGGCTTCTACGAGACCGACTACCGCAGTGAATCGTACAAATCGAAGGCGAAGGCCGACTCCGACGGCGGCGGGGCGGCCAAACCGGCGGAGAAACCCGCGTCAACCGAAAAGCCGGCCAGCGGGGGCGAAAGCGCAAGCAAGGGAACATCGGCAAAGACGGATAGTTCCGGGAAATAGTCGCGACGGGAAATTCCTGAAAAACCCCGAAGTCTGGGACAGCAGGGGACGATGATTAAGGTGCGGTGTCCGATTTGTCAGGTGCCCATGCCTGGCCAGATGACCGAATGGCCCGATTATCCGTTTTGCAGTGCCCGCTGCCGGAAAATCGACCTTGGGCGCTGGCTCGGAGAACGCTACCGCATTCCTGCGCCGGGGGAGCCTGAAGACGAGTCTTCCCCGTCAACGGACGACACGGATCTGCCCGACCCCTGAACCGGCCGTTCCTTCGGCCGATTGCCATAGATGAAGCGGAGCGCGCGCTCCGCTTCTTTTTTTGCGCCACTGGCGGGATAGACGCCTTACATCAACTCATGATCTCCATCTCGCGCGCCAGCAACTCTTCCTGCCGCCGCTCCTCACGCAACGGTCGGCGCGACCGCCAACCGCGGTAGAATGCCTCGCCGACGAAGATCGCCAGGCCGCACCAGATCAGGCCATAGCCGACCTGATAAGGCAGCGGGAACGGCTCATGGTAAACCAGCACGGCGATGCTGAATGCCAGCGTCGGTGATATGTATTGCAGGAAGCCGATCGTCACCAGGCGCAGCCGCTGGACCGCCTTCGCGAAGAAGATCAGCGGCACGCTGGTAATTAAGCCGCTGAGTACCACCATCGCATCAAGCGTTCCATCGGTGTTGCCGAACACCAGGCCATCGTTGTTCGCCCAGAACAAGAGGCACGTCAGCGCGATGGGGGAAAGCAGTACCGTTTCCACCGTCAGGCCAACGGTCCCTTCGACCGGGGCATGCTTGCGGATGATGCCGTAGATAGAGAACGAGAATGCCAGCGTCAGCGAGATCCAGGGGACGATGCCCAGCCAGAGGATCAGCACCAGCACGCCGCCGGTGGCGAAGATCAGGGCCGCCCATTGCGGCGGCCGCATCTTCTCGCCGAAGAAAAGTGTTCCAAAGGCGACGTTGACGAGCGGCAGAATGAAGTAACCCAGGCTGCCCTGCAATATCTGGTTGGTCATCACGCTGTAAATGAAGACATACCAGTTGCCCGCGATGAACATGGTGCTGAGCGCCAGCATGCCCAGCGCACGCCGATTGCTGAAGACATTGGCGAATGCCCGCAGTTTCCCGGTGATGGCAAGTAGACCCAGCAGGAACAAGGCCGACCAGACAATGCGATGAGCCAGCAGTTCGCGCGGCGGGATGGCCCCCACCAGTTTGAAATAGACCGGGACGATGCCCCAGATCCCATACGCGGCCAGGCCGTAGATCAGCCCTGTTCTCACCGTCGCCGCGTCGGAAGCGTGCACTTCAACCTCGATTCAAAACGTCACAAGGAAGGCGACGCCGCGAACGGCGAATATCTAGGACAGCGCCGGACCGTAAAGGTTCATACCGTTGCGCTGCTTCGCGCTTACACGCGCGCGGATTGGCCTTCCAACGCCCGCACGATCTGATTCAGCACCCGGCTCAGGGTCAGCACCAGGCCGACGCCGACCATACCGAGGACGATCAGGCTGGTCATCAGCAATCGGAACGACAGCGACATTTCCCCCGTGACGGCCACCAACAGTACCGCCCCCGCTAGCGGCACCACGGCGGCCAGCAACTGGAACGGACCAAACCAGCGGCTGACCCGGGCCAGTTCTTCGCGCGCGGTTTGCCGGCTGTAGTTGTCCGCATTACCCAGGCGCGGGTAGAAGACGCGCAGCACGATGAATTGCACGCCAAACAGCGTATAGATCAACGCGATCAGACCCGACAGGGTGAACGACAGCATGAAGTGCGCGTACGTGCGTGACCCGATCGGCCCGGCCAACATGTCGATCGCGAACGGGAAGATGATGCCGCCGGGAAGCCACCCGGCCAGCGCGAGGAACATGCCCCAAGAGCCGAGTTTCAATGCCCGCCGGCGGATGGCATCGACCTGCGGACCGGGGATGGTGCCGAGCGTGTCGATGTGTCGCCAGACGCTGACGACAGGCGAGACCGCGCGCAGCATCAGCACGATCGCGGCCGGGTAGATCAGCAGGTTATAGATCGGCACGGTGCGCCCGAAGGCCGCCTGCTGAGCGGGTGTCAGGTTGATCTCGACCGCGTTGTAGAAGATATTCACGATCGTCCCGACCACATGCGGCAGCAGCGTCAGCGCCAACAGCATCGCGATCGGGTAACTCAGCGCCCAGGCGGTGACGCGCTTGCCGCGCGGCAGGGCTGCTTCAATCGACAGCAGGTCGGCCGCGTGATCGAGCGCGAGCGCCAGTTGCCCCGCGTCGGCATAGCGGCGTTCCGGCAGCGGGTCGAGGCAGCGGCGGAGAACGCGTTCGACCACTGCGGGGATCTTCCGGGCGTCCTTCCATGTCACTGTCGCGTTGAAGCCTTTCTGCGCTTCGAGCAGGGTCAACAGGCTGCTGATGCCGAATCCTTCAAACGGAAGCTTGCCGGTCAGCGTTTCGAACAGCAGGACGCCGAGCGCATAGATGTCGCTTCGTTCGTCAACCGGTGCGGCCTTCATTCGCATGTGAGCGGAAAGCTGTTCGGGGGACATGTAAGCCAGCGTACCGCCGGTGTTGGTGCGCGGGCCTTCGACGACGGTCGAGACGTTGAAGTCGGCCAGCAGCGGTCGGCCGTAGGGGTTCATCAGCACGTTGGCCGGCTTGATGTCGCTGTGCAGGATGTTTCGGCCGTGGGCGAAGTGCAGCGCCTCGGCCAACTGCCTGCCGATGCGGCAGACGGCGGCCGGGAAACTGCTGGCCGCGAGCAGTTCGCGGTTGCGCAGCCCCCCGGGATCAAACGCCACTTCCTCGCGAAGTTCGGCACTGACGGCATCAAGGATTGCCTGGCCGGACGTTGGTTTCGAGTCGGCGTCGTGGATTCGGTGGATCACGCTCGCCAGTGTAGTGCCGGGAACGAACTGCAGGCACAGGCAGTGCTTGTTGGTTTCCGCGTCGGTGAACTGGGCGTAGACGGCGACGATATGTTCGTGCTGAAGTTCCGCGAGCGTTTTGCCTTCGCCCAGACCACGTGCTTCGGAGACTTTGAGGGCGATCTTGCGGTCAAGCGGTACATCGAGCGCGAGATAGACGGTGGCAAAGCCGCCGCTGCCGAGTTCGCGCAGGATGACGAAGTCGCCGAAGCGTTCACCGACACGGAATCGGGGAACCACCCGCTGAACATCGTCCGCCTTCGTCATCATGCCGGAAGGTTCGCCACCCTCCGATGTCACGGAGGCGGCGGCCATGTCGCTGGCTTCGGTGTCCTGTTCGGATGTGTTCGGCATGAAGTTGTTTTATGAGTCCTTGCGTCGGGCGTGCATGTTCGCTACCTTGTGAGAGCGTTCGCGGCGCGACCCTCGCGTTCCGCCGGACGTGTTCTCCAATTCGGAGTGTCGATTCCATGAATCATGTCAGCAGTCGTCTGTTCGCCGTCGTCGTGGCCGGGTACCTGGCGTCGTTCGCGTCGGCCGCCCCGCTTCCCAAGGCCGATCCGCGGCCGAAGGACATGCCGCAGGCGGACTATATCCGCAAGGTGCTCGATTCGAAGGCGAACCTTGAGTTCACGGGCATCACGCTCACCGGAGCGGTCAGTCAGCTCAGCGAGGACTTCGGAATCACCTTCTCGCTGGACAAGAATGCCGTGCAGCAGATGGGCATGGAACCGACTGAATTGCAGGTTGAAGCGAAACTCAAGGGTGTCAAACTGCGTGACGGCCTGCGGACGATGATGGGACAGTACGGCCTGTCATTCGCCGTGGTCGGCGATACGGTGCTGATCACCACGGAAGAGATGGGCATCTACCGGCAACTGAACCAGCGCGTGACGATCGACTACGACAACATCCCGCTGAGCAAAGCGGTCAAGGAGTTGGCAGGGACCAGCGGCGTCAACCTGGTGATCGACCCGCGTGCAGTGAAGAATAAGACCGCGGACGTGGCCATCACGTTGAAGCTCGATGACGCACCAGTAGAAGCGGTCGTGCGGCTGATGTGCGAGATGGGCGACATGAAACCGGTACGGCTGGGGAACATCGTCTTCGTGACGACGCCCGAGCGGGCTGAGAAGCTGAAAGACCCGAACGGGCTGATGCCCAACCCGATGTTCAACCCGGGCGGGATCGCCAATCAGATTCTGCCGGCAGTCATCGGCGGCATCGGCATCGCGCCGAACGCGGTCCCAGAGGTTGAGGCTCCCGTTCCCCCGATGCCGTAAGCCGCTTGTGGTATCGCCCGCCCATCCGCCTTTACTTTTTGGTCCCTCTCCTTACGATAATGACTGTTGGACCGTTGCGTATCTCAGAACGGATTCGACGCCATTCCCGTGAAGCGGGGATGTCTCGATTCGCCGGCGGAAGCGCTGAATTCTGAACTTTGTGTCTTCCAGGCGGTCTCTCAATTATCAGAGGTTGTTCAGTCGCGAGTCACACGCGAGTGCTCGGGTTCGTGCATTCGTCGAGATCGATCGGCTGAACTCATGGGTCCCGTTTCATGCTCGACAAAATCCGGAACATCGGCATCATCGCACACGTGGACGCGGGTAAAACCACGACTACCGAGCGCATCCTGTACTACTCGGGTACCAAGCACAAAGTCGGCGACATCGACGACGGCGATACCACCACGGACTTCGATCCCGAAGAACGCGCCCGCGGCATCACCATCAACTCCGCGGCCGTCTCCGTTGACTGGAAAGACAGTCACGGCAACGACATCGAAATCAACATCATCGATACCCCCGGCCACGTTGACTTCACCGCCGAAGTGGAACGCTCGCTGCGCGTCCTCGACGGCGGCGTCACCGTCTTCTGCGCCGTCGGCGGCGTCGAGGTGCAGTCCGAAACCGTCTGGTTCCAAGCCAACAAGTACAAGGTCCCCCGCATCGCGTTTGTCAACAAACTCGACCGCATGGGCTCGGACTACTTCGACTGCATCGAGCAGATGAAGACCAAGCTGCACGTGACCCCGGCCATCTGCACGATTCCGATCGGGCAATCGGGCGACTTCAAAGGCATCATCGACCTGATCGACTTCAAGTTCGTGCTGAAGGACGCGACGGACAAGACCAACCAGAAGTACACGCTGGTCGACATCCCCGACTCATCGAAGGATGAGGCGGCCATGTACCGCGAGCAGCTTCTCGAAACCGCGTCCCTGGCCAGCGATGAAGTGGCCGAGCTGATCCTGGAAGGCAAGGAAGTTTCCAAAGAGCAGCTGATCAAGGCGCTGCGCGATGGCACTCTGGCGGGTAAGTTCAACCCGGTCTATTGCGGCTCGTCGAAGAATTTCCACGGCGTGCAGATTCTGCTCGACGCGGTGGTGAACTTCCTGCCGTCGCCATCCGACCGCCCGCCGGTCGACGGGTTCGATACCAAGAAGAAGGTCAAGACCACGCGCAGGCCAGTCACGGATGAACCGTTTTCCGGCCTGGCCTTCAAGAGCGTCACCGAGGCGACCGGCGACCTCGTCTACGTGCGAATTTACTCCGGCGTGCTTCACCAGGGTGATACGGTGCTCAACACCACGATCGGCCGGACGGAACGCATCGCGCGCCTGTACCGCATGATGGGTAATGAGAAGCTGGAACTGCCCGAAGCCGTACCCGGCATGATTGCTGCAGTCGTCGGCCTGAAGCAGACCTACACGGGCCATACGCTCTGTTCGGAAGACCACCCGATCGCACTCGAGTCGATCACGTTCCCGAAGCCGGTCATCTCGATGGCCGTCATCCCGGACAAGACGACTGACAGCGACAAGCTCGGCATGGCCATCCAGAGGCTGACGCGCGACGACCCGACGATCAAGTTCCACACCGACGAAGAGACTAAGGACCTGATCCTTTCGGGCATGGGCGAGTTGCACCTTGAAGTGTCGGTCGGCAAGCTGATGCGCAACCCCGGCGTGAAAGTCACGACCGGCAAGCCGCGGGTCGCCTATCGGCAGACCCTTGGCCGGCCGCTCGAACTGCAGACACGCTACATCAAGCAGACCGGTGGCCGCGGTAAGTTCGCCGTCATCCACATGCGCTATAAACCGCTCGACCAGGAAGGGATCGACTCCTGGCAGAAGAAGATGGCTGACGAAGGCGAAAAACCCGACGTCAACAACGTCTACTTCACCGACGAGATCTTCGGCGGTGTGGTGCCGAAGGAGTACATTCCGTCAGTCGAGGCCGGGTTCCGCAACATGGCGAAGAAGGGGAGCAAGTACCCGTTCCCGTTCGTCGATCTGGTAGCAACGCTGTTCGACGGCAAGATTCATGACGTCGACTCATCGCAGGACGCGTTCCGCGCGGCCGCCGAGGAGAACTTCCGTGATGCGCAGACGACGGCCGGCATCCGCTTGCTGGAACCGATCATGACTGTCGTGGTCGTGACGCCGGAGAGCTACCAGGGTTCAATCACCGGTGACGTGAACCGCCGCCGCGGCGTCATCGAAGAACTCAGCAGCGACAAGGGCCGTGGTATCATCCGCGCGAAGATCCCGCTGGCCAACCTGTTCGGCTACACCAGCGATCTCCGCGGCGCCACCGCCGGCACGGCAAGCTTCAGCATGGAGTTCAGCCACTACGCCGAAGTCCGCGAGGAACTGGCGGACATCCCGAAGCCGACAGAGAAGAAGTAATCGCTTGCGGCATGTTTATAGCCTCTTGCGGCGTCGCCCTGAGTCTTCCCTAAAGATTCACGGCGACGCCGCGAGCGGCTACTGTTACAGAATGAACTTGCTCAGATCTTCCTTCTGCAAAATCGCCGTCAGCTTGCCCTTCACATATTCCGCGTCGATGACGACCCGTTTCTCTTTGATATCCGGCCCTTCGTAGCTCACCTCTTCGACCACGCGTTCAAGGATCGTGTGCAGCCGGCGGGCGCCGATGTTCTGCACGGTGCGATTCACCTCGAAGGCGATGTCCGCCAGCGTCTCGATGCCGTCCTCGGTGTATTCGATCTCGATGCCTTCGGTGGCCAGCAACGACGCATACTGCTTGGTCAGCGCGTGTTTCGGCTCTGTCAGAATCCGCAGGAAGTCGGCCTTGGTCAGGTCGGTCAGTTCCACGCGGATCGGGAAGCGGCCCTGCAGTTCGGGCATCAGGTCCGCCGGCTTCGATGTGTGGAACGCCCCCGCTGCGATGAACAGAATGTAGTCGGTCTTCACCGGGCCGTACTTCGTGTTCACCGTGGTGCCTTCGACCACGGGCAGCAGATCACGCTGGACGCCCTGCCGGGAGACATCGGGCCCGTGCCCGGCCGACGGACCACAGACCTTGTCGATCTCGTCGATGAAGATGATCCCCTGGTTCTCGGCCAGTTCGATCGCCTTTTCCGTTACCACGGCCCGGTCGATCAGCGCTTCGGTTTCCTGCTCCATCAGGATCTTGCGTGCTTCCTTGACGGTCACCTGACGAGACTGGTTCCCCTTGGGCATGATCTTCTCGAACATATTCTGCAGGTCGACATCCATCGACTCCATGCCCATGTTGGAGAATATCTGCACCGGGACCGCGCGCTGCTCGATCGACAGTTCAACGGACTTCTCTTCCAGTTCGCCGGCTTCAAGTTTCGCCTTCATCTTCTCGCGGGTGCGCTGTTTACGTTCGGTCTCTTCCGGCGTTTCTTCGCCATCCCAGTTCTTGGGTGTCGGCAACAACAGATCGAGCAGCCGTTCATTGACGCGCTCGCGTGCCTTCTCTTCCACCTGCTGCCGCTGCTGCTGTTTGATCAGGCTGATCGATGCCTCGGTCAAGTCGCGGATCATCGATTCGACGTCGCGCCCGACGTAACCGACTTCGGTGTACTTGGTCGCTTCCACCTTCACCAGCGGAGCGCCGACCAGTTGGGCCAACTGCCGGGCAATCTCAGTTTTGCCGACGCCCGTCGGCCCGATCATGATGATGTTCTTCGGCGTGACCGCCTTGCGCATCTCCTCGGGCAACTGCTGCCGCCGCCAGCGATTGCGGATCGCCACCGCCACCGCGCGCTTGGCAGTGTCCTGCCCCACGATGTAGCGGTCGAGCTCGGCAACAATTTCTCGAGGGGTCATATCCATGTCAGCTCCAGTGGGCAGTGGTTAGTGGGCAGTGGGCAGCCGGAAGCACGAGGATCTTCAGACGATGCGGCGCAACCGGCTTGCGTTTGCCGGCCGCCCGCTGCCCACTATCCACTTCCCACTTCGACAACGTCGATATTCCGATTCGTGTAGATGCAAACCTCGCCGGCGATGCCGAGGGCGGCTTTGACGATCTCGGGGGCGTTCAGGGTCGAATGCAGTACCAGGGCACGCGCGGCCGAGAGGGCGTACGGGCCGCCGGAACCGATCGCGAGGATGCCGTCGGACGGCACGATCACGTCGCCGGTACCGCTGACCAGGAGCAGTGTTTCCTTGTCGAGTACGACCATCATCGCTTCCAAGCGGCGCAAGTTGCGATCCATGCGCCAGTCTTTCGCCAGCTCAGTCGCTGCCCGCACGATGCCGCCCTGATGGTCGCGCAGCTTGGCCTCGAACCGTTCCAGCAGGGCGAACGCATCGGCCGAGGCACCGGCGAAGCCGACCATGACTTTGCCGTCGTACAGCTTGCGGATCTTGTGGGCATCGTTCTTCATGACGATGTTGCCCAACGTTACTTGCCCATCGCCGCCGATGGCCGATTTCCCCTGATGCTTAACTGCCAGGATCGTTGTCGCGTGAAACTGGTCCAATGTTGATCTCCCCTGCACAGGGGGCTTATCCCCCCGCTCGCCATGTACCGACGGATCATGGCACGAATATCGCTCACTTCAACATCATATGGGCGCAATCCAGTTCGTCCGGTCTTGTCCGCGGATGCACTGTACCTCCATAATAGTCGCGACCTCTCCCCGGGAGTTTGACCATGATGCGAATGAGCCTGCTGATGGTGCTGCTGCTGGCCGGCCCGGCTGCGGCGCAGCCGAAGAAGAAGGACGAGAAGCTGGCGGTGAAGACTGATGCACGACTCGTCGTCGGCGATGCGGCGGGAATGTTCAGTGCCGAGGGAATCAAGAAGGCAAAGGCAATCGTGGCGGAAGTTCATGACCATTTCCCATTCGAGATGACGATCATCACGACGAAGGAAATGCCGGCCGACCGCAAGAAGGATTTCGACAAGCTCGACAATGCGGCCGACAAACCGAAGTTCTACACCGATTGGGCAATCGCCGAGGCGAAACTGCACAAGGCCCGCGGCATCTTCGTCCTCGTCTGCCGCAGTCCCGGGCACATTCATGTACTGGCGGATAAAGCGATTCGTGATAAAGGTCTGACGATCCGCGACGAAGAACTGATCAGAGACATGCTTCTGGAGAAGTTCCGCGAGGCGAAAGACAAGCCGGAAGCCGAACAGACCGAACTGCGCGACAAAGGTCTTGTGAAGGCAACTGAGTTCGTGCGTGACGCGTACAAAAAGATGATCAAGTAGACGAACAGCGTATAATTCAGACAACCATCTTACCCCGGAGGTTTTTCATGTCGATCTTCATGCGCTGTCTGCTGCTTCTCGCCGTGCCGCTTGCGGCGTCGCCCGCGGTTTATGCCAGCGCCGCCCCCGCATCGCCCGCTCAGTTGATTGTCGAGGACAACGGCGGCTACTTCTCGCAAAAGGCCATCGACGAAGCGAAAGCAATCGTGGCCAAGTCCGTCGGCACCGGTGACCGCCAGGTGCATGTGCAGACGTATGCGGCGCTGTCGCAGGAAGAAGCCCAACGTCTGAAGGACGCGGGGAAAGCAACAGCCGAGTTCTGGCGAACGTGGTCGAACGGCAAGATCAAAGGCGACCACGGCGTCGTCATCCTGATGGTGCGAGAACAGCGCCATGTCGAGATTCGCGTTGACGGCCAAATTCGTGAGTCGGGCTTCTCGGGATCGAACGAGAAAGGCGTTTATGACGCGATGGCCGCGGAACTTCGAAAGATGGGAAAGATCGATTCGCCGGACGAACAACGACCATTCAACGACGCAGCCTTGCTGGCAGGGGCTGATTATTTGAAGTCCAACCTCCCGACCGCGATCGCGCAGAAGCCGGGCGCGAAGCACGGTACCGAGCACAAGGCGGCCAATGCCGGCGAAGGTTCGGGCATCATGAAATGGGTCTGCATCGGCATCGCGGTTCTCGCGGGCATCTGGTTAGTGACCGGCCTGATGCGGGCGTTCTCGGGCGGCGGCGGTGGCGGCGGACCGGGCGGCATGGGCGGCGGCGGTGGTGGCGGTTTCGGCTCCAGCTTGCTGGGCGGCCTGTTCGGCGCAATGGCCGGCATGTGGCTGTACAACAATCTGCTGGGTGGCAACACCTCGTCGGCCTGGGGTGACACCGGCGGTGGCGACACGGGCGACACTGGCGGCGGCGACGTCGGCGGAGCTGGCGACTTCAGCGGCGACCAGGGCTCCGGCGGCGACTACGGAGGTGGCGGTGGCGACACCGGCGGCGGTGGCGGCGACTTCGGCGGCGGCGGCGGGGATTACTGACCGGTCCAATCCCCGACATGAGGGTTTCCGAACGTCGGGGCTCGCTGTTGCGGAATCAGGATAACCACGAAAGACGCGAGACACACGAAAGGAACTCATGCAGTTTTCCTTTCGTGTGTCTCGCGTCTTTCGTGGTTACTGATCTAAACCTCTCTTCGATTCCCGATGCACGCAAAGCCTCACGTCTGGGCTTCGCCGCTGATTGATGTTGCCTCCGCCGTCCCGCGCTCAAGTTCGCGAGTCATCCGACGCACACGATCGCTCAGCGCTTCACTGCTCAACCCTTCGCGCAGTCGATCGACCAGGAGCGGAAACGCCAACGGTGTCGGCTTCTTCGGGGCGATCATCACGATCCGGCAGTGGGCGATCCGCTCCAGCGCCTGCAGCAGCCGCGTCTGTTCAAACTGGCGATCAAGTACCTCGCGCCGGGCCTGCGTCAGCAGCAGGTTGCCCGGGTCGTGCTCGCGGAACACATCGTAGAACAACCCGCTCGATGCCTGCAGTTGCTTCGCGCTCTTGCCTGAACCGGGAAAGCCCTGCGTCACCAGCCCGGCCACGCGCGCCACTTCGCGGAACTGCCGTTTCGCCAGTTCGGCCGCGTTCACTGATGCGAGAATATCATCCACCAGGTTCTCCGGCCGCAGCAGTGCACGTAAATTCTCCGGCGTTACCGGGATCGCTTCCGGTGCCAGCAATTCGAAGCCATAGTCGTTGACGGCAATGGTGAACGAAATCGGCGAGATGCGCGACAGCCGGTACGCCAGCAGCGTCGCCAACCCCTCATGCGCAAGTCGGCCCTCGAACGGGTAGCAAAACAGGTGATGCCCTTCTCGCGTCCGCAGCATTTCGACCAGCAACTCGTTCGGGGCGGGGATGCGCGATCGCTTCGCTTGCGTTTCCAGTGTCGGCCGTACCGCGCCCAGTTCCGGTGAATCGAAAATGCCCTGCCGAGCCCTATCCAGTTGTTCTCGCACGGCCGCGGCCAACTCACTCGACAGCGGCATGCGCCCGCCCATCCAGCGCGGTACCGTGTTCGCCTCGCGCTTCGTCCGCTTCACCCAGGCGGTCAGGTCACGCACACGCACCAGTTCCAGCAGCTTGCCCGCGAACGTGAAGCGGTCGCCCGGCTTCAGCTTCGCGATGAACGATTCTTCGACGGTGCCCAACCGTCCGCCGCGGACGAAACGCACCTGCATCGACGCATCGCTGACGATGGTGCCGATCGCCAGCCGGTGCCGCAACACCGCCCGTCGGTCGGGCACGTGCCAGCGGCCGTCGAGGAACACGACCCGCCGGAAGTCAGGATACGCTCGCAGCGTTTCGCCGCCGCGAACGACGAAGTCGATCGCCCAGTCCCACTCTTCCCGTGTCAGGTCGTGGTAGGCGTGCGTCGTTCGCACTTCGTCAAACAACTGTTCCGCATCAAAGCCGCCTGCCAGTGCGCTGCTGACGAGATGCTGCGTCAGCACATCGAGCGGCTTGCTGTACGGTTCGCGGGCCTCGATGCGCCCGGCCAGTGCCGCTTCACGCGCGGCCGCGACTTCGATCAGTTCCAGCGCGTTCGTCGGAACGCAAGTCACCCGGCTGATGCCGCCCGGCTGATGCCCGCTGCGCCCTGCGCGCTGCAGCAGCCGGGCGACGCCTTTCGGGCTGCCGATCTGAATCACGCGATCAACGGGCGTGAAATCGACACCCAGATCCAGGCTCGAAGTGCAGACGACGCAACGCATCTGCCCGTCCCGCAGTTGCTCCTCGACGAAGTCGCGCACCTTGCGGTCAAGCGAACCGTGATGAAGGGCCATCCGCCCGGCCCATTCCGGCTTTGCATTCAGGATCGCCTGATACCAGATTTCTGTCTGTGAACGCGTGTTCGTGAACACCAGCGCCGTTCGACCTTCGTCGATGGCCGTCAGCACCTGCGGCAGCAGCGTCAGGCCCAGATGGCCCGACCACGGGAAGCGTTCGACTTTCTCGGGTAGCACACTGTCGATGATGGTGCGCTTGGGCAGGTGCCCGTGAATCAGCGTCGGCTGCCCGTGAATGCCCAGCAGCGCCCGTCCGGCCACATCCAGGTTGCCCAACGTGGCCGACAGCCCCCAGGTGCGTACGGTCGGGCACCATGAACGCAATCGCGCGAGTGCGAGTTCAACCAGCACGCCGCGTTTGGAGGACAGTAGTTCGTGCCATTCATCAACGACGATCGCCTTGAGTCCCGCGAACTTCGTTCGTGTGTCCTCATGCGTCAGCAGCAGCGACAGACTTTCGGGCGTGGTGACAAGAACGCTGGGCAGCTTGATCTTCTGCTTCGCGCGGGCCGCGGCTTTCGTGTCGCCAGTGCGCAGGCCAATATCCCACTTCAGGCCCAGCGGTTTCAGCGGGGCTTCGAGAGAACGCGCGGTGTCGGCCGAGAGCGCCCGCAGCGGTGTCAGCCACAGAACGCGCAGGCCATCGCTGCCGATGTCGTTTGCATCAAGGGCTTCCTGTACTGGGCCGAAGAACGCGGCATACGTCTTGCCGGTTCCCGTGGACGAATGAATCAACCCGCTCTCGCCGTGCGCGTAGGCGGCCCATGTGTCCCGTTGAAACGGGAACGATTGCCAGTTCTGCGTGCCGAACCAGTCGATGAGCCGGGGGTTCATGGGGTGTCGTGCATCGCGTCGGGATGCACGCTATACGGAGTGGTTCAACAGTTGTTTGACCTGTTCCAACGTATCCGCCTCGACAGCGGGTTTATCCTGCCGCCAGCGCAGCATGCGCGGGAAGCGCACGGCGATGCCCGACTTGTGCCGGGGCGAGGCCTGGATTCCTTCGAAGCCGAGTTCGAAGACCAGTTCGGGCTTCACCGTTCGCACGGGGCCGAACTTCTCGGTCGTATTGGCGCGCACGAACGCATCGACTTCGCGGATCTCGGCATCGGTCAACCCGCTGTACGCCTTGGCGATCGGCACCAGCGCCGCCCCATGCCAGACGCCGAAGGTGTAGTCGGTGAACAGATTGGCCCGTTTACCGTGCCCCTTCTGCGCATAGATCAGCACGGCATCGACGGTGTACGGCTCGATCTTCCATTTCCACCAGTCGCCCGTCACCCGGCCCACCCGATAGGGCGACTCACGCCGCTTGAGCATCAGCCCTTCCACGCCGCGCGAACGACTGTGCCCGCGCTCGGCCGCCAGCGCTTCCCACGAATCGAACGGTACGATCGGCGACAGTCGCAGCCGCGGGTCGCCCACCGTTGCCGCCAGTTGCTCCAGGTATGTTCGTCGATCGCGCAACGGCAACTCGCGGATGTCGCGCCCGTTGAACTCCAACACATCATAGGCCGTCAGCACCACGGGAATCTCGTCGAGCAGCTTCTTTCCCAGCGTCTTGCGGCCGATGCGTTTCTGCAGTTGGGCGAAGGGCAGTACGATACCGTCCTTGCACGGCAGCAATTCGCCGTCGATCGCGCAGCCATCGGGAAGCAGTTCGCCGAGCGCGCGAAGTTCGGGGTAGCGTTCCGTCACCAGTTCCTCGCCACGCGACCAGAGGTACGACTGCCCGCCGCGGCGAATCAGTTGGGCGCGGATGCCGTCCCATTTCCATTCCGCCTGCCAGTCGGCCGGACCGCCCAATGCGGCCGGGGCGGCCTCAAGCGGATGCGCAAGGAAGAACGGGTATGGCCGGCTGCTGTCCGCATCGCCCGCGTCCGCAGCCACCAGCGCTGTGGCAAACGCGGCCGTCGGCTGCCAGTCGCCCATCAGGCGATGGGCGATCGTTTCCTTCGACAGCCCCGCCACCTGCGCGATCGCCCGCGTCACCAGCAGTTGCGAGACACCCACGCGGAAGCCGCCGGTGATCAACTTGTTCCAGACGAAGCGCCCCCGGGCATCCAGTTCCCGCCATGCGGCCTGCACCGTCGCTTTCTGCGTCGGATCATCCGCATTGCGAAGCGTCAGTACCCGCTGCTCGATCCATTCATGCAACTGCATCGGTTGATGCGTTTCGGCAGGCACGGGATCGGGAAGCAGCAGTGCCACCGTCTCCGCCAGGTCGCCGACGGCATCATAGCTTTCATCGAACAACCATTCGGAAACGCCCGCCGCCTCGCGTGCCCACGTTCGCAGTTTCGCGGTGTTGACCGCCTGTCGGGGCTTCCTTCCCGACAGAAAGTAGATCGCCCATGCGGCATCCGCCGGCGTGGCATGCGCGAAGTAGCCGGCCAGCGCCTCGACTTTTTCGTTCGTGCGCGTTGTTTCGTCCAGCTTGCGGAACAGGTCAGCGAACGCGTTCATGCAGGGACGACCTCCTCGTCAGCGGGTTCGTCGATTTCTCCCTCGTAGCGCGTCGCCAGCGTCTCCGCCTGCAATCCCTGTTCAGTTAAATGCCGTGCGAGCACGGCTGAGAAGCCATGCGTGACCAGCACTCGCTGGGCCCCGGTCGCATCGATCGCCCGCAGCAGGCCCGGCCAATCGGCATGATCGGACAGCACGAAGCCGCGATCAACCGACCGCCGGCGACGCTGGCCGCGCACCCGCATCCAGCCGGAGGCCATCGCCGTCGACAGCGGCTGAAACTTGCGAGCCCACGACGTGCCGTCGGCCGAGGGCGGTGCGACGATCAGCGCCCCCGCCCAGGATGTGCCGCGCGGCTGATCGCTGACCGGCGTCGTCGGCGGCAGATTCACGTCGCTGTCGCGGTAGGCACGTGTCACCTTCTCGACGGCACCATGCGTGAAGATGGGGCCAATCGTCGCATCAACGCCCGCCATCACGCGCTGCGCTTTGCCGAGCGCATATGAGAGTATCAGCGATGCCTTCCCCGCATCGCGGTTGCCGCGCCACCAGTCGTTGACTTGGTCGAAGGTGATGGCCGTCGCATCCCAGCGGTAGACTGGCAGGCCGAAGGTTGATTCAGTCAGGAAGGTGTGACAGCGCACCGGCTCGAACGGCCGACAGGTCGGGTCGGCATCGAGCTTGTAGTCACCGGAAACGACGACGATTTCGCCGTGATGTTCGAGCCGGATCTGTGCCGAGCCCAGCACATGCCCGGCAGGGTGGAAGGAGATGTGCACGCCGTTGATGCTCAGCGATTCGCCATACTCGAGCGTATCGAGGTGAATGCCGGCACCGAGCCGCGTGCGCAACAGGTGCTGCCCGTCGCGCACGGCCAGATAGCGATCGCAGCCCCAGCGTGCGTGATCGGCATGCGCGTGCGTGACGAGTGCCCGCGGCACCGGCAGCCACGGGTCGATATGAAAGTCGCCCGGCGGGCAGTAAAGCCCGCGCGGCGTCAGTTCGAGCAAGGGTGTAAGCACGCACAATTATAGGTGGCGCGACGAACGAATGCGGAACTCGGAATTCGAATTGTGGAGTGGAAGAGGGGAAGAAGAATTATTTCTTCAACTGCTCCTTGAAGAACTTCACGATCAATGCCGGTGCTGTCTCGGGGTATTTGTGCCCTTCGCCGTGCAGGTGGATGACGACAGGCGGACCGTTCTTCGACGGGTAGCGTTTGCAGTCTTTCGCCCAGTCTTCACCTTCGGCATCACTGCCGTTGAGTTTCTTGATGCGGTCAATGGTGCGCTGCTGCATGGCGAAGGTGACGAGCGGGTCTTTCTCGCTGGCAACGTGGAACAGCGGCATGGGCTTGGCATCCGCGAAGTACGGGCCGGCGACTGCGGCGACCGGGGCGAAGGCCGCGAAGGTGTCGCCGCGTTTGGCCCACAGCAGGTAGGTGAACGCACCGCCGTTGGAGTGGCCGGTCGAGTAGATGCGATTGTCGTCGACGGGGAAGTCTTTCTTCATCGTCGCCAACACGGCATCGAAGAACTTCAGGTCGCGGTCCATCTGATCGCCGGGGCCGGACTGCCAGCCCGATTTCTTCCCTTCCGGATCAGTCAACTTCCCGGGCGTGTTCAACCCCTGCATGTAGACGACGACCGCTTCAGGCCAAGTGTCGTGAATGTGATGCACCTTCGCCGAGTTCCGGGCCGTGCCGCCGTGGCCGTGGAAGTCAAACACCAGCGGCACTTTGCCATCGGTCTTCTTCGAGGGAGCGAGAACAAGTGCTTCGCGCTTCACGCTGTCAACGTCCCAGCTGCGCGCCGAACCGTCCTGCGCCGGCGCGAACAACAGCATCGTCGTGGTCAGCAACATGTTCATCGGCAGCATCTCTCAGGTTTCGGTGCTTCAGAGATCTAACCCCGAAGGCAGGGGAACATTACATCGGCGGGTAGAGCGATGCGGTAAAGTTTGATGCGACTCGAATACATGCCGAGTCGATGGTGTCAGCCGTGACCCGTAGGCTTTGCAGAGGGGAGCGCTGTGTCTCGCGAAACGCGTTCGTCTTCGCAACGCCTACCGTTCGCGGCATCATTCTTGTCCGAAGGAAGTATAACCGAACACGCCGGAACAGGCTGACAAGAAATGGCAATAACTGCAACCAACGCTGAACTGAGACAGTGCGCGCCGACGCGAACGAGTATTACGCCAGCGGTTCGTCAACCGCAAAAGAAGTCTCTGCGGCGGCGTCTTACTCATTGGGCGCGGGCCGCGATATGTCACGCATGTGACCTCGCGTCGCTGAACCACCTTGCACGCTTGACCAGGAATCGCTCGACCCGATCGCTGAGTTCATCGTAACTCACCAGCACGGACCAAGGGTGCTCTGATCCATCATCGTACGTCAGCCGGACACATCCCTCCACCGGTTTGATGTCCAAGTGGGGGTTATTAATGACCTCGCCCGCAGGGCCGAGGGCGAGGTCGAGGTCGAGCATTGAAGTCGTGCCGTGGAGTCCCGCTGTCACATTCCCGGCATCGCGCAGGCCAAGTACCGGACGATGCATGGCAACTGCATACGGGTATTTTGGTAGCGACGCAAAAAGGGCTATCACGCCGGGCCAATCCCGGGCGTTGGCTGTCGGATAATGGAACAACGGTAGCATCCGGTTCTCCGCCGCCGAACACCTGCGTTCACTTGCCGTGCCGGCGGCGACGATTGTGAATCGCGCGAAGCCGAACTGCCCGCCCGGGCCTTGCAACGCTCTTGTTCGGCGTTCACCTCGACCCGCGCGGCTACTTCGCCGGCAAGAACCTGCACTTGAGTTCCACCTTCCGCCGCGCCCGGCCCGGCGCGGAGTCAACCCCACTGTATAGGATATATGTCTCGTCCTTGTCAGGTATGCGGTAGCCGCTGCCGCCGAAAACACCTCCGGAGGATGGCGATACTCCCCACCCTGGTGGACGAAGGTCGTCTTCGACGATCGACAGAACAACTTTCCCAGCCTTGTCTCGAACAGCGATCACCAGCCGCCAGACCCCCTGCTCCCCCGACTTCGAGCGAGCCCAGAGGATGTACCCGGACGATACGGCATCTGCCGGCAAACCCACTTCCCTGGTCCAGTCGGACCCCAGCCGCCCCCCCCCCTAATCGTGTTCGCTGCCCGTCCATCTCGACCTCAATCCAGGCGCTCACCGGTGGCCCGTTGTATTCGAACACTTCGATCTTCTGGCTGAGGAAAGGGAGGAAATCGGCGTTCAGGGCGGGCCGCACCCACGGGGCGGCTAGCTCCGTGGACCCGGCCGGGGTCGGGAGGGGGGCGGTCAGGGGTGGCGCGGGAGTCAGACCGCCGAGTACGCCGGTCGCCACGAGGCCACCCACTGCGAGCAAGCCCGCCGCAAGGGTTAAGGTGACGAGACTGTGTATTCGGTGGCGAGAAAGCCAACGCCCGCTTTGTATTCCCATGGCACCCATTCCTCGCCGCACGACCCAGATCAGCAGCGGCAGGACACCGGTGAGCTATGGTCGGGATAAACGAATCATGCCCCGCCGTCTGCTGGAGTAATTGGTTCGGCCTCCTGGCAACCTGACTTAGCGTTCACCGTTCACTCTTGCACTTTCCAGAGCCGGATCGTCTTATCGACTTCGGCGGTTGCCAGGGTCTTGCCATCGGGGCTGAAGGCAACTGTGGCAACCGCCTTGCTATCGCCTTGCAGTATCCGGATTTCCCTGGGCTTTTCTGCGGCAATAAGCTTCGCATTTCCATCCCTGCCCACGTACGCAATCATCGCCCCATCGGGGCTGAACGCCATGGCGGAGCTCCATGCCGAAGTTGATAACCCATCCGATTG
>Ga0105044_10003098_pt1 | contig 22754 bp, 15 predicted proteins | sample MAT01_FD_78092 | JGI IMG/M metagenome (GOLD analysis project Ga0105044, IMG submission 78092) | Freshwater microbial communities from Lake Fryxell liftoff mats and glacier meltwater in Antarctica - MAT-01 | ecosystem: Environmental > Aquatic > Freshwater > Ice > Liftoff microbial mat | place...
GATATTACTTTGATAATACCCCCGGTGATAAAATTACCAATTCAATTTATACAGCGCAAAATGTTAACAATGGAGGATTATTTTTAACCCGAGATTTTTATAAGAATAAGAAATTAGATCCCGTACAATATATTAATGATATTGCTGATAAATCAGGTTTGGATGTTGGCTTAAATAAAACGCCTATCCCAAGCAGAACTATAAATTCATATAGTTTTAAACAGTCTATTGCACTCGTTTTTCGTCCTCAAGTAATGTATAAAATTGATAATAATATTTATCTTACATTAGGAGCCTCATTTACAATTAACAATTTTCAAAACAAGCAAGATTTAAATAAGTATTTAATTGCGGATAAAGTCGGAAACTATAATACCTTAATGAATGGATTTAGCAATTTAAAAATGAACTTTACTCTTTTAAATCTTGGTTTACGTTACACAATTCCCAAAAAATAAATAATAAAAAAATACAATATATGGCTACTTGTACAAAATGTGGTAAGTTAAATTATGAAGGAGTAAAAATTTGCACTGCTTGTGGAACTCCTTTGCCAGTTGCTGAGGAAATTTATCAAGACGAAAATGAGGAGGATGCTGATAGTTATAATACGAATGATAGTAACTCAAACGATACTTCTTTAGATGAATCTGAGAGAGAAAGAAGTTCTCGCAACCCTGATGAACCAGAAAAGAAATTCAATTATAAAACGCTTTTTTTAATTGTTGGAATTTTAGTTGTACTCGCGGCAGGATTTTTTATTTGGAAAGCCATGTCGGGTGGAAGTGACGATGTAAAAGTCACTTTCGATATTGTATATGCTGAAGAACCCGAAAGGAAAATAGAAATGGAAGGCGAATTTAAATTGATCGAAATTGACCAGAAAATTAAGTTTTTTGATAATACGAAGGATGCTGAAACTTGGGAATGGGATTTTGGTGATGTAAGCACTGGTAGTGCTGAAAAGGAGCCAATTCACGTCTTTACAGAATTAGATACACTTACTGTGAGTTTAAAAGTTAATTCTAAGTATGCAGGTAAAATGAAAATTAAAGTTGTTTCGGCACCGCCTCCTCCAGCGGCAATACAAACAGTTATTGTTCCAATAAGTCCTGCAAGTTTAGACAAAGTTGTTCAAGGTGATAAAATTGTGCTAAAAGACGCAACAGAAGGTGCTGCAAAATTTACGTGGTCTCCTACAGAAAAAGGAGAAACGCAAACAACTCAACAAGCAACTTTCGTTTTTACGGTTCCTGGACTAAAGACAATAACAGTTAAGAATGATAAAGCAGAAGTGAGTGGTGCTCTTTCTTTTGAAGTTGTTAAAAGAGAAAGACCTATCCCTGTTCCCACTGAACCAAAACCAAAGGCGGAACCGAAACCTAAAACAGAAGCAAAAGTAGCTGCTCAGCCCAAGCCAAAACCAGAACCTAAACCTAAAGCTGAACCCAAACCAATAAAGCCAGTTGCTGCTAATACTTCCGAATCAACCACAGGAATTAATAAATTGATTAATCCAGCAACCAATCCAGCTAAGATTGAAGAGTTTATGAGTTCAAAATTGTCTTCTGATGTTTATTTTGAGGCAAAGTCAGCAAAGAAAACATACAACACGTTACAAGACATTCAAAGTCGTAAAGGATTTAAACCAGGTCTTAAAATTGTGGTAACGGAAGCAACAAAAGATGCGAAAGGGAAAATTAACATGCTCATTTTAAAAGTTAGTGACGACCAAAATTAGAACTCATGAAAAAAATAATATTTTTAACAGCGTTTACTTTACTTTTCAGTATTACATCTTTTTCTGCAATTAGTAAACCTGCAGCCGGAAGGGTATTAAGAATTATTATTGTGGACAATTTCGAGCGCTCATCTGATAGACAAGTTGGAATTACTACTGAATGTAAAAGATTTATTTATCAGAATTACGATAAATGGGTAGAAGAAAAATTTCTTTTTTATTTTCCGAATTCTAACACACCATTTATTTCTGAGGATTCCGAGGAAGCAAATGCATATATTAAATCTTTAAATTCTGAAGAAAATGTATTTATTGAGTCTTCTGTATTGTATGATAAAAAAATGATCTGGAAATCACTTTTCAAATACACAGATTTAACTTTCGAATCTATTGAAGTTTATTATATCGTAACAAGCGGATACCTTAAGAAATTTATTTTGAAAGGGCCAAGTTATTTAACGAACTATTTTGCACGAGAATTAGAATTGGCTTTTAGAGTGAGTCAAGACAACATCAATTTAAAAATTCTGTATTCTGAAGAAGATAAAAAAGTAGCAGACTCTTTTGAATCAGATATTAACAAAAGATATTATGCCTATATGGAAGGCGTATTTAACAACACTTCTAAATTACAAATCACAAACCTGTATAAGTAAAATTTCTATGCTTTCAAATTCAATTAAATTAATCGTTGTTCTTAGTTTATTCCTTTTTTGCTCTAATGCATTTTCTCAGAGATATTTGCTTCGACCTATTGAATATAGCAGACCAGACGGGAAATTAATTTCAAATCATAAATTAACCAAAAAGGGTAAAATTTTTACAGTCATCAACGAAAGGTCAAATAATTTCGTTTATCCTGAACCTGCAGGAACAGCTGGAGGAACAAAATTGGCTTATCTCGATAAATTCATTGTTGTTGATGAAGAGGGCGATCGTTTTAAAATCGCTAAATACGAGATGAAAAAAATAAATGAAGACGCTGGTAAAATAGATAATCCACAAATTATCGGATGGGTTGATAAATCTAAGTTATTACTTTGGCAAAAACCACTCATGAAAGGTGGTTTTGCGGTAAAAGCATTGGCTTTAATTAAAGATCCTAACGCCTTGTTAAAACCTGAGGAGTACATAAATAAAGGCGGAATTGTAAGATGTTATGATTTTCCAAGTAAAGAGGCTAAGTATGAAATTCCCAAATCTGGTGTAAATATTTTTAAATTCCTTTTTGTAGTTAAGGAGGAAAATGAAATGGTATTGTTGAGTACTTCTAGTGAGTTTACGGCAGTGAGTGCAGAAACAAAATTGCTGGGTTGGGTACCCAAAAATATTATTCTTTATTGGGACAACAGGTTATGTATTGAACCTAATTTTTCTGCTGATGCATTGCAAGAAAGAAAACAAAAAAATGTGCGGCCTTCTATTTTCTTAGATAGTAAGTCAGCCCTTGCTTATAAAAATGATTTTAAAGTGGCATCTGATCAGAAAATTGAACTTACTGACGGATTAGAAGCCAGAATGCCATCTTACAAAAAAAGAATGCCGCTGTTTGATGGATTTAATACAACTGATAAAATTTTGCGCACTGGATATATTACTCCAGTTGTCGATTCTTCAGGTGGAACAATGTCTGTTGATGCTCAAAAAGAATATGATAAAATTCAAAAAGCACTTACCAATTACAGAAAAATAAATATCGTTTTTGTAATTGATGGAGGAAAGGACATGCAACCTTATTTCAGCGATATTAAGAATGCTATAAGTGAGTTCGAAAAGGGAATGGATTCAGAAATGAAGCAGGAATTTAAATTGAGATTTGGGGTTGTTGTTTACAGGAGTTATGAGGATGAAAGTTGCGGCGCTTTAGGCGATATCTCTACTACTAAATTAGACTTGACAGATTCATACGAATCTTTGAAGGATTTTTTAGATAGAGATGGAAATAAACAATCTTGTGCTCCTGATAAAAGCTTAAGGGCCATGAAAAAGGGCATGAGAAAGGCTTTCGAAATATTGGAAAGTAACAAATGTGAAGAACAATCAAATTACGTCATTTCTATCGGCTCTAAAGGAGATCGTTTTGAGGATTATACCGATTTACCTTATTCTAATAAAGAATTAGTTAGACTTTTTGCAAAACACGCTATTAATATGTTTAGTTTCCAATACAATCGTGCTCTTACTTCTGAATATAGTTTGTATTCTTCTCAATTGAGAGAAATCATGGAAAAGGGAAACTCATTGTTAATTAAGCAGTTTAATGATAACGATACGAAGCTTACTGCTGATATTACTAATAAGTTTGATTGGGTAGAGGATGACTCCAAAAGTTCTTATAATTCATTCAAAGTAAAAAAGGACGATAAAACTGCAAAATTAGCGGAGATTACTTTTCCTTCTGCAGGAAGTAGCATCAGTAATCAATTGTTCATAGAAGATATGGACGATTTTCTAAATAGAGTAACAATTTATCAGTTAGAAATCATTAAAGGTCTCCAAAAGAATTTAAAGCAATTGAATTTGAATTCAGGACTAACTACCGCAATGAAAATCGTTTTGAGAAATGTAAAAATTGATAAAAACGATGATGAAATTCGATCAATATTCGAGGGAGGGAAATATCAATATTTTGTAGAATGCTACACACCCTATAAATTAAATGGTATTGAAAAAAGTTTATACGACAGAATTCTCTTCTTTACACGTGATGAATTGGACTATTTGATGAGAGACTTTTCTACACTCGAGATTGGTTTAGAATCATACGACCAAAAAAGAAAAGCTCTTTATACCGCATTAGAGTCTTTGGCTATCAGTTATTTAGGAAAAACAGAATCAAAGGATATCATGAAAGCTACATCTGGTGAAGAATTGCTTAGAAAAATTACTGGATCTGTGCCAAAAAATATGATATTAAGTGAGTTAGAGTTTTTAGTAGACGTTCAAAATAAAAAGAAATTCCCTGATGAAAAAGTAGATGCTTTTATTGAAGCAATCGAAAAATCATCTAAGAAACTGAATTCAATTAAAAATGATGCCTCTTTCTATTATATAGACGATAACATAAGTTATTACTGGATTCCAGAAAGCTATTTTCCGTAGTTCAGGGTTAAATACTAACATGAATTTTCTCTTCTACCGATGTGTTTTTACTTGTTTACTGATGCTAGCATTTGTAAAAAATGGAATAAGTCAATTTACTTATTTTACACGTCCTATTGATTATGAACGACCCAATGGTGAACTTTTACTAAAACACGATGGGAATACAGGAAAAATGCCTTTCACAGTCCTAAGCGATAGGTCTGATAACATGGCTTTTCCGAACAGTGAAATTTCTAGTGTAGGAATTAAAATCAATTACTTAGATAAATTTGTTATAGTAGATGAAAAGAATAATTTTTTCCAACTTGTTCAATACAACAATAAAGTTTTAGGTGAAAATGGTAAATTAATTAACCCTTCAGTTGTTGGTTGGGTTGAAAAAAACAAATTACTTCTATGGCAAAAACCTATTATGAAAGATGGTTTTGCCATTAAGGCTTTGGCACTTATTAAAGATTCAAGAGTTTTATTAAACCCAGAGGATTATATTAATAAAGCAGGCATTGTAAGATGTTACAATTACCCGAGTCAAGAAAAGAAATATGAAATACCTGAATCAGGTGTAAATATTTTTAAATTTTTATTCGTGCTCAAAGAAGAAAATGATATGGTTTTGCTCTGCACTTCTAGCCAATTTACAACTATAAGCGCTGAAACGAGAATCTTGGGTTGGGTGCCAAAAACTATAATTCTTAGTTGGGAAAATAGACTTTGTATTGAACCTAATTTTAATCCCGAGGCAATTAAGGAAAGAGAACAGCAGAAGTTTACTCCATCCATTTTTTTAACTCCAGAAGATGCTTTAGCTTTTAAAAATGATTTTAAAATTGTTTCGGACAACCAAATTAAATTAAAAGATGGATTAACGGAAAGAATGCCAGCTTACAAAAAGCGAATGCCTGTATTTGAAGTAAATGCTACTGATAAAATAATCCGAACGGGATACATAACTCCAGTTATAGATTCTAATGGAACTTATGCCGGTGATGCCCAAAAAATTTATAATGATGCTCAAGTTGATTTAGGTAAATACCGCAAAATTAATCTTGTGTTTTTAATGGACGGTGGAGAGGATATGCGACCCTATTTAGGAGATATTAAAAATGCAGTTAATTCTTTTAGAAAAGGAATGGATGCAGAAATGAAACAAGAATTTGATATTCGGTTTGGAGCAGTAATTTATAAAAATTATAAAGACGATAGTTGCTCATTTTCAGGGGAAGGTTCAGTTTCAAAATTCTTTCTGTCAAAAGATTATGATAAGTTGAATAGTTTTATTGATGCCCAATCTTTAAATATTTCCTGTTCTCCAACTAATAGTACTAGAGCGCTAAAAAAGGGTATATACAGCGCTTTAAAAGTATTTGAAGCCGGAAAGTGCGACGATGAGTCAAACTATATTATCGCGATAGGTTCCAAAGGAGATAGGTTTGACGATTATGCTAACTTTCCTTTTGCTGATAATGAATTACATCGCTTGTTTGCAAAGCATGCAGTAAATATGTTCAGTTTTCAGTACAATAGAGCTTTAACTGGGGAATATTCAAATTATAATTCTCAATTCAGAGAACTCGTTGAAAAGGGTAATAATTTACAAATAAAAAACTTTAATGAAAAGAAGGATAAAGTCTTTGGAAATATTAATGATAAATTTTTATGGGAAGAAGACGATACAAAAAGTAATTATAATTCTTACAAAATAAAACAAGATTTAAAGACAATTAAATTAGCCGAAATTAAATTTCCTACCAGTGGCAGCAGTATAAGTAATGAATTGTTTATTATGGATATGGCTGATTTTTTAAATCATCTTGCTGTTTATCAAATTGGGAATATTCACGGAATTCAGAATAGTTTAAAAAATCTAGACCTTAATACTGGATTATCTTCTGCAATGAAAGTGATATTGAGAAATTTGAAAATAGATAATATTAATGATGAGGTGAAATCCATTTTTGAAGGTGGAAAATATCAGTATTTCGTTGAGTGTTACACTCCACTAAAAGTGGAAGGACTCAAATACAGTGTTTATGAAAGAGTCTTATTTTTTACAAGAGAAGAATTAGATTTTTTGTTACAAGCATTTGAAAAATGCCAATTAAGTGAATTGGATACTTATGAAAATAAACGGGAGGCGCTCTATGGTGCATTCGAATTAATTGCGCTGAGTTACCTTGGTTACAAACAAGCTAAAGGAATATTAAAGAGCCTTACTGGCGAAGAATTTATGAAACGACTAACAGGTTCAGCCCCTCGCAATATGGTTTTTAGCAGATTGAATAGTTTAGAAGACATTAAATCAAAGAAATTTTCGGAGGAAGACGTGGATGCATTTATTACTGCCATTATTAAATCCTCCAAACAATTATCTGAAATAAAAAATAAACCAGAGTTTTCCTACATCGACGATGGGGAAATTTATTATTGGATTCCTGAAACTAAACTTCCTTAAATTGAAAAGTATGCAAGAAAATGAAATTCTGTTTCATGCAAAAAATATTTCATGTGTTTACAAAGAGCAAAATAAAATTGCATTAAAAATAAAAGAATTAATAATTCCAAAAGGGAAACTTATTTTTATTTTGGGAGCTTCCGGTTCCGGAAAAAGTACATTGCTTGAAACCTTGGGTATGATGAATAATACCATTCAAGAGGGCTCTATTAAATTTTATGACAATCAACAAAAACCAACGGATTCAATTGATATTGCCGAATTTTGGAAAAGAAATAATCAACAGGAAATTAGTGGATTAAGAAAGAAGAACTTTACGTTTATTTTTCAACAAACCAATCTAATGGATAATTTCACAGCATATGAAAATGTATGTTTGAGTGAAATGATTAAAGAAAATGTAGGCCTTGAATCTGTTTTGCCTAATGCCAAACTTCTACTAGAACGAGTTAAACTTGGTGAAGACGAAGTAAACATTAATAAAATGCCAAAATTTTTATCGGGCGGTCAAAGACAACGACTTTCTTTTGTGAGAGCTCTTTGTAATAATTCTAATGTGATATTTTGTGATGAACCTACAGGAAATGTCGATGAATCAAATGCAAATGAATTAATTGCGGTTTTAAAAGAAGCTTGCAATGATGGTAAAACTGCAATTATTGTTTCTCATGACATTAGCCTTGCACTTAAACATGCAGACATTATTTTGGTTTTGACCAAGAACCCAGAAAATGTTTATGGAGAATTAAATGTAAATAATATTTATGAGAGAAATTCTTGGTCAGAAATGAGCGAGAAAGAATTGGGGAGTTTTAGAAATAAAATTAAATCTTTATTTTCTTCTGATGATGCAAGCGCGAAGGAACATATAAATGAAAAAGGGAAAACTTTAATTAAGGCAAATTTTAAAACACTATTTTATAAAAGGGAGTTATCAGCACTAATTGGGAAAAATGCTGAAAATCTATTTGTTATTGGTTTGATTTTTTTGTTTACATTTTTAGCAATAGGTTTTGCTAATGGAAGTTTAGATTATTTAAATAAAAAATTGAATAGTGCATTTGTGAAACTTGTCAATATTCCAATTCCATCAAATATTGCACGAGATCCCGAAGAAAGGGCAAAATTTCTTGAAATGTTGCAATTGCCAGCAAATAAAAATCGTTACCAATACAATGAAGTAAGCGAATATATTAGTCATGGTGAGCAAGTTGCCTATTATGACAAAAGAATTAATAACGACACGTTTGCAATTCCTTATGATATTGCTTCTTGTAGAAGTATAAATATAGAATTCGACAAGAATTTTATAAATGAAGTAGTTAACAACGACAAGAACTTTATTAGAGGAAACAAAAGTGGCTTCAGCAGTAATAACCAAATTGCAATTATTGCCACAGAATCATTCTTAGTTGATTTTGGTTATGATAAAGATGCAAATGTTATTTATTTTTATTCTAATCCTTACGATACGTTATTAAAGAAAACTGTGAAATGTGCATTTCCTGTTGAAGTAATCTCTATCGTAAAAGAATTACCAGGAAAATACTCTTTTGTTTATCCCATAGGATTTTTCTCCGCTTTATTTAACGATAAAGACAATGAGAAATTTTCTACAATCAATCAGAATCTAAGTTTTATAAAAGGCTTTACTTATAGCAATGAGAAATTAAATACCGATTTATTAAAAAATGAAATGCTGGATGTGCTAAAATCAATTTCATTTGCGAATAACTCTACAGTTGATTTTAAACCAGATACTTTTGGATTTAACGCTGGATATTCTTTCTATATAAATTTTGAACAACCCCTCGAAAACTATCTTCAAACGAATGAACTATGGAGTAAATTAGCGAAAAATGCTTTTTCGAAAAATAAGAAAAATTATTTTATTCGAACTTTTGATTTCGTAGAATTAGATCATGAATTTAAGGGTTCTTTCGAATTTGTTTCTATCTATTTTAAAGAGTTAGATCAAATAAGAGGCTTTGCTAGTTTCGTTAAGAACTTTACAAGGTCAGAAAAACAAAAAAATTCAATTCAAGTTGACCTAACTAAAGTTATAGAAAAAGAAAATTTTAATTTCTTGTCCAAAATAACTTTAATTACAAGTTTACTTTTAGTTATCTTTAGTACTTTGGCTATCAGCTTGTTTGTTTATTATCTGATTAAAAATCACTTGGAGAAAATTAAAATGAATTTGGGAACTTTTAAAGCAATTGGTCTTTCAGATAATAATTCAATGTCAATTTATTTCAGAATACTTTTTAGATTTGTTTTTTTAGCATTTATTTTTGGTATGTTAGCTTCGCTTTTAATCGGATCAATATTAAACTTTGCTTTAATTAGAAATCTTGCTGTCGACGATAAAGTAAGTTATTTTATACAATTTGAAGTTATAACCTATATTTCAATGGCAATAATATTAATTTCTTCTTTATTTGTTTCATGGAGAACAATTAAAAGTACATTATCAAAATCACCTGGAGACCTCATTTATAACCGATAAATTCTATGGCAACATTATCTTTTTCTGATTCATTAAAAACTGCTTTGCAAATAAGTCAATCATTTGCTAAAGAGTATTACAATGAAAAATATTCTATCTCTCATCTTTTAAGAGGTCTGCTTCATAAAGATGTTGGTTTACATTCATTTCTAAACAGTTTAGGAAAAGATACAGGTTACATCATTGAATGGGCAGAAATTCGTATGGAGGAGTCTCCTAAAGTTTCTGCTTTACCAGATGCTCCTTCGGCTGATAGTAAAGTAGCAAATGTTTTAGAAGAAGCTGATAATATAAGACTGAAGCTGGGTTTAGACGATATAGAACCAATTTGCGTATTAGCAGCTTTAGTAAAACCTAACGTCGGATTTACTGCTGACCAGTTAAAATCTCTGCCTATAAAAGAAAAAGAAATTCTTGATATTTATTTGAGCGACCGGAATTTAATGTCTTCTATTGGCGTTGATAATTCTAGTTCAAACGGCACTCCTGGAGCAAAATCAAAAGGAAATGCTGGCAATTTATTGAAATATTGCATCGACAAATTGTCAATGGCCAAAGAAGGGAAGTTGGATAAAATTGTAGGCCGCGATAAGGAAACCCGAATGATGTTGGAAATTTTAGGCCGCCGCTCCAAACCAAATGTAATTATTACAGGTGATCCTGGTGTTGGTAAAACAGCTCTCATTGAAGGTTTTGCCCTTTCATTAGCGGAAGGAACTGTACCCGATATTCTTAAAAATGCAGTTTTATTTGAACTCGATTTAGGAGCCTTGGTAGCTGGTGCTTCTTATAAAGGAGAGGTGGAAGATAGATTAAAAGGTATTATAAAAGAGATTAAGGAATTTGATAAAGCAATTTTGTTTATCGACGAAATTCATTCTTTATTAGACCCAAAAGGTCCTTCCGGAGGAGGTGCTGCAAATTTATTGAAACCTGAATTAGCGCGGGGAGAAATTACTGTAATTGGGGCAACAACTTTAGATGAATACAGGAAAATAATTGAACCCGAACAAGCTTTTAACCGTCGGTTTGAAGTATTAAAAGTGGACGAACCTGATGTTACTACAGCCACCAAAATGCTTATTTCTTCTGTAGTTTATTATGAAGACCACCACAAATTAAAAGTGGATAAAGATGTATTAGAAGAATCTGTAAAACTTGCTAAAAGATATGTGAAAGACCGAAGACTTCCAGATGCTGCAATCGATTTGTTAGACAGAACAATGGCAGCTTTGAGAATGATGAATGAAACAACAGACTTCGAACTTGATAAATTAGAAACAGAATTCAATGACCTCATTAAAATTGAAAATTGGGGAGCTGATAATGAGAAATTAAAAGAGTTTAGATGGTTCAGTCATTTGCTGAAAAGTAGATTGTCACCTGTTTTAATTGGAAAAATAGAAAATCCTGTGAACGAAAGTGAAATTGAAACTCCAGATGAATTTGAAGCCTATTTGAGAGATTTAATGGCAAAATTGAAAGAAGTTGCCAAAGACAAACACGAAAATGTAACAAAACAAGACTTAGCAGCAGTTGTAAGCTACAAAACTGGTATCCCGTTAGGTAAGGTGCAAGCACAAGAGCAAACCAAGTTGTTGCAAATGGCAGAGATTTTAAAAGCGAGAGTGGTGGGGCAAGATCATGCTGTTAAAGCTTTAGCGGATGCAGTTGTTGAATCGAGAAGTGGTTTGAATAAACCAGGTCAGCCAATTGGTTCTTTTTTCTTGCTTGGACCAACGGGAACAGGCAAAACAGAAGTTACAAAATCATTAGCAGATTTCTTGTTTAACGATGAAAAAGCAATGATTCGTTTCGATATGAGCGAATTTAAAGAAGAGCATTCTGCCGCATTGCTCTATGGAGCGCCTCCGGGATATGTTGGGTATGAAGAAGGTGGTATGTTGGTGAATAAGATTCGTCAACAGCCTTATTCAGTGGTTTTGTTTGATGAAATTGAAAAAGCGCATCCTTCCGTTTTCGATATCTTCCTACAAATATTAGATGAAGGTAAAATGCATGATAGGTTAGGTAAAGAAGGCGACTTCTCTAATTCATTAATCATTTTTACTTCTAATATTGGTAGCGAATGGATTGTGGAGGAATTTGCGAAAGGTGTAATTCCGAAATCAAACCAATTGATGGAAATAATGACCAAGCATTTCCGACCTGAATTCCTTGCCCGACTTACAGAAATTGTTCCTTTCGCGCCAATTAGTGAAAACAATGTGGTAAGAATTCTTGAAATTCAAATGAAAAGTTTGCTAGAAAGCCTTGCAAAGCAACATATTGAATTGCATCTTACAGACGAGGCAAAGAAAAAAATTGCTCTTACTGGATTTACTCCAAAATATGGTGCACGTCAAATTTCTGGTGTAATTAGAACCTTTTTAAGAAGACCTATGTCCAAGAAAATTGTATCGGGAGAAGTCGTGAAAGGAGATATTATCAATGTTTCAGTCGACAGCGAAAACGAATTAGTATGGGAAACAACTAAAAAATAACACTATAATAATAATTCACCCTTTAACTCTAACAAAAGTTATATTAAATTAACTTGTGCAGGTAAAAAGGAATTTCTAAACTTGTAAAAAATAAATCACTATGTTCAACTTTGGAGTAGGAGGCCAAGAAGTAAAATTAGACGCCTCAGAAGGTATTGCAGACATACCTCTTAACAGAACTTTTTTAGTTCAAAAATTAACGCAAGAAGAACCAATGATGCCAAGTAAGGTGTATGGTCTTAAAAACGTAGAAGAAGTTTTCGCCCATTTCAAACCTTCTGTTGAAGTAGAAATGGATAAAGCGGATGGTTCTACTTTAAATGAAGATTTTAGATTCGGAAATTTGGGCGACTTTAGCACAAAAAGTTTGGTTGACAAAAGCCAATATCTTACAGATTTAAACATTCAACAAGAGCAATATAATAAGATTCTGAAACAAGCAAAATCCAATAAGATTTTGAAAAATGTACTGGATAATCCTGAAACAAGATCTGCATTTATGGATCTTCTGAACTCACTTGCTGAAGAAATTGAATCTAATAAATAATTACTAAAAAATGGCAGAATTAGAAAAATCCCAGTCCGCTGGCGAATTAAACTCCAAAGAAAAAGAAGCTGGTAAGTCTGGTAGGTCCCTTGCAGATAGCATTAATGTTTTGGCAAAAGTTGGAGGTTTCCAATTTGTTGAAACACTCATTGATGGGGCTCAGAATTTAAATCCAGAACGTAAAGCAAGAAAAAATATATTTCTTACTGAACCTGAGAAAAAAGCAGAAAGAGCAGCCTTAGTAAAGAAGATTGAAATTTGGAAAGAACTACTTGCTGAATCTAGTAATGTGGAAGAAATCGCAAATAAATCGACCGAAAAAGCTGCGGAATCTGAAAAAATGCTAAAAAGTAACTTAAAGAAAGTTTTAGATACTGCACGTGACCTTGAAGTTTCTTATCGTTCCGTTGCATTATTCTATAAAAATGCAGAATCAGATAAAGCGAATAATGTAACAATTATGAATGCTTCATTGGAACAAATGGCTGACTTAGACGATACTAAGTTCATTGATGAAGTAGCTGATGAGTTAAAGCAAAATTATGACCGCCTTGACCTTAGAGATAATTACTCCATCATGTGCATTCCGGGTTACTTAGGATCGAATAAAGTCGTTTCAAAATGGGCAAAAATTGCACACGAAAACAAAGTAATGTTGGTTACAGATTTTGATAATTTAAATGATGTAAATTCAACTTTAGACGATTTTAAAGATGCCAATTTAACAAGCGGAGATATTGCAAAGTCGAATGTTGTAATGACTGGAAATTGGCTTGTTGGTCGCGGTAAAAATGAAGAATTAGGTGAAGAAACGGATGTTTTGGTTCCACCTTCCTCTTCTTTAGCTGGCAGAATGTACACCACATTAATGTCTCAAGTTTCTGCGGGAGCAAAATTCGGTACATTAAATGAAGTGGATGGTGTTCGTTTCGCGATGAAGAAAAGTGAGATTGGAGAATTCGATAAAAGTGGTTTGGTTCCAATGGTTAGCGAATATGGCAAAGTAATGGCTTTCTCAGCAAAAACTTTATTCAATGGTGATAACTTGGGGCTTCAAACCTATTCTGTTGTTAGAGTATTCGATTATATTAATAAAGTATTAATTGATTTCTTAAACAGAAGAGCTTTTGAAAATTGGACGAGTTTAACTGAAAAAGACCTCAGAAGTTCAATCGTAAAGTTTTTAGATAGCATTACTGGTCCAAAAAACTTGATTGAAAAATTCAGAATTGATCGTTTTGAAAAAGACGATGTTCAGAAAGACAAAATTCACTTGGATATCTTTTTATTACCTTATTTCCCTGCTAAAAGCTTTATGCTAAAATTAGATGGGACAAAAGGTAATTTCGATACCGCTACTAATCAAATTTAAACAATTAAAACCAAATAAACCTAAAAACCAAAAACCATGTCTTTTAAAGCAAAATTAAAATTCGGAGCAAAAGAATACGACGTTCTGTCTGTTTCTTATTCTTTCAATCGTGATGTTGATCACAAAGGAAGACCATCTTCAACTGTTTACGGCGGAACTGTAAGCTTAAGTGTTGAATCAACTGAAGACTCTACGATTTTAGAGTCAATGATCAACAGTAAACACAAACCTTTTAGCGGAGAAATTACTTTCTTTAAACGCGAAGAAGACGGTGCTACTATGAAATTAGTAACATTTACTGATTCTTACGTAATCGCTTATAATGAAAGCCTAGATGCAGTTGGAGGTTCTCCAATGAGCATCTCGTTTACACTTTCTGCAAGAGAACTTAAAGTTGGTAATGCTGATCACGTTAATGAGTGGCCAGTAGCTTAATTCTAAAATTTAAAATTTTCAAAAAAGCGATCTTTATAAGTTCGCTTTTTTGTTTTTTATTACCTAATACAACGTGAAATGGCTCAGCAAATAAAACTTGAAATAATTATTGATGGAAGTTTAAATGTATTTCCTTTCGCTTCTTTAACGCTTAATCAACTTTTAGGTGAACATCATAATTTTGAGTTGTGTTTTAGCCATGATTTAATAAAAGGATCAGATGAAATTACATTGGAGAAGTATCAAACGTATCTAGGTAAAACAATATCCTTCACATTTGGTGCTGATATGTATGATATTTCTAAAAATCACACAGAGGTGGTGTACAAAGGAATCATCACCGAAATATGCATGTCTGATAATCCTTTCGATGAGGGAAACATCATTGTTAGAGGCAACAGCCCGACAATATTGTTAGAATCTGTTGAAAATTGTTCCGCACATTTAGAAAAAAATTTAAGTCAAATAGTAACTGCAGTATGCAACAGTGTTCCTGGAAATTTGCTTACTACTAATATTAATCCAATAAATAAAAAAACAATTCCTTATCTCGTACAATATAAAGAATCTACTTACGATTTTTTAAAGAGACTAGCCGCAGATTATGGAGAATGGTTAATTTATAATGGCAAAGAATTATGCTTTGGAAAGCCTAATAATATGCCCGAAGTAGAATTAACATTTCCAGAAGATGTTTCAGCCATTAATTTTTCTGTTTCATTAGCTCCCCTGTCTTTTTCCCAAACGGCATATTCCTTAACGAAAAAAGATGATAAGTTCAGTTCAAAATCGAGTCAAGCAACCATTAATGGATTGGGAAATTTTGCTTCTAAAGCACTAAAAAGTTCAGAGGATACCTTTCAAATTGAAGCAAATGCGCCTTCATTTAGAAGTTTTGATAAATCGAATTTAGACGATTCAATAAAGATTAAAAAAGGAAATATTGCTTCTACTCTAGCAGTATTAAGTGCAGAATCTGATAATCCAGGAGTACACGTGGGAACTGTTGTGAGTATTTCGAAGAACAAAGCCAGTCTTGGTAAATTTTTAGTAATTCAAGTAATGCACACTACAGACGGTAATGGAAATTATACCAATTCATTCAAAGGAATTCCCGCAGATATTGATTACTTGCCAACTCCAAAGTTTAACAGACCATACGTAGAACCCCAAATAGGAGTTGTTCTTGATAATAAAGATACAGATGGAATGGGCCGTGTAAAAGTTCAATTGTCGTGGAATTCTGACACAGACAAAAATGCGGCTCCTTGGATTCAAGTTATGACTGATTACGCTGGTGATGCTGGCAGAGGCAAAAATCGAGGAAATCATTTTATTCCCGAAGTTGGCGATAGTGTTGTAGTTTCTTTTACGGAGAATGATCCATCTAAGCCTTTTGTGCTCGGTAGTTTATCCATTCATAGTGTTAGAGATACAAAAAGTAACGATAAAAATTTCGAAAAAGTAATTGCAACGCGTTCAGGAAACACTATATACTTTAGAGATAAAGAAGATAGTAACGAACAAGAAGTAAGAATTGAAACTGATACCAATAACTATGTTTCTATACTAATTAAAAGCGGAAAAGGTACAATCGAAATTATGTCTTCCGAAAAAATAGAAGTAAGTTCAGATAAAAGCATCTTAGTAAAATCAGAAGATATCAAAGTGGAGGGCAAAACAATTTCTATTAATGCTTCAGATGCAATTGAATTGAAGGCGAATAATGATATTAAAATATCAGCAACAAACATAAAATTGAATGGTACAGCTAAAGTAGAAGTTGCTGCTGCTCAAGTCTCAATAAAAGCCGATGCGACTGCTGAAATTAAAGCTAACGCACAATTAACTTTGCAAGCTTCTGGTCAAGCAGTATTAAAAGGCGCAATAGTAATGATCAATTAATTTTATGAAGAACACGTTCTATAGTTTACCACTTAAATGTGAAATACTTACGAAAAAAAACAGTGAGGTAGAACACCCATTGTGTAATTTCGATGAATCCATTGCGAAAAATATATTTCTTTTAATTACTGCTCGTTTCGGTGAACACAGATATAATAAAACATTAGGTTGCGAAATATGGAGTTCTGATTTTCAATTAATAGGAAACGTAAATGTGTGGAAAGAGAAAATTAGAAAATCTGTTGAAACAGTAATTCAGAATCACGAAAAAAGACTCAAAAACTTAATTGTATCTTTGGATTTATCAGAAGAAGAAATTAAATCACCAATTTCCAATTTAGTCTCCATTAAAAAAAGATTGCAAATTAAAATAAAAGGGAAAACAATTAGTACTGGTGAAGATTTCTCTTTTGAAACCAAGTTTTTTATTAGCCCATTATCATTAGATTAAACCTTATATGGAACAGTTCGATTCAGGAATTAATGTAAGTAAAGAAGTTATTGCAAGCAGAATGTTTAGAAATGCTGCTAAATTGTGGGGCTACAATGATACAGAATTTGATAATTTTGATCCAATTGTAAAATTGATTATTGAAGCATGTGCTGTAGAATTGTACAATATTAATAATGAAATATCTAATGTTCAGGTACGAATGCTCGAACGTTTGGCTACCTTATTAACACCAGAAATCTATACTGTTACACGACCAGCTCATGCTATTTTACATGCTAGGAGTTCTGAAAGCGAATCTATAACAAATCCCTTATACCAATTCTTTTATCAAAAGAAAATAGCATCTAAAAACAATGGAATTATTGATACGAATTTAGATGTTTACTTCTCTCCTGTAGGTAGTTTCAAAATATTTAATTGTGATATAAAGCATTTGTTTTGCAACAATATTATGTATCAAATTAATGAAGCACAAAATAAAGAAATATTAATTCAAACACAAGAATCATCTAGTCCTTGTTGCGTTTGGATTGGAATGGAAATAGATACTAAAATTACAGAAATAGATGGGCTTTCATTGTATATTGATTTTAAAAATCAACCCAATAAATTAAGTTTATTTCCGCTCTTAGGATCTACTAAAATATTTCACAACAACAAGAAAATTGATCTTCAACAAGGTATTTACGATTACAGGAAAAATAAAATCAACGACACTTATCTCACACCAACTGAAGAATTTAAAGTTACTCCAACTCTAGAAAGGAAAATTAAACAATTCTACCAAGATCAGTTTGTTACGTTGTTTCCTTCAAAAAATGAGAATTTTCAATTAAAAGCGGAATTTTTTCCAGAAGAATTAGAAGATACTTTTTCAGATACAGAGAAAAAATCCCTGAAGAATAAGTTGCATTGGTTTAAGCTGGTCTTCCCTCCAAATTTTAATCAAACCATATTGAACGAAATTATTATTTCGACTAATTGTTTTCCCATTGTTAATAGGAAGTTAAATGATGTTAGGTATAGACTTCAAAGCTTATTTAATATTATTCCATTAAATACTTCAAGTAACTTTCTAGATATTAATTCAGTTGCTAATCTAAGTGGTAAGAATTATTTTTCTAATCCGGTAGAAAAAAATGATTTAAGTAAAAAAGGAACTTTCGCTATTCGCTCTTCTGGTGTAGAAAGATTTGATCAAAGAAATGCAACTGATATTCTTAAATATTTGGTGGAATTATTGCGTGATGAAAGTAGCGCATTTGCTGCATTTGGGCAAGATTTCATCGCAAACGTAATCAAAGAATTGAATGAGAATATCGGTCAAATTGAAAATAAACTCAAACAAAATTCGACAAATGAAAAACCAAAATCAACTTTTTTATTCGTAAAGCCATACGAGGAAAATGAAAATATTTTTGTTGATTTTTGGACCTCTAATGGTGCTGATGGAAATTTAATTAGAAGTGGTTCTAAAATAGAACTATTTAGTGGAGTTGATATACAACGCAATAGCCTTTCTTTATTAACTTCTTCAGTTGGAGGGGGAAATCAATTAAAAGGGAATGAATTATTGAACGCTTACAAAACATCATTACTTTCAAGAGATAGGATTGTAACAAAACAAGATATCATGAATGTTTCTTTTCTGGTTTTTGGTAAAAAGCTGAAAGATGTCGAAATATCAAGAGGTGTAATGATTAGTAATTTACCCAATGAAGGTCTCGTAAAAACTACAGATGTCACTCTTTTTCTCAAGGAAGAAATGCAAGATGAGGAAGAAAAAGACGCGTATGTAAAAGAGTTATTTCATCGTCTAAAAACGAATTCAATTGTGGACGCGAGGTACAGAATAGTTGTAAATTCATTAGCAGAATCGAATTAAATGATAGATACTAGCGCAATCCAAATAGAAAGTGAAGATGAATTACCCAATGGAGTTATAAATACTTTTGCAGACACTCCTAAGTTAACTGTCTTAAAGCAAGGAGATCGTATTTTTCGTTTTGTTCAATTTAACGGAAAAGAAGCTAAATATGGTGCATTTTGGTTCGATAAAAGAACAATGCAAGAGATTTTTAAAAAATACAACGATCGGGTATTGTTTAAATTGAATGATTACAATTCAGTCTTTAACGCAACATTATCTTACAAGAAAGTAACTATTAAAGGTCAAATTTACAATGAGTTGGCTATTGCTAAATGTTGGAATACACTACGCTATTTATTAGAAGTAGAAGTAAAAAAAGACATTGTGGCATATGTTGGAAAAACTTCCGCTCAAAGCTTTTTTCAAGATAAAAATTTAAGTAAAAACTCAGACTTGAGAAAAATTGTTGTAGAAGGTGGTGGCAAACAATATGTTATTCCACGAATTGGCAATTTAAAAGTAAAATCGAATTATGGGGAAATAAATCAATCCTATTTGAGAGATATTGAATTTAAATTGTTCGATGAAACATCTTGGTTTAAGCGATTTGTGATTGGCGGAAATATAATTTAATTCACTAAGTATACCAATTTATGACTATTTCTTATTTAACAAATGTTATAATAGGATATTACTTTTTAATTAATATTTTTGTTTGATAGTGTTCGGGTAAGTATTTTAAATAATAAAGATGAGTAAACCAGCAGCAAGAATAGGCGATATGCATGTATGCCCGATGTTAACACCGGGAACTCCACCTATTCCTCACGTAGGTGGACCTATTACAGGACCAGGAGCACCAACTGTATTGATAGGGGGCATGCCTGCCGCAGTGATGGGAGACATGTGTGTCTGTGTAGGACCTCCAGATACAATTATTTTAGGTTCTGTTGGTGTAATGATTGGTGGGAAACCTGCTGCTAGAATGGGTGACTCCTGCGCACATGGTGGAACAATTATTTTAGGATGTCCTACAGTGCTTATTGGCGAAGTAGGAGCTGGAGGCGGCGGAATGGCGGCAATGCCAGTTAATGTAATCTTAGATTTGAAAAAAAGCATGCCACCGCCTGTTCAGCAACAAATAGCACAAATTGCTGGAATGAAGAAAGCTGCAGACTCAGGAACACCGCTAGTTCATAATTCAATGAATTGCGATGAATGCGCAGGAAAATAAACGGAATTTAGCCACCTGAAAGAATTCATCAATTTTTGAAATTAAGAATTTAGTAGAGACAAAAATTGAAACTTAGAATATTTTTTGAATTTCAAAATTTATTTCTTTTAATCAAATGGATTAATTAAGGATCCGTATAAAAAAATGGACCAAATTATTATCATTGTGTTATGGTTTAAATATTTATAATTTAATAAGAATTGTTCAATTTTAAGTTTGAAAATTACCCCTCAAATCCTTACTCCAAAAATTGTAATATCATCTATCTGTTCATGAACACCTCTCCATTCCATAAACGATTCGTATAACTGAATTTGTTGGTCTGCCATTGGCAAATTATGAATTGAGTGAATTAAATCTTTAAGTCTCTTCTTATTAAACTTCTTGTTTCTGGTTCCCCCAAATTGGTCTGCAAACCCATCGGTTGCCAAGTAAATACAATCTCCTTTTTTTAACTGAAATTCGTAGTTGGTATAAGGTTTACGGCTTTCAAAATTACCAACAGGTTGCTTATTTGCCTTAATTTCCAGCAAGAGTTCTCCTTTACGTATGAGCCAAATAGGAATATTTGCACCAGACCATTGCAGCAAGTTAGTTTCTATATTTAAGGCACAAATAGATGCATCCATTCCATCTTGAATTTGGTTTTCTTCTTCTGAGTTTTTATTAAAATCGTCAATCACCAATTCCCTAACTTTATTAAGAATATTCGCTGGGTCGTACTGGCCAAATTCATTTAATGACTTATTTAAGGCGTTATGGCAAATTACGCTAACCATTGCTCCCGGTACTCCATGACCAGTGCAATCACAGGCTGCAAAAAAAACAGTTTTAATATTGTCTTTATAATCAATCCAATAAAAGTCACCAGCAACGATATCTTTAGGTAAATATAAAATAAATGACTCGGGCAAATGTTTTCTAATCTGTTTTAAGGGAGGAAGAATCGTTGTTTGAATCCTCCTAGCATACTCAATACTAGCTAATATTTCGCTATTTTTTTGCTTTATAACCTTACTGATTTGTTGTTTTTGAAGATAGGTTTTAAAGCCTACTATAAATACTAGCAATAAAATAAGAAACGAAGTTATTAATACGTACTTTATAACTTTCTCTTGATTAAGAGCCGATTTAGAAATAGCATCTTTTTTTTCTTGATCCTTTATGATTGCTTGTTCTTTCTTTTCAAATTCATAATTGAGCTCAACTTCAAAATTCTTTTTTGCGTTTTCTTCAACCAATATGGAGTCTTTATATAAATTATAAAGCTGATTATTTATAAATGCACTCTTCCACTTATTTTCTACACTATCTAGTTTGTAATAAGCTAAGTAATACTTACTGTATCCCATTTTATTACAATAAAAAGGTAAGTAAGGCTTTGATAGTGTTAAGTATTTTCTTACTTCTTTATAATTCTTCAGTTTAAAATAGTTATTCGCATTTCCCAAATAAGCATCTATTAACAATAATTTTCTTCCTGTAATCTTGGAAAGCTTTATGGATTCGTCATTGTAAATAATGGATTCTTTATAATTACCCATCAATTCTAAAATGTTTGCAATTGATTTATATTCTAGCGCAATTCCACTTTTTGACTTTAACTTTTTAAATATTTTTGTAGAAAATTCAAGATTTTGCAAAGCTTTTTTGTACATTCCTTGCTTTGAATAGTTATTTGCCAAATTAGAGTATATATAAGCGACTCCTAATTCATCACCAATTTTTTCATATAATCTAAGTGCAATTAAATAGTTTTTATTGGCTTCTTCAATCTTGTTTCTTGTAGAATAAATTGCTCCAATACTTTGAAAGGAAAATGCAATACCTTTAATATCTCCAATGGATTGATACGCTTTTAATCCTTTGTGATAATAATCGAATGCTTTAGCAAACTCTGATCTTGATTGATATATTATTCCAAAATGATTTAATGCTTTTCCTTCGCCACGTTTAAACTTTAGTATTTTTGAAAGTTCTAGAGCTTGTTTATTGTAAGGTTCTGCTTTTACTTGCAACCCTGTCATTATGAGTTCCCAACAAAGGCTATTTAATGCTATAACTTTATTCGTGTCATTTGGTAGAAACTTTACTTTTGTTGTTATTGAATCAATAAATAGTTCTCCTAGATTTTGAGCGTGCAAGCAAAAAACTGTTTGCACAAAAGCAATAATCAAAAGGATAGATTTCTTCAATATTTAAAAATTTAACGCAAGCTACGAACTGTTTTTGGTTTTTTAATGTATAAAATTTGTTTTATAGATTAATTTGAGAATAGCATTTCTTTCTCCAATTGATAAAGATTACAACATATTCCTTAAGTATAGAGTAAATAAGGGAAAAAAATTGAGTTAAACTTGTTTGGAACTTATTTTGGTGATTTAATTTTTAATGCCGACACTTGGAAAAATTTATAAATAGGTTGTGGCTTATCAATCAACAAAGTATAATAAAAAAGGAAATATTAGACCTAGTAATTTAAAGTATTATCTACGCAGGTGAAGGTAAATTGTTATGAGAAAATCATATTATAAGATTACTTGAATGGGAATAAAATAACTCTGACAAAAAAAATCTATTTTTATTGTTTAGTATTTTTTAATTGTATAACATTAAATTTAAAAGA
>Ga0105044_10003105_pt1 | contig 22719 bp, 23 predicted proteins | sample MAT01_FD_78092 | JGI IMG/M metagenome (GOLD analysis project Ga0105044, IMG submission 78092) | Freshwater microbial communities from Lake Fryxell liftoff mats and glacier meltwater in Antarctica - MAT-01 | ecosystem: Environmental > Aquatic > Freshwater > Ice > Liftoff microbial mat | place...
CCATCCTGTGCCCGCATCACGATCCAGAACCGAGCGTTGGCGAGAAACCCTCGAGCAAATCCAGGCTCGCGGCGGAGGGCTTGAGTTCTCGGTCGAGCAACGAGGCGACACGGCCGGTGTCAAAAGTCCCGACCTCATGTGGCGATCCCGCGTCTATTCAGTCTCCGACCGCGAAATCGTCCTCGAACGCCCCGCCGCGGTCGGCAAAGTCTTTGAGTTCGCCCCCGGAACCTCTGTCGTCGCCATCATCGCGGTCGGCCAGAATCGCTGGATGTTCCGCAGCACTATCTTGGGTGCCGCTGCGGGCAGGCCCGGCGCAACCGTTCCCTTCAGTTCCATGCGCATCGCGATGCCCGAAAGCGTCGAGCGGTGCCAACGCCGCGATTCCTTCCGCACGCCGACCGCCACGCTCCAACTGCCCGAGGCCGAATGCTGGCCCCTCCGCGACCCCACGTCCGTCGTGGCTGCGGAAGTCGCCAACCGCGCCATGATCGCCGCCGCCGAAGCCACAGGTCAGGCCCCGGTTCTGGGCGAACTCACCCTGCCCGATGTCGGCCCGTCCTTTAAGGCCCGCCTGATGAATATCGGCGGCGGCGGAATCGGCTTGCAGGTTCCTAAATCCGAGGTCGGCTCAACCGGTCGCTCACCCCTCCTTTGGATCCGTGTTGATCTCCGCCCCTCCGTGGCAGCACCCTTGGGCTTCACCACACGAATCGCCCACACCCATATAGATCACGAACAGAACATCTATCTGGGGCTGGCATTCGACTTCTCCTTCAACGCAGGGCACAAGGAATTCGTCTGCCGACAGTTGGAACGCTGTGTCGCCGACCTCATGGGCCCCAGTCGCCGCAAGGCCGCCTGAGCCTCGTCCCCGCCTTCGCTCCAACCCGCAAACTGGCCCGGTGTGTCCCTAGCATCCCGTTCCTCGCGGCCGCATCGTGTTCCGCAATGTGCGGAGCCGGTGTTTTCGCGATCGAAAGCTTTGGCTCATCCCGGCTCCTCGATGACTTTGTGGGGCCGCTCGTTTCGCTTCGAGTGTTCAGTCAGGGTCGGTCTGCTTCTTGGGACCGTTTTTCAGGGCGTGCCTCAGGTGTCGTTCAGGATTCGTCAACACTCGGTCAGCGTGCGGTGAAGCCACTTTCGGTCGCGAGCACCATCGGCCGCGTTTTTCAGAACGCGGAGACTCGCCTATGTCGCATGGATTGCTGATCGCGGGCGAAATCGGAGTTCTTCACGTCACCATCGCAGGGATCGTGGCCCTCGTGGTCGGCGTGGTGGCAGGTTTGTTCGGAGCCGGCGTGCTGGGCCGGCAGACCGTCGCCCAGGCCAAAGCCGAGGCCGACCGAATCCGAACCCAGTCCGAGTCCGACGCTAAAACCGCCGCCGAAAAGGTGAGGGTCGAGGCCGAACGCGACATGCTCGCGAAACGTTCCAAAGTCGAGGCCGAGTTCGACAAAGCCCGCGGCGAAGTCAAAGAAGACGAACGCCGACTCGCCAAGCGCGAAGACCTCATCGACCGCAAGGAAGAGTCCCTCGGCCAGCGCGACTTGGCCCTCGGCAAACTGACAGAAACCCTGAAAACCCGCGAGCAGGTTATCGGTACCCGCGAGGCGGAGGCCGAACAGGCAGTCGTTCAGCAGCGAGATCTCCTGCACAAACTCAGCGGACTCGATGGCCCCGCGGCCACCGAGGTGCTCCTGAAGCGGGTCGAAGATGAGAATCGGCACCTCGTCGGCAAGGTCGTTCGCGACATCGTCGAGAAGGCCGAGTCAGAGGCGAAGAACAAGGCCCGCGAAATCACCTTGATGGCCATTCAGCGCTATGCCGCGGAGCACACCAGCGAAAGCACGGTGCGCACCGTCGCCATCCCCTCCGACGACATGAAGGGCCGCATCATCGGCCGCGAGGGCCGGAATATCCGCGCGATCGAGAAGGTGACTGGCGTAGACATCATCGTCGACGACACCCCGGGCGTCATCGTCGTCTCGTGCTTTGACAAAGTGCGGCAGGCTGTGGCCGTCGAGAGCCTCGAGCGACTGATCGCCGACGGCCGCATGCACCCGGCCCGTATCGAGGAAGTGGTCGAGAAGGTTCGCTCGGAGATCAACGAAAAAATCCTGAAGGCCGGCAAAGATGCGACGTTGGAGATGAACCTCCGCAACATCCATCCCAAGATCATTGAGGCGATGGGCAAACTGCACTACCGAACCAGTTACGGCCAGAACGTCCTCCGCCACTCGGTCGAAGTCGGGTTCCTCTGCCAGATCATCGCCGACCAACTCGGTTTGGACGGCGCCCTCGCCCGCCGCTGCGGCTTCCTGCACGACATCGGCAAGGCCATGGACCACGAAATGGAGGGCGGACACCCCAAGATCGGCATGGACTTTGCCCGCCAGTTCGGCGAAAAGGAGGCCGTCCTCAACGCCATCGGCGGCCACCACGCCGATATCCCCTCCACAACCTTCTACACCCCCATCGTCATGGCCGCCGACGCCGTCAGCAGCGCAAGGCCAGGCGCCCGACGCGAGAGCATGGAGAAGTACGTCCAACGCCTCAACGAGTTGCAGGACATCGCACTCCGCCACCGCGGCGTGAACGAGGCCTACGCCATCCAAGCCGGCCGCGAAGTGCGGGTGATGGTCGACGCCAACCGGGTCGATGATAACGAGGCCTTCCTCATCGCCCACGAAATCGCCAAACGTGTGAGCGAAGAAATGACCTTCCCCGGCGAGATCAAGGTGACAGTCCTTCGCGAGACGCGGGCCATCGAAATAGCGAGATAGGCCTCCCCGGCACCATTGCGCCGCCGGAACCCTAAGTCACTTCAAACGGTTCACACTCACCTTCATCGTGTGCTTGGTCAGTGTCGGCCTGTCGCCCTTGGTCGGCTTCGCATCTGGGTCCATCTCAAGCGATGGTGCTTCGATGGAAAGCGTCTGCTCCTGAGTCATCGACTCCAGCATGCCCGCTTCGACATCCCACACCGCTTTGCCTTTCAGAGTTGAATCCTTGATGTTCACCATTGGCAGACCCGTGCTCCCCGAACCGTCCAAAAGCACTGACCCCTTGATCGAAATGTTCGCCCGTCCGCCCTTCACGCTTTCCAGCGTGTTCGTCGTCTTCACCTGCGTCGATCCGAGGCCGCCCGAAATCACATCTTCGTTCGTCCACGATTCACCGACCGCGGCATGCCCGTCACCCTTCCGCGTCCCCGCGATCGGTCCGAACACGCCGCGAGCCACATCCGCGCCGGAAAACTGACCCGCCACCATGCCCGAAAGACCACCCCCGGATTCATCCCCCGAAACCGAAGTGATGTTGCCATCCGTATCGAACACCACGTTCATCTTGAGCCCGACAAGCGGGCGCAGAATGCTGTCGTATGGGTTGTTCTTGTCCGGCTTGGTGCTGTCGAAACTCACATCCATGTCGCCCGCGTTCAGTTTGAACTTGAGCGACTCATAGAGCATCTCGACGGTCGAACCCTTCTCGACGTCGCCCGAACGGGTCGTCATCTTCAGAACGATCTCCTGCTCCATCGATTGCCCGCCCTCTTCGCCCGAGTCAGACTTCATCGTCATCTTGAATCGCACCGACTGCCCCACTTTGAACTTCGGCCGAAGGTCAATGCGGTTGCTCTTATCGCCCGCGTTCTCGCGTCCCGGCTGGTCAGTCCCCGGTTGCTGCGCAACACTCGCCCCGCCGGAAACGACTGCAACCACAGCCGACAGAGCGACAACCACAACGCGCATATTCATAAGCAGTACTCCGGGCGGCGACGGCACCGTTTGATCGTACCGGCCCCGGCGGCTCCCGGTTTCATCGCCGTCGCGTCACAAACGCGTCCGGCCTTCGCTCACCTCGTCCCGCACCGTCTCGTTGTGGGCCGCTCGGCTCGCCAAACGCCCCAGTTCCGCCGCGATCTCCGGCGTGGGTTCCACAAACTCGATCCCCAGTTCCTTGGTCAACACGCCCGCTTTTCGCCACCACCTCACGCGGCAGCCGACCAGCACCGGTCCGTCAAGGCTCGCCAAAGTCACCGTGAACACCCGGCCCGCCTCCGGAACCCGAAGCCTTGTGCGGATCCGCATCCCGGAGGCCGAAAGGTCCATCACAATGCCGAGGCTGCACTCAATGTCCTGCATGCGCAGCCGCCCATGACGCCGCTGATTCGCATCGGCGGAATCGCCATGGACGGAGCCGACCAGTCGAAGGTTGCGGGCGAATCCCATGAACCGTCCATCGGTGGATTGGGCCCCGGCAGTGAGCCCGTCAACGCCGAGTTGCAACAAGGATTCCGGTCACGATGAGTGTTCCGTCATCGGACGACCCAATTGAGCAGTCGAACCCCGGGAGACCGCCGGAAGTTCTAGTCGAATCGATTCTTATCGAACCCGCGACCGGCGCTGCGCCAACCGAAAGGTCACGCCGAGAACTTCCCCGAAGCGATCCCCGCCACCAGCAGCGCAAAGGCTTTGAGGTCCCGTGCCTCGACGACCGCCACCACTCGGGCCGGCGGCGCATTGGTCTTGGCGAGCGCGGCTTGCGCGCTCTTCCACAGTTTGTCTTGGGTGGTCGCTTCGGCCACCGCCAAGTCCGACACCAGTTCCTGCAGCTTGTTGATCGTGCGCGTGTCGGCGTGGTCATAAAACCGGTTAATCGCCGATTTCGCCGTCTTTGAATAATGGTTGAAATTGCTGCCGGCCAACGAAATCACTCCTCACCATCGGGCTTCACTCAGCCGACTTCATGTCCCGGATGAACGTGTCGGCCTCGGCGATCGACGCCTCCATCTGGCGGATCAAGTCCTTCACATCGGTCTCCAACTTGCTGACCTCGCCCTTGAGTGACGCCACTGCTTGGGCGTTGAGGTTGTGCTTCAGGAAGAGAACGTTGTCGCGGAACGTCGCCAGCACCGGGCCCATCGTGCCCGAGGCCCGCTTCATCGCGTTCAACATGTCGCCGTACTTCCCCTTGGTCGCCGACAACTGCTGCTCGCTCTTGCTCCGCAGCGAGGCGTTGGTGTACTGGTCCAGTTCCTTGTTCCACTCGGCGAACAGGGCATCCCCCACGCTCTCGATGGAAGCAATCCGGTCCTTCACCTTGTCGGCCTTGCTCTCGCAGTCGTCCAACTGGCTCTTGCTCTTGTCATAAGCCTTCTTCAGGTCGCCGCCGTCAAAGTTCACCAGTGCCGAAAACTCTTCGAGGGCCGAAGCAAACTGCTCCTTCGCGGCGTCCTGGGCCTCGCTGGCTTCCTCAACCCGGCTCACCAGCAGATCCCGCTTGTGCTTCCCAAAAGCCTCCATCGTGCCGTAATACGCCTTCTGACATCCGCTCAACGCCCCACCGCCCATCAGGCCAATGACACAAACCAAAAGGGGCAACCATCCCGAAGACTGCCGAGTTGGAGTGAGGCTGATATGCATGCGGGAACTGTATCCACACCCCGCACCCGTCCCCAGCGCGGTACGCTTGCGCCCATGGACCCCAAAGGTGTGCAAGCGGGCAAGTCGCGGCCGGATTCAGTGAACCCCGTCCCGCCAGCAGGCCCAATTACGCCGCCACGGACCCGCCGTTCTAAGCGTGACCGCAAGCGGCGCACCCCGGCAGGCTCTTCGCCGGGAATGATCGTGGCCCCGGTGGGGTCGCCGATGCCCGTCATCGATGTGATCGCGTACACGGTCGATTCGTTCCTGGAACAACCCGGGGCTTCGACCAAAGAACTCAAGGCCATCGCAAGCCGATTCGCCGTGACGTGGATCAACGTCACCGGGCTGGGCGATGCCGCCGTCATCGAAGAATTGGCCAAGGAGTTCGGGCTGCCGAGGCTGGCGATGGAAGACGTCATGAGCAACCACCAACGCCCGAAGGTCGAGGAATACCTCGGGCAGATGTTCATGGTCTTCCGGGCACCTGAGCCCACCGGCGATGCAACCGTGGCCCATCCGGTGGTGGCGACAGAACAAATCAGTCTGTTCCTTCTACCGGGGATCGTGCTCACCTTCCAGGAAGGCAGAGCCGATTGCTTCGAGCCGGTGCGGCATCGCCTCAGGCGGTCGGTGGGGCGGATGCGGACCTTGGGGGCGGATTACCTCTCGTACGCGTTGCTGGACGCCGCGATCGATGGCTTCTTTCCCATCGCCGAAGACTTCGGTGACCGGGCCGAGGAACTCGAGAGCGGGTCAATGGGCGGATTCAACGCTGCCCGGGCGACAGGCATCCACCGTCTCAGGCGAGATCTCGCCGAGATCCGCCGGAGCGTCTGGCCGCTCCGCGACCTCACCAACACGCTCCTCCGCGACGCCTGCCCGTTGATCACCGACGACACCCGCATGCACATCCGCGATTGCTACGACCACACCGTCCAACTCATCGACATCCTCGAGAATACCCGCGAAACCGCCTCCAGCCTGCTCGAACTCTCTCTCTCGATGGCCAGTTACCGCATGAACGAGGTCATGAAGGTGCTCACCGTTTTTTCTACCATCTTCATGCCGCTGACGTTTATCGTGGGTGTCTATGGAATGAACTTTCATTCGACCAGCCGATGGAACATGCCGGAATTGGACTGGCCGTTCGGGTACGTGATGGTCATGGGCCTCTGCGCCGCCATCTGTATCGGAATGCTGATCTACTTCCGCAGGAAGGGTTGGATCGGACGCCGCGCCGACGGCGAGTAATTGCAAAACGTCGTGACACTCCGCTCAGCCGCGAGTTCCATCCCCGGCGTGCTCAACGTCGATGCGCAAGCCCAAAGCCCCCGCCAAAACGTCCGACTTAAGGGACGCCGCCGCAACGTTTTCGTGGTTGTCGCCATTGGCCGTCACCACCACACGCATCACATCGCCGCGCAGGTCCGCGTGCACCGACGAAACGCTCTGGGTGTGCGTTCGATCCAGACCGTCCGCGATGCGGAGGATCCCCGCGAGCCGCTGAACCGTGGAGGCCTGGGCCGCCGTCAGCGCTGCAAAACCGGCGTGTTCGGCGCTGGGTCCGGCCTTGCGGTGGTACCGCACGATCTCACCCACCACCGCGTTCTCCCGATCATCGAGCCCCGCCAAAGGCTGATTCAGCACGATCGACCGCCCGGATTTGTGGTGTCGTTCAACACCCGCAAGCAGGCCGACGTCGTGCACGGTCGCAGCACAGGCAAGCAGCACCCGGCCCCGCTCAGAGAGGCCGCTGGTGCCGCGCTCATGCAACTGGTCGAACAGGGACAGCGACAGCGTTCGAACATGCTCGGAATGCGGACGCTCATCGCCGCAACGATCCGCGAGCGCCCGTGCACTGGCGACGGCAGACGCTTGGTCGCCGGAGCCACCCATCCCGACGCTCAAGAGCCGGTCAATAAGGCCCCCGCGAACGCCGGAGAACGACAGCCGTGCCCGCGATGCGCCCAGCCGCCTCAGAATGCAATCGGCGACACACAAACCCGACACCGCGATACGGGCCCGATCGCCGGGCAAACCTGGGATCGCCACCCGTTGTTCCGGTGTCATCCCCTTCAGCCGTTTCAACCAGGCGCGGATAACCTCTCGCTTCAGCACCGACGCCGCACCGGTCGGCCGTTCCGCTGCTTCGACCGCCGCTTCAAGGGCGGCCGCGGCAGTGAAGCCCCCGCCACACCCCGTGACTTCATCAATGGGCATCCCCATCGAAGTCCACCACTTGGGGATCGCTGCTTTGACGCTTTCGTCAACAAATGTTCGGAGAGACTCAAACGCCGCAGCAGGGTCTTCGCCGCCTTCAAATTGCTGCGTGAGACGAACGGCCCCGAGCGGGAGTGACACGTTGCTGACAATCACGCCCCGCCGGGCCAGCACGATCTGTGCTGAACCACCCCCGATATCCACAAGCCCATCAAACTCCCGCACGGTTTCATGCAGGCCCGCCCCACGGAAGGCCATGATGCCCTCCTGCCTCCCCGACAAGATGCAGAGTTCATGCCCCGTCCGCTCGTGAACCAGGGTGACAAGGCGTTGGGCGTTTCTCGCTTCTCGTACCGCGGCGGTGGCGTAAATGCCGATCGTGTCGCATCCCACAGATCGCGCCCGTTGAACGAAGCGGGCCACCGCCGATGCAGTTTCCTGCATCGCTGCTTCAGGAAGGCCCGACGCGTCAGCAAGGCCCGCCCCCAAACCGGTCGGCACCCGGTCTTCCGCGATCGTTCGCCGGTGCAGATCGTGGTCCTGCGCGGCCGCAAGCAGGCGAACCGCGTTACTGCCGATGTCGATGACCGCTGCGCTCTTCTCCGACGAACCTGAAGCAGGGATGCGTGCTTCCGCCGGAGCGCAAGCACCGGGCCCGAGTTGAGGCTTGGCTTGATGGGCTGACTCCGAGGAACGCGGGTTTAGCGGTGGGCCTGCCGGCGAGCCAGCCGCCGACCCTGCCGGTACACTTGTCGTTGGCCTCTCCGGCACATTCACAACCCAACCCCCTTCAGTCAGGCACTCGATTGCCCCCCGCCGTCGGCCCGCCCGAAGCCGGAGCACCTTCGCGATCAACGATGCTTGACGGGCTGCAACCAGTGACAATTCCCACTCGGCGAGACGCTCCAGAGCCTCTTCGAGTTCCACCAAACGGCGGATTCTTTCGATGAAAGACGGATGAAAGTTCGGAAACCCCGTCGGATCGATGCCCACGCCGCAGAGCCACGCGAACTGGTCGCACAAGCAAAGAAAAGCCCGACCGGCTTCCGGGCCGGGTGTATCGGCGACGATATGTCGGGCCGCGACGGAAGCGGCCGCCAGCAGCCGATGGGCTTCGAGCGTGAGCCGATGCCGCCAATCCATGGGCCACTCCGGCGATGGGTGCGCTCCCGCCGGTGTGTGTGCCGCGAGTGTGCCCGCAGCCCACGAGCGTAGTTGCGTGCCGGTGTCGGAAAGAGGGTTCGGTGCGGAAGGCGAGCCAACGCGAATGTGGCCGACGGCCCGTTCAAATGATTCGATCCAGCGGGCGGTTTGCAGCGTCGTTACCAGCACTCGGCCGCGCTGGGCGTCGATCAGGATCCGGTGCCAGCGGTTGCGGAAGCGAAGAGTGGCCGGATCGACCACCCGCAGGGTGGCAGCGAGGTGGGTGCCGAGGGTCCGCAGCGCTGCACCATCGATGGTGCGGCGGGAAAGGGCACGGGCGGCACATTCGCACGCTGCCAACGTTCCCAGTGCACCGGCAAGGTCGGCGTCAGGGTCAAAGACCAGCGACTCGAGCAAGGCGATGAACGGGCCCGCCACGATGGGTGGACCGGAAATTTCGGTGTCGTGGGAAGATGCGGAATTCACGCCTGCGCATCCTACCTTCAGCAGAGCCAACGGCCAACTGAAAAGATACAAAAGAAAAAGCCCCGGCCACATGGGTGGCCGGGGCCCGAAGTCGCAAATTTCACGATCCGATCAGTTGAAGCGGATCTTGTCGGTGCCCATGGCGCCGTGGTCGTCCATGCCGCCCCTCGTGGGTCCGGACTTGCCCTTGCGCTCTGCCTTCGGGGCATCCGTGGCTTCTTCGCCGCCCGTGCCGGTGCCGCCCGTGCCGGTGCCGCCCGCGCCGCTGGAATCGCCCCACTGGGCCCGCTTCAGCGAGAGACCGATCTTGCGGTCGGCCCGATCGACGCGAAGGATCTTCACATCGACTTCGTCGCCGGCCTTCACAACATCTTGGGGGTTCTCGACCTTGTGGTCGGCCAGTTCCGAGATGTGCAACAAGCCCTCAAGGTCAGACTCGAGCTCGACAAAGACGCCGAAGTTGGTGATCTTCGTGACCGCCCCGCGTACAACCATGCCCGGTTTGTAATGTTCGGGGATGGCGGCCAGCCAAGGATCTTCTGTCAGTTGCTTGACGCCAAGACTGATGCGCTGCTTGTCGCGATCGACCTCGAGCACGACGCACTTCACGGTGTCGCCCTTCTTAAGGATCTCGTTGGGGTGCGTGACCTTCTTGGTCCAAGACATGTCAGAGATGTGCAAAAGACCGTCGATCCCCGGCTCGATCTCGACAAACGCACCGTAGTTGGCGAGGTTGCGGACCTTCCCTTCGATCATCGTGCCAGGCGGGTACTTTTCGCCGACGAGTTCCCACGGGTTGACCTCGGTCTGCTTCATCCCGAGGCTGATTTCCTGCTTGTCCTTGTTGATCTCAAGGACCACCACATCAACCTCTTGGTTGGGGGTCACCATCTCGCTGGGGTGGTTGACGCGCCGGGTCCAGGACATCTCGGAGATGTGAACCAACCCCTCGATGCCGTCCTCGAGTTTTACGAACGCGCCGTAAGACATGATGTTCACCACCGCGCCGTGCACGCGACTGCCCACCGGATACTTCTTCTCGATCTCTTCCCACGGGCTGACTTCGCGCTGCTTGATGCCCAGCGCGATCTTCTCTTTCTCACGGTCGATGTTCAGGACCTTCACCTCGATCTTCTGATCGATCTTCAGCATCTCGCTGGGGTGGTTGATGCGGCCCCACGACATATCGGTGATGTGCAGAAGGCCGTCGATGCCGCCCAGGTCAACGAACGCGCCGAAGTCGGCGATGTTCTTGACCGTGCCGACCACAATCTCGCCCTCTTTCAGGGTCTCCATGAGGCGACGCTTGGCCTGGTCCCGCTCGGTCTCAATCAGTTTGCGGCGGCTCACCACGATGTTGCGGCGCTCAAGGTCGATCTTGAGGATCTCAGCCCGGACCTTCCGGCCGATGAACTCGCCGATCTCGCCCGGCCGGCGAATATCCACCTGGCTCGCCGGCAGAAACACGTTTACCCCGCCGATATCAACCAGCAGGCCGCCCTTGATCTTCTTGGTGACAAGTCCCTCGACCACGTCGCCTTCCTTCTGCGATTCCACGATCCGCTGCCACGAGAGCATGCGGTCGGCCTTGCGCTTCGACAGTTGAACGATGCCCTCTTCGTCGACAAGGTTCTCCAGCAGCACATCGATCTCGTCGCCGATGCGGGGTTCATTCCCGTCGAACTCTTCCTTGGGGATCAGCCCCTCGCTCTTCAGGCCCACTTCAATCACCACGTCGTCACCGGCCATGCCGATAACTTTGCCGCGGATCAACTGGCCCGGGGTCATGTCCGACGCCTGCTCGGTAAGCAGGGAGTCCATGTAGTTATCTTCGCCGGTGTCAGAGCCGAACGATTCGAACATGGCGTCGGTGTCGGCCTTGGAAAGACCGAGCGAAGCGATCAACGATTCATCAACCATGATGCAAAACTTTCCGTCGGTACGGCAGTGTTTCACTCACGAGCCGGGGCCGACCGCCCAAGAAAAATCGGTGCGCCGACGCTATTGGTGGAAGAGCGAGGGGCCCGAGGGCGTCTGTTGTTCAAGCGTGCGGTACAAAGGCCATTCGATGAAGGCCCCGGTCGCACGCCCACCCCTGAGGGGTAAACGGGGACATTTTCCTTGCCGCGCCCGCCCAGACAAATGGGCGAACTACAAGCGGCTCCGGCCACCAACCGGAAGGTCGAAGGATAGGCCTTGGGCCTCAGCGAGGAAAACCACGGGAGCGGATCCCAACGGCCAAAACGCACCCGCCCAAAAACAAAACCGGCTCACCCTCGTGGGATGAGCCGGTCAGACGTTCTTTTACGTCCAGGGCCGCGCTTCGCGGCTCCGTCGAGCCCGCGCTTAGTGGCGCGGCCCCTTGAAACAGTCACAATTCAACACTGGATCACCTCCTTCGTGAAAGAACCCCGCCAGCCGTCGCGAGCATTGTTCAACTCGCCGCCAACGTCTTTCTCCGCGGACCGTCATCCGCGGCACATCGCCCGAAAGCCAAACTCCAGAGCGGGTCTCTGAAACAGGGCGTTCGGTCGTCGTCCGCTACTTCCACAGGAGTGGGTGCTGAAAAGGCCCAAACCATGTGCTTCGCGAACGATGGACCAATTATGCCAAATCTCTACGAAAGTGCAACCCCAAATGTTCCCAAAATTTTCGCGAAGAGGGTAGGTGAAATCACTCGCCGCTGGAGGGCTTCACTTCTCCATCCGGTCGAACGCTCCCTTCGCTGCTTCGTGGTCCAAGTACTTCTGAAACTCCGCCATCTGGTAACTCACGAAGCAAAAAACATGGTGCAGCGTCAGGTATTCCGGATCGCTCAGGTCTTCACCCATCTCCTTGCGGAGTCGGTTCAATTCGGCGAGGAACGTTTCGGCTTTCACTTTGGTCATTCAAGATCTCCTTGGGCCGCCGCCCGCGGCAAAACGACAAATCGGTCACGCAGGTTCGAGAAACCCGCGGCAAGTCCGAATAACGCCGTCAGGGTACAGACGATGGATGGTCCAGTCGGGATGTCCGCCTCGAACGCAATGACGATGCCGATCAGCACGCCCAAAACCGCCGCGGCGTGGGCAAGCGAGAGAACCGTCCACGCCCTGCGCGAAAGCCGAAGGGCCGTCGCACCGGGCAAAACCAGCAAAGCCGTCGCCAGCACCACGCCCGCCAACTTCATCGCCGTCACGGTGGCAAGGGCCAGCAGCAACATCAGCACCGAATCGAGGAAGCGACCGTTGACGCCCCAGGCTCGCGCTGCGGCCGGATCAAATGTATGAAAGAGCAACGGACGCCGCACCCACGCCAACGTTCCGAGAATCGCCGCAGCGCACGCACCGGCAACCCCCGCATCCGCCCAGCCGACCGCCAGAATGTCCCCGAACAAAAAACTCTCCCACGACACGCTCCCCGATGCCCGCCGAAGCAAAATGGCACCGATCGCCATCGAGGCGACTAGCACAATCCCGATCGCGCTGTCGGCACTCCGGGCCCGATCCGAACCGTCGCCGCCGCCAGAGCGCGACCCGCCCCCCAGACCACCCATCGTGAGCGCCGCCAGAAAGCAAAAACCAAAAACGACCAGAAACTGCAGAACCGTGCCAGTGGCAGCAGCCCCGCCCACAAGCCCCAGCGCAGCCGCGAGCCCCACACCCCCGAACGCGGCATGGCTGACACCCTGTCCGATAAACGCCATGCGTTTCAGCACCGTGAGCACACTCAACGCGGCCGTGCCGAGCGCGATGATGAGGCCGGTCACAATCCCGGGCCAATAAAGACCCGCAAGGTCCGGCGAAGCGAGGTATTCGAACGTGCGGCTCGTCATGGGTCAGACGGGCCCGTAGGCCGCTCGGCATTGATGGTGAGTTGGATGGCTTGACCATCAGAAACGTGCGAGTGGGCTGGGTTGGTGCACGACGATGCGCTGTGGGCATCAACATGCACATCCCCGAAAATAGCGCCGACATCGTGGCGAAAAACCTCAGCCAGCACGGCCGGCGTCAGGCCCGCCGGCGAAGTGTGCGAGTGCAGCGTCCGGCTCAGGCAGGCGATGCGGTCGCAGCCCGCCGCCACAGCCCGAAGATCATGGCTCACGACGACAACGCTCAGCCCCAGCCGGCGATGCAGCGCGGTCAGCAGGTTCCCGAACTGCATCTGGCCCGCGACATCGATGCCGACGGTGGGTTCATCAAGCAGCAGCAGCTTGGGTCCGCCCGCGAGGGCGCGGGCGATCATCACACGCTGAAACTGACCGCCCGAAAGACCGCCGATGTGGCGGTCGGCGATGTCGGTGATCCCGACGACATCCATCGCGTCTGTCACCCGCGATCTCGATTCGGCAGAGAGGCTCCGCCACGGACGTGAACCGCTGAGCGGGCTCATCTCGACGACCTGACGAACGGAAAGAGGGAACGCGAGTTCGGCGTGGCTCTTCTGCGGAACATATCCGATCAGCCGCTCGGCACGGGCCTCACGCACCGAACGCCCGAAGATGCGAATCTCCCCGGTTTGGAGCGGAAGGAGCCCGAGGGTCAACTTAAGTAGCGTCGACTTGCCGCCGCCGTTGGGGCCTAAAACGCCAAGGCGTTCCCCCGACACAACCGTGAGCGAAACGTTCTTGAGAGCCGGCGCACCGCCCCCCGGATAGGTGTACGTAATGCCGCGATACTCGATCGCGGCCACCGGGGCAGCCATCACTTCGTGTTCTCGATGATCGACTTGAGGTTCGCGTCCATCAGCGCGAACCAATCCCCCGTGCCAAGCGGATCGAGCGAGGCAACCTTCACCTTCGCGGCCTTCGCGATACGGTTGGCGACCTTGGGGTTAAACTGCGGTTCAACGAAAATCGCCTTGACCTTGCGCGACTTGATGGAACCCACAATGCGGGCCAGATCGGCCGGAGAAGGCTCCTCGCCCTCCCGCGTGCGAATCGTTTCAGCGACTTCAAAGCCGTACCGGGCTGCAGGGCGGCCGAAAGCATTGTGATGCGTGACGATCGAAACACCCTTTGCCGCCGCGAACGCCGCAGCCCATTCGGCATCAACCCGTTCGATGCGGGTGATCAACTTATCCGCGGCCGCGTTGACCGTCCTCCGTGTTTCGTCGGAAGCATCCTGATCGGCCAAGGCGTGCTGCATCGAGTCCCGAACCACCGGTATCAGTCGCCTGACAAGCACCGGATCGAGCCACAGATGCTGATCCGGCCCAGAATGGTTGTGCTCGCACGTGGCATCGTGCTCGTGGTCGTGGCCGGCGTGGGGGTCTGCGTCGGGGTCGGCTGGTTTGATCTCCACTGCCGCGGCAAACTCCACCACCCGCCGCGTCGGGTCTGGGTTTTGTGCAAGCCAGTCCGCAATCATCGGTTCAAGGCCCAAGCCGACATAGACGACAAGGTCTGCTTCCGCCAATTTCGCAAGGTCGCCCGGGGTGAACTCATACCCGTGCTCCGATCGCCCCGGCTGCATCAACATCGTGAGTTCAGAACCCGCAGGAAGCAGAGGCTCCACCAACCCTCGCAAAGGCGCGACCGTGACAACGGCCTTGAACGGGGTGACCGGCACAGCCAATGGGGCCAATTGTCCCGAGGCCTTCAAACACACCACCGCAACGATGAACACCAAAATGGTTCTGAACATGCTCATGCACAAATGATAATCAAGTATCAGTAACGAGTCCACTCAAACCGCGGCAGGCCACCACCCAGCCCCAACGTCGACCCTCCGTGCCAGTCCTCTCGCGCAGCGGCCACCTTTCTAGTAAGTTAGTCCATCATGGCTGCAAACACCCGCCGCGGATTCTTGGATGTCATCGAGTGGCTCGGCAACCGCCTGCCCGATCCTTCGATCCTGTTTATCGGTGGCACCCTGTTGATCATGGTGCTTTCCCACATCGGAACGGTCGGTGGTTGGTCGGTCGCAAAGGTGCAGTTGCGGGCCGTCACCGAGACAGTCGTCGACGAGGCCGGAAATACCCTCATCCGCCCCATCATCGACGCCACGACCAACCGGCCCAAGTCAGAGATCGTGCAACTCGACGAAACCGTACGGCCACGCAGTTTGCTCACCAGCGACGGAATCTATTGGTGCATCTCCGGCCTCATTCGCAACTTCATCAACTTCCCGCCGCTCGGCATCGTGATCACCGCTATGTTGGGCGTGGGTGTCGCCGAACGTTCGGGCTTGTTCGATGCCCTCTTGAAGTTGGTCGCAAGAATCGTTCCGCCGCGGCTGGTGACACCCACCGTCATCTTCCTGGGCATGGCCTCCCACATGGCGAGCGACGCCGGCTACCTGGTCCTGCCACCCTTGGCCGCTGCGCTCTACCTCGCGGCAGGGCGTTCACCACTCCTCGGAATCGCGAACGCGTTCGCGGGCGTCGCGGGCGGGTTCGCGGCGAACTTCCTGATCAGCGGCACCGACGCCCTGATCGCAGGCATCACCCAGCCCAATGCCCAAATCCTCGATCCTGGTTACACCGTGGCCGCCACCGCCAACTGGTACTTCATGGCCGGTTCAACCGTCCTCCTGACAGTGGTGGGGTGGGCCCTCTCATCGTGGTTCATCGAACCCCGCCTTTCCAAACGCCCTCCCGATGAGGGCGGCCCGCAGGTCGCGGCAGCGGCCGGTGTCGATGCCGCCCTGAGCGCCGATCAGGTGCGAGGGCTCCGATGGGCGTTGGCTGCCGTGGTACTGATGCTCGGAGCCATCCTGTCGCTCATACTCATCCCCGGTGCGCCGCTCTCAGGCATGGGGCCGGATGCAGTGACTGGCAAGCCTGTCGTGCGGTGGGTCGCGAGCGTCGTCCCCTTGGTCTTCGCGTTTTTCATAGCGCCGGGAATGGCCTTCGGATACTCAACCGGCAGGTTCCGGTCCCTCAACGACGTCGTGGCAACGATGGTCGAGGCCGTCAAGGCCTTGGCGCCGATCATCCAAATGTCGTTCTTCGCGGCTCAGTTCATCGCCTTCTTTAACGAGAGCAACCTGGGCAAGATGCTGGCGATCGTGGGGGGCCGGTTCTTGGCCGAGATCAACGCCGAACCCATGGTCGTCATTGTCCTCTTCATCGCCCTGGTCATCGTGCTCGATCTGTTGATCGCCTCGATGTCGGCGAAGTTCGCGCTCATCGCACCAATCTTTGTCCCCATGCTCATGATGCTCGGCCTCAGCCCGGAACTCACGCAGTGCGCCTACCGCGTCGGCGATTCCGTCGCCAACATCGTCTCGCCCATGAACTCGTACCTGCTCGTCATCCTGGTTGTCATGCAGCGATATGTGCCCAAGGCCGGACTGGGCACGCTCATGTCATTGATGACGCCCTACTCGATCGTCTTTGCCATCGTGTGGACGGCCTTCCTGCTGGGCTGGATGTGGCTGGGCGTGCCCCTGGGTCCCGGCGCACCGCTGTGGTACGCGCCCCTCAATTGACGGGACGCAGAAAACGATGTGCCGTGCAGGGCCGCTTCGGGCCGCAAACTTGACCCGCCGCTTCCCGCCCCTAACCATTGTCCTTCAACCTTGGAGAGGTGCCAGAGCGGTTGAACGGACTGGTTTCGAAAACCAGCAGTGGCCTTTGGTCACTCGGGGGTTCGAATCCCCCCCTCTCCGCTTTCAAGCCCCGAGCCTGTCTGGCTTCGGGGCTTTTTCGTGGCGTTCCACCGCTTTCACGCGAGTTTTTTTAGATTTCTTGGCCGGCGGCTCTCGCACCAACGGCTCACACTTGAACGCCTTTTTCACTCTTACCCGTCCAAGCATTTGGTTGATTTCCGCGAGGTCGACGAGTTCGGAGTCCCATTCGCCAAGCCACTCCAGCATCTCGCGGGCATCCGCGTCTTTTTTGGAAGTGGGATGAGGCGGGTTGCGCTTCAATTCAAGCAGGCCGTAGTACCCGTACAAACCGCCGCAATCCTCCGGTGGCCCCTTCTGCTCGCCCCCGATACAAACCGCCCCCCGTTCCTTCCCGGAAAAAACACCCTTGCCCTCCTCAGGACTCCTCAGGACTCCTCAGGACTCCCCAGGACTCCCCAGAACTCCTCAGGACTCCTCAGGACTCTCCAAGACTCCTCAGGACTCTCCAGGACTCCCAAGGACTCCCCAGGACTCCTCAAGACTTCCCAGCCCCCTCTCCGCGCTACGGCCGATCAAACGCTCCATCCGCTGCATCAAAACTCCCCGCCCACACGTCGCCCGTGGCCGGGTTGTAGATCCAACCATGCGTCGATTGAAACGACGTATCAGCGGCCGTCCCCATCACGATCACCTTGCTGTTGCCCGTCCCGATCCAAGTGTTAGAAGGAGCCTCCCGCATGTACTGTGACGCGAGCAACTCACCCCACGTGCCCACGCCCGCTGTGATGTTCGGGTACTCGCTGTTACTGCGGACGTAGTACAGGCTCAACGCCTTGCGGATCTTGTTCAACTGGTCAACCGTCGCCACGTTCTGCGCCTGCTCGGTGGCGCTCGCAAACTGCGGCACCACAATCGCAGACAGAATCCCCAGAATGACCACGACAATAAGGATCTCAACCAGCGTGAAACCGCGGCGGAACACTCGTTTCATCCGTATCGCCTCCTCGTGCACTATCGCGGCGTCCGGTCCTCCGCCCGCCATCCCAACCTGTTCCATTCGCGTAACAAATCCGGCCGGAGCGATCAAGCCCCGGCCGAAGTAGATCATTCCGTTCAGCCAGACGTCGCCCTTAGGGGACGGTCGGGGTGAGCAGGTCGGTCGTCTCGTCGTAGTAGCAAGCGCCGAGCTCGCCCGTGGAGCGGGTGTAGTGCCAGCCGTTGCCCGCAGCCGTTGTAGCAGCGACCACCGTGCTGTTGTTGAAGGGGTTCTTGGGCGAAGCCTTGATGTAGCCGTCGGTGAAGACGCCGTCGAGGTTGGGATCCTTCATGATGTCCCAATCGGTCGCGGCAACGAGGTCCGGATAAAGACCGTCGGTCGAGCGGGCTTTGAAGAGTTCGATCTGGTTCTGCAGGCTCTTGACCTGAGCGCGGATGTTGCCCGTCTGGGCGTCCTGCGTGGCCGATGTGAACTGCGGCACCACAATGGCGGCCAGAATACCGAGGATGACGACAACGATCAGAATTTCAACCAGCGTGAAGGCCTTACGAGTCCGATTCCGCATGCGAAACACTCCTTCCGAAAAAATCGACCCTTCGCGAGGTTGACGATGGCCTCGACAGTGGTGCGAACGTCTAGGCATCCGTCCACGGTGGACGTCTGGTGGCGAGGGCTTCACGCGTTGCCGCGATAGGCCGCACAGTCACAGAATTGAGAATCGGTCGCCCCGATCCGGCGATTGAGCCAAAGAGAATCGCCGCCACCTCGCGAGTTCCGTTTGTAGCGACAACCAGCGACGGCGCTGGCCAAAAGGCCCAAGTTATGGAACCAATGCCAGAACTCAGGAACGCCAGAAAGTCAGGATTCCAGGATTCCAGGACTCCAGGACTCCAGCACGCTACCTCCCGCCACCCACCAGCGTCACCAACTCCACCCGGTCGCCCTCCATCAACACCCGCGTCTCGTGCTCCCGCCGCGGCACCAACTTCCCATTCACCTCCGCAGCGCACGCACCCGCGCCCAAACCCTGCCCCTCGATCAATCCGCGCAGCGACTTCTCCCCGGAAATCTCAACCGTTTTGCCGTTCAGCACAATGGTGATGACAGATGCCTCCATGCCTGATGCCCTCCCCGCGCAGCGGGTTTCGAAAATGCCCGACGCCTATCCTTGACCCCTTCCGACCCCTTCCCGTCCAGCGTTCCCTGCCTTTTCATGCCCCGCCTCAATCGTTGCGTGCACCTTCAGTCGGGGCCGCACACACCACACCATCGTTTTCGGAGCATCCCTTGGAAACCACCCTCATCATCCTCAAGCCCGACGCCGTTCAGCGGGGCCTCATGGGCAAAATCATCTCCCGCTTCGAGGACAAGGGCCTCCAAGTCGTCGGGTGCAAACTCATGCACATCAGCCCCCAACTCGCCGCCACCCACTACGAAGCCCACAAAGAACGCGGCTTCTACCCCGGCCTCGTCAAGTTCATGACCAGCAGCCCAGTCCTCGTCCTCGCCCTCAAGGGTAACGCCGCCATCACCATCGCCCGCAACATGATGGGCGCAACCTTTGGCAGCAAGGCCAACCCCGGAACCATCCGCGGCGATTTCGGCGTCTCCAACTCCTTCAACCTCATCCACGGCTCCGATAGCCCCGAAGCCGCCGAACGCGAACTCGGCCTCTTCTTCAAAGAAGGCGACGTCCTCAACTGGCCTCGCCACGGTGATGCCTGGGTCTACGACATGGCCGGCGGCAAAGCAGAGTAACCCCAATCTCAAGGCGGCACCGCCCGCGCTTCCCCAGCCAGATAAGTCAAACCGTCAAACGAATGCGCTACGCTCCGGCCCGCTGTGGCACGCGCTCTCCGCACAGGTTCAACGCCAGATCGACTCGCGCAAGGATTCCGCGAAAAGGGTTACGGTGCGCAGTCGCTCCGACCCCTCCACACCCTCGTTCTCCTCCTCCCGCTCGTCCTCATCTACGAAATCGGTTCCGTCCGCTACCTCGCCAACCCCTCCACCGGAATCACCGAAACTATCGGCGCCCACAGCATCCTGCTCGGCTTGTTCACCGATCTCGGCCCCGCCGGTCGCTTCGTGCCAGCCGCCCTCCTCGTCGCCTTCCTGCTCGTCTGGCACACCATCCGCAAAGATTCCTGGCGACCCCAACCCGGTGTCGTCTTCGCCATGATCCTCGAATCCGCGGTCTGGACGCTCCCCCTCCTCGTCCTCAGCCTCATCCTGCCCATGTCCCCCAACGGCCTCGCCGTCACCCAGCCAGCCGCCGCCGGCGGTGTCCCCATCACCGACCTTTCTTGGCAAGCCCGGGTCGCCCTCTCCGCAGGCGCCGGCCTCTATGAAGAACTCCTTTTCCGCGTCGTCCTCATCACCGCCGTCCACCTCATCGTCGTCGACATCCTCCGCCAAGCCTCCGGCGTCGGCTTCGTCTTGGGCGCGGTCATCTCCGCCATCTCCTTCGCCCTCTATCACAATATCGACATGCCCACCGGAGGCGTCCACCTCGGCCTCCTCTCCTTCTACGCCCTCGCAGGCCTCTTCTTTTCGGGCCTCTTCGTCTGGCGAGGTTTCGGCATCGCGGCAGTCTGCCACACCATGTACGACGTCGTCGTCTTGGTCCTCCTGCCGCACCGGTGAGCCCACTCAAACAAGCGTAATCACCGGGCCGCCTTCAGAGTTATGCACTGGACTTTTCGCCCCAACCACTGCACAATGCACCAGTTCCGAAAGTCTCGTTTCGTCTCCGGGCATTCCGAAGGCGGTTCTCTGAGGGTTCGGTCAACAGTCGAAAGGGGTCGACCATGGGTCTGGACTTCGCGATCGATGAGTTGTACGCCTCGGGCTGGTCGGAACTTGACACCTCAAACTGTGAGTTCCACGCCGATGGACGCTCCATTCCCACCGTCGTCCGAATCCGAAAGTGCTTCGAGGAAGCAGGCTTTGAACTGACGGTCCGCCACATCCAGTTGTTTGATTGCTACCGGGCCGAGTGGCGCGACGCCCCCGGTGCCGGAGGCGCAGTAGTGGGGCAGAGCGAGCGCGAAGCCGCCGTCTACGCCCTCTCTCAGATGCGCCGCCAGATGGCCCAACTCACTCCCTGAACCATTTCAAGTTGCGCTCCGTCCCCACACCCGCCCACCGGTTGACCCGCGTCACTTTGTCGCTATTCTCCCTGTTCCACCCGACGTCACAATCGCGTGGGCCCGCGGCTGTCCAAGCCGCACAATCTGTCCAGGCCGCACAAGGCCCCATCGTCTAGCCCGGTCAGGACACCAGGTTCTCATCCTGGGGACAGGGGTTCAAATCCCCTTGGGGTCATTGAATTTCGTCACAGGGTGCGCCATCCAGCGCACCCTGTTTCGCTTTTGCAAAGGGTCGCAACCTCCGAGCCCGTGGTTTCGCCCGTGGTTTCGCCCGCGCGAGGATTGCCATAGTCTGACCGAATGAACCCCACTCCCCCCGCGGATCCGTCCGATCCCGCAGCGTCGGCATCCGGTCGTTTCACTCCTGCGCTCAAGCCGATGTTGCCCCGGAGGGTTTATGTTGCGCACCTCGTTGAAGCCTTCACGCTCGGGTCGCTCCTCATCGCGTGCTCGCTTGCGCTCGGAACCATCGGATACCGCCACCTTGAACACCTTCGCTGGATCGACGCCGTCTACAGCGCATCGATGATCCTCACCGACATGGGTCCGGCGACACCCCCGGCGACCAGCGGTGGAAAACTCTTCGCCACCTGTTACGCGCTCTACTCGGGAGTCGTATTCCTCTCCGCCGTGGCCCTCATGATCACGCCCGTCTTCCGTCGCATCGTTCATCGCTTGCATCTCGACATGCACGAACAAGGCGACAATCAGACCCCACAAGCCCCACCAAACTGACCGTCGTCACCATCCGCCTTCCATGAATTCAACCACCGACGCCGAACTCGTGACCCGACTCAACGCCGGTGATGCGTCCGCCTTCGCTGCGCTCTACGAACGCCACAAAGATTGGACCTTCCGCATCGCCCTCCGCTTCTGCGAAAACTCCACCGACGCCGCGGAGATCGTCCAGGAGGTTTTCCTGCGTTGGCTCCGCCAGTTCCCAGGCTTCCAACCCCGTGCTCGCCTAACCACCTACCTCTACGCCGCTGCACGCAACATCGCCCTCGACCGCCGCCGACGCGACAAACGCCTCCGCTTCAAAGCCGATTGGTCCGAGCCCGATCAACCGACCGTTCGAGTCCCGGAAGCAGTGGGGGATTCCGACACTCAATCCCTCCGCGCGGCCCTCGCGAAACTCCCGGACGGTCACCGCGAAGTCCTCCTCATGCGCATAGTCGACGACATGTCGGTCGATGAAGTCGCCCAATCGCTCGGGGTCGCCCAAGGCACCGTCAAATCCCGCCTCGCTCGTGCCCTCGAACAACTCCGCCAACTCATGGCCGATCCATAGCCCTACCCAACACGCGAGCCCTAGCCGCCCCAAAAAAGCGAGCCAGAACTTTTCCATATTCCCGGGAACCCGCTCACGCCCTGCCCCATCTCATCCTTCGAATGCCGTCCCGCAACCATCCCCAGCCCGAAGACGACCTCCCGGCCGCACTCGCCGATCTGATCCGCTGCGTCTATTCCCCCATCGGCGCCCACATGGGCACACTTCCGCCCTTCGATGCCGCTCGCGCCGCCGCCGAGCATTTCCGCAACCTCCGCCGCCGCCGCCGAATGCTCCGCTGGTCCGCAACGGCCGCCGGAATCGCGGCCTGCACCACCCTCGCCTGGGTCCTCAATACCGGTACACCACCGTCAACGCCTCGCCACCGAACCGCGGCCGCGCTGAGGGGCGACCTTAACCACGACGGCGCGGTCAACATGCTTGACGCCCTCCTGCTCGCCCGCGC
>Ga0105044_10003108_pt1 | contig 22710 bp, 15 predicted proteins | sample MAT01_FD_78092 | JGI IMG/M metagenome (GOLD analysis project Ga0105044, IMG submission 78092) | Freshwater microbial communities from Lake Fryxell liftoff mats and glacier meltwater in Antarctica - MAT-01 | ecosystem: Environmental > Aquatic > Freshwater > Ice > Liftoff microbial mat | place...
AACCGACGAACTCCAGGGTGAACGCGTGCGAGTTGTTGGGCGCGTCGGGGTCGACCTCAGCCCAGTAGATGTTGTCGACACGATTTGTCGGAGATACCACGCCCGCCAGCCTACGTTCGCTATCGGTACCAGACGGCGTCCACGATGCTGCCCGGCCCGTACCACACCACGCCATCCGCGCCAGAGCCGCTGAACGGACCGACGACGGCCTGGTGGGTACTCGGCAGCAGCGCCGGCTGGCTCTGGTGGTTGCGCGCCGCATCGAAGGACCAGATGAAGTCGGGGGTGGGTCCGGTGGCGTACCAGATCGCCACGGAGCGGCCCGTGCCGAACAGATCGAGCACGACCGGGTCGTAGGTGCCACTCACCTGCAGTGACTTTCCGGAGAACACACCGAGGGGTCCGCCGAACCAGACGGTGTCGCCCGTCGAGCCCGGGGCATACCAGAGGACGTCGTCCATGTCGTCGCCGTCGTAGTCACCGACCCGCCATTCGTAGGACCCGCTCACCGACCGGACCACGCTCGTGTAGCCGCCGGCGACCTTGTGCAACCACAGGTGGTCGGCCGTTGTCCCAGGGGCATACCAGAAGATGTCGTCCCGCTGGTTCCCGTCGAAGTCACCCACGATCGGCTGGTAGGCGCCCGACACCGAGCGGGCGGACGCGAGAAACCCCGCTCCATTCCAGTTCCACAGGGAGTCGGGCCGAGTGCCGGGTCCGAACCAGAACACCTCGTGGGCGGCGTCACCGTCCATGTTCAGGAGCAGCGGCATCAGCCCGCGTCCGGGCGCGATGCTGACGCTGGTGAAGGTGCCGTCGCCATCGGATCGCCACAGGAAGCCCAGCCCGGTCTCGGTCGAGTAGAAGAGGATGTCGTCATCCCCATTGCCGTCCATGTCGCCGGTGAGAACCTGGTCATACGTGCCGCTGATGGTGAGGCCTGTCGAGGCGAAGGCCCCGTCGCCCGTCCCGGTCCAGAGGAAATCGGCGCTCGAGCCCGGGGCGTACCAGAGCACATCGCCCTCGCCGTCCCCGTTGGCATCGAGGGACTGCGGTTGATACGACGATCCGCTGACGGCGAGCACCTTCGACAGGACCCCGGTCGGGGCGATGGGAGCACAAGACCCTCGGCCAGCGGTGAGGTCGCAGAGGTTCGAGCCGGAGGTCCAGGTGAGGCCGGATCCGGATTGTCTGGATCTCGGGCGGGCGTCCTTGCCGATCACCCGGCTGGCCTTGATGTCGATGGCGTAGCCCGTGTCGGCGCGGAGCCAGTGTCGCTCCTCCGTGCCCCCTCGATCGATCACGTAGAACGGGCGCGAGAGCGGGGTGGGCACGCTGGTGGGTCCGCTCCCGCCGGTGGGGCTGAGCGTCGCCCATGCGGTAGCCCCTTGGATGACGCCGACACTGGGATCCACGTACCAGCACGGGAAGGTGCCGCTGATCCCCGGGAGGCTGCACACCCGCTTGACGGTGCCGCCGAGCGCGCTGATGCCGTCGACCAGCTGCAGGTTGGCGAAGTGGGGCGACGAACCCATCATCTCCTGGAAGAAGCCCTCGCACAGCGTGCACGGGAACCCCCAGTCGCTCCACGCGGAGTACCGGCGATTCAGGTCGCTACCGCTGGCCGCGCAGTAGTTGCGCGCCATGAGCCCCGCGGCCTTCGCCGCCACCACTCCGACATCCATCGCCTCGACGGTGGTGAGGGGAGCCCCCAGACCGGCGGTGTCGTACTGCCAGATCCCGATGCCCGGGTGCCAGAAGGCCCGGGAGTATGCCGTGTAGGGATTGCGGAAGGCGTACAGCCCGTAGTTGTTCGAGGGCGTTCCACTCGTGGAGTACGTGCCGTTCCACTCGTCATAGCGCGAGAGGGTCATCGGCGAGGGAGCGGTGGACGGCATGGTGGCGGCCGATGACTCCTTGAACACCGGCGCGAGGACGAGGGCGGTCAGGCCATCGTCCGAGATCGTGCACGGCCGCGTGATGGCGACGACCGATGCACGGAGCGACTCGTACGCACCCGCCCCGAAGTAACGAGTCGTGGTGGCGGTGGTGGTGGCGGCGGCGGTGGTGGCGGCCGTGGCGGTGGCGGTGGCGGGAGCCGCGGCGGGAGCGAGGTACGGCGTGCCCTGCTCCTCGCCCACCGGATGACCATCGGTGAAGCCGGCGGGCAGGTCCTCGGCCGACGCGGCCGACGTCATGAGACCGAGAGCGAGCGCCACGGAGGCGATGAGACGGGTCGTCCTGAGCATCTGGGGGGTTCCGGCTTCGTCGAAGATGGAGACCGTACCCCTCGAGGCCACCCGAATCGGGGCAGCCTCTCCGCCCGCGCGATGCGGGCCCCTCGGTCCTCAAGGCGGAGCGCCCGGAGGCCGATGTATCCCCCATGGTGGCCCCGACGACCGCAACCCGCCGTGGTTCACACGTCGTTCTGCTGGCGCTGCTTGTCTCCGTACTGGCCCTCGCACCGGCCGCGCCGGCCCAGGCCGCCCCGCTCTCGGTCGCCCGCGGCAACGAGGCGTCCTTCCTCACCAAGCTCAACCAGGAACGCGTCAACCGTGGCCTCAGCGCCCTGGTGCTCGACGGCCCGCTGTCGAACACGGCTCGCGACTGGTCGGTGAACATGAACGCCCGGAACACGCTGTCGCACGACTCGGGGCTCGCGGCCGATGCCGCGGCGGTCGAGCCGGACTGGCGGGCCGTCGGTGAGAACGTCGGCGTCGGCTACACCGTGCAGCAGCTGCACGATGCCTTCATGGGCTCGCCCGGCCATCGGGCCAACGTGCTCGGTGTCTACAACCGCGTTGGCATCGGCGTGGTGATGAACGGCCCCAAGATCTGGGTCACGATCCGCTTCCTGCGCGGTCCCGCGATCTCCGGCCCCACTGGCCTCGGCCCACCGCCGCCCCCGCTGGGCGTGCGGACCGTGCTCGCCGGCGACTTCGATGATGACGGGTACAGCGACATCCTCACCTATGGCCCCGGCACCCAGGCCGACGAGCTGTGGTTCGGCAAGTCCGATCGCTCCATGCGGCGTGGATCGGTCGCCGTCAACGGCCACTACCGCCCCGTGGCGGCGGACTTCAATGGCAACGGTCGCACGGACATCCTCTGGTACGCGCCCGGCTCGACGGCGGACTACCTCTGGAGCTGGAACGGCACCGGCTGGACCTCCACGAAGATGACCGTGAACGGCACCTACGCTCCGATCGTCGGCGACTTCGACGGCGACGATGTGGACGACCTGCTCTGGTACGCCGCCGGGACCGCCGGCGACTACTACTGGTACGGCAATTCCAATGGCACCTTCACCGCGGTGGCGACGAAGATCACCGGCGTGTACCGCCCGATCGTCGGCAACCTCGACGGCGTCAGCGGCGACGACATCTTCTGGTACGCGCCCGGCTCGGCGGCGGACTTCATCTGGTACTCCAGCGCCCGCGGCGTCTACAGCAACGTCAAGACCTCAGTGAGTGGCACCTACACGCCGTTCACGGGCGATCTGGATGGCCAAGGATCCGACGACATCTTCTGGTACGCCCCGGGCGCGCCGGCCGACTTCGTCTGGTTCACGACCTCGGTGAAGGGTCGCTACACCTCTGTGTCCAGGAACGTCGGCGGTAGCTACCTCCCGGCCACAGGCGACTTCGACGGCAACCGAGCCGACGACATCATGTGGTTCGCGCCCTCCAGCGCGTCGGGCGACCCGCTCTGGTGGAGTGCGCCGGGGTCGACGAACCCCACCCCTTCATCGCTTCGCACCTGAGCGGCGCAGCGCCAACGAGCCGATCACGGCGCCGGCGGCATCGACAAGCACGAACAGCGCCCGCGCCGCCAGCGCCACCGCCGCCGCGATGCCCGGGTCGAGGGAGCCCGCGGCGGCGACGAACGCCGCCTCCCTCACTCCCACGCCCCCCGGTACGGGCACGAGCACGAACCCGACGACCCACGAGAGCACGGCCGCCGTGCCCACTTCGAGGAGAGGCGCCTGCGGGTCGAACGCTCGGGCCACGGCCCACGTGGCCCCGCCGATGGCGAGCCACGCCGGCACGTAGCGCAGGACGAGCGACACCGACGTGCCCCACGGCGGGACGATGAGGTCGATCGAGCGACGACTCACCCGCTCCACGAGCCGCAGGATGCCGCGGAGCACAGCCGGGTGCAGCGCACCCAGTCCGAGGGGCAGCAGCGCCACCACCGCGACAGGCCCGGGCCCGTCGCCGCCCGCCACGAGCGAGGGGAGCCCGAGGACGACGAGCGACATCGCGCCCAGGTAGAGCGTGAGCAGCGAGAGCAGCACGCTCCCGTAGGCCGCCGGCCGCGGGATGCCCCAGCGGGCGGCCAGCTCGCCCCGACCGAGGATGGGCCAGACGCCGCCCGGCAGGTACTTGCCGATCTCACCGACGAAGTACCGGGCGATCACCTGGCCCAGAGGCATGTCGTCGCCGAACACCCGGATGACCCGGCGCCACGGCCACGCGATGGCCGTCATGCCCACGATTGCGAGCACCGCCGCCAGCGCGATCCACCCGTGCGATGCCCCCGCCAGCGCGTCCCTGATCTGCTGTCGATCGCGCAGGAGGGTGCGGGCCACGAAGGCCCCGGCGGCGAGCGCGACGAGCACGCCGATCACCGTGGTGGCGACCTTGGCGCGGCTGACGCGCGGGGCGGGTGAGGGGTCGGTCACGCGACGCCCATCCTCGCCGCTGGAGCGGCGCGGGAGGAGGACGCTGCTCAGGCGGGGGCGGGCGCCTGCAAGGGGTGGGGCATGCAGAGGTCGTCGAGCTCGCCGACGACGATGCGATCCCGATTCGCGTACGTGATCTCGTTCGTCGGGTCCGGACGGATCTTGTACTCGCGGAAGGACTGCTCGAGGCTGTCGTAGGCGAGCAGCCGACCGACGAGCGGATCACCGAGGCTGAGGAGCAGCTTGATCGTCTCGATGGCCTGGATCGATCCGATGATCCCGGGCAGCACTCCGAGCACACCGGCCTCGGCGCAGCTCGGGGCCATCTCCGCCGGCGGGGGTTCTGGCACCATGTCCCGGTAGGTAGGCCCGTGCTGCGGGTCGAAGACGGTGACCATGCCTTCGAAGCGGAAGATCGAGCCGTGCACCACCGGGATGCCCAGCTTCACCGAGGCGTCGTTCACGAGGAACCGAGTGGGGAAGTTGTCGGTGCCGTCCACGATCACATCCCACCCCGGGAGGATGTCCATCACGTTGTCGGCGCCGAGCCGCACGTCGTAGGCGACGACATCGACGTCGGGGTTGAGCAACGTGAGCGTCTTCTTGGCTGAGTCGACCTTGCGATCCCCGATGCGCTCCATGTTGTGGAGGATCTGACGCTGCAGGTTGGACGCGTCGACCACGTCCATGTCGATGATGCCGATCGTGCCCACGCCAGCGGCGGCGAGGTAGAGGGCGGCCGGCGATCCCAGGCCACCCGCGCCAAGGAGGAGGACCCTGGAGTCGAGCAGCTTCTGCTGACCCGCAACCTCTACCTCCGGGAGGAGCAGGTGGCGCTGGTATCGGTTGCGCTGGTCGGCGCTCAGGCTGCGAGGGGCCGCCCAGTCGCGGCTCTCGTCCTTCCACTTGTTGAAGCCACCCCCCATGGACGCGACGTCGGCGTAGCCGAGCTCGCTCAGGGTCTTGGCGGCGAAGGCGGAGCGCACGCCCGACGCGCAGTGGATGATGATCGGGGTCGCCTTGTCCGGGATCCGGCTCTCGATGCTGCTCTCGAGGTTGCCGCGAGCGATGTGGAGGGCACCAGGGATCGCCCCTTGCTCGTGCCCCTCAGGCTCACGTACGTCGAGGATCACGGTGCCGGTGCGGGCGCGAGCGGCCTCGGTCTCGGCGGTGTCGATCTCGCGGATCTCGGCCTTGGTGCTGGCCAGCAGCTCACGGAAACTGGGCATCGGAATCAATCCTCGGAGGGGTCTTGAGTGGGCGCTGAAAGCCTACCGAGTTGGTCAACTATTGAGCCGGGTGCCGCATTCCCGGCCCGGTCGGATCGTTCAGGCCGAGGCCACCTTCGGCGACCTGATGGGAGGTCACGTTGCCCTCGGCACGCGCGTGCCCTACCTCTGCCGATCCGCCTGAGGCTTCACGCGGCGGCGGGAGGGAGCCCCTCTACGAGCGCCGGCAGCACCTCGCTGATCGAGCCGCGGAGCACCACATCGGCGAGATCGTCCATGGCGGTGGGGCCGTCGTTCAGGATCACCACGTGGGCGCCCGCCGCTACGGCCAGCGGCACCATGTCGGCCACGGGGCGCACCGCCAGCGTGCTGCCGACGGCCAACAGCAGGTCGCACTGCCGGGCGGCCCCCTCGGCGCGCTGGAGATCGTCGGGCACCAGGCTCTGACCAAAGCTGATCGTGGCGGACTTCAGCATGCCGCCACACGAACGACAGGGCGGGTCCTCCTCCCCCGCCCGCACCCGAGCGACCGCCCGCTCCATCGGTGCCCGCTCGTCACACGAGAGGCAGGCGACCTCCCGCGTGGTGCCATGGACCTCCACGACCAGCGTGGGGTCAGACCCCGCCGCGAGGTGCAGACCGTCGACGTTCTGCGTCACCAGCGCCAGCAGCCGACCGCTGCGCTCGAGGGCGACGAGAGCGCTGTGCCCGGCGTTGGGCTGCGGCGGCGCTCCCGCCGCCGCTCGGTTGCGCCACGCTCGCTTTCGCACCTCGGGATCGGCGACGTAGTGCGAGATGTGGGCGGCCTTCTCGGCCGCCGGGTCCATCGTCCAGAGCCCGTTCGGGCCCCGGAAGTCCGCGATGCCGCTGTCCGTGCTGATCCCCGCGCCCGTGAGCACCACGATTCGCTCGGCCTCGGCCAGCCAACCCCGCACCAGATCTAGGTCATCCACTCCCCCAGCGTACCCGTTGACGAGACATGGAAAAGCGTCGAAACTGCATGGAATAATCCCATCCCAGTCGAGGAGTCGCCATGCCCGCCCTTCCCACCTTCCCGATCTCGACGATGACCGTCCGCCCACTGCCGGACGTCGTCATCGACCAGATCGGCCACGACGCCCGGTCGGCCTATGTCGAGCGCTTCTGGCTCGGGATCCTGGGGCCGAGTGCCACCTGGCTTCTCCGGCGCCTCGTCGACGGACTCGAGGTCTCGCCCGACGGCTATGACCTCGACCTCGCCCAGATCGCGTCCGAGCTGGGGCTCGGTGCTCGATCGGGCCAGAACTCCCCCTTCGTGCGCACCATCGAGCGATGTGCCCGCTTCGGAGTCCTCGAGCTCGTTGGCGGCACCGAGCTGCGGGTGCGCCGCAAGCTTCCGCCGCTCACCCGCTTCCAGCTCGGCCGGCTCCCGGCCCACCTGCAAGCAGAACACGCCACCTGGATCGACGGCGAGCGACCGCTCCCGACGGTAGACGAACGCCGGGAGCACGCCCGTGGCCTCGCCCTGTCGCTCCTCGACCTCGGTGAGGACGAGCCCACCACCGAACGGCTGCTCCACCGTCGCGAGGTGCACCCCGCCATGGCGCACGAGGCGGTGGCCTGGGCCGCGGCCCACCGATCGGTCATCCAGCGCGTCGCCGTGGGCGATCTGCCTCCCGAAGCCGCTTGAAGCGCTGGGCTCAGGCGAGCGGCTTGGGCTTCGAGTAGGACGAGAGCAGCTCGACGAGCGTGCGCACGCCGTACCCCGTGCCTCCCTTGACCAGCTCTCCGTCCACCTCCGAGGAGTCGGCGGGGCCGGCGATGTCGAGATGGGCCCACGGGATCCCGGCGCCGACGAACTGCTGGAGGAACACCCCCGCGGCCAGTGCGCCGCCGTATCGGGTGTTCGTGATGTTCTTGAGGTCGGCGATCTCGCTCTCGAGCTTGCCCTTGAAGTAGGGCGGGAGCGGGAGCGGCCACATCGGCTCCCCCGCCGTGTCGGCGGCCGATTGCACCTGATCGGCCCAGCCGTCGTGGTTGCTCATGAGACCGGCCATGCGATCGCCGAGCGCGACCATGCACGCACCAGTGAGGGTGGCGAGGTCGACGATCGCGTCGGGCTTGTGCTCGGTGGCCAGTGAGAGCGCATCGGCGAGGATCAGGCGTCCCTCGGCGTCGGTGTTGAGGACCTCCACCGTGGTGCCGTTGCGGATCGTGAGCACGTCGCCCACTCGAGTGGCATCGCCGCCGGTCATGTTGTCCGTGATGGGGATGAAGCCGAGCACGCGGACCTTGGCTCCGAGCGTGGCGAGGGCTCGCATCGCGCCGAGCACCGCGGCGGCCCCGCCCATGTCGCCCTTCATGCCGATCATCGCGTCCGACGGCTTCAGGGACAGCCCGCCCGAGTCGAACGTGACGCCCTTGCCGACGAGCGCCACGGTGCCCCGGGGCTTCTCGGGCTCGTAGGACAGGAGGAGGAAGCGCGGCGCCAGTTTGGAGCCGCGGTTCACCCCGAGCAGGCCGCCCAGCCTCTCCTTGCGAATCTCCTTCTCGCCCCAGACCGTGACGGTGAAGCCCGCCTGTTCGCCCGCCTTGACGGCTCGCTTCGCCAGCTCGTTCGGGGTGAGCGTGCCGCCCGGCTCGTTCACCAGGTCCCGGACCCAGCACACGGCCTCGGCCAGCACGATCCCCCGGTCGATGGCCCCCTGCAGCCGCTGGCCCCCGCCTCCCACCAGGGTGACCTGGCGGAGGGCGCTCGGCTTCGGTTCAGACTTGAAGGTGGCGAATCGGTAGCCCCCGAGCACGAGACCCTCGGCCATCGCCTGGGCGGCCTTCGCGGCGCTCTCGCCGGCGGCCAGCGCGCCGAGGAGGTCGACGGCCAACGATGGCTGACGCCGAGCCGCTCGGGCGAGCGCGCCCGAGGCATAGCGGAGCACCGTGGCGTCGACCGCCGCGGCCGGGCCGAGTCCGACGACGAACGTGAGGCGACCGTCGAGCCCAGCCACCGCGCGCACATCGCCTTTGGCGGCCTCGAAGCCCTGGGACGCGAGGAAGGTCCAATCGACGTCGCCCCCGCTGGTCTGACCGGCGACGGCCGCGATGGCCACCGCGTCGACGTCGTCGGGAGCCATACGGGCCAGCGTGATGGTGAGCGACATCGTTCTCCGGGGGTCAGCCGCCCCGCGCCAGGCGCGGCTCGCCCTCGACCCAACGGGCCAGGGTCCACAGCACCGACGAGAGGCGGTTCAGGTAGGGAATGATCTGCGAGCCGTCTTCGACGACGGCCACCGACGCCCGCTCGGCGCGCCGCACAACAGTGCGGGCCACGTCGAGGAGGGCCGAGAGGCGGTCCTGGCCGGGAACGACGAACTCCGTGGGCAGCGCGAAGCGGCTGGCGACGTCCGTGACGATGGCTTCAAGAGCCACGACCATCTCGGCGGAGACCTTGGTGGTGCCCTCCGTGAGCTTGGGATGGTTGGCGGCGTCGGTGGCCACCTCGGCCATGAGCACCCACAGGTCCCGCTCCAACCCGATCAGGAGGGTGTCGAGCTCAGACCCCGGGGGCACCTCGGCGCGGGCGACCCCGATGGAGGCCTGGGCCTCATCGACGTGCCCCAGCGCTTCGAACCGATCGGAGGACTTGGAGGCCCGGCCGCCGTAGAGCAGCCCGGAGGTGCCGTCGTCGCCCTTCCCTGTCCACAGCGTCGTCACGGCGGCCAACCCTACCGGTGGCTCGCTCACTCCGAGCTCACGGTATCGATGTCGGGGCGCTTCTTCCCGTACCGCACCCGGGCCGCACCCGGCGGGGGCGTTGCGGCAAAGGCGGCGGCGATGACGAGCGGTCCGTACTCCACGAAGCTGCCCGGATCGAGCAGGTCCCCAACGTTGCCACGGGCGGTGCGCTGGCCGGGGTGCGGGTTGAGAGACGGGGCGCCGGTAGCCTTGTCGGACCATGGGTGGAAGCAAGTACGTCGATCTCATCAAGGAGAAGGTGGTCGTCTACGACGGCGCCTTCGGCACCTACGTGCAGGCGCTCGACCTCGGGCCCGACGACTTCGGAGGGGAGCACTTCGAGGGCTGCAACGAGCTCCTCGTGGTCACCCGACCCGACGTCATCGCCGGCATGCACGAGGCGTTCTTCCGGATCGGCGTCGACGTCGTGGAGACGGCCAGCTTCGGCTCCTTCGCCGTCCCCCTCGCCGAATACGGCATCGCCGAGCGCAGCCACGAGCTGAACGTCGCCTCTGCTCGCATCGCCCGCGACGTGGCCGACGGCTTCGGCGGGCTCGTGGCGGGCTCGATCGGGCCGGGCACGAAGTTCGCCTCGCTCGGCCAGATCCGCTTTGCCGAGCTCCGTGACGCCTACGAGGTGCAGGCCCGAGGCCTCCTCGAGGGCGGCGTCGACGTCTTCCTCGTGGAGACGCAGTTCGACCTGCTCGGCGCCAAGGCCGCCATGATCGGCTGCCGGCGAGCCATGGCGGCGGAGGGCCGCGAGGTGCCGATCCAGGTGCAGGTCACCATGGAGCTCACCGGCACGATGCTCCCCGGCACCGAGATCGGCGCCGCCCTCGCCGCCCTCGACGCCATGCGCCCCGACGCCATCGGCATCAACTGCGCCACCGGGCCCTCGGAGATGAGCGAGCACCTTCGCTACCTCAACCAGCACTCGCGCGTGCCGATCGCGTGTCTGCCCAACGCGGGGCTGCCATCGGTGCTCAACGGCAGGATGCACTACGACCTCACCCCGCCGCAGCTGGCCGAGTTCCAGCGCCGGTTCGTCACCGACTTCGGCGTCGGCATCGTGGGCGGTTGCTGCGGCACCACCGTCGAGCACATCGCGGCCGTCGTCGAGGCCGTGAAGGACCTCACGCCCACCCCCCGCCGCTTCGAGCACGAGGATGGGGCCACCTCGATCTACAGCTTCACGCCCTTCGAACAGCAGCTCACCTACCTGTCCATCGGCGAGCGCACCAACGCCAACGGTTCGAAGAAGTTCCGCGATGCGATGCTGGCCGGCGACTGGGACATGTGTGTCGCCATGGCACGCGAACAGGAGAAAGAGGGCGCCCACGTCCTCGATGTGTGCGTCGACTACGTCGGCCGCGACGGCTCGGCCGACATGGACGAGATCGCCTCGCGCTTTGCCACCCAGGCCACCGTGCCGATCATGATCGACTCCACCGAGCCGCAGGTCATCGAGACGGCGCTGCAATGGATCGGCGGCCGCGCCATCCTCAACTCCGTCAACCTGGAGGACGGCGACGCCCCCGGCACGCGCCTCGACCGCTTCCTGTCACTGGCGCGCGAATACGGCGCCGCGGTGGTCTGCACCTGCATCGATGAGGAAGGCCAGGCTCGCACCCCCGAGTGGAAGCTGAAGGCCGCCAAGGCCATCCACGACATCGCGGTCGACCGCTACGGCCTCGAACCGGGCGACCTGTTCTTCGACCCGCTCGCCCTCACCCTGGGCACCGGCATGGAGGAGAGCCGCGGCGACGGCGCGTCCACGCTCGCCGGCATCCGGCTCATCAAGGAGAACCTGCCGGGCGTGCACACCACGCTCGGGCTGTCGAACATCTCCTTCGGCCTCAACCCCTCCGCCCGCCACGTCCTGAACTCCGTCTTCCTGCACGAGGCGGCCCAGGCGGGGCTCGACTCCGCCATCGTCCACGCCGCTCGCATCACCCCGCTGGCCCGCATCCCCGACGAGCAGAAGCAGGTGTGCCTCGACGTCATCTACGACCGTCGCACCGACGACTACGACCCGCTCCAGGTCCTGCTCGCCATGTTCGACGGCGTCAGCGCCGCCACCGTGGAGAAGGAGGACCGCTCCGACTGGACGATCGAGCGCCTGCTCTCCACGCGCATCATCGACGGCGACCGCGACGGCCTCACCGCCCACCTCGATGTGGCGCTCGCCGAGGGCAACAAGCCCCTCGCCATCATCAACGACATCCTCCTCGAGGGCATGAAGATCGTGGGCGACCTCTTCGGCAAGGGCGAGATGCAGCTGCCGTTCGTGCTGCAGTCGGCGGAGACGATGAAGGCTGCCGTGGCCTACCTCGAGCCGATGATGGACAAGGTCGACGGCTCCTCCACCAAGGGCCGCATCGTGCTCGCCACGGTCAAGGGCGATGTCCACGACATCGGCAAGAACCTGGTGGACATCATCCTCACCAACAACGGCTACGAGGTGCACAACCTCGGCATCAAGGTGAACGTCGCCGCCATGGTGGACAAGGCCATCGAGGTGAAGGCCGACGCCATCGGCATGAGCGGGCTGCTCGTGAAGAGCACCCTCATCATGCGGGAGAACCTCGAGGAGCTGAACAGCCGCGGCCTGGCCGAGATCCCCGTGCTCCTCGGCGGGGCTGCCCTCACCCGCGTATACGTCGAGCGCGACCTTCGCGAGGTGTACGACGGCCGACTCTTCTACGGCAAGGATGCCTTCGAGGGCCTCCGCGTGATGGACCGCATCGGCGCCACCAAACGCGGCGACACCGCCGAGGATCCCGACTGGGGTCGCGTGCCCACCGACTCCACGATCGAGCTGAAGGGCCGCTTCGCCAAGCCCGGATCCGACGACGACGCGCCCGTGGATCTCCCCGCCCGCTCCCCCGAGGTCGCCACCGACAACGAGGTGTTCACACCCCCGTTCCTCGGCAACCAGGTGGTGAAGGGCATCCCCCTCGACGACATCGCCGGCTTCATCAACGAGACCGCCCTCTTCCGCAACCAGTGGCAGTTCCGGCCGGACAAGGGCGAGAACGACGCCGACTTCAAAGACAGGATCCGGCCAACCCTGCGCGAAGAGCTGGCCAAGGCGAAGGCGGCCGGCCTGTTGCAGCCACAGCTCGTGTACGGCTACTTCCCCGCCAACGGCGACGGCGACGACCTCGTGATCTGGACCGACGAGACGCGCACGGCCGAACGGGCCCGCTTCCACTACCCCCGCCAGCAGAAGGACAAGTTCCTCTGCATCGCCGACTTCTTCCGCCCCGCCGCCGGCCCTGAGCTCGACTACGCCGCCTTCCACATCGTGACGATGGGACCCGCCGTCAGCGAGGCCACCGCCAAGCTCTTCGCCGACGACAAGTACCAGGAGTACCTGCTGCTCCACGGGCTCGGGGTGGAGATGGCCGAGGCGCTCGCCGAGCTCTGGCACAAGCGCATCCGCACCGAGTGGGGTTTCGTCGACGAAGACGGCCCGGCGCTCACCGGCCTGTTCCGCCAGAAGTACCGCGGCGGCCGCTACTCCAGCGGCTACCCCGCCTGCCCGGACCTGGAAGACAACGTCACCATCCTGGATCTCTTGGAGGGCGAGCGCGTCGGCCTCGAGTGCAGCGAGGACACCGGCTACCAGTACCAGCCCGAACAGACCACCAGCGCCCTCATCTGCCACCACCCTCAGTCCAAGTACTTCGTCGCTCGGTGAGTACCGGTTCTGTGGACGCTTACGGCCGGTATCCGGCCGTAAGCGTCCACAGAACCGAATGGTTAGTTCGGCTAACTATCCGATAGGATGGGTCCCGTGTCTGAGACCACCACCCTCACCGATGCCGAGATCGCCGCTCGTCTGCGGTTGAGCACCACTCGGCTCGCCCGCCGGCTTCGCAAGGAAGCGGGCTCCGGGCTGTCGCCGAGCCAGGGCTCGGCCCTGGCCGCCGTGCACAACCGTGGCCCCCTCACCCTCGGTGCGCTGGCCGAGCATGAGCGGGTGGCACCGCCCACGATCACGAAGGTGGTGGCGTTCCTCGAGGCCGAGGGCTTGCTGGTGCGCAGCGCCGACCCGGCCGACGGTCGGGTGAGCAGGGTGGCCACCACCAAGGCCGGCGACGCGCTCGTGGCCGAGAGCCGCCGCCGCAAGACGGCCTGGCTCAGCACCCAGGTCGGGCGGTTGTCGCCGGAGGAGCAGGCGCGGCTCGCCGACGCCCTCGACGTGCTCGACCACTTGTGCGAGCAGGACCACCCATGACGCGCTTCCGCCTCGCCTCGAACGAGACCTTCAAGTCGCTCGGCATCCGCAACTTCCGCCTGTTCTTCGTCGGCCAGTCGATCTCCCAGACCGGCAACTGGCTCACGCTCATCGCCCAGACGCTGCTCGTCCTCAAGCTCACCGACAGCGGCGTCGCCCTCGGGTTCCTGGCCGCCGCCCAGTTCGGCCCCGTGCTGCTCTTCGGTGCCTTCGCGGGTCTGGTCGCCGACCGCTCCGACAAGCGCCGCTTGCTCCTGTGGGTGCAGGTCTTCGCCATGGTGCAGTCCTTCGCCCTCGGCGCCCTGGCCTTCCAGGACAGTCCCCCGGTGTGGGCGATCTACGTCATTGCGGCCTTCGGCGGGATGGCCACCGCGTTCGACAACCCGGCCCGACGCTCCTACGTCGTGGAGATGGTGCCGGAGGAGCAGATCACGAACGCCGTCAGTCTGAACAGCGCGCTGATGACCGGCTCCCGGATCATCGGGCCGGCGCTCGGCGGGCTCCTTGTGGCAACGGTCGGCTTCGGCTGGGCCTTCTGGGTCGACGGTCTCAGCTACGTGGCCGTCATCGTCGGACTGCGCATGATCGACCCCAGCAAGGTGCGCCCGGCGCCCGTGACCCCTCGGGGTAGAGGCCAGGTGCGGGCAGGCGTGGCGTACGCCTGGAGTGTGGCCGAGCTCCGCGTGCCCCTCCTCATGATGGCGGTCATCGGCACCCTGGCGTTCAACTTCCAGACGGTGCTGCCGCTGTTCGCCATCCGCGACCTCGGCGGTCAGGACATCACGTTTTCGCTCCTCATGTCAGCCACCAGTGCGGGCGCCCTCATCGGGGCCCTGCGGGCGGCCCGCCGAGAGCACGTGTCCGTTCACACCGTCAGCCTGTCGGCCATGGGGTTCGGCGCCGCCATGCTTGCCCTGGCCGTGTCACCGAACCAGCCGGTCGCCTTCCTGGTCGCCGCGGTCATGGGCTTCACGAGCATCTCGTTCATGACCGCCTCCACCGCCATCGTGCAGCTCCGAGCCGACCCGATGATGCGCGGCCGGGTGCTCGCCCTTCAGGCGATGGTCTTCCTCGGCAGCACGCCGATCGGCGGCCCGATCCTCGGGTGGGTCTGCCAGCGCTACGGCGCCCGCTGGGGCCTCGCTGTCGGCGCCGTGGCCACCATCGGGGCCGCCGCCTACGGCCTGCTCGTCGTGCGCCGGGTCCGCGAGCTCGAGCTCAGCAGCACGGTCCGCACCGAGGCCGCCGCCGAGGCCGCCGCCGAAGTCGGCACCGTCACGCCCGCGGTGCCCCAGCCCGCCGCGTGAGCGTCCCTATTCGAGCGAGGTAGCGGTCCAGGTCGACCCTGATGTGGCCAAGCAGCCGCGATACATCCTCTCGGCCGCCGGCCATCGTGCTGATCACATCGTCAGACAGAAGCACACGCATTTCGTGCGCGCTCGCCCATCGAGCCCCATCGTGCTCGTGACTGATTGCGATGTCGCCCTCGGCGATCTGCCCCCGGTAGGAGATCTGAAGGGTGTCGGCCTACCCCGCCTCGCCCCGGAACTTGCGACAGTTCACGTCCTCATACGACGCGAACTGTCGCAAGTTCGGAAGTGCGGGGGTTCGCGGCGCAGGTTCGGGGGTCTCGGGGTTGTCAGCGCGGGTCAGCCGCGCAGGCGCATCAGCTCGGCTCGGACCTTTTGCTCGCTGGCGCCGCCTTTGGCGCCGACGGACTGGGCGAAGGTGCTGACGCGGAGCTCCTCGAGCATCCAACGGACGTGGCCGTCGACGTCGTGGACCGCCAATGAGCGGTAGTCCTGTTCGAGCGCCCGCAGCGTGCTGGTGCGGGCCCGGTCGCGCTCGGGTTGGGCGATCGCCTTGTCGAGGCGGACCTCGATGCCGTGGACGTAGCGGAGCACGTCGGGCAGGCGGTCGAGACCGGCGGCGGCGATCCATCCGCGGTGGAGCAGGCGGCTGATGTGGGCCTGTACGTCGAGCACGGTGTCGTCGAGCGCGGCGGTGAGCATGGTGCCGAGCCGAGCCTCCACCCGCGTCACGGTGGCGGCTACCTCGCCGACGATCGTGGCCGCGTCCCTGGCCACTGGCGCGAAGCCCGTCTTCACCGATGCGGCTAGCCCGTCGAAGAGCGCCGCGTCCCACACGGGTCCGCCCGCATCGATGAGGAGCTGATCGACCGCCGCGGCAGTGGCCTCGACGTAGACCTCAGCCGCAGTCATGTGAGTCGAGACCGACAGCGCCAGCTTCGTGGTGTTCGTGAGCGACTTGTCGAGCGTCCGCAGCGGCGAACCGACGTGCAAGAGCAGCAACCGGCGGGTGCCGCGCCACATCGAGGACCGCTGCTCCGCTTCGCTGGGCAGCACCCGCAGCGCGACGGTCTCCCCCTCGTCGACGAGCGACGGGTAGCCGGTGACGTTCAGCCCGGCGTGCGTCGTCTCCACCGTGCGGGGAAGGGCGCCACCGGGCCAGGCGCGCAGACCTTGCCGCTCCGCCATTGGGGCCGCCTTCGCGATGGCCTCTCGCATGCGCTGGCGCAGCTGTCGCCGGAGAGCGACGAGGTCCTTGCTCCAGGCCACGGGTCGGCCGGCTGCGTCGACGGCGCGGTAGGTCACCCGTAGGTGCTCGGGCACCAGGCTGACGTCAAAGCTCGCGGGGCGGAACGCCTCGCCTGTACGCCGGGCCAGCGCTCGGGCCAACCCCTCGAGCAGCGAGCCTGTCGACGGGTCCAGGTCGTCGAGCACCTCGGCGGCGACGTCGGCGGCGGGGCTGGCGTGGCGACGCAGGTGCTTCGGGAGCGTGCGCAGCAGCGCGGCGACGAGCTCGAAACGGCGGCCCGGCACCTGCCAGTCGAGACCGGCGGCCGCGATCTGATCGAGCAGGGCGAGGGGCACGTCGACGGTGACGCCGTCGAGGTCGGAGCCCGCGTCGAGCGTGTAGGTGAGGGGAAGGCGCAGCGGGCCTAGGGGCCAGGTCTCGGGAAAGCCAGCCACGTCGATGGTGCCGGCAGCAGGGTCGATCAGGTCGGCGGGCGTGTAGGTGAGCTCGTCGGGGGCGCGGCGCTGCTCCCCCTTCCACCAGCTGTCGAACCGGCGCGCCGAAGTGACGTCGGCGGGCACCCGCGCGTCGAAGAACCGCCACAACGCCTCGTCGTCCACGAGGAGGTCGCGCCGCACCCGCTCCTCCAGGGCCACGACGTCGGCCACCTGCTCCTGGTTGGCCAGCACGAACGCGTGGTGGCTCTGCCAGTCGCCGTCCACCAGGGCGTGGCGCAGGAACATGGCCCGGGCGTCCTCCGGATCGACGCGGTCGTACGCCAGGCGCCGGCCACTCACGATCGGCAGCCCGTAGAGGCTCACCCGCTCGGTGGTCATGGCGGCGCCTCGCTCGACCTCCCACCACGGCTCCTCGTGGCTCCGCGTCACCAAGTGGGCGGCCGCCCGCTCGATGCGGTCGGGCGAGATCTGGGCGACCGTGCGGGCCCGCAGGCGGTTGGTCTCCACCAGCTCCGCCGCCATCACCCACTTGGGCCGGCGCTGGCCCAACGCCGTGCCCGGGGTGAGCACGAAGCGGGCCTCGCGAGCCCCCCGGTACTCCTTGCCGTCAGGATCGAGCAGGCCGATGTGCGAGAGCAGCCCGGACAGCAGGGAGCGGTGGATGGCATCCCGATCGGGTTCCTCCGCCAGCGGACGCACCTCGAGCCCCATGCCCCGAGCGACCTGCCGGAGCTGCACGTGCACGTCTTGCCACTCACGCACGCGCAGGTGGTGGAGGTGCTCGGCCTGGCACATCTTGCGGAACTGGCTCGAACCCCGCTCCTTCTGTTGCACCCGCAGGTAGCGCCACAGGTTGAGGAAGGTGATGAAGTCCGACTCGGGATCGGCAAAGCGCTGGTGATGCTCGCGAGCCGCCTGCTCCTGATCCGGCGGCCGTTCGCGAGGGTCCTGGATCGACAGCACCGCCACCAGCACCAGCACTTCCCCCACGACCCCGTGGCGGTCGGCCTCGAGCACCATGCGAGCCAACCGCGGGTCGGCCGGCACGCGCGCAAGGCGGCGTCCGAGCTTCGTGAGGCGGACGTGATCTCCCGTCGTGCCTCGGTCGATGGCCCCGAGCTCTTCGAGCAACAGGATGCCGTCCTTGATCGCTCGGCTGTCCGGGGGCTCCACGAACGGGAAGGCCGAGATGTCGCCGAGGCCCAGGGCCGCCATCTGGAGGATGACCGAGGCCAGGTTGGTGCGCAGGATCTCGGGCTCGGTGAACTCCGGGCGGCCGTCGAAGTCCTCCTCCGAGTACAGCCGGATGCAGGTGCCAGGGGCGACTCGCCCGCACCGCCCGGCGCGCTGGTTGGCCGATGCTTGGGAGATCGCCTCGATCGGGAGGCGCTGCACCTTGGTGCGCCGGTTGTAGCGGGAGATGCGCGCCGTGCCCGGATCGACCACCCCGATGATCCCGGGGACCGTGAGCGAGGTCTCCGCCACGTTGGTGGCGAGCACCACCCGCCGGCCCTGGTGCGGCGCGAACACGCGGTGCTGGTCGGTGGCCGACAGCCGGGCGTAGAGCGGCAGCAGCTCGGTGTCGCGCAGGTCGAGGCGGCCGAGCGCGTCGGCGGTGTCGCGGATCTCGCGCTCGCCCGAGAGGAAGACGAGGATGTCGCCTGGCCCTTGCCGCATCAGCTCCTGGACGGCATCGCCGATGGCCTGGGTCTGGTCGCGCCGGTCGCCGGCCTCCTCCCCGAGAGGCCGGTAGCGGACAGCGACCGGGAAGGAACGACCCGACACCTCCACCACCGGTGCGTCGTCGAAGTGCTTCGAGAACCGCTCGGTGTCGATGGTGGCCGACGTGATGATCACCTTGAGGTCGGGCCGCTTCGGGAGGAGCTGCCGCAGGTAGCCGAGGAGGAAGTCGATGTTGAGGCTGCGCTCGTGCGCCTCGTCGATGATCAGCACCTCGTAGGCACGGAGAAGACGGTCCCGCTGTACCTCGGCGAGCAGGATGCCGTCGGTCATCACCTTGATGTAGGTGTCGGGCCCGACGCGGTCGCTGAACCGCACGGTGTAGCCCACCGCCTGGCCGATCTCGGTTCCCAGCTCCTCGGCGATGCGCTCGGACACGGCACGGGCGGCGAGCCGGCGCGGCTGGGTGTGGCCGATGAGCCCCCGCACGCCGAGACCGAGCTCGAGGCACAGCTTCGGGAGCTGGGTGCTCTTCCCGGACCCAGTCTCACCGGCGATCACGACGACCTGATGCGCCTCGATGGCGGCAAGGATCGCCTCCCGGTGAGCGACCACAGGAAGGTCCGGGTAGCGCAGGGTGGGCAGACTCGCTCGCCGCCGTTCGAGGCGGTCATCGTCGGTCACGACCGGTCGGGCTTCTTCACCCGGGGTTTCGCGGCCCTCGTGTCCTGCCGATCCTGCGTGCGGCGCGCGTGCTCGTCAGCTCGCTCGCCGGCCACCATCGCCTCCTCTCGGAGCTCCAGGTAGGCGCCGAGACGATCCTGGGCCAACGTTCCGGCCAGGACCGCCGCCGCCACCGCACAACCCGGCTCGCCGGTGTGGGCACAGTCGTTGAAGCGGCACTCGAGGCCGAGCGCCTCCACGTCGGTGAAGGTGGCGTCGACCGACTCCTCGTCGCCGGCCAGACCCACCTCGCGGATCCCGGGCGAGTCGATGATCACGCCGCCGCCCGGCACGAGGTGGAGCTGTCGGTTCGTGGTGGTGTGGCGACCCTTGGCGTCGCCCTCGCGCACCGCTCCTGTGACGGCCACCTCCGCCCCCAGGATCGCGTTGACGAGCCGCGACTTCCCTGCGCCCGACTCACCCAACAGCACGGATGTGAACCCGACCAGCCGAGTTCGCAGCTCGGCGATCCCGAACCCTTCCGGTGCCGACGTCAGGAACCGCTCCAGCCCGTGGTGGACGGAATCGATCTCGGCCAACGTGCCCTCGAGATCCTCCGCCAGGTCGGCCTTGGTCAGCACGAGCACAGGGACGGCCCCGGCGTCCCACGCCAGGGCCTCCCCCCGCTGCACCCGGCCGGCGCGCACGAACCGATCGAGCCCGCACACGAGCAGGACGAGATCGATGTTGGCCGCGAGCACCTGGAGGTCGTCGCCACCAGCCGCCCGGCGCCGCAGCAGCGACGATCGCTCGAGCACGGCGACGAGGGTGTCGCCCTCCAGCGCCAGCCAATCGCCGACGGTGGGGGCTTCGGCACCTCGTCGCAGCTTTACGATCCGCTCCCCCGAGGGGGTCAGCACGTTCACCGACACCCCGTCGTGCCGAAGCACCCGACCCGGCTCCACCGTCGGCCCATGCGCAGCCAGCAACGACGCCCAACGAGGGCCCCAACCAACCGGAATCAACGAGTCGAGGGATGACACAACGACAGGAACGGTAGTGGTCCGACAACGTTGCCACGCCGGGCCTCCCGAGCTCGAGCTCGGGTCACTGGGAGCGGGACTTGGGCAGCGTCTGGGTGATCGTCAGCGTGGAGGCGAAGAGATCGCCGTGGACCGTGATCCGCTCCAGCACCTCGGGGGCCTCGAACGAGAGGGCCGCACCGTCAGCGGCGGCGGCGACCTCGTCCCACGTCACGGGTGTCGACACGGTGGGATGCGCTCGGGCCCGGAGCGAGTAGACGGCCACCGTGGTCTTGTGGCGGCTGTTCTGGCTCCAGTCGATGAAGATCTTGCCGGGGCGGGCGGCCTTGGCCATGGTCGATGTCACCCGATCCGCATGATGCTTCTCGAGCACCTGCGCGACGGCGAGGGCGAACTCCGAGCAGTGGCCGTGCGTGTGCGGAGTGTTCAGCGGCACGTAGAGCTGCAGGCCCTTGGACCCCGATGTCTTGGGTACGCATTCGAGCCCGGCGAGGCGGTCGAGCACCGCCCGGATGTCCAGCGCCACCTCGGCGCACTCCGTCATGCCCGTCTTGGGGCCTGGGTCGAGGTCGAACACGCACATGGTGGGCGCTTCGATGTCGACGCCCCTCGCCATCGGGGCGTGCAGCTCGAGGGCCGCCATGTTGGCCGACCACGCGAGCGCGGCCACCGAGTCGAGCGCGCAATAGCCGATCGTTCCGTTGCGATCGCCGGGACCGTCGAACGTGCCGACCCAGTCGGGCCGGTGCGACGCGCAGCGCTTCTCGAAGAACGACGTCTCCTCCACGCCGTTGGGGTAGCGGCGCAACGTGAGCCCACGGTCGCCCACGTGGGGAAGCATCGTCGGAGCGACCCGCACGTAGTAGTCGATCACCTCACCCTTGGTGAACCCCACCTCCGGGTAGAGCACCTTGTCGAGGTTCGAGACCTTCAGCGGGTGTCCGTCGACCTCGACGACCTGGTCGGCCACGCGGCGCTACGCGCTCTTGCGAGTGCGCTTCTTGGTCGGCGCGGCCTGCTCGGCCGAGTCGGGCGAGCCCGCGGGGTGGCGCTGGCGGGCCGCCTTCGCCTCCTTCACGCTGGCCTCCAACGCCGCCATCAGGTCGACGACCTTGTCTTCGCTCATCACCTCGGGAGGCGCCAGGATCTCCGTGTCGCCCGCCGCCTTGCGCTCGATGAGGCCAAGAACCCGATGGCGATAGGTGTCCTCGAACTTGTCGGCGTCGAAGTCCGCGTCGAGCGAGGCGATGAGCTGGCGGGCCATGTCGAGCTCTTTCTTGGTGAGGTCGATGTCCTCCAGATCGGCGATCTCCGGGATCTCCGCCGGGTCGTTCACCTCGTCGGCGTAGACCATGGTGGAGAGCACGAGCGCACCATCCTTGGGGCGGACGGCACACAGGTACTGCTTGGATCGCATCACGAACCGAGCGATCCCGACCTTGCCCGACTCCTCCATCGCCCGACAGAGGAGGGCATACGGCTTGAGCGTGGCCTTGTCGGGGGCCACCAGGTACGCGGAGTCGTAGAAGAGGGGGTCGATGTCGGCCAGGTCGACGAACTCCTCGATGTCGATGGTGCGGCTGGCGTCGGGGTCGAGGGCCGCCATCTCGTCGTCGCCCACCGTGACGTACGCGCCTGACGAGAGCTCGTAGCCCTTGATGATCTGCTCGGCCGGCACCTCCTCACCGTCGGAGGCGGACACCTTCTTGTACTTGATGCGCGCGCCGGTACGGGCGTCGAGCTGGTTGAAGCTGACGGACTTGCGCGACACGGCGGCGTACAGCTTGATCGGGATGTTGACCAGCCCGAAGCTGATGGCGCCGCTCCAGATGGCTCTCGGCATACGTGGGAGTATTCCCCACCTGGTCCGAAAATCAACATGGGGGCTCCGCTTGCACACCGCCACGCGCCGATCGACCGCCCTCGCACTGGCCCTGCTCCTCACCACGGGGGCCGCCTGCTCGAGCGATGACCGCGGCGGAGACGCTGGCCCCACCACCACCAACAACACCACCGAGCCCACGGCGCCCGGGCTCGGCCTCGACGAGGTGCAGCTCTTGGCGGCGCACAACGCCTACCACCTCGAGGGCGAGGAAGCCCTCCTCGCGGCGATCACGGACAACCTCCCCGAGCTCACCCCGACGATCGAGTACTCGCACCCCACCCTCACCGAGCAGCTCGATCTCGGTGTGCGGTCCATGGAGCTCGACGTGTTCGAGGATCCCGAGGGCGGACGCTACGCCGCCCCCAAGGCAGTCGAGCTGCTCGGCCTGGAGCCGATCGACCCGGTGATGGAGGAGCCTGGCTTCAAGGTGTTCCACATCCAGGAGGTCGACTACCGCTCCACCTGCCTGACCTTCGTCTTGTGTCTCGAGGAGCTGGAGGCGTGGTCAACGTCACACCCCCGACACCTTCCGATCGTCATCCAGATCGAGGCCAAGGACGGCGAGATCGCGGATCC
>Ga0105044_10003112_pt1 | contig 22699 bp, 14 predicted proteins | sample MAT01_FD_78092 | JGI IMG/M metagenome (GOLD analysis project Ga0105044, IMG submission 78092) | Freshwater microbial communities from Lake Fryxell liftoff mats and glacier meltwater in Antarctica - MAT-01 | ecosystem: Environmental > Aquatic > Freshwater > Ice > Liftoff microbial mat | place...
AGGCTAACAACCCTGCTGGAGCGGACTAGCAGGAGCCTTGAGTTGTGTAGCAAAAGTTACTTACAGCCGCTCAGCAGGAACGTTAGCCTGAAAATTTGAAAAACGGTGTTGCTGAGTCAAAGTATGAGTTGCTGACTGAAACCTTTGAGCGATCGCCCAAAATGTCGCAAAACTACACCTTACAAATTCGGTCTACCTTCTCTGCAGGCTCTCTCAATAGTGATATAAGGGTTAGAACCGGAGCAGGCGCTTGAGGTCTTGCCAGATGCGGGAGTCACCGGGGCTAGCCTGGGGATGGGTTAGCATCCCGTAGGTGGGGCTAAAGAGAAAGGCGAGGGTAAACAGCCCTGAGACCACTAAGACGATGGCGGGGCCAGAGGGCAGGTTGAAATAATAGCTGAGGTACATGCCGCTGACGCTGGAGAAGACCCCGATCGCCCCTCCGAGCAACATCACTTGGTGTAACCGTGGGACGAGGAGATAGGCGGTTGCGCCAGGGGTGATCAGTAGCGACAGCACCAGGATGACCCCTACAACCTTCATGCTGGCCACCACGGTGAGGGCAATTAAAATCATCAGGCTGGAGTTGAGGAGGCCGATGGGCAAACCGCTCGCTTGGGCACCGATGGGATCAAAGCTGTAGAACAGCAGCTCTTTGTAGAGCATGAACACACTGAATAACACGAGGGCAGTGATGATGGCGGTATCGCGAACTTCGCCGCTCGTGACCCCCAGAATGTTGCCAAATAGGAAGTGGTTGAGATCGATTTTGTTGTCTTTTTGGATGGTGGTGATCAGGGTGATCCCGAGGGCGAAGAAGGCCGAAAAGACGATCCCCATGGCGGCATCTTCTTTGATGGGCGATCGCGTATGAATGATGGCAATAATCACGGTGCTGATGACCCCCGCGATGAAAGCTCCGACGAAGATATTGAGGCCCAGGGCAAAGGCGATCGCCAACCCCGGCAACAAAGAATGGCTAATGGCATCGCCGAGTAACGCCAGCCGTTGCACCATCAAATAGCTGCCCACTACGGAGCAGATGATGCCAACCAAAATCGCAACGATGAGCGATCGCTGCATGAAGGCGTATTGCAAAGGGTCGAGCAAGTAATCCAGCATATCTGGTCTGTCCCTACCCCTAGGCGGCGCTAGAGAAATATTGCACATGGCCGCTGTAGGCGCGGGTCATGTTTTCGGGAGTCAAGACGCGATCGCGCGTTCCGGCGGCGATGAGTTCGCGATTGAGCAACACCAGATAGTCGAAATGGGTGATAGATTCGCCCAGATCATGGTTGACCACAAAAACAATTTTGCCGGTGGCGGCCAATTCGCTAAAGATACGGAACAAAATATCTTCTGTTTTTTGGTCTACGCCCACGAAGGGTTCATCAAAGCAGAAAAGGTCAGCTTGCTGGGCTAGGGCGCGCGCCAAAAATACCCGCTGTTGTTGCCCGCCAGAGAGGTCGCCAATGCGGCGATCGCGAAATTCACTCATCCCCACGCGCTCTAAGGCTTCGGCGGCGAGCTGACGGCTGCTCACGGAGAAGCGGTTAAACCAGCCTGTAGAACGCACCCGCCCCATCATCACCACATCCCAAACGGTGGCGGGAAACGTCCAGTCGATGTGCGATCGCTGGGGCACATAGGCGATGCGGTCGAGCTGGCTAGGGAGGGGGCGATCGCCCCACAAGACTTGCCCCGTCACACTGGGGATCAGCCCTAACATCGCTTTGATCAGGGTGCTTTTGCCCGCCCCATTGGGGCCAAAGATCCCCACCACTTGCCCCGGTTGCACGGTCAGGTTGATGTTTCGCAGCGCTTGCATCGTGCGGTAATTCACACTGAGATGATCAACTGTTAGCGTCTGATCCATTGGAGAATCCTTCACAAATGCTTGCGTTCCGTTCATATCAACCCCCTGCCAACCTCTACTCACGCTAGTCTCAACCCTGCCGTGCCAATGCCCGATCGACTCACTTCTCAAGTCTAGTAACCGTTTGGAGCCTGCCGACCGAGAGGCCGTCTACCTGATCCGAGCCACGGGATGGGCTTCACCCAAAAATGAAACGATTATGAGATTGATCTTAGCAATTATGAAACGATTATGAAAGATATTGTACCGTTAGAAAAGTGAAAGAATTATGAAAACACATCACAGATTATGCGAGTACGTACTCCTGGCCTCCTTTTGGGGCAGATCACAGCGGGGATCTTGGCGATCGCCCTTCCCTTAGTTGGCTGCGAACCCCGCACCCAAGCCCCGGAGGATGATCGCCCCGATGTCGTGGCCACCAGCACCATCATCGCCGACTGGACAGCGCGCATCGGCGGCGACGCCATTGACCTCACAGGCATCTTACAGCCCGGTACTGATCCCCATGTCTACGAACCGATCCCCGCTGATAGTGTGGCCTTTGAGGAAGCAGAATTGATCCTCTATAACGGCTTTAACCTAGAGCCAGGGCTGATTCGGCTAATGAATTCTGCCGGAGTCAATGCCCGCAAAGTTCCGGTCGGAGAGGCTGTTCAACCCCTCGATCTAACCTATGCGGGGCAAACGGTGCCCGATCCCCATGTCTGGGGGGATGTGCAAAATGGGATAGAGATGGTGGCCGTGATCCAAGCCGAATTAACGCAAATCCTCCCCGCAGAAGCCGCCACCTTTGAGGCCAATGCCGCTGCCTTAACCGCCGATTTAGAACGCTTAGATCAGTGGATTGGCGCTCAAATTGCCACGATCCCCGCTGGTCAGCGGCAACTCGTGACCACCCACGATGCCTTTCAGTATTACACCAACGCCTATGGCTTAGAGGTGGCGGGCACCCTCATCGGCATTAGCACCGAAGAACAGCCCAGTGCCCAGACCGTGCAACAGTTGGCCGATTCGATTCGCGCCTTGGGCATTCCTGCGATCTTTGCCGAAACCACCATTAACCCTCGCCTCATTGGCACCGTGGCCGAAGAAGCCGGGGTGCGGTTGGCGGAGACCGAACTCTATTCTGATTCTCTCGGTGCCCCCGGTAGTGATGGGGAAAGCTATCTCGGTATGATGGAGACCAATACGAGGGCAATTGTTGAAAATTTAGGGGGCACTATCACACCCTTTTAATGGCTCTTGGCTCTTGGCGTTTAGGTGATGTCTTGTTCAGAAAATACCGCTGTCATTCCCGTGAAAACGGGAATCCATCTTGCACTCAGGTCGGCTGTCAGGGATTTTCTTTCCTAGAAATAGCCTTAGATCCTGGATTTCGGATGCATCACGATGGATGATCCAGCCGCGCTACTGCACGGGGACAAAATCATAGCCGTAGCCTGAGCGATTGCCAGGGGCTACTTCAACCAGTTGCATCGGTTGGTTGCGATCGCCCGAGGCTAAAAAGCGAATCGTGCCCGTTGCTCCTTCTACCGAAAAACTGGGGTTCCGCAGGGTGGTATCAATGCCATCGCGGCTGGGATCAGTGCTGAGTCCGGCGATGAGGGCGATCGCCGCATCGTAGGCCATGGCAGTACGCCAGTTGACATCGCCCCCCCACAGTTGCTGCGCCGTTTGGACAAAGGCCGACTGGGCATTGCTTTGAACGATCCAAGGCACCGCGACGACCATGCCCTCGCTGTTAGAACCACCCACCTGCAAAACTTGAGGATTATAAATACTGTCGCCGCCGAGGATGGGCAGTTGGCGGCGGTTAATGGCAATGATCTGGAGCGTTGTGTCTAGGGTGGCGGTGTTGGTGGCCAAAACGATCACCTCTGCCCCCTGTTGCAGTGCCTGTTGTAAGGCACTGCCCGCATTAAACCCGGCAGCGCTAACATCCAACTCAGATAAGACTTGCCCACCATCACTGGCCAGCGCCGTCGAAAATTCATTTTTGAGTGAGATGCTGTAATCACTTTGGCCGTTAAAAAACACTACCGCATTGCGCTGCTGGAGGGTGTTGATCAAGTAGCGTGATAGCGTTGTGGCCGTAAAGCGATCGCTCGGCACGGTACGGAAAATATAGTTGCCCTGCCCCGATAGCTGGATCGAGGTGCTAGTGGGCGAAATCATGGGCAATTGCCCCGCACTATAAATGGGCGCAGCGGCCAGGGAAGATCCACTGCCAAAGTGACCTACTACCCCTAACACCGTCGGATCATCCACCAACGTCTGCGCTACGGTGGCCACGATCTCAGGGTTATCATCGTCGTTTGCAATCAGCACTCGCAGCGGGATGCCGTTGATGCCCCCCGTTTGGTTTACTTGGTTCTGGGCGTGCGCTACACCGCGCAGCAATTCGAGGGCTGGGTTACTGGCTGTGCTCGCTGGCACAGAAACAGCGATCGTATAAGACGCGGCATCGGCAATGCGGGCGTTATTCAAATAGATTAAGGCTTCGGGGTCGTTGCGGGTTTGCTGCAACGAGGCTTCGAGCAGGCGCACGGCTTCGGGGTAGTTTTGGTTGGCGATCGCCCCTACCGCCGCACTCTTATCAGCCGATGCCCCTTGGGGAAATAACACCTGCTGCCCACTGCTCAAGCGCTGGGCAATGGGGGTATTTGCCGTGGGGCTGGGTTGACCAGGGCTGCTAGGACTTGTGGGGTTGGGCGACGAGGATGGGAAAAAACTACTGAGGTTTAACCGCCGCGCCAGCCACCACAACCCACCGCCAATCAGCGCCAAGGTGAGCAGCAGAGACAAAATCAGAGCAGGGGCTTCGTTTTTCTTCGCCATAACCAGGGGTGTTCAATTTGATGTTTAGAGGTTGGCTGAGAACTAGGTCTGAAGAAAAGAACTTAAGCCTATTTTTGCAGGCTTTTGCCAGCTATTGACGCAGGAATGCTGGGGGCAACCCCATTCAGCAGCCTCATCCATTAGAGCATCTAAAAAATGCAGGGTTTTCTTTTCTGTATCTTTTCTTCTTGTCCTATCGAATCGGGACAAATTCGTAGGCGAAGCCAGCGCGGGAGCCAGGTTGCACCCGAACCAGTTGCACCCGTTGATTGCGATCGCCCGATGGCAAAAACTGTACCGGTTCTGTGGCTCCCATCACCTCAAAGGTGCTGGATCGGAGGCTCTGTTGCACCGCCCGCCGACTGGCTTCATAGGTTTCATCAGAGGGCTTTTCTGGAGCCGATTCTAGCGAGTGGATTAAGGCACGGGTGGCGTCATAGGCCGTGACGGTGCGCCAACTCACATCGCCCCCCCAGAATTGGCGAGAGGCCGCCACAAAGGGAGAGCCTTCATGGGCCAAGATGTGCCAAGGCACCGCAACCACCATATCCGTGGCGGCGCTACCGCCCACCTCTAGGGTTTTGGAGGTGTAGACATCATCTCCGGCCAGCAGCGAAAAGCGGCCTTGCCCCAGTTGTACCACTTGCAGGGCTTCATCGAGACGGCCTGTGTTGGGTAGCAAGACCAGCGCGGTGGCTCCCTTTTGGGCGGCGTCATTCACACTGGCTTGGGCGCTGAATCCGCCATCGGCCAGATCGACCAAACTCACGACTTGGCCACCCCCTAACGAGATCGCCGAAGAAAATTCAGACATCAGAGATTGGCTATAGCCACTTTCGGAATTGAAAAAGACGGCGGCGCGTTGCTGTTGCAGGGTTTCGAGCAGATAGTCTGACAGGGCGCGGGCGGCAATGAAGTCGCTGGGGACGGTGCGAAAAATATGGTCGCCAAAGTTGGAGAGCCTGACGGAGGTGCTGACCGGGGAAATAGCCACCACGCCCCCAGATTGGTAGATCGGCGCAGCGGCCAAGGTGACATCACTGGCATAGTGCCCCACGACGCCCAAAATACTAGGCGAGGTGGTCACAAAGGTGGCAATTTGTTGGGCGATCGCCGGATCATTGGCATCATCGGCAATCCACACAAACAGCGCGTTGCCGTTGATGCCTCCCGCTGCATTAATTTCGTCTTGGGCTTGGGCAACCCCTCGCAAAATTTCTAAAGAGCCGTTGCGATCGCTCGCAATGGGCACCGTAACCAAGATGGCGTAAGCATCCCGTGCATCTCGAAGAATTTGGGCATTGTTGAGGTAAATCCGGGCTTCGGGATCATTGCGGTTTTGTTGCACCGCGTCTTCCAACAAACTCACAGCTTCCACTGGCTCATTCGCCGCGATCGCCTCCACTGCCGCTTGTTTGGCGGGAGATGCCCCTTGCGGAAAGAGCAGCCGATCTCCAGCACTGAGCCGCTGCGCCAAATCTGAGTTGGCGGCTCCACCAAGATTGGCCGATTGGCCACCAGAGGGGCGATCGCCCCCGTTCAGCAATCCATCGAGGTTGGATGTTCTGAGGAGCCACCAGCCGCCCCCGCCAATCAGCGCTAGGGTCAGCGCCAGGGAAATGAGCAGGGCTGGGGTTTCGTTTTTAGAAGACATGGTAATGATTTAGTAGACAGGCTGGGGCAACCAGCCAAAGGCTTCAGCAAAGGCGTTTTCGGGAGACTCAATTTCCGGAATAGGGAACCCAGGATGGCCGAGGGCTGGGGGTTCAGGACTCGGAGCCGTAGGCGGCACCAGAGGCGGCACTAGAGGCGGTGCCTCAATCATAGGCGAATTGGGTGTCCTTTTCAGGGATGGCTGAAGTGGCACAAAATCATAGCCATAGCCAGACTGGAAACCGGGTTGCACCTGAACGAGTTGCACCCCTTGGTTGCGATCGCCCGAGGGTAAAAACCGCACGGTTCCGGTTGCTCCGGTCGCAAAAAAATCAGGATCATGGAGGGCTTGGTGAATGCCCGTCCGGGTTGGGTTGCGGCCTAAGGCGGCGAATAGCGCTTGCATCGCGTCATAGGTCATCGCGGTGCGCCAACTCACATCCCCGCCCCACAACTGCCGCGCCGTTTGCACAAACACCGAATCCACATCGGCCAGGGCGTGCCAAGGCACCCCCATCACCATCCCGACCGCTTCGGGGCCGACAATTTCTAAGGTTCGGCTGGAATAGAGCACCTGGTTGGCTAACAGGTGTAACCGTCCGGCGTTGACCTGCACCACTTGCAGGGCACGATCCACATGGGCGGTGTCGGGCAGGAGGATCAGAGCCGTCGCACCTTGGGCGGTGGCGCGGGTAATGCTGTCTAGGGGGCTAAACCCAGAGCGCCCCAGATCCACCTCGGCCACCACTTGCCCACCGCCCAACGAAAGAGCCGTGAGCATTTCATTGCGGAGGGCACGGCTGGCTTCGCTGTCGGCACTATAAAACAGGGCTGCTTTTTGTTGGTGCAGGTGGTTGAGCAGATGCTCGGCAAGGGCACGCCCGGTGACAAAATCGCTAGGAAGGGTGCGAAAGGTCACGGGAGGCGCACCATTGACCGGGGTTGTGGCGGTGGCACCCACGGGGCTGAGGGGAGAAATGGCGACTAAACCGGCGGCTTGGTAAAGCGGGGCGGTGGCGAGGATGGTGGCACGGGTGTTGTGCCCCACCACTCCCAAAATTTGAGGATTGTGGATCAGATGGGTGGCTAATTGCGGGGCGATCGCCCCATCATTGTCATCATTCACCACCACCAGCCGCACCGGGATGCCGTTGATCCCCCCCGCTCGATTGACCCCGTCTTGGGCTTGGGCGGCTCCCCGCAAAATTTCGAGGGAGCCAGGGATGTCTCGTTGTGCCGGAATTACAACCGCGATGGTGTAGCTGGGTTGCTGGGCAATGCGGGCATTGTTGAGGTAGATCCGGGCTTCGGGGTCGTTGGGGTTGACGGTCAAGGCGGTTTCGAGAGCCGGGATCGCGGCGGCAGGCTGCTGCTGGGCGATCGCCCCCACCGCCGCCTGTTTTTCGGGCACCAGCCCCACCTCCACCAACACCCGCTCTCCTTGGCTGAAGCGCGATCGCACGGCCTCTGGCGACAAGGTACCGCCCCAGTCAGCCAAACTCAGCCAATGTTCCAACGGCCAGCGCCCCGCCGACCACCACACCCCGCCAGTTAGCAGAGAAAGGGTAATCAGCAGAGAGGCGATCAAGGCTGGAGCTTCGCGTTTAGGAGCCATGAGCAAGCCTGGGGTAGGAGGCACCGGGAATTGAGCTGGGCGATTAGAGGCGGTTAGAGACGGTTAAAGGCAGTTAGAGGCGGTTAGACTTCGGCTTAGACGGTCAGACTTCGGCAGATGGATGATCAGCCATACAGCGCCAGGTTTATCGGCTTTAGACTTGTCGGGATGTATAGCGATAGTCAGGCAGCTTAGGATATGCCAGCGTCATTCCCGTAGAAACGGGAATCCATGGGTCGCATGATTCTCAAGATGGATTCCCGCCTGCACGGGAATGACAGAGACTGTCCTATGAATAATGGCTACCGCTATAGAACTGCATCTAGAAGTTGGCGAGACGATCGCCCCCATTTGATGGCGCAAAATCCCTAAAACCAGCCCATCACTCAACCTCTAGAATCTCAATCGCTAGAATCCTAATCGCTAAGATCTCAGCCTTGAAAATCCAACGATCTAAAATCCTGTCGGCTGAAACTCTGTCATCTAAGATCCCTAAAAGAATCGGGACATGATCAAGAAGATCAGTCTGAACAGTATTCCGACGACGATGCCGACTAATCCGGTCAAAATCGCAATGATGGGAACAATTTGCGTCGAATTTGCAGCAATCACTCCATTCAAGAAAGGAACGAATAGCACCAAGAGCAACGTGGCGACGCCGATAATCACAAAGTCGTAGCGCTCGATCCAGCGGCGCGATTGGGCGAAGATTAGACCGCCCAGCATCCCCAGCCACAGAATCCACAAGACGGGGGAGACAAGGGTGCTCAAAAGACTGCCCAGGGCGATCGCCAACAGCCCTCCTTCAAACCCCGTGAAGGCCGCCCCCGTCAAATACTCCACCAGCGCAAAAGGCTTGACGGGCGTGGCCGAGCGGGCAGGCGTCATCGGCGCGGGGGTCGCCGACTGGACGGGTAGCCCCGCAGGAGCGGGTTGTTGGAACGCTGTGGAGGTGGGCGGCGGGGGCATTGCAGCAGCAGCGGCGGCTCCACCGGAGGAGGGGTTAGGGGTAGGCGCGGGGCGGTTGACGGGGGGCGGCGGCGCGGCAGAGGCATCGAGCAGCGCCAAAACCTCCTGGGCTGATTGATACCGCTGGCTAGGGGTGGGCAGCAGCATCTGATCCAAAATCATCCGTAGGCGATCGCTCACGGTGGCCAATGAATGCCACTCCCAGCTATTGCGGTAGGCATCATACAGTTCGTTGGGCTGCTTCCCAGTGAGTAAGGTGATGCAGGTGACGCCAAGGGCATAGAGATCCGTCGCCGGATACACCACATCGCCCCGCATCTGCTCGGGCGGCGCAAACCCCATCGAGTAGATCCCCGTTGAGGCTTTGCCCCCCGGAGAACCAGCGCTGGCAGTAATCTGCTTCACGGCTCCAAAATCGAGTAAAAACAAGCGCCCATCTCGCCGCCGCATGATGTTAGACGGCTTAATGTCTCGATGAATCGAGTCATTCTCATGGACAAATTGCAGCACTTTGAGGATGGCGGTCAGCACTTCCACCATGGCGGCTTCCGAAAAGGCTCCATTCTCAGCGAGTTCATCTTCTAGGTTTGCGCCATCAATGAACTCTTGCACTAAATAGAAAAAACTATCAGATTTTCCGGCTATCTGGCTGGGCACGTTCAGCTCAAAAAAGGCCAGCAGATCGGGAATTTGGGGATGCCGGGTGCCCAAAGACTCTAGCACCTGGGCTTCGCGCTCAAACAGCGTTTGGGCTATTTGCAACTGGCTGGGGTTGAGATCGCCAGAGGGCTGAAACTGCTTGACCACACACTGACGCATGGCGGGGGTATAGCGATCGCGCGCCAAAAACGCCATCCCAAAGCCCCCTTTCCCGAGCAACCGCGTTGGCAGGTAGCGCCCCAACAACAGCAACGGCATCCCGCAGGTTGTGCAAAACTTTTGTTGCACCGTGCGCAGGGTTGCCGCATTGTCGAGATCGGCAAACGTGTTGATGGGTCGCGGACAGGTAGGGCGGGTACAGTGGACTTGCATGCGTTAAGTCAGGCTGAGGGCGATCGCATCTAGCGGTCTGTTCCTTTTAGGTTAGCCGACTGCACCGCCATCTCCATCAAGATTTTTTGGGCATTTTGTTCGGCATGGCGATGGCTCGGATGGCGCTGCACATAGTGCCCATCGGGTTGGAGTTCCCAGGCTTGGCGATTGTCGGCCAGCATCACCCCCAAAATTTCCTGCAAATCCTTGGCGAGGGCGGGGCATTCGACCGGGGCCATCGCCTCCACCCGCCGATCTAAATTGCGGGGCATCCAGTCGGCGCTGCCAATATAAACCTTTTCCGCCCCGCCATGGTGGAAGTAGAGAATGCGGGAATGTTCTAAAAACCGCCCCACCACGCTAATGACCCGGATATTCTCGCTCACCCCCGGCACCCCCGGACGCAGGCAGCAAATGCCGCGCACAATCAAGTCTACTTTGACCCCCGCTTGGGATGCCTGGTATAGCGCCCGAATCAGCTCTGGGTCAACCAGCGCATTCATTTTGGCCACAATGCGGGTGTGTTTCCCTTGGTTGCCAAATTCGATTTCTTGTTGGATCAGGCAAATCAGGCGATCGCGCAAATTGACCGGAGCCACCAACAGTTTGCGATAGGAGTTTTGGCGCGAATAGCCCGTGAGATAATTAAATAGATCCGTCAGATCCATCCCCAAGTCTTCGCGGCAGCTAAACAGCCCCACATCGGTATAAAGACGCGCAGTTTTGGGGTTGTAGTTGCCCGTCCCCACATGGACATAGCGCCGCAATTCTGAACCCTCTCGCCGCACCACCATCACCAGCTTGGTGTGGGTCTTTAGCCCCACCAGGCCATAGACCACATGCACCCCCACGTTTTCTAAAATGCGGGCCCAGTTAATATTGTTTTCTTCGTCAAAGCGTGCCTTGAGTTCGACGATGACGGCAACCTGCTTGCCGTTTTCTGCCGCCGCAATCAACGACTCGACAATGGGCGAATCTCCTGAGGTGCGATATAGGGTCATTTTGATCGTCAGCACATCGGGGTCTTGAGCCGCCTGCGCCACAAACTTTTGCACCGATCCGCTAAAAGATTGATACGGATGATGCACCAACACATCCCGCTCCCGCACGAGGGCAAAAAAGTCGGTGTCTGAATCGCCGTAGAAGGGGCGATCGCCACCCCCCAAATGACGCAGGGCCGGATGGGGCATCGCGTGCCAGTGCTCAAACTTCAACGCCGGCACGGGTAAGCCCGTCAAGCTCATCACATCCTTAAGGCACAGGATCCCCGCCACCCGATAGACATCATCGGGGATAATGTCCATTTCTTCGATCAAGGTGTTGCAAATGGCATCGGGCATCGCCGCTTCTACCTCTAGACGCACCACCAAGCCACCAATGCGGCGCTTCCGCAACTGTTGCTCAATGGCTAGTAGCAGGTCATCGGCCTCGTCTTCTTCCACCTCTAGATCGGCATCCCGCGTCACCCGAAAGGCATAGTATTCTTCGATTTGCATCCCTGGAAACAGGGCATCGAGGTTGTGGGCAATCACCTGTTCGAGGGGCACCCCATGCCAAATTGCCATGCCCCCTGGCTGAACCGGATTGGGCAACCCCGGCAAAGGAACAAACCGCGCCAAGGTATTGGGCACCTTGACCCGCGCTAACAGCGTCTCTTGGGTCACGGGGTTTTGCACCCGCACCGCCAAATTAAGGCTGAGATTGGAGATGTAGGGGAAGGGGTGGCTGGGATCAAGCGCCAGCGGCGTTAACACCGGGAAGACCGAGGTGTAGAAATATTGCTGGAGATACTGCCGCTGCTCGGCGGTCAGGCGCTCGTAGTTGAGTAGGCAGATGCCATGGGCCTCTAGCTGAGGGCAGAGCGCTTCTTGAAAATGGCGCTGCTGGCGGCGCAGGGTGGGCAACAGGCGATCGCGGATCAAGGTCAATTGCTCTTGGGGGATGCGTCCATCGGGCGATCGCTTCACCACCCCTGCTTCGACCTGTTGCTTTAACCCCGACACGCGCACCATGAAATATTCATCGAGGTTACTGCTAAAAATAGCAATAAATTTTAGCCGCTCGATCAGTGGATTGCGCGGATCAAACGCCTCTTGCAAAACACGGTTGTTAAACTCCAACCAACTTAATTCACGACTAATGAAATATTGCGGCTCCATCAAATCAATGGCAGCTTCTGCCACTGGCGCAGAGGGCGGCGGGGTAGACGCAGCAGGGGCGATCGCCCCGCTCCGCAGGGGCGGCTGCAGCCTCGAATTTTGACTTGCTTGAGGGGACAGCCCGGTCATAGTCATACCTCAATGCTTTGAACATCCCTGATCATTTCAGGTGAATGATTGATGATACTATGCACCCTCCCCCCCAGAAGTTTGCCAAAGAACACTTCGCCCCCATTTTTGCCTCAATCAACACCCCAATCAACACTGTCATCCCTTTAAGAATCAACAAGTCCGTTATAGAGTGCGTGTCACCTTCTAGAGAGAAACGTCGCAACGGATCTCACAACGGATCATTGTGCTAATCACAGCGGCAAGCCAAACCACTGGAGACATCCTCCAGCTTCCATCTCGCTCCCAAAATTGGCAAGCGACAGTCAATCTGCTACACCATCGCTTCAACTACTCCAGCACCAATTGAGCAAATATTGTCAAATTGCAAAAGTAGACAGACGCGGTAACCGTAACCGCGTCTGCCACGAAAAGATTCAATCCCTACAGAGCCTTTAGCAAATCTCTTAAAACTATTAAACTAAAGCTATTAAACATAGATGAATCGGCTGGGTGATGCGTGGCTTTGAGCTGAACATGCGTACCCTGCTGATAGTCAAAATCTATTCAAATCTATTCAAATCTGTTCAAACTGGTTCAATCTTTACAAGCTAATAGACCGATCCAGTCGATTGACAAGCTCCCAAAAAACAAGTCTTGGGAATGTTCCAAGACTCTCAGATCCTGCTTTTCAACGGTTTTAATTGAGATGGGCGATACTGGATTCGAACCAGTGACCCCTTCCGTGTGAAGGAAGTGCGCTACCACTGTGCTAATCGCCCGCAACTTTTGAGTGTAGCAGGGTCTGTGCAAAATTAGATTGAAGTGAGCGCTGAGTTTTGGTAAGTCTTCTCTGTTTGAGAGATTGCCTGGATTCTGATACCGTTTAACCCAGGAGGCTTAACATATATTTATAAGTGTTCTCGCTTTCAATTATGCTCTTTCCTAAGATGCTCTTTTTTTAGAACATTGTTCAAAAGCTTTCTGGGGTTCGCTTGTTCGACCCCATTCAGTCAGCCCATGCAGGATAGAGGCATCCTGCCAAACAGGAGGGGCGTTCAATCGGCTTGATTGGGTGTCGGTTCTGTGGCTAGGGTGAGGCTGAGCAACATCAAGGTAGGGTTATGGGCGGATCCCTACGACCAAAAGGCTTGGGCTGCTGGCAAGTGCCAATCAAGAGGGCTAGCGACTGGGTAGCCTAACCACGAAACACTGGGAGAAAAGGGGGGCGATCGCTTCTATAGTTAATTCTTAGTTAGTCTGGATAAGCCTTCTCTATCGTTGACTTAAAGAAAGCTAATGACATAGGAGAGTCTAGGCATTTGAACCTGAGCCGCATAGATCTGCGCTGATCCCTCACCAGACCCATCTTGACTCAAAGAAAATTCAGTAGATTCATCCCTAGGCTGGTTGCAATGGCGTTTTTGGGTTAGCTACTTTCCGGCTTAATCCTCTAGCCAATGCCTTAGCCTTGTCCTCAAGCCTGTTTCCCCGCGCCACCGTAGCTATCGTTGCTATAGGGCTATCTATAATCTCTAAAGGACATACGTTTCTCTGAGCCACACACGTTCACAAATATTTTTAGGAATCGGGTATCCATGACTGTTGCGCCAGATCAAATTGACCGGATTGTTTGGAATCAGCACCAAAACCCCTTCGAAGTCTTGGGGCCTCATCTCATTCAAGACGGTGACAAAACTATCTGGAGCGTGCGAGCCTACCTGCCCGATGCCAAGGCTGCCTGGGTTGTGCTACCCGAAGCCCGCACCGAACACCCCATGCAATCGGTGCATCATCCCCATTTCTTTGAGTGTCAACTAGAAGTTAGTGACCTCAACCATTACCAACTCCGCATTCAAGAGGGTGACCACGAGCGGGTTATCTACGATCCCTACTCCTATCGATCGCCACAGCTAACCGACTTCGACATTCATCTTTTTTCCGAGGGCAACCACCACCGGATCTACGAAAAATTAGGGGCACACCCTGCCGAAGTCGATGGAGTCAAGGGCGTTTACTTTGCCGTGTGGGCACCCAATGCCCGCAATGTATCGCTGCTAGGAGATTTTAACTGGTGGGATGGCCGCAAACACCAAATGCGCCGCATCGACAATGGTATTTGGGAACTCTTCATTCCAGAACTAGGAGTGGGCACCCATTACAAGTTTGAAATCAAAAACCATGACGGCCACATTTACGAAAAGTCAGACCCCTACGGCTTTGAGCAAGAGGTGCGTCCTCGAACGGCCTCAATTGTGGCCAACCTCGAAACCTATACCTGGGGCGACCAAGCCTGGGTTGAGCGGCGTCGCCAAAGTGATCCCCTCACCCAACCCATCTCTGTCTATGAGGTGCATCTTGGCTCATGGCTCCATGCCTCTGCCGATGAACCCTATATCTACCCGGATGGATCCGTGGCCGAGCCTGTGATCGTAGCAGACCTCAAGCCAGGTGCCCGCTTCCTGACCTACCGAGAAATGGCGGAGCAACTCATTCCCTACGTCAAGGAAATGGGCTACACGCACCTTGAGATTATGCCCGTAGCCGAGCATCCCTTTGATGGGTCATGGGGCTACCAAGTAACAGGATATTATGCGGTCACTTCCCGCTACGGCACCCCTCAAGATTTCATGTATTTTGTAGACCAATGCCACCAAAACGACATTGGGGTGATTTTAGATTGGGTGCCAGGGCATTTCCCGAAAGATGGCCATGGTCTAGCCTTTTTTGATGGCACCCATCTCTATGAATATGCCGACAGCCGCAAGGGCGAACACAAGGAATGGGGCACCCTCGTATTTAACTATTCCCGCCATGAAGTTCGGAACTTCTTGGTCGCCAACGCTCTCTTCTGGCTCGACAAATACCACATCGACGGAATTCGGGTAGATGCCGTTGCGTCGATGATTTATTTAGATTATTGCCGTGAAGATGGCGAGTGGGTGGCCAATGAATATGGCGGACGAGAAAACCTGGAAGCCGCAGATTTTCTGCGCCAAGTGAATCACGTTCTCTTTAGCTACTTCCCCGGAATTTTGTCGATTGCCGAAGAATCAACCTCCTGGCCGATGGTGTCGTGGCCGACTTACCTGGGTGGGTTAGGCTTCAATCTGAAATGGAACATGGGCTGGATGCATGATTCCTTGGATTATTTCAATATGGATCCTTGGTTCCGCCAGTTCCATCAAAACAACCTCACCTTTGGCATCACGTACGCCTTTAACGAGAACTACGTGCTGGTCTACTCCCACGATGAGGTTGTGCATGGCAAGAGTTCAATGATTGGCAAAATGCCAGGGGATGAGTGGCAAAAATACGCAAACCTCCGCAGCCTCTATGCCTTTATGTTTACGCATCCTGGCAAAAAGACTTTGTTTATGAGCAATGAGATTGGCCAATGGAGTGAATGGAATGTGTGGGGCGATTTGGAATGGCATCTGCTGCAATTCCAACCCCATGCCCAGATCAAGCATTACATGAGCCACCTCAATCGCCTTTACCGCAGCCTGCCAGCGCTCTATGAACAAGACTTCAGCGCCGATGGGTTTGAATGGATTGATTGTAATGACAATCGCCATAGTGTGATTTCTTACCTGCGCCGCGCTAAAGACCCTGAAGACTTTTTAGTAGTGGTGTGTAATTTTACGCCCCAACCCCATGCCCACTATCGAGTTGGGGTGCCTGAGTTGGGTTTTTATACCGAGCTGTTTAATACCGATGCCCGTGACTATGGCGGCAGCAACATGGGCAACCTGGGTGGCAAGTGGGCAGATGAATGGGCCTGTCATAATCGCCCATACTCGATTGACCTTTGCTTGCCGCCTCTGAGTGTATTGGTGCTCCAACTCGATCGCACCAAAACCAAGGGGATGAAGCAACTCACCTAGGCTGAAGGCTTTTACTATGGCTTCCCGTTAATGGTTTAGACGCTAGCCGGATCAAAGATTTCCAGAATTTAGTTTTTGGAGAACTGGATAATATCTGACCCAACGACTGCAGTTTTCCTTCCAGAAGTTGTCTTCGTAGCCAATTTCTTGAGGAAATTAAGCCGCTGATTCAGCGTTCCCTGAGCGGAGTCGAAGGGAACGCTGGCTAGGTTCTGGCTTCGACTTCGCTCAGCCAGCATCGTCATTGGGAGGTTACCGCCCCTCGGCTGATTGACGTTTTCTAGTGTGAGATATAGCTATAGTCACAAAGGTTAGGACATACCAGCGGCATTCCCGTGAAAACGGGAATCCATGGGTTGCACAACTCTCAAGATGGATTCCCGCCTGCGCGGGAATGACAGGTAAATGTCTGATGGATCATGGCTACAGCTATACTGAGCGATCGCCCCTACCTCCTTCAAAACATCTAATGTTCTGACAATCATGTTCTAACAGTCAAGAGTGCCTGCGTCTGTGCCTGATCCTCGGCTTGCTCCTGTTTTAGATTGGTTTGCGAAGCAGAACTGGCAGCCGTTGCCATTTCAACTAGAAGCTTGGCACGCCTTTTTGGCGGGGCAGAGTGGATTGATTCAGGTGCCCACAGGGTCAGGCAAAACCTATGGGGCCATAATGGGGGCGATCGCCACCTGCCTCGATGAACCCCGCAAAGGCTTACAACTGCTCTACCTGACGCCGCTGCGCGCCCTGTCTCGTGACATCGAACAGGCCATCCGCCGCCCCATTGAGGAAATGGGTTGGAAGCTCACGGTAGAATCGCGCACGGGAGATACCAGCCGCTCCACTAAAACCCGGCAGCTTAAAACGATGCCGAGCATCCTCATTACCACGCCAGAATCCTTGGCAGTAATGCTGTCTTACCCAAAAACAGCAGAGCGCTTCCAATCTCTACGGGCGGTCGTGCTAGACGAATGGCATGAACTGCTCAGCTCAAAACGGGGCACCCAAACAGAACTCTGCCTCAGCCATTTGCGAACTATCCAACCGACGCTGCAAACTTGGGCGATCTCAGCCACCCTGGGCAATGGGGCAGAAGCCGCCCAGACGGCGGTGGGAATCGCTGCGCAACCGGTGCTGATTTCGGCAAACCTCCAGCGCCAAACCGTGATCCGCAGCGTATTGCCAGCGTCGGTCGATTCCTTTCCTTGGGCGGGTCATTTGGGGTTGCACCTGTTTCAGGAGTTGGTTGATGCGCTGGATATTGAAAAGTCTACGCTGATTTTTACAAACACGCGATCGCAGTCTGAGCGATGGTTTCAGGCGTTGAGTTTTGCGTTACCTGAGTATGGCGATCGCCTTGCCTTACACCATGGATCCATTGATGCCAAAGAGCGCGAGGCCATCGAAGCGGGGGTTAAATCTGGCAAAATCAAGTGGGTCGTTTGCACCTCGTCGTTGGATTTAGGCGTAGACTTTCAACCCGTTGAGCGGGTGGTACAGATTGGTAGTGCCAAGAATCTATCCCGGTTATTGCAACGGGCAGGGCGATCGGCCCATGTGCCCCAAGGCACCTCTGAGATTTTCTTTTTGCCAACCAATGCCCTAGAACTGCTAGAAATTTCTGCCTTCCGCCGGGGTCTAGCGGCAGGAGACTTAGAGGGGCGATCGCCCCTTCCTAAGCCCTACGATGTCTTGATGCAGCACCTCGTGACCCTCGCCTGTGGCGATGGCTTTGAGGCCGAAGCAACCCTTCATGCGGTGCGCCAAACCGTTGCTTATCAGCATTTAAGTGATGATGAATTTTTTTGGATTTTAGAATTTATCACCACGGGCGGAAAATGTCTCAACGCCTATCCGCGCTATCGCAAAGTGGTATATGAAGAAAGCAAATTTAGGGTAACTGATGCTCAAATTTTGCGAATGCATCGCATGGGAATTGGCACCATTACGTCGAATCAAGCCCTTAAAATTAGTTTTCTTAAAGGTCGTACCCTTGGCACTATCGAAGAAAACTTTGTCTCTCGCCTCAAACCAGGAGATGTGTTTTTCTTCGCCGGAAAACAGCTCAAGTTTTTTATGCTCAAAGATATGGTGGTTTATGTGAAAAAAACTACCCAAAAATCGACGGTGACTCCTATCTGGTATGGCGGAAATTTAGCTATTTCAGATACCCTAAGCCAGAATATTCGGCGTGAGATTGATCAGGTGCGATCGCCCCTTTCTAATGCCTCAGAATCTAATCCTTCAGGATCTCCAGAATCTAATCTCAACGTAAGCGCAGAGATTCAATGCATCGCACCCATTTTAGAAACCCAGAAACAAATTTCCCATCTTCCGGGGATGGATGAATTGCTGATCGAAACTTGCAAAACACGGGAAGGCGAACACCTCTATGTTTTCCCTTTTGAAGGGCGATTTGTCCATGAAGGGCTAGGCTTTCTCTGGGGCTATCGTTTTGCTCACCAACAGAAAGCGACGTTTACGATTTCTGTCAATGACTATGGTTTTGAAATTTTAGCGCCCAAAAATTACCCGTTTCAAACACTCTTTTCGACTGACTTTTTTAAGACTGAAAATCTCTATGCCGATCTAAAAGACAGCCTCAATATCTCTGAACTTACAAGTCGCAGGTTTAGGGGCATAGCCCAAGTGTCTGGGCTTATTTTCAAGGGCTATCCTGCCGCTAAGAAAACCTCTAGCCAACTACAAGTGAGTTCTTCCTTGATCTTTGAAGTATTTGGAAAATATGAACCAGAGAATCTACTGCTGCAGCAGGCCGAACAAGAAGTTCTAGCCGAGCAATTAGAATCCCATCGGCTGGCTCAGACTCTACAACGACTCCAACAACTTACGCTGATTTGGAAACAACCCAAACGCCCGTCTCCATTGGCCTTTCCACTCTTGGTCGAACGATTGAACGCGCGCCTTTCAAATGAAACACTGTTAGAACGCATTGCACGCATGAAACAGCAGTGGGACACCCCGTAAGTCGCCTCCCCTGGCTTTTGATGCCCAGCAAATATGGGGTGAAGTCACACCGAAAAAGTCTCAAACAGTGAATAGCGCCTTACTGCTTGCCTGCAAAGAATCTACAAACGCTCTGCACAGATAGATCCATTAATGTACAGCACCACTAATGCACAGACCCATTAATGAAGCGGCATTCCCTTGAATCTCAAGTAAGAGCCTACTGATTCATGCGGCGTTGATCTCCCTGGTAGCGGATGAATTCTGCGGCAAATGCCAAAATTCCTGAGCCAAGGATGAGGATGACGCTGAGGGCGTTGATGTCGGGTTTAACGCCGGTGCGAACGCGGCTGAAGATTTCCATGGGCAAGGTGGTGACCCCTCCGCCTGCCGTAAAGCTCGAAATGAGGAGGTCATCCATGCTCAGCACGAAGGAGAGCAAACACCCCGATATGATGGCGGGCATGAGTTCAGGGAGAATGACTTTGATGAGTGCCTGGGTGGGCGTGGCTCCGAGGTCAAGGGCGGCTTCTTGCAAGAAGGGGTTTAGCCCAGTGAGGCGGGTGGAGACCACAACGGCAATGTAGGCAATGCAAAAGACCACATGGGCTGCTACTACCGTCCATAGGCTCAGGGGAATGGCTAGGGATGCCAGAAATACTAAGGTGGCGACGGCGATCGCAATATCAGGAATAATCAGTGGCAGGTAAGACATGCCCTGATACAAGCTTTTGCCAGGGAAGTTGTAGCGAGCCAAGCCAACGGCCATGAGGGTGCCTAGCACGGCTGAAATAATGACAGAAATAAAGGCTACGGAGAGGCTGTCTTGCAAGGCCGATAAGATGCGGCCATCATTGCGTAGGCTTTCATACCACTTCAGCGAGAACCCTTGCCAATCTGAGGAAAACGGAGACTCATTGAAGCTAAAGAAAGCCAGCACTAAGACAGGCACATACATAAACGCAAACATGGCCAGGGTCAGGATGAACTGCCACTGCAATCGAATTTTGGGGGAAGGCGAGGTCTGGCTCATGGCGGGTTATGGGCAATGACGGGCTATGGGCAAAGAATGAAAATAAGACGATGGGGCGCAGTAGGTTAGAAGGTCTCGGCTTTGCGATCGCCATATTTGAGGAGAAGGGCGATCGCCGCACTGACAGCCAAAATCAGCAGCATACTCAACCCAGACCCAAACCCCCAGTTACGGGACGCCCCTAGGAACTGGTTGTAGATGAGCCGAGCCATCGTCATGCTAGAGGCTCCTCCCAATAACTCGGGCACTACAAAGTCTCCTAGGCTGGTAATAAAGACCAGAAGGGATCCGGCGGCAATGCCTGGCAACGATTGCGGCACCGTGACCTTCATAAACACCTGGGGCGGGGGTGCTCCTAAATCTGCCGCCGCCTCTAGTAAGCGTCTATCTAACTTTTCTAGGGAAGCGTAGAGAATCAACACCATGTAAGGCAGAAAGTTGTAGGCCAAGCCTAATACCACAGAGACCTGTGTATTCAAAATCTCGATGGGTGGCAGACCAATGGCTCCTAAGGTGGAATTCAGCACCCCTGTGGGGCGCAAAATCGTAATCCAGGCGTAGGAGCGGAGGAGGGAGGATGTCCATAGAGGCAGCACAAACCCTAGCAGCAGGAGGTTACGCCATCGATCAGGAGCCATTAGGGCGATCCAGTAGGCCACTGGAAAGCCCAACAGTAAACAGAGCAATGTACAGATAACCGCAAAAAAAACCGATCGAAAAATAACCAGCAGATAAATGGGTTCAAAAATTTTCAGATAATTTCCGAGGCCATAATCAGGAGGAGCCTGCCCCAGCCTAAAGTCTGGGAGCAGGCTTAGCTCCAAAATCATGAGCGTTGGTACGACCAACAGCAATAGCAACCAGACCCCCGCCGGGAGGAGCAACACCAGTGGCTCCACTAGCTTGCCCAAGCGATACTTAAGGGCATCGAGCATCGAGCCTTGTCGAGTAGAAGGAGAGGGAGGAACGGGGGTGGTAGCCATAGGACGGGTCGATGAAACAGCTCAAGACTCGATACAAAGCCAGCATTAGGCGCTGGTTAACTGGGTCCAAAGGCGATCGTAAAGATCGATGGAATCGCCAACATTAGCCAGTGCTTCACACTTCGCTAGCACGGCATCAGTAGGGAATAACCGCTTATCTTCTTTGAGTTCGCTGGGCAACATATCGAAGGTTTTCTCGTTGGGGGTGGCCAGCCGCAGGCGCGACACCACAGCTGAGGCAGACTCGGGGTCGAGCACGTAGTTCATCCAGGCATAGGCGGCCTCGACGTTGGGAGCGGTTTTAGGAATGGCGATGCCGTCTGTCCAGACGGTGGCACCGCTGGCAGGCACGATGTAATCTAGGTCAGAATTTTCGGCAATGACATCTAAGGCATCGACAGAATAGGCATGGGCAATGAGGATATCGCCAGGGATGATGCGATCGCGCCATCCATCCGTTGTGAAGGCACTGAGCGAGGGTTTCAGTTCCTTTAGCATCTCGAAGGCGGCTTCGATTTCTTGAGGATTTTCGGTGCTATTAGAAAAGCCCAGCATCTTCAGGGTGAACCCCATGACTTCGCGCACGTCATTCAGCAAGGTCATTTTGCGAGACAGTTCTTGTCGGTTATCCCACAAATAATCCCAATCTGTCAGTTCTTCTCCCAATTCGGCGGCATTGTAGACTAGCCCCGTCGTCCCCCAAGTATAGGGGATGCTGTATTCATTGCCAGGGTCGTAGGGAGGGCTTTGCCATTGGGGTAACAGATCTGCTAGATCTGGCACTTGTTCTTTATCGATCGCTAGCAGCATTTCCATCTCAATCATCTGCTCCAACATATAGTCAGAGGGATAGATGACGCCATACTGCCCGCCGCCGCCAGCTTGGAGCTTGGCTAGCATGGTTTCGTTGGAATCATAGATGTCTGCAATGACCTGAATGCCTGTCTTTTCTTCAAAGTCAGCCAACATTTCATCATCGACGTAGACAGACCAACTGTAGATGTGTAACGTGTTATCGCCACTGCCACTCGCCGCAGGCGTGCCGTCCGTACTGGTGCTGCCCCCGATATTACGGGCACAGTTGGTCAAAACAGCTCCTGTCATTGCAGCCGAAGACAACTGCAAAAACCGCCGCCGACTGGTAGACAGGCGAGAAAGTGGACGGGAGTAAAACCCTCGCTTAGACATTCACTAAACTCCTGAACTCGTCATGAAAGGATGGACAACGATCTGACAAACATCTAAAAAGCAACGCTCCCAAAACCATACTGATCGCCTAAGACTCTGTCATCATCTCTGAGGCAGCTACGTTTGTAAAAACTAGGCTGCTCCTGTAAGCCGGTGCAGAAGTTCTGCAAACGAAACCTATTGGAGGTCAATAGAATTGAGCGCGTTAGGCTAGGTCTGAGGAACTTAGGTCTGAGGAACTTAGGTCTGAGGAACTTAGGTCTTAGGAACTTAGGTCTTAGGAACTTAGGTCTTAGGAACTTCCGATGGAAAGCTACGAATGAAAACAGGCTATAGGTAAAGCGGTGAATTGCAATTGGTTTAGCCTAAGGGCGATCGCCCATTTATGGCTATA
>Ga0105044_10003114_pt1 | contig 22684 bp, 14 predicted proteins | sample MAT01_FD_78092 | JGI IMG/M metagenome (GOLD analysis project Ga0105044, IMG submission 78092) | Freshwater microbial communities from Lake Fryxell liftoff mats and glacier meltwater in Antarctica - MAT-01 | ecosystem: Environmental > Aquatic > Freshwater > Ice > Liftoff microbial mat | place...
ACCAGCGCCTGGCCAAGGCAACCATCAGGCGACATCGCGACAACCTCTGGTCGCTTGGCGGAGAACTGATCCGGCTCCGTTACGACGATGATGCGCTGGCCAAGAAGCACGCCAAGGATGCTCTGCGACAACTCATCGAAGGTGACGGCGGACCGCTGATGTGGCCGCGCATCAGCGAATCGGAACAGAACTCATTGGACGCGACTTGTCGCAAGTTGAATCGCTTCTTGCGCGAATAGCCATCGCGAGCGGCAGCATGGGCACACCGCGCCCGCCAGTCAAAAGACTCTCTGCACTATGCATATGGCTCAACTATGCGTAGGTCCGCGAAGCCCGGCACGGCTATCTGCTGGATCGATGATCCGTGTTCGAGGTCGCGGTGCTTTGCACAGTGACAGCGTCTTCAGGAACTTCATCAAGTTGTCGCTGGCGCGGAAGCGTTTGAGCTTGACGTCAGGCGCCTCGAGCCCGACGAGCGCCTTCTCCTTCATCTCCAGGTTGGTCTCGACGTCGCGGTGCGTCGTGTTCGTGCTCTCGTGGCCGAGCCACAGGGCGATGACGTTGAACGGCACGCCGCTTTGATGAAGATGCATGGCGGTGGTGTGCCTCGACGTATGTGGTGTGACACGTTTGGACTTCAGGCTCGGCAGGGCAACCGAGGCTCTGTCCACCGCCAGCGCCAAGCGCTGCGCCACGTTGCACCGGGTTATCGGGTGCCCGGATCGATTGGGCAGCAATGCCGCCGAACTGCGCAGATGCCGGTTGGCGCGCAGCCAGGCGCGGATGGCTACCGCGGTGGATTTCCACAGCGGCGCGCGGGCCACACAGGCCACACAGGCCACTCTACCCGGAGCACAGCCCAAAACCACAGCCCACCTCCTGAGGAGCTCACACCCCGGGTCATCCCTGTTGACGACAGGGATCAAGAGGCATATTCTAATTATCAGAACATCATTCCATTATTTAGAAATACTTCAGGAGTCATGGACAAAACACTGATCAAAGGTGTGCAACTGCTGGACCATCTGGTCCGCGCTGCTGCGCCTTGTGGTGTGTCCGAGCTGGCCCGCCTGACGCAGTTGCAGCCCAGCAACGTGCACCGCACCTTGCAAACCTGGATGGCGCTGGGCTTCGTGACCCAGGAAGCCGGCAGTGGCGCCTACAGGCCCACCTTGCGGCTGTTCGAGTGGGGCTGCCGGGTGGCAGACCGCTTCGACGTGCGCAAGGTGGCACGCGAATTCTTGAGCGTGCTGGCGCGCCAGACACAAGAGACGATTCACCTGTCGGTGCTGGACGGGGCCGAAATCGTGTACCTGGACAAGATCGACAGCCCGCAGCCGGTGCGCGCCTACTCAGAAGTCGGTGGCCGCGCTCCCGCGCATTGCGTGGCCACCGGCAAAGCGCTGCTGGCGCACGGGGGGGTTGCAGCGTTGCAGGCTTTGCCTTCGCCACTGCCGCGCCCCACGCCACATGCCGTGGCCGATCTGCAGGCCTTGCAAAAACAGTTGGTGCAAGTCCGCAACCAGGGCTACGCCGTCAACCGTCAGGAGTGGCGGCTGGGCGTCAGCGGCCTGGGCGCGGCGGTCTTCGATCAACAGCAGCAGGCGGTGGCTGCCGTGGGCTTGTCAGCGCCTTCAACACGCCTGCCTGAGCCGCGGCTGCACGAGCTGGGGCGGTCTCTGGCTGCCACCGCAGCCCAGATCAGCCGCAGCCTGCAGGCCCACTGAATACAAGCCTCTCATCTACCGGCTGACTACCCATGACAGGAGCACAGACTCCTCCTCCCGACCTTCACACCTTCAACACCACCGGAGACAACATGAAGCTGAATCCCCTGAACCTGAAGCCAGGCCGCGCAGCCTGGCTCGCCGCCACTTGTGCCATCAGCGCTGCAGCCCTGGTGCCATTGGCCAGCGCGCAAGAAAAATTCCCCAACCGCCCGGTCGAGGTGGTGGTCACCTTTGGCCCCGGCGGCGGCGCCGATGCGATGGGACGCAAGCTGTCTCAGTTGCTTGAGAAGCAACTGGGCGTGCCCTTCCCGGTGTCCAATGTCGGCGGCGCTTCGGGCAACGCCGGCCTGACCAAGGTGCTGACCTCGGCGCCTGATGGCTACACCATGGGCACATTGATCGCGCTGACGGTATCGTCCTGGGCCTCGGGTCTGGGCACCGCCAAGGCAGAGGACTTTGCGATCGTCGCCGTGGCGCAAGATTCGCCGTCGATGATGTTCGTGCCCGGCGACAGCCCCTTCAAAACCTACAAGGACATGCTGGACTTTGCCAAGGCCAACCCTGGCAAGCTGAAGATCGCGACCTCAGGTTACGGCACCCAGGACGACATCACGATCAAGTACTTTGGCGCCCAGGGCTTCAAGATGATCAACGTGCCATTCGCCAAACCGGCCGAGCGTTATGCCTCGCCGATCGGCAAGCACACCGATGCCATCTACGAAGAGCCGGGGGATGTCGCGCCTTTCCTGCAAGCCGGGCAGCTGCGGCCGCTGGTGGTTTTCGATGACGAACGCCATGCCGCCTTCAAGGACACGCCGACCTCCAAAGAGCTGGGCTTCCAGATCAACGACCTGCCCAACTTCCGCACGCTGGCGGTCAGCGCCAAAACGCCCCCGGAGCGCGTGAAGATCCTGGCCGATGCCGTCAACACCGTGTTGGCCAGCGCCGAGTGGAAGCAGTTCTGCAGCACCACTTACACCTGCACCTCACGCAGCTTGACTCCGGTTGAAGCACAGACCTACGTCAAGGGCTTCCAGGACAAGGTCAAGGGCTACCTCGCCACTTTCAAGTGAGCGCCTGAGTGAGCAGCACCCCAGCCAGCCCCGGCTGGCAATCGCTGGCCGCGCCGCTGGCCTTTGCTGCTGCGGCCGCCTGGCTGACCGGGCATGTGACCGATCGGCCCGAGGAAGCCGCAGCCATGGCCCGCGGCATTGCCGGGCCCACCACTTGGCCCACCGTGATGCTGTGGCTGGTCGCTGCCCTGTCGCTGATTTGGGCGGTGCAGCGCTTGGCGACTTTGCTGCGCGCCAAAGAAGGCACGCCGCCAGTCGATCTGCTGGCCACCGCAGCAACAGGTGGCTGGCAGGTCTGGCTGGGCATCGTGTTGGTGATGGCCTATGGCTTCAGCCTGCCGGTCCTGGGCTTTGCGATTGCCACCGTCAGCTACATGCTGCTGTGGTTGGTGCTGGGGGGCGTGCGCTCGACGCTGCAGTTGCTGCTGATTCCACTGATCGGCACTGTGGTGATGATGTACGTGTTCTTGAAGCTGGCCTTGATGCCGCTGGACCGCGGCATTGGCGCCATCGGCGAATTCAGCATCTGGCTGTACCGGGTGCTGGGCATTTACTGATGCGCGCTTGTTGCCTTGGCCATGCCGCTGTGACTGCGACCGCAACAGCAACAGCAACAGCAACAGCAACAGCAACGATAAGAACAACTGCAAGGCACAGCGCTGATCATGGATGTCTTCGTCAACCTCTTCCAAGGCCTGCTGACCGCGCTGGAGCCTTTCAACTTCTTCATCATGCTGACCGGCCTGGCGGTGGGCGTGATCGCCGGCGCGCTGCCGGGTATCTCTTTTGTCAACGCCATGGCGATGGCGCTGCCCTTCACCTATCTGATGTCGCCGCTGTCAGCGATGGTTTTTCTGGGAGGCATTTATGCAGGGGGCGTGTTCGGCGGCTCGATCTCTGCGATCCTGATCAACATCCCGGGCACCCCGGCTTCGCTGCCCAGTTGCTGGGACGGCTACCCGATGAGCAAACGCGGCGAAGCCGCCAAAGCGCTGACACTGGCCATCGCGGCTTCCGCCACCGGCGGCCTGGCCAGTGCACTGCTGCTGACTTTTGGTGCCCCACCATTTGCCAAGGTGGCGCTGACTTTTGACCAGCCCGAATTTTTTGCCGCCACCTTTCTGGGCCTGGTCAGCATCGTGGCGATTGCCAAAGCTTCGCCGTGGATCAGCCTGGTCTCGCTGTTCTGCGGCATCGCCATCGGCACGGTGGGCGTCGATCCGCTGTACGGGCTGCCGCGCCTGACCTTTGGCATCCCCGCACTGCAAAACGGCATCAACTTTGTGGTCGTGATGATTGGCCTCTTTGCGCTGGGCGAAGTGCTGGAGATGCTGGGCAAGAAGGTGCATGCCCAAGGCACGACGGCTGGCGTCAAGCTCAAGCTGCCCTCGCTGCGCGAACTGTGGGCCTTGAAAGGCTCTGCCGCCAGAGGCACCGGCATCGGCTGCATGATCGGCATGGTGCCCGGGGCAGGTGCCACGGTCGGCGCAGTGATCGCTTATGGGGTTGAGAAGCAGGTCTCACCCCGCGGCCACGAGTTTGGCACCGGCGTGCCTGCAGGCTTGGTGGCGCCTGAAGCGGCCAAAAACGCAACCACAGGTGCCGCGATGATCCCGCTGCTGACGCTGGGCATTCCGGGCAGCGCAGCCACTGCGATCATGTTGGCGGCGCTGGTGCTGCACGGCGTCACGCCCGGGCCGCTGTTGTTCACCACACAGACCGACATGGTCTACACGATCTTCGCCAGCCTGCTGCTGGCCAACCTGTGCATGATCGCCGCCGGCGCGCTGGTGGCACGAGGTTTTTCCACCCTGATGAAAGTGCCGCCCACGGTGCTGGGTGCCTTCATCGTCGTGCTCAGCGTGGTGGGTGCCTTTGGGGTGCGCAACAACATCGCCGATGTCTACATCTGCCTGAGCTTTGGCGTCATCGGCTACCTGATGAAGCGCACCAATTTTCCGAGCGCACCGCTGGTCTTGGGTGTGATCCTGGGGCCCTTGGCTGAACGCTATTTCATGACCTCGCTGGCCAACTACGACAACCAGTTGAGCATCTTCTTCACGCGCCCGATCAGCGCCACGATCCTCGGTCTGGCAGCGCTGTTTGTCTTGTGGGCCCTGGTGCCCGACATGAAAGGCAAAGTCATGCGCCTGTTGGCCCGCTTGACCTCATCCAGGAACTCCACATGAGCACTCCCGCATCAAGCACCGTCCCCGCCGCTCAACAAGCCATCGAAAACGCCGTCTCAGGCCTGGTGACGCGTGGCCGCGCGGCGCAGCGCATGGCCGATGGCTACGACCAGGCGCGCGTCGACGAAGTGGTGGCGGCCGCAGGATGGGCGATCCTGGAGCCAGCGCGCAACCAGGCGCTGGCCGAACTCGCCGTCCAGGACACCGGCATCGGCAGCGTGGCCGACAAGCTGCGCAAGAACCATCGCAAGACCCTGGGCCTGCTGCGCGACCTGCAGGGCGCAAAAACCGTGGGCGTGATCCGCGAAGACCCAGCCCTGGGGCTGATCGAGATCGCCCGTCCGGTGGGCGTGGTCTGCGCCATCACCCCTTCCACCAACCCCGCAGCCACACCGGCCAACAAGATCATCAATGCCCTCAAAGGCCGCAATGCGGTGATCGTGGCGCCTTCGCCCAAAGGTTGGAGTACCGCCAAGCTGCTGCTCGACTTCATGCACGCGCAGTTCGACCGCATCGGCGTGCCGCGTGACCTGGTGCAACTGCTGCCCTTGCCCATCAACAAGGCCTCAACCGCTGCGCTGATGCGCCAATGTGATCTGGTCGTCGCCACCGGGTCGAGCGCCAACGTGCGCGCTGCCTACACCTGCGGCACACCGGCCTTTGGCGTCGGTGCCGGCAATGTCGCCGCCATCGTCGACGACACCGCAGATGCAGCAGCTGCAGCCCAGCGCATCGTGCGCTCCAAGACCTTTGACAACGCCACCAGTTGCTCGTCAGAAAACAGCATCGTGGTGCTGCGCGACATCTGGCCGGCGCTGCAACAGGCGCTTGAAAAAGAAGGCGCATGGCTGCTGGACGGCGCTGCCAAGGCCAAGCTGCAACAGCTGATGTGGTCAGACGGCAAGTTGTCGCCGGCTGTGATCGGCCAAAGTGCGGCGCTGATCGCGCAGCGCGCGGGGCTGCAGATACCCGAGCCGGCGCCGCAAGTGCTGATGGTGGAAGAAGACGCCTCCATCGGCTTTGGCGATGCCTTCCCGTTCTCAGGTGAAAAACTCAGCCCGGTCTTGACCGTCTACCTGGCCGACGACTTCGACGGCGCCATCGCCATCGTCGAGCGCATCTACGCATACCAGGGCGCAGGCCACTCGGTGGGTTTGCACAGCGGCCTGCCGCAGCGCGCCCTGCAACTCGGCCTGCACCTGCCGGTCGCGCGGGTGATCCTGAATCAGGCACATTGCATCGCCACAGGCGGCAGTTTTGACAACGGCCTGCCCTTTTCCTTGTCGATGGGTTGCGGCACCTGGGGCAAGAACAATTTCTCCGACAACATGAACTACCGCCACTACCTGAACATCACGCGGGTCTCGCACAGCATCGAAGAAGAGTTGCCCAGCGAAGAGCAGATCTTCGGCGCCTTCTTCGAGCGCTACGGCAAACACTGAAGGCCGACGATGTCATTGCCCTGGCCCTCTGCTTCAGACGCTGCTGACGCCGTTGCGGCGGCCCGACCAGCCCGCACAGTCCGGGCCCTGATCGAGCAGCAAAAAGCGCAGCGGCCCGAGGCCGTCTATGCACTGCACACCGACAGCGCAGACCGCCTGAGCTTTGGCCAGTTGGCGGCAGACTGCCGCACGGTGGCAAGCCTGCTGCGCCAGTATGGCTCTGCGCCCGGCGAGGTCGTGAGCCTGGTGATGCCCAACGGCCTGATGACCTTGCGCTTGTTGCTGGGGGCGATGCATGGTGGCTGGTGCGTCAACCCGGTCAACCTGCTGGCCCAGCCCGAGCAAATGCGTTACGTGCTGCAGCACTCGGACTGCCGCGTGGTCTGCGTCACACCCGACCGCGAAGCGCAGGTACGCGAGTTGCTGCAGGGGCTGAGCCGGCCGGTGGCGCTGTGGGTGGTGCCAGCAGATGCTGTGTCGTTGCCCGCAGTTGATCCGGCAACAAGCACTGCGCAGAGCCAAGCCAAACTGGATGCAGACCCTGAAGTCGAACCCGACCCACAAAGCCTGGCGCTGCTGATGTACACCTCTGGCACCACAGGTGTGCCCAAAGGCGTGATGCTGAGCCAATCCAACCTGGCAGCCAACGCGCAAGCCATCACGCAGGAACACGGCCTGAGCCACGAAGACCGGGTGCTGGCTGTGCTGCCGCTCTACCACATCAACGCCTTTGCGGTGACGATGCTGGCGCCGCTGGCCCATGGCGGCAGCCTGGCGATGACCACGCGTTTTTCTGCTGCGCGCTTCTGGCAACAGGCGCACGACGCCGCCTGCACCTGGCTCAACGTCGTGCCGACGATGATCTCGTACCTGCTGGAGGGCGCCAACCCGGCCAGCGGCAGCACCGCAGGCTTGCGGTTTTGTCGCTCGGCCTCGGCTGCGTTGCCGCCCGAGCATCTGCAGGCTTTTGAGCAGCGCTTTGGCATCGGCGTGGTCGAGACCATGGGCTTGACCGAAACCATGGCGCCCGCCTTCAGCAACCCGATGGACGCGAGCCAACGCAAACTGGGCGCGGTGGGCCGGGCCTCGGGCTGCGAAGCGGCTGTGATCGACCCCCATCTGCAACCCCTGCCAGACGGCGAAACAGGCGAAATCGTGATCCGTGGCCCCAACGTGATGCTGGGTTACTTCAAAAACGAAGCCGCCACCCACGCCACTTTCACACCCGAGGGCTGGCTGCGCACCGGCGACCTGGGCCACCGCGACAGCGACGGCTTTTTCTTCATCACCGGCCGCATCAAAGAGCTGATCATCAAAGGCGGCGAAAACATCGCCCCGCGTGAAATCGACGAAGTGCTGCTGCGCCACCCGGCGGTGCTGGAGGCTGCGGCGGTGGGCATCCCGGACAAACACTACGGGCAAGAGATCATGGCTTGTGTGGTGCTGCGCGAATCCCACGGGGCGCTGCAAGCACGAGCGCACGCACAAGCTCTCTCACAAGCCCTCTCACAAGCGCACGCACACTCAGAAGCACAAGCTGGAGCCGCAAACGAAGAGACAGCTTGCGGCCTGACGGCAAGCACCGCTGAAGTGGAAAGCAGCCTGCGCGCCTTTTGCGAGCTGCACCTGGGCCGCTACAAGACACCCAAGGTGCTGCGCTTCGTCACCAGCCTGCCGCGCGGCCCCTCGGGCAAGGTGCAACGGCTGAAGCTGCTGGATCTCCCTGCGCCACCGCACTTGCCTTGAAGCAGACGCAGCAGCTGGCTCAAGCCATGGCCCGGTCTGCAATGTCTGGAGGCAAGTCCCGGTTTCAGGCCGGCTCACGCAGCTTGAACACACTCACAGTCTGCGTCAGCCGCACAGCTTGCTGACGCAGACTCTCCGATGACGCAGCGCTCTGTTCCACCAGGGCGCTGTTCTGCCGGGTTGCGCTGTCCAGGCTCTGCACCGATCCACCCACCTCGGCGATGCCGTCCTTCTGCGCCACGCTGGCTGCAGAGATCTGGTTGATCAGACCGGTCACTTTTTTGACCTGATCGACGATGCCGTCCATGGCTTGGCCGGCATCGGCCACCAGACGGCTGCCGTTGTCCACTTTCTCCATGCTGCTGTTGATCAGGCTCTTGATCTCTCGCGCCGCTTGAGCCGAGCGCTGAGCCAGGATGCGAACCTCTGAAGCCACAACCGCAAAGCCCCTGCCTTGTTCGCCTGCGCGCGCCGCTTCGACAGCAGCATTGAGCGCCAGGATATTGGTCTGGAAGGCAATGCCGTCAATGGTGCCGATGATGTCGGCGATCTTCCTAGACGATTCTGCGATCTCCTGCATCGTCGTCACGACACTGCCCACCACCGTGCCACCCTGCTCCGCAGCAGCCGATGCGCCCATTGCCATCTTGTCAGCCAGCACCGCAGCTTCGGTGTTGCCTTGCACGGCCTGCTCCAACTGGCGCATCGATGCCGCCGTCTGCTCCAGATTGCCGACCTGGACCTCGGTACGTTTGCTCAAATCGGCATTGCCCGTCGCAATTTCCTGAGAGCCTGTGGCGATCAGGTCAGCGGTCTGCCGAACCTGCTGCACGATGTCGGCCAAATTGCTTTGCATGCGGCCCAGCGATGCCAACACACTGCCGGCTCGCGCACTTTGCACCCCGGTGAGCGGGCTCAGGTCGCCATCGGCTACCCGCTCAGCGGCGCTGGCGAGCTCCGCCGGTTCTGCACCCAATTGCTGCAGGATGCTGCGCGACGTCAGTGTGGCCGCCGCAACGCCCAGTACCAAGGCCAGAGCCAATGCCGCCAGCATCAAGCCAAGGAAGTTGCCTGCTTCGCCGCTGGCAGCACCGATACCCGCCTGGATCTTGACCTCTTCGTGGTCGATGAGCTTGTTGATCGCAGCCAGCCATTCACTGTATTGCGGCTTGACTTCGGCCCACAGCATGGCGCGCGCCTCGTCCATCCGCCCTGCTTCCACCGCGCTGATGACCTGCCTGGTGCTGTTCAGCGACTTCTGCTCGATGGCCTGGATGGCCTGGACAAGTTCTGCCCACTCAGCAGGCGCCCCCGGCGCCTTGAGCAATACCTCCAGTTTGTCTGCAGATTCAGCATAGAAGGCCGCCAGCTTGTCGATGGTGGCAAGTTCAGCTGTGCGCTGCTCTGGCGTTGCAGCACTCACCACATCGCGCACCGCAATGGCACGGTCATGCGCAGAGCCGCGGAAGTTGATTGCATAACGCTGCACGCTGGCCGACACGGCATTGTTCTGCAGTGCGTGATCAATGATGTTGGCCTTGCGTCCGGCCACCAGCGTCACGACCAGCAAGATCGACAGAATCAGACCAAATCCAAGCCACAAGCGGCCGCGTATGGATTGAGTGAAATTTGACATGGGGATGGGTTCCTGCGTGTTGAGTGATCCCGAATCTTGTGCCAGCCGAGCCATTTGCGATTGAAGGAAATGAACCAAGAGAACCGTGTTGATGCACCCATCCAGCGATCTGAAAGAGCTCTCGCGAGTGGTGAGCAAGCAGGCTGGTCACTTCGCGCATCCGCATCGGGGCCGACAATCTGGGCCGACAATCCGGGCCGACAATCTGGGCCCTCAACCAAGGCCGTCAAGCAGGGCCCTCACCAGGGCGGTCGAGCGGGGCCGTCGACCGGGGCCGTCAACCAGGGCCGTCAACCAGGGCCGTCAACCAGGGCTGAGCATGCTGGGCCGAACTTGGAGAGTGTGCGAGGATGTTTTTTGATCGACACGCCCTGCGCCAATTCACCACAGCCCTGAGTCAGCAAGAAGCCAACGATGCGCACACCCGCCATTCCTCCACACACCACTGTGTTCGAAGCACGCCAGATCCTCAGCTTTGGCAGCACTGCGGCATCACGCACTGCCGCCACTCATGTGGCAGTGCGCGACGGGCGCATCCTGGGCGTTGGCCCACTGGGCGATCTCAGCGGCTGGGGGCCACACACGCTGGACCGCCGCTTCGCAGACCAAATCCTGATCCCCGGCCTGGTCGAAGGGCACAGCCATCTGATGGCTGGCACTTTGTGGCGTTATGTGTACTGTGGCTACTTTGATTCCACCGATCCGCGTGGCAAAAGTTGGCCGGGACTGAAGAGTCTGGATGCGGTGGTCGCCGCGCTAGCCACGCTAGCCACGCCAGCCACGCCAGCCTCCAGCACAGCGGCCTGCACCGGCCAGGGCCCGATCGTCGGCTGGGGCTTTGACCCCATCTACTTTGGCGCACAGCGCTGCAGCCGCGCCGATCTGGACCGCGTCAGCACCGACAGGCCGGTAGGTGTGCTGCACGCCAGCGGCCACATCCTCAACGTCAACAGCGCCGCTTTGCAGGCAGCGGGGTTGCTGCGCACCGGCATCGACCATCCCGCCATCCCGCTGGGTGCCGATGGCATTCCCACCGGCGAGATGAAAGGGCCGGAAGGCATGATGCCGCTGCTGGAGCACGTGGGCTTGAGCCGCTCATTTTTGTCGGGCGACGAGACCGGCATCCGCGACTTTGCACGGCTGTGCGTGCGCGCCGGCGTCACCACGGCCACCGATCTGGCCGCCACGCTGGGTGACGAAGAAGTGCAGACCTTGGCCCGCATCACAGAAGAAGCCGACTACCCGGTGCGCATCGTGTCGTTCTTGCGTTTGATCGGCATCAAGCCCGTGGATGCGGTGCAGCGGGCCTTGCAGTTGCGCGCGCAAAGCAGCGAGCGCATGCGCCTGGGCCGCATCAAGGTGGTGGCCGATGGTTCGATCCAGGGCTTCTCGGCCCGGCTGCGCTGGCCGGGCTATTTCAACGGCCAGCCCAACGGCCTTTGGTACACCGCCCCCGAGGCGATGAAAGAGGTCTACACCCTGGGCCTGAAAGCCGGCGTGCAGATCCACACCCACACCAACGGCGACGAAGCCACCGAGCTGGTGCTGGACTGCATGGAACAGGCGCTGGCCAGCAGCCCACGCGCCGACCACCGCTACACGCTGCAGCACTGCCAACTGGCCGACGAAGCCCAATACCGCCGCATGAAAGCCTTGGGCATGGGCGTGAACCTGTTTGCCAACCACCACTACTACTGGGGTGACCAGCACTTCGAGACCACGGTTGGCCCTGAACGCGCGGCACGCATGAACGCCTGCCGCTGGGCCCTCGACCATGGCGTGCCGATGGCCATCCACAGCGACGCTCCCATCACACCCTTGGGGCCATTGTTCACCGCCTGGTGCGCGATACACCGTCGCACTGCCAGCGGCCGCACGCTGGGGCCCGAGCAACGCATCGGCGCGGTCGAAGCCCTGCGTGCCATCACGCTGGGGGCTGCCTATTCTTTGAAGCTCGACCACGAGATCGGCAGCATCGAATGCGGCAAGCGCGCCGACTTTTGCGTGCTCAACGAAGACCCGACGCAGATCGACGCTGAAGCGCTGAAAGACCTGCAGCCTTGGGGCACGGTACAGGGCGGCCGGGTCTTTGAGGCAGCGGCGATCACTGCGGCCTGAAACAGACTCGGGCCATCGTGGGTAAGCGACGAAGGGTCGGCATGCGGGGCCAGCGATGAAATCAGCAACCCCGCCGCTGCCGGTGCTGGTGATTGGCGGCTACCTGGGTGCAGGCAAGACCACCTTGCTCAACCACCTGTTGCGCAACGCCGATGGCAGAAGGCTGGCGGTGCTGGTCAATGATTTCGGCGACATCGAGATCGACGCGGCATTGATAAGCGCCAACGCGCCGGGCAGGAGCGACGGCGTGATCAGCCTGGCCGGCGGCTGCCTGTGCTGCAGCTTCGGCGACGACCTGGTGGGTACCCTGCGCCAGTTGGCACTGCGCCAACCGGCGCTCGACATGGCCCTGATCGAACTCAGCGGCGTGGCCTTGCCAGCCAGCGTGGTGCGCACCGCGAAGCTGGCCCTCGGTGTCGCAAGCGCCGGCACGCTGGTCTTGGCCGATACCGCCGCCTTGCCACGCCAGGCCGCAGACCCCTATGTGGGCGAAACGGTGCGCCAGCAACTGCAACAGGCCGACTGGGTTTTGCTGAATAAACCAGACCTGTGCAGCGCGCAACAGATTGAAACTAGTCAAAACTGGTTGCGCGCCGAGTTGCCAAAGGTTCACTTTGTGTGCGCCAGCGTTGAGAGCCTGCCGATTGAACTGGTGCTGGGGTGGGCTGAGGCGCGTCGCGAGACTGCCTCAGGCGAGGTATCCGGCTTGTTCACACGCTTGAGCGAGGAAAGTCAGTCGCAGTCGCCCAACAGCAGTTCATTGCGCAAGGAGTCGGGCCATGTTGCAAATTCAGTCTTCGAAAGCCTGAGCCTGCCACTGCCAAGTGGTTGCGATCTGCGAGCTCTGGGCCAAGCGCTGGCCGATCCAGACAGCGGTGTATTGCGGGCAAAGGGCCTACTGCTGGCCGTACAAGGACGCACTCAGTTGCTGCAAGTAGCCGCAGGCCGTTGGCAGATCAGCGAGGGCGACTGGGACGCGCCCACTCGAATCGTGCTGATTGGCTTGCGCGGCTTTGCTGAGCGGCTGGCCCAACAACCCTGGTTTTCGGACTTGCTCATGCCGCGCACGGATTCGCGCTGAGCCATTCAGGAAGACCCGAAGCTCCAGGGCGTAAGGCGCCCCCCGCCCTGATCCGGCAAAGTGAGTGGCGTTCGACGATTGGCACGCCACCGAGGTTGCTGCCGCTGGGCTTGGGTGACCGGATCCGCGAAGTAAAGGAGGAGCCTGCGTCCGCAGGTCGAAGGCGGGGGACATGAGCGGATCCGGTCACCCAAGGCCAGTGGCTCGCTGAAAGTGTTGACACGCGAACCCACTCCCTCCCAATCGACAACCAGCACTGAGCCGATCAATCCAAAGCCCGGCGCGCGTTGACAAACATCCTTGCCCAAGGGCTCAGCGACACGGCATCACCGCTGGTCCAGCTCATCTGCAGGTTCCTGAACACGCGCTCAGGGTGCGGCATCATGGCAGCGAAGCGGCCGTCGGCGGTGGTCACTGCCGTCAGGCCGCCGGCGCTGCCGTTGGGGTTGTGAGGATAGGCTTCGGTGGGCTGACCGTGGTTGTCCACAAAGCGCATCGCTGCAAGCACTTGATCTGCCTGGCCTTTACGACTGAAGTCAGCGCGGCCTTCGCCGTGGGCCACGGCAATCGGCATTCTGCTGCCGGCCATGCCGCCAAAAAACAGGCTCGGGCTTGGCAGCACTTCGACCATCGACAGGCGGGCCTCGAATTGCTCGCTGCGGTTGCGCACAAAACGGGGCCAGGTATGCGCGCCTGGGATCAAGGCCGACAGCGCGGCAAACATCTGGCAGCCGTTGCAGACGCCCAGCGCCAACACGTCCGGGCGATTGAAGAAGATCGCAAACTGCTCGGCCAGGGACGGGTTGAACAGGATGCTGCGCGCCCAGCCTTCGCCGGCGCCCAGCGTGTCGCCATAGCTGAAGCCACCGCAGGCCACCAGCGCCTGGTAGTCAGACAGCCGGGCGCGGCCCGCCTGCAAGTCGCTCATGTGCACATCAAAACAGTCAAAGCCGGCCTGGGCCAGCGCAAAGCTCATCTCCACCTGCGAATTCACGCCCTGCTCGCGCAGCACCGCCACCGCAGGGCGGGCTTTGCCGATCTGGGGCGCGCCAGTGTTGGCTGAATTGGGGGCCGAGTCAGTGGCTGCCGTGCTGGCGGGCAGATCAGGTGCAACCGTCGCAGCCGTCGCAGCCACATCAAAGCTCAAATGGATGTGCAGCCCCGGGTCTTGCGGGTCGCCGGCCAGCGCGTGTTCCTGCACCGCGCAGTCCGGGTTGTCGCGCAACCGGCAGATGCGCCAACTCACCTCGTCCCACTGCTGTTGCAAACTTTGCAGCGATGCGCGGAATTGACATTTGGCATCGCGCCAGACCTCCATCACAGCGCGCTCGTTGGTCTTGCCCACAAAGTGGGCGTGGCGCGACAGGCCGTGCTCACGCAGCGTGGTCATGACCTCGTTACGCACTTCGGTGGGCACCTGGATCAGCACGCCCAGCTCCTCGTTGAACAGCGCCTGCAGGCTCAGCTCATTGCGCCTCTCACTCACCTGTCCGGCCCAGTTCTTGGAGTCACCATACTCGGCACGGCTGTCGTGGATGCCGTCGCCTTCTGTGATCAGGATATCCACGTTCAGGCTGACGCCGATGCGGCCGGCAAATGCCATCTCGCAAGCCGCTGCCCACACGCCGCCATCGCTGCGATCGTGGTAGGCCAGGATGCGGCCCTGGCTGCGCAGGGTGTTGACGGCATCGACCAGCGACTTGAGCAATTGCGGATCATCCAGATCGGGCACCCGGTCGCCAAACTGCGCCAACACTTGCGCCAGCATGCTGCCGCCCATGCGGCGCTGGCCTTGCCCCAGATCGATCAGCACCAGCGTGGTGTCGCCGCCCTGCAGTTGCGGGGTCAGACAGCCACGCACGTCGGGCAGCGTGGCAAAGGCCGTGACGATCAGCGACACCGGTGCGGTGACCTGCAAGCCTTGCTGTAAGGACTGCACTGTGTTCTGGGGTGTGGCGCTTTCAACTTCAGACCAGCGCGTGCGCATCGACAAAGAATCCTTGCCCACAGGGATGCCGATACCCAAAGCCGGGCACAGTGCCATCGCGACGCTGCGCACGGTATCAAACAGTGCTGCGTCTTCGCCGGGCTCGCCGCAAGCCGCCATCCAGTTGGCACTGAGCTTGACGCGCGACAGCTCGATCGGTGCAGCCAGCAGGTTGGTGATCGCCTCGCCCACCGCCATGCGGCCGCTGGCGGGTGCGTTCAGCGCTGCCAGTGGGGTGCGCTCGCCCATCGCCATGGCCTCACCGGCGTAACCCACAAAGTCGGCCAGCGTCACGGCGCAATCGGCCACCGGCACTTGCCACGGGCCGACCATCGGATCGCGGTGCGTCAAGCCACCCACCGTGCGGTCGCCGATGTGCAGCAAGAAACGTTTGCTCGCCACCGTGGGATGGCGCAGCACCGACAGTGCCACGTCCTCCAACTTGACGCCAGTCAGGTCCAACGCCTTCTCGCGACGCTGCACGCGCTGCACATCGCGCTGCATCTTCGGTGCCTTGCCCAGCAATACTTCCATCGGCATGTCGATCAGTCGCTCGCCGCCCGGACCATCCTCCAGCACCAGCTGGCGGTCATCCGTGGCCACACCCACCACGGCATAAGGGCAGCGCTCGCGCTCGCACATCTGCTCAAACAACGGCATCAGTGCGGGGTCGATGGCCAGCACGTAGCGCTCCTGGCTCTCGTTGCACCACACCTCTTTGGGGGCCAGGCCACTCTCTTCCAGCGGCACTTTGCGGAGATCAAAAGTGGCGCCACGGCCAGCGCCGTCGACCAACTCCGGAAAGGCGTTGCTGATGCCACCTGCGCCCACATCGTGGATCGCCAGGATGGGGTTCAGGTCACGCACCGCTTGACTGGCAGCAGTGCCAGCTTCGGCGCGGTCAACCACGGCCAGGCTCCAGCAGTGGTTGATGACCTCCTGCGCCCGGCGCTGCATCTCTGGGTTGCCACGCTGCACGCTGTCAAAGTCCAACGCTGCGGTGTTGCTGCCGGCAGCCATCGAACTGGCTGCGCTGCCACCCATGCCGATGCGCATGCCCGGGCCGCCCAGTTGCACCAGCAGGGTGCCGGCGCCGAAGGGCAACTTCTTGACCTGTGAAGCACTGATGCTGCCCAGGCCACCGGCAATCATGATCGGCTTGTGATACCCGCGCCGCACGCCCGCAACATCCTGCTCAAAGACGCGCAAGTAACCCCCCAGATTGGGGCGCCCAAATTCGTTGTTGAATGCCGCCCCACCCAGCGGGCCCTCCAGCATGATCTGCAAGGCGCTGGCAATGTGGGCCGGCTTGCCGATCGCGGCCTGCTCCCAGGCTTCTGAAGTGTCTGGCAGATGCAGATTGCTGACACTGAAGCCCGTCAAGCCAGCCTTGGGCCGCGCGCCACGCCCGGTGGCGCCTTCATCGCGTATTTCGCCGCCTGCACCCGTGCCGGCGCCTGGAAACGGCGAGATCGCGGTCGGGTGGTTGTGGGTCTCGACCTTCATCAGCACATGGGCCAATTCATGGCGTGGGCCGTACCTGGGTGCGTTGGTGAAGCCTTGCGGCAACCAACGCTGGATGGGCAGGCCGCTCATCACCGCTGCGTTGTCGTCATAGGCCACCACCGTGTGCTGGGGCGAGCACTTTTCGGTGTGGCGGATCATCGCAAACAGGCTCATCGCCTGCGGCTCGCCATCGATGCTGAACTGGGCGTTGAAGATCTTGTGCCTGCAGTGCTCGCTGTTGGCCTGCGCAAACATCATCAGCTCGACATCGCTGGGGTTGCGGCCCAAGCGCCTGAAGGCATCCGCCAGGTAGTCGATTTCGTCCGCTGACAGGGCCAGGCCGAATTCGCCATCCGCTTGAAGCAAGGCTTTGCGGCCTTGCCCCAGCACATCGATATGGGCAACGCTGTCTGCACGGCTTGGCTCAAACAGTTGCTGCGCGTCTTCGCGCGCAAAGGCGACCTGCTCGGTCATGCGGTCGTGCAGCAGCGCTGCCACGGCAGCCCGTTCTGCTTCGTTCAGCGGTTTGGCTGGGCTGAACAGCCCAGCCAGCAACCCGCTCTTCAGGCTCAACGCATATTCGGTGACTCGTTCGACGCGGTGCAACTGCGCGCCGCAGTTGCGCGCAATGTCGGTGGCTTTGCTGGCCCAGGGCGAAATGGTGCCGGCGCGTGGCATGACGACGACCCGTTCTGCAGCGGCAGGCGGCTCGGTGGCCGGGTCACCTACGTCCAGCAGCGCCTCCAACTTGTCCAGGTTGCCGCGCTCGGCGCGCTGTTTGGCATCGTCAAAAGCCAGCCAGTGCACAAAACGCGCCTGCACCGCATGGATGCGGGGGCAAACGGCTTGCAGGCGCTGCAACAGGGCCTGGCGGCGGAAGGCAGAGAGCGCAGAGCCACCCTCGAAGTGCATCAGATGAAGGCGGTTGGCGGTCATGCGGTCCAGAAGCGGCCCATCAGGCAAGGCAAAACCGCAGATTTTAGGCCCGGTGGGATAATCCTTCGATGGCAATACTGATCAAGAGCAGCGCCGACATCGAGGGCATGCGGCTGGCTGGCCGCCTGGCCAGCGAAGTGTTGGACATGCTGACCTCGCATGTGCGCGCAGGCGTCACCACGCTGGAGTTGGACAGGCTGGCGCATGACCACATGGTCCATGTGCAGGGGGGCATTCCTGCCACCCTGGGCTATGCACCACAGGGCTACCCGGCCTATCCGGCGTCTTTGTGTTCCAGCCTCAACGACGTGGTCTGCCACGGCATCCCGGACGAGCGGCCGCTGAAAAACGGCGACATCATCAACATCGATGTCACCGTCATCAAGGACGGCTGGCATGGCGACAACAGCCGCATGTTCGTGGTGGGCGAAGGCAGCATCGCTGCGCGGCGCCTGTGCCAGATCACTTTTGAGGCGATGTGGAAGGGCATCGTGATGGTCAAACCCGGTGCGCGGCTGGGCGACATCGGCCATGCGATCCAGCGCTTTGCAGAGCATGCAGGCTTCAGCGTGGTGCGCGAGTTCTGCGGCCATGGCGTGGGCGCACGGTTTCACGAAGAGCCGCAGGTGTTGCACTACGGCCGACCCAACACGCTGGAGACCCTGCAACCCGGCATGATCTTCACGATCGAGCCGATGATCAACGCCGGCAAGCGCGACATCAAGGAAGACCGCAAAGGCAACCGGCCTTATGACGGCTGGACCATCGTCACGCGCGACCGCTCGCTCTCAGCCCAGTGGGAACACACGGTGCTGGTCACCGAGACGGGTTATGAGGTCTTGACCTTTAGTACGGGCAGCCCGACTGCACCTGATTTCGCGGCCTTGGGCTATGGCCAAAAACCTGTGCAGGCAAGCGGCCCAAGCTCAGGTCAAGGATCGGGTCAGAGCCAGCATCCTGCTCTCGCCGCCGTCGCCAACCCCGCCACCGCCGTCGCCTCCAGCGCGGCCTGAATGCTGCGCCGCAAGCCGCCATGAACGCGATCGACGCAGGCATTTCAGTGCTGGCCAACAAAGTGCCAGCACTGAGAAAGAAGCTGGCCGACGACAAGGCTCGACAGTTGCGCCTGTACGCCGAGGCGCGCCCCACGGTCAAGGCTTCGGCGCAACTGGTGCATGGCCTGTGCAAGTTGGTCGATCAGACCTTGGTCGCGCTGTGGCGCGCCTCGCAGATGCCCAGCGGCATCGCACTGGTGGCGGTGGGTGGTTATGGCCGCGGCGAGCTGTTCCCGCATTCGGACGTCGATGTGCTGATCCTGATCGACGCGGCGCCCGCAGAGCACGCCCGCCACTGCATCGAGCAGTTTGTGATGGGCTGCTGGGATGTCGGCTTGGAGATCGGCTCATCGGTGCGCACCGTGGCCGAATGCCTGGCCGAGGCGATGCGTGACGTGACGGTGCAAACCGCGCTGATGGAAGCGCGCCTGATCTGCGGCCCCAAGCCGCTCTATGCGCAGTTTGTGCGGGTGCAGGAAGACGCAATGGACCCGCGCGCTTTCTTGCGCGCCAAGACGCTGGAGATGCACCAGCGCCACATCAAGTTCGAAGACACCCCCTATGCCCTGGAGCCCAACTGCAAAGAAAGTCCGGGCGGCTTGCGGGATTTGCAGCTGCTGATCTGGATCGCGCGCGCTGCGGGATTGGGCGGCACCTGGGCCGAGCTGGCCGTCAACGGCTTGATCACGCGCTTTGAGGCCAGCCAGCTCGTCAAGCACCAAGGCATGCTGACGCTGGTGCGCACACGCTTGCACATCGTGGCCGGCAGACGCGAGGACAGGCTGGTCTTTGACCTGCAAACCGCAGTGGCCGACAGCCTGGGCTACAAGCCGACCACTGGGCAGCGCAGCTCTGAGCGCTTGATGCACAGCTACTACTGGACCGCCAAGGCCGTGGGCCAGCTCAACCAGATCCTGCTGCTGGGCATGGAAGAGCGCATCAACGGCTCAGGCGATGCACCGATGCGCCCCATCGATGATGACTTTCTGGACCGCTCCGGCATGCTGGAAGTGGCACGCGACACCCTCTACGAAGAAGACCCGCACAGCATCTTGCGCACTTTTCTGGTCTTCCAGCAAACGCCCGGGCTGCGTGGCCTGTCTGCGCGCACTTTGCGCGCCTTGTACAACGCACGCAACCTGATGGACGGACACTTCAGGCGCGACCCGGCCAACCGCGCGCTGTTCATGCAGATCCTGACCCAGCCCAAAGGGCAGACCCACGCGCTGCGGCTGATGAACCAGACCAGTGTGCTGGGCCGCTATCTGTGGGTCTTCAGGCGCATCGTCGGGCGCATGCAGCACGACCTGTTCCACGTCTACACGGTGGACCAGCACATCCTGATGGTGGTGCGTAATGTGCGCCGCTTCTTCATCCCCGAGCATGCCCACGAGTACCCCTTCTGCAGCCAGTTGGCGGCGCAATGGGACAAGCCCTGGCTGCTGGTGGTGGCAGCGATCTTTCACGATGTGGCCAAGGGTCGCGGCGGCGACCATTCAGAACTGGGTACGGTCGAAGCACGCAAGTTCTGCCGCGAGCACGGCGTCCAAGCCGAGGACAGTGCGCTGATCGAGTTCCTGGTTCAACATCACCTGACGATGAGTCGTGTGGCGCAGAAGGAAGACCTGGCGGACGCTGCCGTGATTGCGCGTTTTGCCGCTGTCGTCGGCAATGCCCAGTGGCTGACGGCGCTGTACCTGCTGACGGTGGCCGACATCCGCGGCACCAGCCCCAAGGTCTGGAACGGCTGGAAGGGCAAACTGCTGGAAGACCTGTTCAAAGCCACGCTGCGTGCCTTGGGTGGCGCGCAGCCAAACCTGATGGCCGAGATCGAAGCACGCAAACAGGAAGCGCGTCAGAAGATGGCCCTGCTGTCCGCTCTGCCTGGCACCGAAGTGCCGCTGTGGGAGACGCTGGAGGTCAGCTACTTCGCCCGCCATGACGCAGGCGACATTGCCTGGCACGCACGCTCTTTGTGGCCGCACATCCAGAGCAAGGTGCCGATCGTCAGAGCTCGCTCTTCATCGGCGGGAGAAGGCTTGCAGGTGCTGGTCTATGCACCCGACCGCGCCGATCTGTTTGCCCGCATCTGCGCTTACTTCAATGGTGCAGGGTTCAGCATCCTGGACGCCAAGATCCACACCACACGCGCCGGCTACGCGCTTGACACTTTCCAGGTCGTGGTGGGGCATGCCATCAGCGAACCCGCCAACGGACAGATCGATCCCATGCAGTATCGCGATCTGATCTTGTTGGTCGAGACGCAGGCCGCACTGGCCCTGGCATCTGAAGAACCACTGCCTGTGCCCGGCAGCGGCCGGGTGTCACGCCGGGTGCGTTCGTTCCCTGTCACGCCACGGGTCTCGCTGTCGCCCGACGAGCGCGCCCAACGTTGGCTGCTGACCATCTCTGCCAGCGACCGCTCTGGCTTGCTCTACGCCATCGCGTGGGTGCTGGCACGCAACGGCATCAACCTGCAACTGGCCAAGATCACGACCCTGGGCGAACGGGTCGAAGACACCTTCCTGATCGACGGGCCAGAATTGCAGCGCTCCAAAGCCCAGTTGCGCATCGAGTCAGAATTGCTCGATGCCCTGGCAGCACCTGCTGCATCAGGCGGGCCACTCGGCTGAGCCGCCCATGAGTCTGCAGCGCATCTCGGCCGTTGAGCTGTTGGCCAGCTTCGGCCAATGGGACACCCTGATCGACGCCCGCAGTGAGAGCGAGTACGCATTGGACCACCTGCCCGGCGCCATCAACTGGCCGACCCTCGACGACTTGCAGCGCGCGCAGGTGGGCGCAGCGCACAAGCAGGACTCGGCTTTTGAAGCGCGCAAGCAAGGCGCAGCGCTGGCAGCCGCCAACATTGCGCATCACCTGCAACAACACCTGAAGGACAAGTCCCGGCAATGGCGCCCAGTGGTCTACTGCTGGCGCGGCGGGCAACGCTCGGGTTCACTGTCGTGGGTGCTGAGCGAGATCGGTTTTGCGGTGCGGGTGCTGGAGGGCGGCTACCGGGCTTTCAGGCGGGCGGTGATCGACGCGCTGGAGGTGCTGCCCGGCAGCCTGCGATTCCAGGTCTTGTGCGGTCGCACCGGGTCGGCCAAGAGTCGCTTGCTGCAGGCGCTGGCGCTGCAGGGCGCGCAGGTGCTGGACCTGGAACAGTTGGCGTGCCACCGCGGCTCGGTACTGGGTGCCGAGCCAGGGCAGCCGCAGCCGGGCCAGAAAGCCTTCGAGACCCAGTTGTGGCACGCACTGAGCCGCATGGACCCTGCACGGGTGATCTATACCGAAAGCGAAAGCCGCACCATCGGACGCATGCGCTTGCCCGAAGCCCTGTTGAGTCGGCTGCGCGCCTCCCCTTGCATCCACGTCGAACTTGATCTGCAGCAACGCGTTGCTTTTTTGCTGCGCGACTACGCCCATCTGGTGGCTGACACCGAGCATTTCTGCGGCCGACTGGAGGCCCTGCGCGAGTTGCGTGGTGCCGCCAAGGTGGCCCATTGGCAGGCCTTGGCGCGCCAGGCACAGCCTGACAATTCAGCCCCGCTGGAACAGGTCGTGCAGGAGTTGCTGACCGAGCACTATGACCCGGTGTACCTGCGATCGATGCAGCGCAACTACAGCCGGTTCGACGATGCCAGACCACTGCGCCTGCCAGATGGCGAGCCGGGCACCTTGGAGCAGCAGGCCCGCGCGCTGATACAAGCGCACGCCACGAGCGATCATCCAGACCATGAACACTGAACCCCCGGGCAGCAAGAACACAACCGCAGGCGTGCACAAAGAGCCGTTGGCACTGGTGGTTCACACCGCAACCCTCCATCAGCCGCTGCAGTGGCTGCAACGCGGTTGGGGCGATTTGATGCGCTGTCCGGTGCCAGGGCTTTTGCACGGCGCCGCCAGTCTGATCTTTGGTGCGCTGCTGGTGCTGCTGGCGCGCGACAGTTTCTGGCTGATGGCTGGCGCTTTCAGCGGTTTCCTGATCGTGGCGCCAGTGGTCGCGACCGGCCTGTACGCCATCAGCCGCGCGCTCGAGCAGGGGCAGCGGCCCGGCATCGCCACGGTGGTGCAGGTCTGGCGCAGCGGTGACACCCGGCTGGTGCGTTTTGGCCTGCTGCTGGCCTTGGCCGGCACGGGCTGGGTGCTGACCTCGGCCAGCCTGGTCACGGGCTGGTCGCAGGT
>Ga0105044_10003117_pt1 | contig 22675 bp, 20 predicted proteins | sample MAT01_FD_78092 | JGI IMG/M metagenome (GOLD analysis project Ga0105044, IMG submission 78092) | Freshwater microbial communities from Lake Fryxell liftoff mats and glacier meltwater in Antarctica - MAT-01 | ecosystem: Environmental > Aquatic > Freshwater > Ice > Liftoff microbial mat | place...
GAAGCCAGATTTCGTCGATTTTGAAGGGTAATAGCTCTTCTATTGCCCGAGAAAGCGGCGGAATATGGATCGTCCAGGCGGATTTGCAGCCGATTTCCTTTAAGTCCGACAGGCTGCTAGCCACTCTCCCTCCAACCCCGCAAGCCCTAGGATTGGCGCCTGCCGACTAACCGCGTACTGCACATGCACGATCTTGAGCTAAGCTTGAGTTACATCCTTAACCACCTGGGTGAGGACCGCGAGAACCATCGCGGCGCGGTGACGCCGCCGATTTATCAAACCAGCAATTTCGCCTTTCCGAGCGTCGCCGCCATGCGCGCGGCCGGTCGCGATGAACTCGCCAACACCTTTTACACGCGCGGCAACAATCCCACCGTCGAGATCCTGCGTCGCAAACTGGCCGCGCTGGAAAGGACCGAGGATGCGCTCGTTTTCAGCTCCGGCGCCGCCGCCATCGCCGCCGCAGTGCTCGCCTTGGTCAAGCGCGGCGACCATGTCTTGTGCGTGCAAAAACCCTATTCGTGGACGCGTGCGCTGGTACGCGATTGGCTGCCACGATTCGGCGTCGACTTTGACTTCGTGGATGGCGAGGATCTCGCGCAAATCAAATCTTCAATCACCGACCAGACGCGGCTGATCGTTTTGGAAAGCCCGAACTCACTGACGATGGAATTGCAGGATTTGGCGGCAATCGCAAGCTTTGCCAAACAACGCGGCATTCTGACCGTGTGCGACAACAGCTATTCCAGCCCATTGCTACAACGACCTGCCGACTTGGGCATTGATCTGGTCGTGCATTCTGCGACCAAGTATTTGAATGGTCACAGCGATGTCGTCGCAGGCGTCGTCTGCGGCTCGACGGAACTTATCGGTAAGATCTTCCGCGGTCCCTTTATGACCTTCGGCGCAATTCCGGCACCCTTCGAAGCGTGGCTGATGCTGCGCGGCCTGCGCACCTTGGCCGTTCGCATGGACCGGGTCACCGCCACGGCGCGGTCAGTCATCGAGTTTCTGAGCGCACATCCGAAGGTCGAACGCATCTACTACCCCGGCAGCGCCCACGACCCGCGGGCAGCATTGGCGATGGCACAGTCCAAAGGTGGCAGCGGCCTCTTTTCCGTGACCCTAACTGCGGCCGATCCTGCTGCTATCGAACGCTTCAGCGACAGCCTCAAACTGTTCTTGATGGCCGTCTCATGGGGTGGCCACGAATCGTTGCAATGGCCACTGGCTGTGCTGCTGCGCGACAATCGCATCGACAGCAATCCGACCAGCGTGCCGTGGAATCTGGTGCGCTTGTCGATCGGTCTGGAGGATGCGGCTGACTTGATCGCAGATCTGGAGAATGCTCTGGCGCAAATATAGGTTGAAGCTCAGTGGTTCCGGTCCGGCGATGTGGCTTTAGTCGGGGTTAATTATCGTGGACCTATGTCGAATGATTCATGTATTCGGCGTTGAATTTCTTCCTGCCGACTCAGAAAAATTACCACAGATTTTCTTACATTGTCGGAAATTACTCTGCGCGAAAGTAGTGAACCTGCACAGGTAGAGTATCGATTCCGAGGCCCGAACTTAGTCTCTGTTATAAATATTCAAAGGGAGCATCGGAGTTGCGAAATCCCCGCTCTTTAAGTGGCGTCGAGCGCCTCGAAATAGTCTTCATCTGCTTTGAGTATTTTTATTTCTGTGGACGATGAAACGCCAACTTGGGCATCCATCATCAACTCTGCCAGTTTGCGTCCATCGATCAGCACGATTGTAATCTGCAAATTTGCCGCATAGCTGATCGCGTCGACAGTGAAACTGGAAGTCGTAATAAAGATACCCTTACGGGCTCGCTGACCCTGAAGCGCACCGGCAAATCGCTGAATCTCTGGTCGTCCAACCGTCCCCTGCCATCGTTTAGCCTGCACATAGATTGAATCGAGCCCAAGCCTATCTTCCTTAATTATTCCGTCTATACCCTCATCGCCGCTGCCCCCTACGACTTTGGCGGCATCTGCCAGAGTCCCTCCATAGCCCAATCCAACAAGCACATCAATCACCAATTGCTCAAAGCCAGGCGGGGAAATCGACTTGACTCGATCAAGCAGTTGAATTGCAAGCGATTCGCGTAGTCGTTTGTAGCCGGCGCGTATTTGCTCGTCCGGCGTAAGCTCAGGGACTGCCGACTGCGCAGTTTCCGAATCTGCAGTCGCACTATCATAACTGGACTGACGAAAAGTCTGAAATTCAGGAAATCGGCTTAGGAACCTGATATCAATTCGATCAGGCCGGCCTGCCAACACGCTTCGACCACGATCAGTAATTGAATAAACCCCGCGCTTGGGCGAATCGATCGCTGCTGCCTGTTTCAAATAGGAATATGCCCACGCGACGCGATTCGCAAATATAGTTTGACGCCCACTTGGCAGCCGCTCAGCGAGGTCGCGCTCACCCAATTTAAACTCGATCGCCAGGAATTGACGCACCTCTGACGTTGTGCGCGGCGATTGCACTGCGAGAAGTCGAAGTGCCGGAAGCATCAATGTCTGGAAATCCGGGACTGGCATTTTTGCTCCAAAATTTTTCGAAGAATGACACGGATTGACCACCGCCGAAGAGTAGATACAGAGAACAACGCTGCATTCGCGCAGGCTGGCAAGAAACCGCATGCGTAGCGCTATCGAACGAAAAGGCGGCTGCAGGCGACGCTCCCATCTTATCGTTCGCGTCGGCTGAGTCCTGACCACGCTCAAATAGGCGGGCACCGGTCCGGCGATGTGGCGCACACAAGATATCGTCCGGCGCTCTGGGACCATTGTCCATTGCCAGACCCTAAAGCATCGCGGACACCGATCGCGGCGCAACTGGTTCCGGTCGACGCAGCAACCAAGCTAGACTTGAGCCTCAGTCGCAAGGAATCTGCGATGTCCCGTTTGAACCCACGCCGACTGGAGAGCGCCCTTTGAGAATGTCCAGACGAATTCCAATCAGGTCCTGGGCACTGATCGGGTTTTTGCTTTGCCTGCTGTTCGCGAGCAGCGCCATCGCTTCGGTAAACATCCCCGCGGGTGGCCGGATCGCGCTCAACGGCGGCGGTTTGGGAGTGGGCTGTACGGACGTGACCGTCGGCGGCAATCTACAACTCGGCAGCGGTGCGGTCTTTAGTATTCGCGACATGCGCATTCTCGCAGGGAGCATTGACGCCGGATCGGGCACTCTCACGCTCGGCGGCAATTGGGACAACCAGGGAAGTTTTGTCGCCGGCAGCAGTCTCGTTTCCATTGTCGACGCCTGCGCCCCCGCAGCGGGCTTCAGCGGTCCCAGCACTTTCTACGACCTTAGTTTGGTCAGCAGCATTGGCAAGCGCATCACCATCTTGCCCGGCCAGACCCAGACCGTGCTGCATGCGTTGACGATCATCGGCACGCTCGCCAATCCGATTCAGATCCAGAGCGGCGTCCCGGGTCGTCCCGGATTTCTGCAGCTCGATGCGTTTGCAACGCAGAATATTTCCCACGTCGGCGTCAGCGACAACTGGGCCACGGGCCAGCCGCTCGCGCCGACTTTGTCCAACGAAGGCGGCACCGGCAATTCGCTCGGATGGTTTGGTGTGGCGCTCGATGGTGTTCGGCCGGTCCCGGCGATCGGCAATTGGGGCTTGGCGCTGCTCACAATAATGATGATTGGATTCGGCTGGATATTCCGCGCCGGATTTCCGCACACATCTTCAAGGAAAATCGTATGACGCGCAGTTCTTCCGGTTCGACACAGGCCTCGCCACTGGCGAATTCTCGCTCTGCGCTGTTTTCTGCCATGTTTCTCATCCTCGGCATGAGCGCGACTGCGAACGCTGCGGATATCGAGGTCACCACGCCGCCCGCCGGCAACTTTGTGATCCGCAACAGTGCCAATACCACCACCTTGCTGCGCGTGGATGGAACCGGCCCGGTGACGATGCCAAACTTGGTACTGGCGCCGACCTATCCAACCGGCGTCTGCTTCGACGCTAACGGCGCGCTTGGCCGCTGCGCCTCGATCGCAGGCCCGACCGGACCGACCGGCGCCGCAGGCCCAGCGGGCGCCACCGGCGCGGCCGGTAATGTCGGGCCAACTGGCGCCACCGGTTCTGCTGGAGCAAATGGAACTACGGGCGCTACGGGCGCGAACGGGGTTGCGGGAGTTACCGGGGCCAATGGCGCCACGGGCTCGAGCGGAGTGACTGGTGCCACCGGCTTGAGCGGCGCTACTGGTGCCACCGGCTTGAGCGGCGCTACTGGTGCCACCGGCTTGAGCGGCGCGACGGGTGCAAATGGCGCGACTGGTTTGACTGGGGCCACCGGTGCTACTGGGCCGACTGGCGCCGCTGGATCAATCGGCGCGAGCGGGGCAACAGGCGCAACCGGGCTGAGCGGCGCGACAGGAGCAACCGGCTCGGCGGGTATGGCGGGTGCCAGCGCCTTTGCAGATTTCTTCGCGCTGATGCCGGGCGACAACGCTGCGACCGTAGCACCCGGTGCCGCTGTAGACTTTCCGCAGGATGGTCCAAATTCCGGCGTGGCCATCTCTCGTATTTCAGTCGGTGGCTTCAACCTGACCACCATTGGCACCTACTTGGTGATGTTTCAGGTCAGCGTGTCTGAAGCCGGCCAGTTAATGGTCACATTGAACGGCACCGAACTGCCATTCACCGTGGTCGGTCGCGCGACTGGCACCAGTTTGATTGTTGGCACAGCATTGGTGCAAACCACCACCAGCAATTCGATCCTAAGCATTCGCAATCCCGCCGGCAATCCAACTGCTCTGACCATCACACCTTTGGCGGGTGGTATCCGTCCGTCGTCAGCCCATTTAGTGATCATGCGGCTAACGCCTTGACGCTGAACGTGAACTGACAGTCAACTGGCTGTCAGCCGACGAGCGAACTCTGCGTCGATGGGGATGGTTTTTCTAGATGAGGAACGGGCCGCCACGCTCGACCTCATAGCACGGGTGCACTTTAGGCATCGTCACGCAGACCGCGCCGGGTTTAACGATGAGCTACAAGTGCGGACGAGCCTTGCCCTAGCAGCCTGTCGGACTTGAAGAATCGAAGCGAAAATCTGACTGGCCGAAGCCAGATTTCGTCGATTTTGAAGGGTAATAGCGCTTCTATTGCCCGAGAAAGCGGCGGAATATGGATCGTCCAGGCGGATTTGCAGCCGATTTCCTTTAAGTCCGACAGGCTGCTAGATTGCGTGGCGACGAAAGCCGCTGCCTCGTTTGGCTCTACTACGAAGACAGCAGGGCAAATAGGCCCATACAAATTTGATCCTATTGTCCATGGCGGCGCTTTTGCGAACGCGCCAACCCCGTCTTCACCATTCACATCGCTATGCTCTCGGAATCTGATCGGAGTTTGAATGACCATGTCGGCATTGCGCACCGTGGTATTTCCTGTGGCGGGCTTGGGCACGCGCTTTCTTCCCGCGACGAAAGTCGTGCCGAAGGAAATGCTGCCGATCATGGATCGTCCCTTGATCCAATGGGCTGCGCAGGAGGCCGTCGCGGCAGGTGCAGACACGTTGGTATTTGTGGTCAACCGCAATAAGCGCGCGATTTGCGATCACTTCGACACCGCGTATGAACTGGAACAGCGTCTGCTTGCGGGTGGAAAACACGGTTTGCTCGCCTTGGTTCGTGACACTTTGCCCGCCCATGTTAGCCCGGTGTTTGTACTGCAACCCGAAGCACGCGGGCTGGGTCATGCCGTGCTGTGCGCAAAACCAGCGGTCACGCCTGGCGAGCGATTCGGCGTGATCTTGCCCGATGACTTCATCGTCAATCGTGAGATTGGCGCCCTGGCGCAGATGGCCGCGGTGCAGGCCGAGCACGGCGGCAGTGTGATCGCTGTCGAGCCCGTGGATCCGCAGTTAACGGGCCGTTACGGCATTGTCGCGGGTCATGCCGTCAGTGATCGCTTGCTGCGCATCGAGAGCATGGTGGAAAAGCCCGAGCCTGCCGTCGCCCCATCCAATCTGGCAGTGGTTGGGCGCTATGTGCTTGATTGGCGCATCTTCGATTTGCTGGAAAACACGGTGCCGGGCGCCGGTGGCGAAATTCAGTTGACCGATGGCATTGCCAGCCTGCTGGCAGAACAAGCGGTGCATGCCTATCGTTTCGACGGTGTGCGCTATGACTGTGGCAATAAACTCGGCTATGTACACGCGACACTAGCCTTGGCGCTTGAAGATCCCGAAATCGGCGACGATATTCGCCGCCTCGCATGCGAGATGCTTAGAGCTTAAGCTGAGACATCGAAAGACGTTGCTACGGCCACCGCCGTCGGCAGAGGCCGATCCGTAGGCTGGTCGATTACGCGCGCTTCAGTGGCACAACTTTCTCGTCGTCCTTCGCGATACGTCCCGAGAATTCCGGCACAAAGCGGCTCAGGATTTCGCGCAATTCTTGCGCGTCGTAGCGGCGCACGGCGGCTTCGCCTTGATGCAGCGCTTGGCTCAATTCATCGAGATTGACACTGCGATGCTGGGCCAGAAAAATCTTGTTGTGGCGCGTTTGTTGATAGCTCTCGTGTTCGTGGAAGAGTTCCTCGAACAACTTTTCGCCCTCGCGCAACCCGGTGTAGACGATCTGAATATCCTGACCCGGCGACTTGCCGGCAAGACGGATCATTTGTTCAGCGAGATAACGAATCTGGATCGGCTCACCCATATCGAGCGCAAAGATCTCGCCACCCACACCCAAAGTTGCCGCCTGCAGAATGAGCTGGCAGGCCTCTGGGATGGTCATGAAGTAACGCGAGATTTCCGGGTGCGTGACGGTGACCGGCCCACCCTGACGGATTTGCTCGCGGAACAGCGGCACCACACTGCCCGCCGAATCGAGCACATTGCCGAAGCGCACGGTAAGGAAATGCGTGAGCGAACGGCGCGCCAAATTTTGGCAGAAAATCTCAGCAATACGCTTGGTTGCTCCCATCACATTCGCCGGGTTAACGGCCTTGTCCGTGGAGATCAAAACAAAGGTTTCGACGCCATATTCGTCAGCCGCCAAGGCAATCGCGCGCGTACCAAGCACGTTATTGCGAAAGGCCTCGCGAATCTGGCTCTGCAGTAGCGGGACATGTTTGTAAGCGGCGGCGTGGAAAACGACCTGCGGTTTGATCGATTCCATGATGTGCCGACAACTGGCCACATCGCAGACATCACCAAGCGCCGCGGTGAGGTCGAGATCCGGGAATTCGCGCCGGATCTGGCGTTCAATTTGATAGAGATTGTGTTCGCTGGTTTCCAAAATCGCGAGAGCTGAAGCGCCGAGGCGAGCCACCTGCCGACAAAGTTCTGCGCCGATCGAGCCGCCGCCGCCGGTGACCAGTACGCGCTTTCCCGATAAGCCTTGCCGGATCGCGGTCCAGTCCAGTTGTACCGGCTCACGCCCGAGCAAATCTTCGATCGCGACTTCTTTCAACTCATTGAAGGCCGAACGGCCTGCGACCACATCCTGCAGGCGCGGCACAGTGCGGAAGGGCAAGCCACTTTCCTCGCACAGCTCGACCACGCGGCGCATTTCGGCCGTGGTCGCACTCGGCATCGCAATCAACAGCATGTCCGCAGCAACGGCGCGCCCGATTTCGCGTAGCTCGTCAATCCGGCCCAAGACCGGAATGCCATGTACGCGTGCGCCGCGCAGCAAGCGATTGTCGTCGAGGAAACCTACCGGCAAATACTGACCTTCGGCGCGAAGATCGCGCACCAGCATTTCGCCCGCGCGTTCTGCGCCAAGCACGATCACGCGCTTTCTTGAACTACGTTCGTAAAAATCGATGCGACTGTCTTTCCAGAATCGATAGGCCAGCCGCGGTAAACCGAGCAAAATCGAGAGCAGCAAGGGATAGGCCACGAGCACGCTGCGCGGCACATTTTCCAGCCGATCGTAAAGAAAGAGTGCCAGACCAATGCACAAGGCGCCGAGCACTGAGCCGCGCAGCAGATTCCACAAATCCGGCAGGCTGGCGAAGCGCCATAGCCCCTTGTAGAGCCCGGTCCAGAAGAAAATTCCGCCTTGGATCGCGAGCACCAACAGGATTTCTGTGGGCGCGAGCACGGTCAGCGAGGTTTCGGGCTCAAGGCTCAGACGCAGCGTTTTTGCCAGATACCAAGCCAGCAAAATCATTGCCAGATCGTGCAAAACCACCGCGCTGCGCGGATGAATCAGGCCGACAAAGGCGCGAAGCGCACGGCTCACGGGGCATTCCGCCGTGCGCGCAAGGCGTAATCACGACCCAGGCGCCAGATAATTGCACCGCAGAGATAGAGACTAATCGTGGCGATGGGCATGAGATCCGGTCGAGACTGGCCGAGGACAACGACACCGAGTGCGGGCCCGGCTGTCCAGATGAGATACGCGAGCGACGTTCTCGTATGGCCCCATCCGGATCGCGCAAGCCACTGATACAAATGCTCGCGGTGCGCAGTGTACCATCGCCGCCGCGGCCGCCGAAACATGCGCCAGGCCAAGGTGAGACCGGCATCTAAAAAGACCGCCGACGCCAGCGCGGTGACCTCCCACAATGGGGGATTTCGAAACTCAATCGGCATCAACGCCAGCGCACCCACCATTAAGCCCAGCGTCGTGCTACCGACATCGCCCATGAAGGCACGAGCGCGCGGAAAATTGAAGGGCAGGAATCCCAGCAATGCGGCCGCGGCGACTGCCGTGAAAACCGCCGCTGGAATATCGTCGCAATAGACCAGAACTCCAGTGAGCGCCAAACAAACAGTCGCAGCAATTCCCGCCGCGATGCCATTAATGCCATCCATGAAATTCCAGAAATTGATCAGGCTGACGATGGCGAGGATCAGCGTGACCATCAGCACCAGGGCGAAGCCGCTGAGGTTAGTTTCTGGCAGCCACCACGAGCCATAGACCACCATGCTTGCGGCGAACAGATGGACGGCCAAACGCGGCAGCACCGGCAAGCCACGACGATCGTCGATCCAACTAATCGCAGCCACCATCGCCATGCCGAGGGCCGTCATCAAGGCCCAACGACCCAAGGGTGCTATCCATCCGAGCGTGACCCCCAACGCGCCCCAAGCAAGCACAATGGTCACCACGAAGCCGAGCCCGGCCCCGCGCGCTGTTGGCTGCGAATGCATACGGCGTGCGCCCGGATCGTCCAGCATTTGCGTTCGCCGGGCGTAGTCGATAACCAGCCAAGTCAAGGCGCTGGCGGCGAAAAGGCTAAAGGCGGCGGTGAATAAAATCAGCAACATGCGCTTGCAAATCGACTTTGATCTAGCGTGCTGGAAAAAAGGACGGCGATTTCTGGACGCTGCGTCACGCGCGTGATTCCGACGGATCGTTTATTGACAGGGGCATTCCGACAACTCCTCGTGCCGTCGCGTTCCCAGAATTTACGCAAGGATCTAACCCTAGAAACCTCAGTTGGACGCGGCATATTGTGCGGTCCTGGGGGTGCAGGGCAAGGCGCAATGAGGGCGAAAGCCCGCAGCTTGCGCGGCATGCCGCGCGCCGGCTTGAACGCGTGCAAGCTTAAGCTTGCGGGCCGGGGCGAATAGCTCTTCTATTCCAACGAGTTGCAACGCCGCCATGTGCCGCCAGAGGCGTGCAATCTGCCCCTAGCGCGCTCACCTGAAAGGTGAGCGCGTTCAACACAGCTTAAAGACAATAAGAATCAACGCAATACGGCCATCGACAAGCGGTCAACTGAGGTTTCTAGGTTTAACTCACTTTCGAGTCCATCCTGCTCAGAAATCTACACACAATCGACGCGCATACGCCGCCACCTGCCGGATGCTGATGCCATCTTTCAAAGCGAACATCATCTCGCGCACGCCAATTTCGACGCGCGACATTCCCCCATGCGCAAATGCTTCAAGGACCGCCGCGAGTCACAAGATAGCGCCAAGTTTCGACGGGATCGCAACGCTTCAGTCAAACCAAGTCAAGGCCAACTCCGTGGGCACACTCGCGTGCGCCACGCGGCTGCCGCTGACATTGATCGTGACTTCGACCAAATGCGGCCCGACCGATAACCGCCCGCCCGGCGCATTCGCGGCACTTAGATAGCTCGCACTTAAGGTTCGGCTGGCCGCCGCGGCGCCATCGGCAAGTTGCTGCATACCTATCGCACCTTGCATTGCGCCATCGACGCGAATGCTCAGCGTCGCAGTAGTCAGCGCATCCGCGTTGTCGCCCTGAATGCGCGCACGCGCATTGAACAACACGATGCCGTCATGACCGGGCGGAATCTGCACCCAGGCGCTAGCCAACACCACATCGGTTCCGCTCACGGGACAACCTGGCGTGCCGGCCGTGCTGGCAACGCATTGCCACGTGTAGGTCGAGCATTGCGCCGTCGTCGGCACGATGGCTGCGCCGCTTACGGCACCATTCAATGCGGTCAGCATGCGCGTGCTGCCGAGGCTCCAGCACACGCCGTTTTCGTGCGCATTGGGCTGATCGCTGCCGAAAGCCAATTCACTGACCACCAGATCCAAGCGTCGTTCTTGTCCAGGCTGCAGTGAGTGCGCGCCGTGCAGCATCAGCGGCGCCTGCTTCTCCGCGTTCGGGTCAATATCATTGACGCTCCAGGATGATTCTTGCGTGTTCTGGCACACGCCGTTACTGGTCAAACCCAGCAGCGCATCGCCGTAGCCCTCATCAATATTGGAATTACACACGTGATACGCACGTCCGCTCGCCAGCGTGATCGCCATGAGCGCGCGCGCCCCCGGATTGCGCAAACTATGTGCGAGGACCGGCACCAAAGGCCGTCCAATGCCGCCTTCGAGCACGTCGATCCCCTGACCGGGCGCGAAGGTGATGAGATTCACAGCGCCTGTCGCGCCGGGCAAACTCGCCGAAGATAGGGTCGACAAGGGTTGCACCAATACTGACATAGCACTCCCGGCACCGAGACGAAAACGGCCAGGACGGCTACTGTGCGCATGCGCGATCAACTCAATCTGATGCGTACCAGCGCCCAAACTGGCATCGGCGAGCACATTGAAGGCGTGCATCATCGGCCGCTGCGATGAGCCCCAATCAGTGACCGAGACGGAGCTTGCCGACTCGTCGCCATCGATGCGTACACGCACAACCGCGGCCGGCGCATCCACCGGGAAATGCCGGCCATCCGCGACCACCAACACGCGCGTCGGTGCATCCACAGTGATGCTGCGCGTCAGCACCACAGTCGGTTGGATTCCGTTGATCATCAAATCATCGGCCAGACGTTGAAGGCCGGACTGCGTGCGCGCGCAGGATTCGAAACTATCTGAGCGAATGATGTCTGGCGCGCTTACCGGACACGCGTGGGCCGGCGCTGCAAGCAGCACACTGATTAGCAGACTCACGCGCAACCCGAATCGATTCATCCGCCCATAATGCCCGCGCCGGGCTGAATGCTGCACTGCAACGCACATGCGAGTTCACTGCGCATTCGGCGACACAAGCACCGGCGGGACCGCGCAAATCGAAAACAGTCGTGTATCGCCTTTTAGAAACGGCTAACGCTGCGTGAACGCCCCGCCGCACAATTGCGCCGGCGGGGCAATTGTGGCTATGGAACGGTCAGAACCGGCCGCCGCAGGTAGTCAACGATGCGCAGGCGTAAGTCCCGAGCACCGGTGATTCCATAGGTCGGCGCGGAATTTACATGGGCACTCGCACTATGACTCTCCCCTAAGCAGAAGGACGCAAATCCAGAGACGCCGCCGAAGGGATGCGTTGCGTGGTAACCACCGACCACGATCCCACCGATGAAGCCGCCGCCGAGCCGATTGACAAACTGCGTCGACATCGAGACGAATACTTCGCCATCGGCCGCTCCGCCCGGCGCGAAGGCGGCGCCTTCTGGGCCTACGGTCAACACGTAAAACGACGGCGACAATATGATCTGGCGAACCACCGATTGTGCTAGTGACAGGGTGGCAGTGAAGTCGAGCACCGTTTCATTGACCCCGGGTGCGGCGGCTTCGCAGCGGGGAATTGGCGGATATCGAAGCAGTTCAGGCCTTCACCGAGGCGACAGCCAAAAATGTAATGTTAGGCGAGTTCCGCAAGCAGTCCCGGCGGCAGGAACTGCTCGATCAACACGGTGGAACGCTTGAGCCCTTCCCCGAGCTTCCGCCTGAGCGGGTTTTTGCTGATCGCGAGGTCGCTCGGGCCATCCGACAGAGTGTTAGCCAGCTCAAGCAGCCACGCGACCAACAACTCCTGCGCGAGCATTACCTCAATGATGTCGACAAGCCGCGCTTGTGTGAGCAAATGGCCGTAAGCGCGGCACACTTTGATCGCATCCTATTCAATGCACGCGAGCGATTGCGCGCCTTGTTGGCGCGACACCATGTCCGGGATCAGTCATGAGTGATGTCGCCATGCAACTGCCCGATCTAGTCGAAAGCGAGCGTATTCGCCGCTATGTGCGTGGCGAACTTGCGAAGGAGGAATTGCAGCAATTCGAGCGCAAATTGCTGGTGGATTCTTTGCTGCAGGATCGCGTGGAGGCAGAGTTCGCGCTCTCGGATCATGCGGAAGCGCTGGCTGCGACGGCACCTGCGGCACGCAACTTCGGAGGCCAGTTGTCCGCACTAGCGGCCAGTCTGATCATCGGCTTGGCTGGAGGCGTGGTTCTCTCGAAGGCGTGGCACGGGCCGGCTGGCGGTGCACGGCAGATCGAAACAATTTCGTTTACAAGAATGCGTAGTAATGCGCCGGCCCCACGCTTCGTGGCGCCGGCGGGTATTCCACTAGCGGCTAGATTCTTAACCGAGAGTGATGAGCCACATCGATTGCAGATCCGCGCTCAATCCGGGGCTCTAAGAACAGATATTGAAGACCTAAGACCGAATCCGGATGGCGATCTCGCGGTGCTTCTGCCGGCTTTCTCCGTAAGCGATTCACCTATGCAAATACGCCTGATCAGTGCAGCGCAAGTCGATGAGTTTGAGCTGATATTAAGCAGTCACTAGTGTGGTATCGGGTGGCGCAGGTTTAGGTCAACTGTCGAATCATCCTACAAACCTCAGTTGGACTGAGGTTTCTAGGATCATTGATAGCGCAAGGCGGCGCTCACCGCGCGCTACTCCCCCGCCACGCCATGCACGGGTTTGATACTCGCCCAGCTTTTGCAGCTTGGGCATTGCCAGTGCAAGGCGCGTGGGCTGAAGCCGCAACGGCTGCAGCGGTAGCCGGGCTTGCGTTCAAGCAATCGATTCAGAAGCTCACGGATGAGACCGATAGTCTCGGCACGTTCGCCGGGTTCGCTCGGGAAGGACAAATCCATGACTTTGAGTACACCGCGCACTGAGGGCCGCTGGTGCAGACGCTCGGCGAGAAAATTAACAGCGTCCGAGACGCTTTCATTGCGCTCGACCATTTCGCTGCGGGCCAGCAAGGCCGCAACGCCGCGATCACGCGTCATCATACGATCAAGGAACTCGCGCGCATGCACGTCGGCATCAAGCTCGGTGTAGGCCTGCAGAAGCTCGCCCACGATCTCGGATAGGAAGTCCGGGTCGATCTCGGCGGCCATTTCGAAATGCTCAGCGCCCGCTTGATGGTTTCCCCCGCTGCGCTCCATACGCCCCAACAAAATATGTGCGCGCACACAGCGAGCGTCCACCGCCAGCGCTTCTTGCGCAAGACGTCGGGCTTCATCGAGTTCGCCACGTGCGCGCGCAGGTTCCGCGAGCTCGCAGTAGAACTGCGCCATAATTGGCGCTGTGGCATTGCCGGTGAGCTGTCGCAAGCGACGCGCCATATCGATGGCACGTAGCCAATCGCGTTCTTGCTGATAAATCGAGATTAAATGCCGCAGAGCCGCTGGCGCGAATTGATCAATGGCCAGCAAATCTGTGTACAGCGCCTCGGCCCGATCAAGCAAACCGGCGCGCATATAGTCCTCGCCAAGCTCCAAGAGCGCGATGGTGCGCTGTTCGCCGGATAGCTTAGGGCGACTGTAAAGATCTTGGTGTAGCCGAATCGCGCGATCAGTTTCGCCGCGTCGCCTGAACAGATTGCCAAGCGCCAACTGCGTCTCGAAAGTGTCGCTATCGAGTTCTGCGATCTTCAAGAAAACTTCGAGCGCCTTGTCTGGCTGCTCGTTGAGCAGATAATTCAATCCGCTGAAATAGGTTTGCGACAACTGCGAAAAGCGCTCACCGCTACTGCGCTCGCTACCGCGACGACCAACCAGATAGCCCAGATAGGCTGCCAGCGGTAACACCAGCCAGAAGACGTCCACAGTCATTCTTAATTCTATTGCCCGGCTGCGGGCGCACCGCGGAGCCGGCGCAGCTCTCGTCTGAGACGCAATACGACGCTTAAGTACAGTCCTAGCGCGCCGACCAAGCTACCCAGCGCGAAAAACGCCACCAAGGCGACGCCGAGCGGTAGAGAGATACCGCCAACTACTGCGTCGATAGTCACCAACGAAGAATTAAACGCCGCGAATAGCAGCACCAAGATCAGCAGCAGCAGCAGAACTAGGCGTAACACCAAGCGCAAGACATTCACCGAACTTTGCGCGGACTATTACTAGATACCGAGCGCTGTTTCTCGCTGGCATTGACGCGTTCGCGCAATTCCTTGCCAGGTTTGAAATGCGGCACATATTTACCTGCCAACGCGACGACATCCCCAGTCTTGGGATTGCGGCCCATCCGTGGCGGACGAAAATGCAATGAAAAACTGCCGAAGCCGCGCACTTCGATGCGTTCCCCGGTCGCCAGCGAATCTGCCATTTGATCGATTACCGATTTTACTGCCAGTTCGACGTCTGGGCTTGCCAGATGCGTCTGCCGGCCGCTGAGCGCTTGAATCAATTCAGATTTGGTCACAAGCTGCGCTCCAAGTGACGACAAGAATTCGGCGGGCTTCACGCATTGAAGACTACCCGTTAAATGACCGGGACGGCAGAGCCAGTCCCGGTCATCGCGCTACTTGCCAATCAACGATTGAGCTGCTCTTTCAACAGCGCACCGAGCTTAGTCGGTACCACGGAGGTGCTGTGGTACTCCTCCAACGCATCGGCCAGTTCCTCATCTTCCTTGGCGCGGATCGACAACTGCAAGGTACGGCCACGACGATCGAGACCCACATATTTGGCTTCGATTTTGTCGCCGACGGCGTAGTGCAAGGTGGCGTCTTCGACGCGTTCCTTGGCGATGTCCGAGGCACGCAAATAACCTTCCACGCCTTCCGACAAATCCACGGTCACGCCGCGCGCGTCGACTTCGCGCACGATGCCTTGGACCATGCTGCCCTTCGGATGTCCGGCCATGTAACTGCCGAAGGGATCCTGCTCAAGCTGCTTGATGCCAAGCGAGATGCGCTCGCGCTCCGGATCCACGGCCAACACCACCGCTTCCAGCTCCTCACCCTTCTTGTAGTTGCGCACGACTTCTTCGCCGGTGGCCTGCCAGGAAATATCTGACAGATGGACCAGACCATCGATACCGCCATCGAGCCCGACGAAAATGCCGAAATCGGTGATCGACTTGATCGTACCGGAGACTTTGTCACCCTTCTTGAAGGTGATCGCGAAGGCTTCCCACGGGTTGCTGGAGCACTGCTTCATACCGAGCGAAATGCGGCGACGCTCTTCGTCGATATCCAGCACCATGACTTCGGTTTCATCACCGATCGCCACGATCTTGGCCGGATTGACGTTCTTGTTGGTCCAATCCATTTCCGACACGTGCACTAGGCCTTCCACGCCCGGCTCGAGTTCGACGAATGCGCCGTACTCAGTGACGTTGGACACCTTGCCGAACAGACGCGTATGTTGCGGGTAACGACGCGAGATGTTGACCCACGGATCGTCGCCGAGTTGCTTCAGACCCAGCGAAACGCGGTTGCGCTCGCGGTCGAAACGCAACACACGTACATCGATCTCGTCGCCAACATTGACCACTTCGGACGGATGACGCACGCGCTTCCAGGCCATATCGGTGATGTGCAGCAAACCGTCGATGCCGCCCAAGTCCACGAACGCGCCGTAATCGGTGAGGTTCTTGACCACACCCTTTAGCACCGCGCCTTCTTTGAGCTTTTCCATCAACTGCTCGCGCTCGACCGAGAATTCGCTCTCGACCACCGCACGACGCGAGACCACTACATTGTTGCGCTTACGATCGAGCTTGATGATCTTGAACTCGAGGTCTTTGCCTTCGAGGTAGACCGGATCACGCACCGGACGCACGTCGACCAAGGAACCCGGCAGAAAGGCGCGGATGTCTTTGATGTCGACGGTGAAACCACCCTTGACCTTGCCGCTGATGCGACCGACCACGGTTTGATCTTTGGACTGAGCCTCTTCCAGCTCGTCCCATACCATCGCGCGCTTGGCTTTCTCGCGCGACAAACGTGTTTCGCCGAAACCGTCTTCGAGCGCTTCGAGTGCAACTTTGACCTCGTCACCGACTTTGACTTCCAACTCGCCAGATTCAGAGCGGAACTGATCGATAGGCACGACGCCTTCGGACTTCAAGCCCGCATTGATGATGACCACATCGCTGCGGATTTCGACCACCGTGCCGGTCAGGATCGCGCCCGGCTTGAGCTTGCTGACGCGCTCGCTCTGTTCAAATAATTCGGCAAAACTTTCAGTCATGGTTGATTCCAAAATGGGAAAAACGCGTCCATCCACCGTTGTCGTTGCGGTGTTTTCAGCGCTTGTCCACCCTCTTTCGAGTGTGCGGATTGCTCCGCTGTGATTAATGATTCCGCGGCGGCGCCGCGGTCCTGGAAGTGGCGATGAATCTGCTACACGGCGCGATGTAAACGCCGCAAATCTTATTTTTATGGATGGACTTACCGGGCCAGGCGCGCCGCCCATTCGAGGACAGTCGCCACCACCGACTCGATCGATTGAACGGTCGAGTCGAGTGTCAGCGCATCAGGCGCTGGGACCAACGGTGCAACAGCGCGTGTACGATCACGCAAATCGCGCGCTTCGATCTCACGCAAAAGGCCCGGTAGACTAGCCTTTGCCCCCTTTTCTTTCAACTGCTTATGCCGGCGTCTTGCGCGCTCTTCTGCACTCGCGGTTAAGAAAACTTTCAACTGTGCGTCTGGGAACACCACCGTGCCCATGTCGCGGCCATCGGCGACTAAACCCGGAAATGCCCGGAATTCACGTTGTTTGTCGAGCAATGCATCGCGCACTGACGGCAAAGCTGCCACTTTGGACGCCGCGCTGCCGGCGTCTTCAGTCCGAATCGCCTCGGTGATGTCGTCACCATCCAGCCAGATGCGCGGCTCGATGTCGATACGATCTTCAAAGGAAATATCGGAGTTCAGCGCGAGCCAGGCCAGCGCTTTGGTGTCTGCTAGGTCCACGCCCGAGCGCATTGCCGCGACGCCGACGGCACGATAGAGCGCACCGGAATCGAGAAAATGCCAACCGAGCTGGCGCGCCAGCGCACGACTGATCGTGCCCTTGCCTGAGCCGCTGGGACCATCGATGGTGATGATCGGTGCTTCCGGGTTCATGCAGCGCCTCGTACTTCGATGGAAATGCCGATCAAGCCCGCCATCTCGGCAAAGCCCGGAAAACTGGTGTCGACATTGGCGCAGTCGCGAATCGCGAGCGGCGCTGTCGCACGCAAGGCGGCTACGGCGAAACTCATAGCGATGCGGTGATCACCCAAGCTGTCGACTTCGCCGCCGCTGAATTCTGTCTGGCCTTCGATCGCCATCCCATCGGGGTATTCCTCGACCGCAACACCGAGGATACGAAGCCCGGCCGCCATTGCCGCCAGACGGTCACTTTCCTTGACGCGCAACTCGTGCGCGCCATGAATGCGCGTGATGCCGCGTGCGCAGGCAGCGGCGATGGCAAAGGCGGGAAACTCGTCAATCATATCCGGCACGCGCGCTATCGGCACGTCAATGGCGCGCAACTCGCCTGCTCGCACACGCAAATCCGCGACGCGCTCGCCAGCCACCAGGCGCTCATCTAGTACCGCAATGTCGGCGCCCATTTCGATCAAACAATCGAGCAATCCGGTGCGGCGCGGATTAAGCCCCACATTTGTGACGGTCAACTCGCCCTGACGTGCGATTGCGCCCGCGACCAAAAAGAAGGCTGCGGACGAGAAATCGCCAGGCACGGCAATCGGCCCAGCCAGCAAATTGCGGCCCGGAAGTAGGCGAATCGCGTTGCCATCTACGCGGATTTCTGCACCTAGCGCTGCCAACATGCGTTCGGTGTAGTCGCGCGTGGGTGCCGGTTCGCGCACGCACGTCTCACCGTGTGCATAGAGTCCAGCCAGCAACACACAGGATTTGATCTGCGCGCTGGCCACCGGACATAAATAGTCGATGCCAGTCAGATTCGGCGACGGCTCAATGACTAATGGCGCAGTTCCAGCAGCCGTCGAGTGAATGCGACCGCCCATCAGTGCTAAGGGATCAGTGACGCGCCGCATCGGCCGCCGCGATAGCGATTCGTCGCCGACCAGACGCGTGGCGAAGGTCTGACCCGCAAGCAAACCCGTCAACAAACGCATCGCGGTACCCGCATTGCCGCAATCCAGATCAGCCGCGCTGCTGCGCAAACCATGCAGCCCAACGCCGTCGATACTGAGCGTTGTGGTGTCGATGCGGGTCACGGCGACGCCGAGTTGCCGGAAGATCTGCGCGGTGGCCAAGGTGTCTTCACCGGGCAAAAATCCGCTGACATGCGTGTGACCCTCGGATATCGCCCCGAAAATCACCGCACGATGCGAGATCGATTTATCGCCAGGGACAAGGATTGAGCCGCGCACGGCCGAACTTGGAGAAACCAGGAAATCGCGCGTCGGTAGGATCATGTGCCGAGCTCAACGAGCACGGACTGCAGATTCGAAATCAGCGCCTTGTTTTCAGCGCGCAATCCGACGGTGATGCGCAAGCAAGTCGGCAAACCGTAGCCACCCATTGGGCGCACCAACACGCCTCGGTGCAGCAGAGCGTCTTCGATCGGCTTTGCCAGCCGCTCAAAATCTACCAACACGAAATTCCCCTGCGAAGGGAAGACGAATAGGCCAAGTGCGCGCAAATCGGCAGTTAGCTGCTCACGCTCGTGTGCATTCGCGACGCGTACCTTTTCCACATGGTCACGGTCAGCAATGGCCGCGGCTGCGGCTGTCTGCGCAAGCAAATTCACGTTGAAGGTCAGCCGCGTGCGCTCCAGCACCTGTGCCAATGGCGGGCTGGAAATCGCATAGCCAATGCGCAATGCCGCCAAACCGTGGGCTTTGGAGAAGGTGCGTGTCACCACCAGATTGGGATGCAGATCAGCAAGTTCTGAGGCATCAGGCACACGATCAGCATCGACGAACTCTCGGTAAGCCTCGTCAATCACAACAATGGCATGCGCAGGCACTTGGCGCAGGAAATTAGCCAGTGTTTCGCGATCCCACCAAGTGCCAGTGGGATTGTTCGGATTTGCCAAGTAGACGAGCTTGGTACGCGGGCTCAACGCCGCAGCCATGGCAACCGGATCAGCACCGAACGGCATCGCCGCACTGCGTTCGAGGGCAGGCACTTCCACCGGCGAGCCGCCGCTGCCCAAGGCCGCGAGCTTGAACACCGCGAATCCGAACTGCGAAAACACCACCTCATCGCCCGGCGCAACGAAGGTCTCGGCGATCAACACCAATAATTCGTGCGAGCCATTACCCAGCGTGAGCTTCGCCGGATCGATCTTCCAGCGCCGTCCAATGGCAGCCTTTAACTGTCGCGCACCGGCATCGGGATAGCGGATCAAGACGTCCGGGCCCAATTGGGCAAGTGCGCGGTGCACATCCGCACTCGGGCCGTAGCCATTCTCGTTGGAACCAAGTTCCACAAGCGCTGGCAGATTCAGCATCTGTCGGATGGTGTTTGGATCGTAGCCTGGATCATAGGCGCGCAGGCGCTGCACGCCCGGGGCCGCTAAGTCTTCGGGTCGCATGGTGCTTAAACTTACTCTCAGACGATGGCAGCGGGATAGGCACCGAGCACTTTGAGTTGCGCGGTGATGGGACCGAGATCGGCAAGAACGGCGGTCAATTGGGGGTCGTGGATGTGGCCTTCCACATCGATGAAAAATACGTACTCCCACTTTGCACCACGTGCTGGCCGTGACTCGATACGCGTCATGCTGATGCCATGCTTTGCCAGCGGCGTCAGCAATTGATAGAGCGCGCCGGGCGTGTCTTTGACCGCCAGTAAAAGTGATGTTTTGTCGTGTCCGCTTGGCGTGAACAGCTCACGGCCTAGCACTAAAAAGCGCGTGGTGTTGTCGGGGCGATCCTCGATATTGGCGGCGAGCACTTTCAAGCCATAAACCTGCGCCGCCGAAATCCCGGCGATGGCCGCTGCATCGTCTGCACTACGTGCGCGCCGAGCCGCTTCAGCATTGCTGCTGACGGCGATGCGTTCCACTTTGGGCAGATGGTCGCGCAACCAGCCGCGGCACTGCGCGAGCGACTGCGCATGCGAATACACGCGCTCGATTTGATTGAGATCAGTCTGCTTGGCGAGCAAATTCTGATGCACACGTAACTCGATCTCACCGCAGATCTTCAGCGTGGTGGTCATGAACATATCGAAGGTGTGGCTGACCGCGCCCTCCGTCGAATTCTCGACCGGGACCACGCCAAAATCGGCATTACCGTTCTCTACCTCGCCGAAGACCTCTTCGATACTGGCCATGGGGATGGTGATCACCGAATGGCCAAAATGCTTCTGTACTGCGGATTGGCTGAAGGTACCTTCCGGCCCGAGATAAGCGATCTTGAGCGGATTTTGCTGCGCCAGACACGCAGACATGATTTCGCGGAATACGCGCAGAAGTTCTTCGTTTGAAAGCGGGCCCTGGTTGCGATCGACGACCATGCGCAATACCTGCGCTTCGCGCTCGGGCTTGTAATAGTCGATGGCCGCTTTCAAAGGACCTTTAGCAACTCCGACTTGACGCGCGTACTGCGCGCGCTCGGCGATCAAATCCTGAATCTGCTTGTCCACCGCATCGATGCGCGTCCGCAACTCGGGCAACGCCATCTTTGGCAGATCTTCGACTGGACGACGCGGCATCGGCAGGCTTTCAAATGGGTAGCGGGATCGTGCGGAGGATAGCCGCTCAACCCCCGCGCTTGCGCTCAAATTTCACAGCAGCGCGGCTCACCCCGGTCGGATTCGGAAGCCGATCCCTACTGACCTTAAGTAGGCGAACAGCAAAAATCACTGGATTGCCGCATCGCTGCGCTCCTCTGTCTGACGACTCTAGAGAGGAAGCCTGAGCGCGCTCCCCACACAATTAACCCGTCGCGGTGAGCGCTACCATCCCAAACGCCCTGCGGTACCAACTGACACCGCAAGGCGCTTTTCGCGTCAGATAACGCGCACTGCCAACATGCCTTCGATGGCCGCCAACTTGGCTACCACTGACGCATCGACGGGAACATCGAGATCGAGCAAGTTGTAGGCGAGTTCGCCGCGTGAAGCATTCAGCATTTGCGCAATATTGGCGCCAGCTTCGCCGAGCACATGACTGAGTTGGCCGATCATATTGGGCACATTGCGGTTGGCGACGCACAAGCGTTGCACGCCTGCACGCGCGAGCCGCACGCTCGGGAAGTTCACGGCATTTTGCACGTTGCCGTTTTCCAAGTAATCGCGCAGTTGGTCGGCCACCATGATGGCGCAATTCTCTTCAGCTTCCAGCGTCGACGCGCCCAAGTGCGGGAATGAGACGACTTTCGGATGCTTAAGCGTGCGCGCGGTCGGGAAATCAGTGATGTAGTGGCCAAGCTTGCCACTATCGAGCGCGGCGATCACCGCGTCCTCATCGACCACGCCTTCGCGTGCAAAATTAAGCACGACCAAACCATCCTTGGCGTTGGCGAGCGAGGCCGCGCTGATCGTGCCCTTGGTGGCTGAATTCAGCGGCACATGCAGGGTAATGAAATCGGATTCTGCCAACACCTCGGCGAGGCTACCGGCCTTGTCGACGTCGCTCGACAATTGCCATGCGCCTTCCACCGTCATGTGCGGATCGAATCCAATCACACGCATGCCGATACCCTTCGCGGCATTCGCCACGCGCACGCCGATCGCGCCAAGTCCAATCACGCCCAAGGTGCGGCCGACAACTTCGCTACCAACAAAGCGCTTCTTGCCGTCTTCTACTTTGTGTTCCAGCGCGGGATCGGTCGGATCTAGATCGCGCACGAATTCGACCGCTTCACGCAGATTGCGAACGGCAATCAGCATGCCCGCGAGCACCAGTTCTTTCACGGCATTGGCGTTAGCGCCGGGCGCGTTGAACACGACCACGCCGTGCTTCGACAGCTCAGTCACCGGCACATTGTTGGTGCCCGCTCCGGCCCGTGCCACGGCTTTGAGTTCGGGGTTGACAACGATGGAATGCAGATCCGCCGAACGCACCAGAATCGCGTCCGGGTTCTCGATCTGATCGCCGACTTGGTACTCGGACTGCGGCAGGCGCGACAAACCACTCGCGGAAATCTTGTTGTGCGTACGAATCTTAAACATGGGGCTCGTTCCTGCATCGCGGCTCTGCTGAGGCCCGCGCATTGATTGGGGAGTGTTCTAACTCGGGACTCGGGACTCGAAACTCGGGACTCGGGACTCGGGACGATACTTTTGCGCGCGCAGGGTGCAAGCGGCACGA
>Ga0105044_10003120_pt1 | contig 22666 bp, 17 predicted proteins | sample MAT01_FD_78092 | JGI IMG/M metagenome (GOLD analysis project Ga0105044, IMG submission 78092) | Freshwater microbial communities from Lake Fryxell liftoff mats and glacier meltwater in Antarctica - MAT-01 | ecosystem: Environmental > Aquatic > Freshwater > Ice > Liftoff microbial mat | place...
AATGAGTTTGGCACATGTCATATTTCCCGAATGGTTTACTGTCATTGAGCTGTGGGAAGATTGAAGCACGCCGTGTTGAAAACTTAAGTGGAATGTGAATTAAAACCATTTGATCGCCACCGCATTTTTGACAAAATTTGTGTCCGGCAGATAACTATCCGAAGTCAACCCTTCTCAGTTAGTTTGCCGGCGATGCAGCCAACTTCTTCTTGTAAGAAGCTATTCTACAAAGTTTTAATATTTTTTCATTAACAGATAAAAAAACGACCCGTTTTATCATGGCAGAAGTGACTCCAAAAAGTTCTACAGTTAACCTCAGTGAGGTGCTCCCGGAAAATACCCAGGTTTATGAACCAATCCTCGCAGAAAACAAAGACCGATTTGTGATTTTCCCAATCGTTCACAACGATATATGGAAATTCTACAAACAGGCTGAAGCGTGTTTTTGGACAGCCGAAGAAATTGACCTCGGTGCTGATATGGTGGATTGGGAAGACAAACTGAACGACGATGAGCGGCACTTTATAAAACACGTACTGGCTTTTTTCGCGGCAAGCGACGGGATTGTAAACGAGAACCTTGCGGAAAATTTCCTCGCAGAGGTGCAATACAGCGAGGCGAAATTCTTCTACGGATTTCAGGTGATGATGGAGAATATCCACTCAGAAACGTATTCCCTGCTTATCGATACCTACATCAAAAACGACAAGGAAAAAGACAAACTTTTCCACGCCATTGATACCCTGGACTGCGTGAAGAGAAAGGCCGACTGGGCGCTCAACTGGATTGACAAAGGAAGTTTTGCCGAAAGGCTGATTGCTTTTGCGGCGGTGGAGGGCATCTTTTTCTCAGGGTCTTTCTGCTCGATATTCTGGCTGAAAAAACGTGGCCTCATGCCCGGTCTCGGATTCTCAAATGAGCTGATATCAAGGGACGAAGGAATGCATTGTGATTTTGCCTGTCTCTTGTACAACAACCATATCAAGAACAAACTTTCGAAAGAAACTGTGCGCAAAATCATATCGGATGCTGTCGAAATAGAGAAAGAATTTGTTACGGATGCCTTGCCGGTGCGGCTGATCGGTATGAATGCAGAGCTCATGCAACAATATATCGAGTTTGTGGCCGACAGGCTCCTGGTGGAACTTGGCAATGACAAAATTTACAACGTGTCCAATCCTTTTGATTTTATGGACATGATCAATCTGCAGGGGAAAACCAACTTTTTTGAAAAGCGTGTTCCCGATTATCAGAAGGCCGGGGTCTCCAACACATCTGCTGCCGACAAGAGTTTTACCATGGATGCCGATTTTTAGATTAGCCTGCACTCACCCAATTATAACCTTTTAAATCCTCGCAATCCCTATGTCGTATGTACTGAAACGTGACGGCCGAAAAGAATCAGTGAAATTTGACAAAATCACTGCCCGAATTAAGAAACTGTGCTACGGGTTGAACCCGGAAGTTGATCCGATTGAAGTGGCCAAGAAAGTCATCAATGGAATTTTTGAAGGCGTCACCACTTCTGAATTGGACAACCTCGCTGCTGAAGTAGCTGCCACAAACACCATCAAGCACCCGGATTATGCGCTGTTGGCCAGCCGAATCGCAGTGAGCAATCTGCATAAGAATACCGAAAAGTCATTTTCGGAAACGATGCGGACTCTTTATGAATACATCGATCCCAATACAGGAGAGAATGCTTCTTTAATTGCGGATGATGTTTTTGACATAATCAGCAAAAATGCTGAATTGCTCGATTCGAGTATCATATACGACCGGGATTTCAGTTATGACTTTTTCGGATTTAAAACCCTGGAGCGTTCTTACTTGCTTAAAGTAAACAGTGAAGTGGCGGAAAGGCCGCAGCAAATGCTGATGCGGGTTGCCATTGGAATCCACAAGGAAGATGTAGAATCTGCCATCGAAACCTACAATCAAATGTCGGAAGGCTGGTTTACCCATGCCACGCCCACGCTTTTCAATGCAGGTACGCCGAAACCGCAGATGTCTTCCTGCTTTTTGCTCACCATGAAAGAAGACAGCATCAGCGGCATCTACGATACCCTGAAAAGTTGTGCCCAGATTTCGCAAAGTGCGGGTGGCATTGGGCTGTCCATACACGACATACGCGCCAAAGGTTCTTACATCCGGGGCACCAATGGCACTTCAAATGGAATTGTACCGATGTTGCGTGTATTCAATGACACTGCACGTTACGTTGATCAGGGTGGTGGCAAACGCAAAGGATCTTTTGCCATTTACATCGAGCCCTGGCATGCCGATATTTTTGACTTTTTGGAACTGAAAAAGAACCACGGAAAGGAAGAAATGCGCGCCAGAGACTTGTTTTACGCGATGTGGATTCCCGATTTGTTTATGAAACGGGTGGAAGAAAATGGTTTATGGACGCTGATGTGCCCGAATGAATGTCCGGGATTGTCTGAGGCATATGGTGAAGCATTTGATAAACTCTACATCAAATACGAAAAAGAAGGTCGCGGAAGAAAGACGATAAAGGCCCAGGAGATTTGGTTTAAAATCATGGAATCTCAGATTGAGACTGGCACACCTTACATGCTTTATAAGGATGCCGCCAACCTCAAGTCAAACCAGAAAAATCTCGGTACGATCAAGTCGTCCAATCTCTGCACGGAGATCATGGAATACACATCAGAAGCTGAGGTGGCCGTTTGTAATCTCGCGTCTGTAGCCCTTCCAAAATTTGTGCGCAATGGCAAGTTTGATCACGATCAACTCTTTAAAACCACCTATCAGGTAACTTTAAACCTGAATCGAATTATCGACAATAATTATTACCCAACACCGGAGGCCAGGAATAGCAATATGCGACACCGACCAATCGGTATCGGAGTGCAGGGTTTGGCTGACGCTTTCGTTTTGTTGCGCTATCCTTTTGAGAGCGCTGAGGCCCGAAAGCTCAACCGCGACATTTTTGAAACCATCTATTACGCTGCATTATCCGCAAGTAAAGATTTGGCGAAAGCCGACGGACCTTATGAATCTTATAAAGGATCACCGATCAGTCAGGGCATCTTCCAGTTTGACATGTGGAATGAAAAACCTTCAGACCGATGGGAGTGGGCCATACTTAAAGAAGAGATTTTGAAACACGGTGTGCGCAACTCACTCTTACTTGCTCCTATGCCAACAGCTAGTACAGCTCAGATTCTGGGAAACAATGAGTGTTTTGAACCATACACAGCCAATATTTATACCCGTCGCGTGCTTTCAGGTGAATTTGTGGTGGTGAACAAACACCTTCTGAATGATCTTGTGAAACTTGGAATCTGGACTGAAGAGGTGCGAAACAAATTAATGGCAGCCAATGGTTCGGTGCAAAACATCCCTGAAATTCCGGACAATCTGAAATTACTGTACCGCACAGCCTGGGAAATCAGCCAAAAAACCATTATCGATATGGCAGCCGACCGCGGAGCGTTTATCTGTCAGTCGCAGTCGTTGAACATTTTCATGGAAAGTGCGAATTTCGCGAAATTGACCTCCATGCATTTCTACGGTTGGAAAAAAGGTCTCAAAACCGGCATGTACTATCTGCGCACCAGAGCGGCCGTGGATGCAATCAAGTTTACCCTCGACAAATCGAAACTTGCCCAACCGGTAGAAACAACCGTGGTAGCGGCTGAACCGGATGCGGCAGCGGTACAGGCTTGTTCGGTAGAAAATGGTCCCGATTGCGATATGTGCGGAAGTTAAAGATTTGATTTGGAAATCATAAACGGACTTCAATTTTTGAAGTCCGTTTTTATTTATAGACATTCTAAATTGAGTCCATCTCCGGTGATTGACAAATCCATGACACTCGCGCAGGCGTTGATATTGAACTTTGCAGCGTAAATGGAATTAAAAGCGTTGGAGAATTTCAGAATTTTTGCTTTTACGCACAAGGTGCTTCCCCTCGGTCTCGTGGGGAAATTTCATATTGTACAGGAATCTCAGGCTGCGATTTTTACGAAAGTCAAAAACGACCTCGGTCTTACCGAGCTGATGTATCTCTCAACATGCAACCGCGTGGAATTTCTCACCGTGCAACATCCTGGAGCCATGCCCCTTACAGCTGAAAGACTCATCGATGCCCTCCAGCTGGAATTGTCCACTTTAGAGCGTACATTGTCTGTTGATTCAGCAGAAGTTTACATCTCTGATGAAGCTGTGAAACACCTTTTTAAGGTAAGCGCTTCATTGGATTCAATGGTCATCGGCGAACGCGAGATCATTACCCAGGTGAGAAAAGCTTATGAAGAAGCAGTTCAAATGGGCTTGAGCGGAGACTTTTTGCGGGTGGTTGTTCGCAAGACGATTGAAACAGCAAAAGAGATATTCACCCAGACGGCTATTTTCAAAAAACCAGTTTCAGTCGTTTCACTTGCTTTTCACAGACTTCGTGATCTCGATGTGCCAGCCACCAGCCGCATCGTGATGATTGGTGCGGGGAAAACAAACCGGGCCATGGGCAAATTTCTTGCGAAGCACGGATATAAAAATATTGTAATTTACAACCGAACGCTGGAACGGGCTACTTCCCTCGTAGAAGAATTGGGCGGTGCTTCGGCGAATTCTTTGGAAGCACTAAAAGATCATGTTGGTGGTTTTGATGTTTTGCTAACGTGCACTGCCTCCGGCGACCCGATCGTAACATCGGCCCTGTATGAAAAACTTTGCGCGGGCGAAACAACCAGAAAAATTGTCATTGATCTTGCCTTGCCAGCTGATGTATCTCATGAAGTTATTTCCGAAGCCAAAACCCCGATTCGCTACATCAATATCGAAGAACTTCGGATTACAGCAGACAAGAACTTGCTTGAGCGATCAAAAGAAATAAACCACTGCGAAGAAATCATCGATAGGAATCTGATTGCATTTCACGATATCTACAAAACACGCCAGATCGAATTGGCCATGAGCCAAATACCAGCGAAAGTGCGCGAAATTAGTGAAACTGCACTAAATTCCGTATACGCCAGAGAAGTGGCAGGAATGGATCCGGAATCGAGGGAAGTGTTGAACAAAGTCATCGCCTACATGGAAAAGAAATATATTTCTGTGCCCATGAAAATGGCCAAGGCAGTGATGTTGAACAAATCCAATTGATGGACAACATTGTCATCGGCTCGCGCGGAAGCGATCTGGCTCTCTGGCAAGCCAACTATATCAAAGATCGGATTGAAGTCTATGGCTATCCGGTAGAAATCAAAATCATCAAAACCCAGGGGGATATCATCCAGCACCTGAGTTTTGATAAAATGGAAGGCAAGGGATTTTTCACAAAAGAACTTGAATCGGCGTTGTTGGATTGTTCAATTGATCTTGCGGTGCATTCCTACAAAGATTTGGAAACCAATCAGCCAAACGATTTGTCGATTGCCGCGGTGTCTGAGAGGGCCAGTCCTGCTGATATGATGTTGATTCGCAAATCGCAGGTAGACTCCAGCCAGAAGTGGAATCTAAAGACAAATGCCCTTGTGGGCACTTCAAGCGCCCGGCGAAAAATGCAGTTGCTCCATCACCGTCCCGATGTGCGCATAAATGATATTCGTGGAAATGTGCCTACCCGCATCAATAAGTTGCGCGATGGAAATTTTGATGCCATCATTCTGGCCAAAGCCGGTCTGGACAGGCTCCAGCTTGATGTGAGCGATCTTTTCGCTTACGAATTTGATACAACAGAATTTATTCCCGCTCCGGCGCAGGGTGTTCTCGCCTGTCAGATCAGATCGCGAGACACCATTCTCATTAATATTCTGCGCAAATTGCATTGCGAAGATGTTGCCGAGTTGATCGACGTGGAGCGCAAAGTGCTCAATCTTTTCGAAGGCGGTTGTCAATTGCCTTTGGGGGCGCATTGCGTGCGCACAGATACGGGTGTGCGTTTACATGCTATCGTGGCGGATGATTATAAAAGCGCACCATCGTGGGTGGTAATTAATGCGCCAAATACAAAAGGACTTGCAGAGCGTGCTGTGGAGGAATTAAAAAAAAAAGTAGTCCATTAAAAATCTTTTTCAGCCGGGGTGAGCCGGGTTCCTTTTTCAGGAAACTGATAGCAGCAGGAAAGATTAACCCGACCTACAGATCCTGTATTTCTTTGGAAGTAAACAGAGAAGACGAACCCCCGAAAACCGATTGGATATTTTTTAGTTCCCCCTCGGGATTTGAGCTCTTCCTGGATCATTTTGGATTTCAGAAAAACACGCGCATAGGCGTTTTGGGTGTCGGAACGGCAGACAAGATGAAAGCCTACGGACTTTTCCCGGATTTTCTGCCGACTTCTACCGATCCCGAGGAAGCAATCAAGTCATTTTGCGATCAGCTGGATGAAAATGAATCCGTACTCGTGCCGCGCAGTGAGATCAGTTTGCAGCGTTTTCTTTCCGCTTTGCCACCTCACCAATGGGTTGATTGGCCATTTTACACAAACCATCCATCCCCACCGAAGGAGGCTTCCGAGGCCGATTATCTCGTTTTCACCTCTCCCAGCAATGCCCGAGCTTATTTCGGTGTTCACAAATTAAATCACAAGCAGGTTGCGGTGGCCATCGGCAATTCTACTTTTTCAGCCTTGGGAAAATCGGGGATCACCCGGTCTATAAAAAGTGAGGCTCCCACAGAAGAATGTATCTGGGAAGCCATCACGAAGTATCAACAGGAAAAATTTATTTGAACGCACTTTCTCCGGTGATATCCATACCCGTGATAAGCAGGTGAATATCGTGGGTGCCTTCGTAAGTCATCACCGATTCGAGGTTCATCATATGGCGCATAATGGGGTATTCGTTGGTGATGCCCATGGCGCCATGAATTTGTCGCGCTTCGCGGGCTACCTTGAGCGCCATCTCGACATTGTTTCGTTTTGCCATTGAAATCTGGGCGGTGGTGGCCCGGTTTTCGTTTTTCAATTGACCCAATCGAAAAGTGAGCAGCTGCGCTTTGGTGATTTCGGTAATCATTTCAGCAAGTTTCTTTTGCTGTAGCTGAAAGGCTGCGATGGGTTTGCCAAATTGCTGGCGCTCCTTCGCGTAGCGCAGTGCCGAATCATAACAATCCAACGCGGCTCCAATGGCGCCCCAGGCGATGCCGTAGCGCGCGCTATCGAGACAACCAAGTGGTGCTCCGAGACCGGATTTATTCGGAAGAAGATTTCCCTTTGGCACTTTCACATTCGAAAACACAAGCTCTCCAGTGTTGCTTGCGCGCAAACTCCATTTTCCGTGTGTTTCCGGTGTGGTAAATCCTTCCATGCCGCGCTCCACGATGAGTCCGTGTATTCTACCTTCTTCACTTTTGGCCCATACCACGGCGATATCTGCAAAAGGCGAATTGGAAATCCACATTTTGGCTCCATTCAGGACATAATAATCACCGGAGTCTTTAAAATTGGTGACCATGCCTCCCGGATTGGATCCGTGATCGGGTTCGGTGAGGCCAAAACAACCGATCATTTCACCAGCGGCGAGTTTCGGAAGATATTTGAGTCTCTGTTCTTCCGATCCATATTTCCAGATGGGATACATTACCAGTGAGCTTTGAACAGAGGATGTGGACCGCAGACCGCTATCGCATCTTTCGAGTTCCTGCATGATGAGACCGTAGGAAATCTGATCCAATCCCGCGCCCCCGTATTCTTCCGGTATGTACGGCCCGAAAGCACCAATCTCTGCCATTCCCGGTATGACATGCCGCGGAAAAGTAGCTTTTTCATAATATTCTTCAATGATCGGAGACATCTCCTTCTTCACCCAGGCCCGCGCGCTATCGCGCACAAGCTTGTGCTCATCACTGAGCAATTCGTCCATCAAGTAATAATCGTGACCCTGATATTGATCTGTTCGCATGAAGTTATTTTTTCGGATGCAAAGTTACGAATAAGGAAGGCAGATAGTCAATCCTTTTTACGAGTTTTGTGCGGTGATTCGTCTGCTTCAGGTTATTCCGGATTTATCTATGGAACCAATTCCCCGGCCATCGCCAAACTTGTTTGAGTATTGGATGTTGCCGGTATTTTTGGTCATTCTGTGCATTCTCGCATATGTGCGGGTAGCATACGGCAAGCGGTTGAACCGATTGTACAGCAGTGTTATCCGGATTCAGATTCTTAGGCAGGTAATGCGCGAAGAGTTGGTCTTTACGCATCGCGCATCCCTGTTGCTCTTTGTCAATTTTGTTTTGGTGGTCTCTTTGTTGGTTTACGCGGTGATGGCCTATTGGCAATGGGATTTTATCGAGGTTCAGGGCTTGAAGCGATATGTCTTTATTTCGCTTGCCATTGCGTCAACCTATATTTTGAAACTCTTGGTTGCCAGTGTATTGCGGTTAATTTTTCGCGATCCCGGTATTATCAGGGAGTATTTATATGTGGCATTTCTGGTTAATAAAGCTGCAGGAATTCTCTTGTTTCCCTTGGTCGTTGGCCTTATTTACTTCAATATAGGGGGGGTAGATAACCTTATTTTTGGGGTAATGGTATTGCTGTCAATTCTTTTACTCTACCGTACCATCCAGGGTTTGGTTTTGTGTTCAGGATACACTATATCCTGGGTATATATAATTTTGTACCTTTGCACCCTCGAAATCATGCCTTTTCTAATCGCAATGAAAATCTTGAACAGAGAGATCGTGTAAAACAGCAAAAACAGTTGACCCATATGACTGATAAAGTCAAATCAATTCTGATCTCACAACCCGAGCCCACCTCTGAAAAATCGCCTTATTTTGATTTGGCAGAGAAGTATAAAGTAAAAATTGATTTCCGCCCTTTCATTCACGTAGAAGGGGTCCCGGCCAAGGAATTTCGCCAGGAGAGAGTCAATATTCCAGAACATACTGCTGTAATTCTCACCAGCAGAAATGCGGTGGATCATTTTTACAGGATGTGTGAGGAAACGCGGTTTATTGTTCCTGAAACTTTGAAATACTTCTGTCTTTCTGAAGCTGTGGCTTATTATCTTCAAAAATATGTCGTCTACAGGAAGCGCAAAATTTTTCATGGGAAGCAGAGTTTTGAAGATTTGATGGAAATCATCAAAAAACATAAGAATGAAAAGTTTCTTCTTCCTTGTTCAGACATTCACAAACAAAGCATCACAGATTTGCTCGACAAGTTCAACATCAAATATTCGAAGAGCATTTTTTATCGTACCGTTTGCAGCGATCTGTCTGATTTGGCTGATGTGAATTACGATATGCTCGTATTTTTCAGTCCTTCTGGAATCGAATCACTTTTCAAAAACTTTCCGGATTTCAAGCAGAATGGCACCCGCATTGCCGCATTTGGCAGTACCACCGCCGACGCAGTTCTGAAAGCTGGTCTTCAACTCAACGTGCATGCACCTGCGCCCGGCCTGCCATCCATGTCGATGGCCATCGAGCAGTACATCAAAAAAATTAAATAGCTCAGGTTATTATTCGAAAGAGGCAGCCATCGGCTGCCTCTTTCGTAAAATTGAATCATGCCTCTCCGGTTTCCCAAACGCGAGCGCCTTTGCTCAAAAAAGGACATTGACCTGCTTTTTGCCGAAGGTAGGAACGTTCGGTCTGGTTCCGTTTCACTCAAATGGATCGTTCGGGATACTTTCAGTTCAGAAAGTCAGCGGCAAGTCCTGATCATAGTGCCTAAGCGCAATGTTCGAAAAGCAGTTGATCGCAACCGAATAAAGAGACAGATAAGAGAAATATACCGCACCAACAGGATTTTGTGGGATGCATACCACGCCATTTCCAATAAAACACTGCTCCTTGGAGTTATATATCTTGGTGGTGCTGACTCCATATTTGAACAGGTCCTTCAGAATTATCTGGAGGCTCACAAAAAATTTTTGAAACATTCATTAAATCAGTAGGTTAATAACAATGAACGGTGTGTAAATTATCCTATCGGACATTGTGACGGAATAGGGCATGAAGGTTGTAATTTTAGCGTCAACGAATTTTAATATAATGATCATGCGGTATAAAAAAATAATGGTGATTGGCGGATTGCTTATCACTTCTGCCATCGGGATCTTTGCGCTTACCCCCAAAGATAACTTCTTTGAAATTTCAAAAAACCTGGAGATTTTTGCTACCCTCTACCGGGAATTAAATATATTTTATGTGGATGATACCCAGCCAGGTGAGTTGATCAAGACAGGCATTGATGCCATGTTGGAGTCGCTCGATCCATACACCACGTATATTACTGAAAGCGAAATTGAAGATTTCCGGTTTATGACCACTGGACAATATGGAGGCATCGGAAGTCTTATTCGAGAGGTGGATGGAAATATTTATATCGCGGAGCCTTACGAAGGTTTTCCAGCGCAAATGTCCGGATTGAAAGCCGGCGATAAAATCCTGATGATCGATGGCAATAAACTCAATGGTAAAACCCAGGAAGACATCAGCAAACTCCTAAAAGGTCAATCGGGAAGTAAGCTCATTGTGACTTTTGAACGATTTGGTGAAATAAATGAGGTTCCTTTAACGCGTCAGGAAATCAAAATTCCGGACGTGCCTTATTATGGTATGCTCGACAACGAGGTAGGATATTTGAGGCTTACGAGTTTTACGCAGACCGCGAGCAAAGAGGTGAGAGAGGCATTTGTCAAGTTGCGGGATGAACACGGGATGAAAAAACTGGTATTCGATCTTCGCGGCAATGGCGGAGGCCTGCTGCACGAAGCAGTAAACATCACAAACTTTTTTGTCCCCAAAGGCCAGGAAGTAGTTCGTACCAAAGGAAAAATTGCGGAGTGGGATAAAACACATTTGGCCCTGAATGAACCATTGGATATGGAAATACCCCTTGTAATTCTTGTCGATCAGGGAAGTGCCTCAGCTTCTGAAATTGTTGCTGGAGCTATTCAGGATCTCGACAGGGGCGTGGTGATCGGCAACCGCACTTTTGGAAAAGGGCTTGTGCAACAGACGCGGGATCTTCAATACAACAGCAAGTTGAAATTAACGATTGCCAAATACTACATTCCAAGTGGTCGCTGCATCCAAAAACTGGACTACGCCCACAAGACAGGTGAAGGCAGTGTGGAAGAATTCCCTGATTCACTGCTGAAAACATTTACCACCAAAAATGGCAGGACGGTCATTGATGGGCGTGGTATCGAACCGGATCTGATTATGGAGGAACGTGAATTTCCCCACGTACTCGGATCTTTGCTCAATGAAAACCTGTTTTTCAAATACGCGACGTTGTATTCTTCCGAACATCCTGAGATTGTCCCTGCCAGCAAATTTAAGCTTACAGATGTGGAGTATCAGGAATTTGTGGCTTATCTGGACGACAAAAACTACCTGTATACGACCGACACGGAAGAAAGTCTGGAGGAATTGGTCGAAACCGCGACCCGTGAAAAGTATTATGAACTGGCCGATGCCGAGTTTAAAGCTTTGATTGATAAACTAAGCGTTAAAAAGAATTCTGACTTGTTTCTTTTCAGGGAAGACATTCAACAAATTCTTGAAAATGAAATCGTGTCGCGCTATTATTTTCAACGTGGTCGTATTGAATCTTCTCTGTTTTCTGATGATGCTGTGGCAAAAGCCCTGGAAGTTCTCAATAACAATGGACAATACGCATCCATTCTAAAACCATAATATCCGCATTTTAGTAGTCAATTCGATCAGTGCAGCAGCATACCAATCGTTATACCCATTTTTACACCGTGCTGCTGTGTCTTATCGCAGTCGGAATGCCCAATCTGAATATCCTGATGAGTATCGGGAGTATTCTCTTGTTTGTATTGTGGTTAATATATCCCGGACCAGTCAAGGGATGGAATTCGCTGAGAAAGAATAAAGGAGCCCTCATGCTGATCGGCCTTTACCTGATTCATATTGTCTGGCTCTGGAATACCGATGACTACTTTTATGCATGGAAGGATCTCCGCATCAAGCTCCCCATTCTCATATTCGGTTTGGTCCTGGGCAGTGTCACGCTTTCGCGAAAACAAATGAAATTCACTTTTCTGGCGCTTGCAACAGGGGTGTGGATTGCGTCTTTTACAGGTTATTACCTGTATTTTACTTCCGTAAATCCCGACCTCGATTACAGATCGCTCGTTCCGGGAATCTCTCATATCAGACTCAGCTTGATGATGGTGATGGTGGTCGCCACCGTCATTTATTACTGGCGGGAGATAGAAATCAGTTGGCGGATAGCAGCAGGGGTAACGGTGGCAAACATTCTCGTTTTTTTCAATTTGATTCAATCGGCAACCGGAATTATTATTCTTCTGACATTGTTCGTTTGTATCTCCCTCATTTTTGCCCGAAGGCAATACGGAAGTCGCGCTCTGGGATGGACAGCATGTGTTTTTGCTTTATTGATTTTCTTTTTTGGCGTCAGTTCTTATTATTATTATCAAAAGCAATTTACGTCAGACGAGATTCTGACTGACTTACCAGCAACCACAGCCTTGGGCAATACATACAGCCACTACACCGAAGCCGGTTATGTAGAAAATGGCACGTATGTTTTTAACAATATCTGCGAGGGTGAACTCATGGCAGCCTGGAATGAAAGAAGCGATCTGAAGGTATCATATGATCCGAAGCTTGATGAACCTGTGATTGGGGCATTGATTCGATACCTTTCCTCCAAACATCTGACAAAGGACCGACAGGGTGTAATGGCACTGAGCGCGGCTGACATTGAATGGATTGAGGCGGGTTATCCAAGCGTGATATATGTAGAAAAATCCGGTCTCGCCCTGCGTTATCATACCATGATGTTTGGGATACATCAGTATGCCATCAGTGGGAATGCCAGCGGCATTTCATTCCTTCAACGCATGGTTTACTGGCAGGCGGCCATTGGCCTGATCAGGCGCCATCCTGTGGTGGGAATCGGAACTGGCGATGTTAAAAAGGCTTTTTATGACATTTATGAAGAAGAGCATTCAAACCTTGAGCCTCAGTACAGAAACAGAGCGCACAACCAGTTTCTCACCTTTTTCGTTTCATTTGGCGTCGCCGGTTTTCTGCTTTTTATCGCCGTTTTATTATACCCATTTATATTTTCCCGACCAGGATTCCTTTTTTCCGCTTTTCTCTTAATCGCTTTTCTCTCGTGTCTCACAGAAGATACCCTTGAAACACAGGCAGGTGTTACATTTTTCGCGTTTTTTTACGGGTTGTTTTCCTCGAGTGAAATGGGTACAACTTCCGCTGGAGCGGATTAGTTCAGTTATCCAGAAACGTAGAGCCGAACCTTATTTGGATAATATGATTTTCCCGGTATCCATGTTCAGACCATTGTTGTCAATGACCTGATAGAGATACAAACCCGTATTCAATCCACGTAGGTCGAGCTGACTACGGCCCGATGTCAATCCCTGCTGAAGGATCTTTTTTCCTGTAATGTCATACACACGCAAGGTTGCTCCGCCGCTCAAATGACTTTGAAAATAAGTATTGTCGATTTGGAACAAGCCCGGACCAGGGTTGGGAAATATGGATATTCCCTGTGGGATGATTGGATCATTTGTCGAAACAAGTGCATCCACAATCGTCACGCAGTAATCTTCTGTTTCACCCTCATCGTATTGTTCGCAGGCAGCCACGCTGGCATTCGAATTTCCCACATATTTCATAGAAACGCGCAATCTTGTTTGTCCAGGCAATGCCTCTGAAGGTATCATTATTTCTCCTTCCAGTGGCTGACTGGATCCCGATTCGGAAGAGAGAACGATCTCATCGGAGGTAAAGGAGCCATTTTGATTGAGATCAATCCATACCCTGAAATACTCATTGTAATCGCCAAACGCAAACCCAGGCGTCAATAGCGTAATATAACTTTGGCCGATGGCCAGTTCAACCCCCGTATCATCAATAAACAAGTAGCCATCATTGTTTCCTGTGATTGAGGTATACGCTCCAATGCTCACCTCATCAATGTATTCGAAAAAACTACTTTCTCCAAAACTTTCGCAATATTCAGCGTCGATGCACAGGCCACAGTCTTTGGTTCTGATTAGGATCATTTCTCCATCTTCAAAATCGTCGCTGCACGCGGGTACCACAAGCACTTCGTAATATGTACAGCCCTCCAGAGAGTCAAGCAGAGCCAGACCCGTATCAAAAGCACCGTAAAGAATCCAATCGGCATCTCCTTCCACACGGTAATAAAGGTCATAAGAATCAATACCAAATCCGGTTTCCCAGCCAATCAAAACGTTTTGCACCGTGATTTCTGTTGCGAAAATTTCTTCAGGAGCAAGGCAACATCCGGCGGTTTCCACAAGTCGCGATATACCATAGGCGAAGTCACCATCCACATTTGAACAGCGCGATGCTATTTGAAACTCGTAATTTTTACATCTCTCCAGGGAATCTATTTCAAAATTTTCATCAGTTATATTTTCGATAATTGTCCACTCTTCAGCTCCGATTTCGCGGTAGCGAATATTCACCGAATCGAGCTGGGCCAAAGTCCAGGTGAAATTGTAAATCGTATCCTCTGAAACAGTGTAATCAAAGGAAAATGGAGGCAAACATATATCTTCTCCGCATTGACTTTCCATTAAGCTGAGGCTGTTGAAAGCATTCAACCGACCGCCAGTTACAGTTTGTCCAACCAAATTTGGAACGATATCCACTCCTTCGAATAGACTGTATCGCACATAATCCGCACCCAGTTGGGGATTGGTTTTTACCAACTCAGCAAAACTTTCACAAGGCACTGAATAGAGCAATGCAATAACACCAGCTGTGAGCGGCGATGCGAAAGAAGTGCCGGAAGTGCCACCATATCCGGAGCTGCCGGAAGTCGTAAAAACATTTTCACCGGGCGCTCCGAGATCAATTGTGGTCGCGCCAAAAGCCGAAAAGGTGCGAACATCATTGACATTGGTCGCCGTTACGCTGATCATATAATCGCTTTCTGCGGCGGTTGGGATATCTCCCACCACGTCTATATCTACGTCGTTGTTCGCAGTAGCACCACAATTCAATATGCCATAAGTTCCGAGTGTATCGTAATAGGCCGACCAGAGTGGAACATCATTTGGATTTCCATTGTCAATTCCCCATGACGCATTGGTTGCAACTACAAAAGCACCTATCTCACCTTCCGTTTCATTGTAGAGCTTTCGCTGCACAAGCGGATAGGCGTAGGCTGCTATCACAGAAGCTTCATCGCCCAAATTTTCTCCGGCTACTGACATGATTTTTACATTCCAGTTGGCTCCCACGACGCCCAGATTGTTATCACCTTTGGCACCTATCATTCCCATTACAGCCGTTCCATGGTCACCTATCAGTACATTTCCACCGTCGCTTTCTGAATTCACATCCCAGCCCAAATAGTCGTCTACGTAACCATTTTCATCATCATCAATGCCATTGTCGGGTACTTCGCCGTGGTTTACCCAAGCGTTTTCAATCAGGTCCGGGTGGTTCAGGTTTCCTCCCTCTATCACACATACCACGATGGTGTCTCCGAGGGCGGTGACGCCGCCTGTGGTGATATCCCAGGCGAGTTCAGATTTTATATCGGAGCCGACTGTACCATTCAGTTGACCTGTATTCTTGTGATGCCACTGAGAGCCGGTTTGCGGGTCGTTTGGGAAAGTTTCCCGTTTTTCCACGTAGTGGTTAAACTGGGCGAGCGAGATATCTCGGTCGTTTCGAAGCGCTTTTAGCAACATGTCTTCCTGAACGCCACTTCCGTCAAAATAAAGTCGGTAGATATTCATCGGCTGTGACAAAATAGCTCCGAGGCTCAATGAAGTCCCCCGATTGTTGAGCTCAATGTGCCGTTTTATTGCATTTTCAGGATTTGCACCCGCTTTGAATTGAACCAAAATCTCGTTTGGAACGTGGGCCATCTGGGCTTGGAGCAGGGCAGGAATGGCGAGAAAGAGCGAAATGAAAAGCGCGTAAATTTTTGACATATTCTGAATTAAATTGAAGGGCGCAAAATACATCAATTTAAAGCCGGAAACACGTACTTGGTTCTGAAATGCCCGGAGATCATGGGGTAAGATTTGCCGTTATTTGGATTCCTACTCCTGGTGAAATACCCTTTTTACCCGTTGCGAAATATTGGTCAGAATCTCGTAAGGAATTGTTTGCAAGTCAGTCGCGAGTTCCATAATAGACAGGTTGTCACCAAAAATTTCCACTTCATCTCCTTCTTTGCAGTCGATGCCGGTCACATCAACCATGCTCATATCCATGCAAATATTTCCAGCGAAAGGGGCTTTTTTACCAGCAATCCAGACTTTCCCAACGCCATTTCCCAGCAGTCTTGGGACACCATCGGCATAGCCCACGGGCAGAATGGCAATCTGTGCGGTTTCAGTAAATACCTTTTTGGGACTGTAACCCACACTTTCGCCAGCTTTCACTTCGCGAAGTTGTGATATGGTAGAAGTCATTCTGCTTACGGGCTGAAGCTTTTTTTGGGAATTCGCATCACTGGAAAGCCCATGGAGTGCGATACCCAAACGCACCATTTCAAACTGGGCTTTGGGATGCAGTAGAATACCATTGGAATTGAGAATGTGGCGCAAAAAAGGAGAAGGCAACGCGTCCTTCAATATAGTAGTCAGTTTCCTGAAAAGCGCAATCTGTCGGGCTGTCGGTCCATCGAAGTCGGCATTTTCGCTTGAAGCCAAATGACTGAATACGCTGACCACATGCAGCCGGTCAATGGCGTTCAGCCTTTGCGCCAAAAGGGTGATTTCGTCCGCATTAAATCCCAATCTGTTCATCCCGGTATTGAGTTTCAGATGGACAGGGTATTCGCCATCGAATGCACTTTTATTCACAGCTTCCAAAAACTTGTCAAGGGTTCGGAAGCTGAAAATCTGAGGCTCAAGCCGGTACCGGATCATGGCATCATAGCTGGATATCTCCGGATTTAAAACGAGAATCGGAAGCTCAATGCCCGATTGCCGCAGTTCAACACCTTCATCGGCATACGCCACCGCGAGGTAGTCCGCCCGATTCAATTCCAGAAAACGTGCGATTTCGTAACTTCCACTGCCATAGGCAAAAGCTTTCACCATCACCATCAGGCGCGTATTTTCATCCAGTTGCGATCGCACGTAGTTGAGGTTGGCCTTCATCCTGGTGAGGTCAATCTGGAGAATGGTTTCATGTGTCTTTTCTTCCAGCCGCTCGCTGATGCGCTCAAAGGCAAATGGTCGGGCTCCTTTGATGAGGATGTTCTCCTCCCTGAAATGATCTTTGCGGAAGGCATCCAAAAAAGCTTCTGTGGTAGGAAAAAAGGCTGATGGTGTTTTTTCAAAAAGGCCGGCGTGCGTGCTGAGATCGGCCCCAATTCCGATAAAACGATCAATAGCGGCATACCGAATCAAATCTGCAACGCGTCCATACAATTCTTCAGGACGTTCTCCCGATTGCAAAATGTCACTGAGAATGAAAACCGATTTTTTATTTTTTCGGTGTTTTTGCAAATGGTCCAGGGCTATTTCAAGAGAAGCAAAATCGGAATTGTACACATCATTTACAATCACACATCCATTGATGCCAGCGAGTTGTTCGAGTCGCATGGCTACGGCTGTGAGGCCTTTCATGCGAACCGCGATTTCCTGATCGCTGAGGCCAAGATGGAGCAGTGTGAGCCAGCAATGACATGCGTTTTCGATGGATGCGACATCGGTAAACGGAATTTCTATTTCGCGATAAGCGCCTTGAAATTCACCGCCGAGCAGGGTTGAATCAATCGACGACACTTCACGCGATATCACCAGATCAGCAGGTCCGGTTCTCGACCAGGTGAGCAGTTTTGTCTGGCTTTCGCCAAATAAGCGCGACGCTTCATCGTGCACGATTTTGTGGTCTTTGCAGTAAATAAGAATTTTTGCGTTTGGAAAAAGACAAAGCTTTTCAATGGTTTTCTGGTGAAAATCCGTGAAGTTTTCCTGGTGGGGCGGACCGATGTTCGTAAAAATTCCAATAGTCGGATGGATTATTTTTTCGAGTTTTTCCATTTCTCCCGGAAGGGAAATACCCGCTTCCAAAATGCCCAGGGTATGCGCAGCCTGCATTCTCCAAACTGATAGCGGCACGCCAATCTGAGAATTGTAACTCTTCGGACTGCGCATGATGTTGAATCGATCGCCGAGCAGTTGCGCCAGCCATTCTTTCACAGTTGTTTTTCCATTGCTACCGGTCACAGCTATGACGGGATAGTCAAACTGGTTGCGGTGCGCGGTGGCCAGCCTCTGCAGGGCAATAAGTGTTTCAGAAACTTCAATCACATTGGAGTCTGGTAAATCGTTCAGGAATTCTGATTGGGACACCACAAAATTGCGGATACCTTTTTGATGTGCATCTTTCAGGTATTTGTGTCCATTGTGGTGCTGACCGGTAATGGCCATGAAAACAGCCCCTTTGCGCGTCTGAAAGTGCCGACTGTCAGTGACAAGGTAGCGAATGGTGTCAGGAGCCGATCTTTGTATGATGCGGCCTCCCAGCATTTTCGCGAAAGCCTCCAGTTCATATCCTTCGATCAGCACTTATTTTCCTCCTTTGATTTTAGCAGCCTCTTCGGCCTGCGCGGTAAGATAGGCTTCCCGGCTGAGCGGCTCATACCGGTCGCTTTCCCCGAGCTCAATCGTTTCTCCCCCTCCGCTGATGCGGTGAGAATACTGGGCGAGTTTTCCGGTACGCACGCAGATGGCGTGAACCTTGGTGACATATTCGGCGACAGCCATCAGGTGAGGCATGGGTCCAAATGGCCGCCCCTGAAAGTCCATATCGAGACCGGCTACGATCACGCGCATCCCCTGATTGGCCAGTTCATTGCATACATTCGGAAGATTGTCATCAAAAAACTGCGCCTCATCAATGGCCACCACATCGGTATCGGAAGCTGTGTAAAGCAAAATGTGTTCGGAGGAAGGCACGGGTGTGCTCCCGATGCTTTTTTTATCGTGACTTACCACTTCTGTGTCGTGGTAACGCACATCGATTCCGGGTTTAAAAATTTCAATTTTTTGTTTGGCAAATTTAGCGCGGTTGAGCCGTCGCAAAAGTTCTTCTGTTTTGCCGGAGAACATGGAACCACAGATCACCTCGATCCATCCCTCTCCGCGTTTTCCGAATTTTTGGGTATTTTCTAGAAACATCAACCTGATTCAAGTAAGCGCAAACATCCATAGTTTACCATTATGGTTTAGCTTTGTGGTTGTTTGCCGAAAGGCTAAATTAACCAAATCTTCACCGAAAATATATGTTTGAAAGGCCATCTTCATTTGGTCTTTTGCAAGACAAGAAATACATGACGATACAAGTGATCACCAATGAATTGCAACAGCTGGCGACCAGACTCGAATCGGGGGCGCTGAACGCAGAAGAAATTATGTCAATGACCGAGCTCTCGCGTCAGCTTCACGAAAGGCTTATTATTTTACAGTACAAAGCTTTCGAAGTACAGGTGCATGTAATGGAAAACCCCGCAGCAGAAGAACATTCTGAGCAGGATCCTCCTGCGATTGAAGTCATGCCGGATCCGAAGCCCTTCCTTGATCCGGTTTCAGATCTTCCCAAAGTGGAAGAGCCGCCCTTAGAAATTCTGGAAATGGAGGAAGTGGAAATACCTCTGCAAAAGGAGGAAGAGCCTGAAGAAGAAATCCCCGAAGAGCGACCGGTTTTCCGGTTTTCGGACACGGAGGTATCTCCCAATCAAATTTCGTTGATTGATTCTATCGAAGAAATCAAACGCATGGAGCAAAGCATCAACCAAAAATATACGGCTGGTGACGGGCCGAGTCTGGCCGAAAGGCTCAACCAAAAACCGGTCTCCAATCTAAAAAGTGCCATCGGCCTCAATCAGAAATTTCAGTTTTTATCCGTGCTTTTTAAGAGCGACAAAGAAGCCTATGACATGTCAATAGATCGGCTCAATAAAGCCAGCTCCTATCTCGAGGCGGATGAGTACATTCAAAATACCTTGAAGAACAGGTATGATTGGGAAATGAAAAGTCCGGTGGTAAAAGAATTTATGTACCTCATTGAAAGGCGGTTTCTCTGATGAGAATTATTTTCTTCACATTTTCCTTTTTGTTTGCCTTGGGACTTTGGGCCCAGGATCCTGATTTCGTGCGTGCGGAAGCAGAGGTGCTGTCTGACAGCACTTTTCACGGGAGGGGGTATGTGAAAGACGGTTCCCGAAAAGCAGCTGAATACATCGCCAGGCGATTTTCTGACTTTGATGTCCTACCAGTGGGAGATGATTTTTTTCAATCTTTTTCTTTTCGTGTCAACACATTCGAAACGCCCTCCACTTTGATTGTGGACGGAAAAAAACTCAATGAAGGACACGACTACATTGCCGATCCCCGATCCGGTGCTTCAACCGGTCGATATCCCATCATCACACTCGATTCCACCCACTTCCAACCGGGGGGTAAAGTCCCGAAAACCAAAGGAAAATTGCCGGTGATCAACCTGAAAGGTATTGATACACCCGATGAGGTCACTGCGCTCCACAACCTGAAATTGGCCGTTTTGCCAGTTGGTCCCATGGTGTTGCTTCAGCCCGACAAACTCACGTGGTCGGTGGGCGAGATGAATTATCCCAATGCGGTATTCGAGGTTTTGGGTGCCGCTTTTCCCGAAAAGGCAAAAGAAATCGAAATGGATCTTCAGCCCCGGGAAATTGATTTTGAAGCGGTGAATGTGGTCGGTAAAATCGAAGGCAGAAGATCTGACAGTTGTGTGGTAATCACTGCACATTATGATCACCTCGGAAGGATGGGTGAAGCGCTTTTTGCCGGAGCGAGCGACAATGGCAGTGGGGTAGCGGTGATGCTGGATCTGGCGCGGCATTACGATGGCTCGAAACCAAAATTTGACACCTGGTTTATCGCTTTTGCAGGAGAAGAGGCTGGGTTAAAGGGGTCGAAATTTTTTGTGGATAATCCACTTTTTCCACTTGGAAACATCAAACTTTTGATCAATCTCGACCTGATGGGCTCGGCGGCCAATGGCATCACGGTGGTGAATGGTCGACTCTATCCGGAACTGATGGAAAAAATGGCGGCCATCAATACCAAAAGTGAATTGCTTCCTAAAATCAAATTGCGGGGTAAGGCTGCAAACAGCGACCATTACTGGTTTTCGGAAGCAGGCGTTCCCGCGATTTTCATCTACACGGAAGGAAATATCACCGCCTACCACGATGTAAACGACATCGCTTCCGGTCTTGACTGGACCAATTATGCAGAGGTTTTTACCCTTCTCACGGAATTTATAAAAACGCTCTAACCATGGCAAAACTCGTCCTCGTACCCACGCCCATTGGCAATCTCGGCGACATCACCATCCGGGCCCTGGAAGTTTTGAAGTCGGCAGACGGGGTTCTTGCGGAAGATACCCGAACATCCGGACGCCTGCTCAAACACTACGAAATCTCCCAGGAGATGATTCCTTTTCACGCGCACAACGAACACCGCGTGGTAGAGCGTATCGTGGAGAGAATAAAGGGTGGACACACGCTGGCTTTGGTTACTGATGCCGGTACTCCCGGAATTTCAGACCCCGGATTTTTGCTTGTGCGTGCCTGTGTGGCTGCGGGAATCGAAGTAGAAACCCTTCCAGGAGCCACGGCTTTTGTGCCCGCCCTTGTCAATTCAGGATTTCCCACAGACAGGTTTTGTTTTGAAGGTTTTCTCCCACCCAAAAAGGGTCGAAACAAACGCATGTTGGCCCTGGAATCCGAAACCCGTACGATGATATTTTACGAATCGCCGCACCGGATTTCCAAAACCCTGCAGCAATTTACCGAAGTGTTCGGACCCGATCGGGAAGCCGTGGTGGCCAGAGAAATCACCAAACTTCACGAAGAAACCATTCGCGGCACATTGGCCGAGCTGGTGGCTCACTTTGACACCCATCCGCCCAAAGGGGAGATGGTCGTTGTACTCCAAGGAAATACCAAATGAAAGCAGTTTACCTCAAAAAATTCGGCACACCGGACGAAGCATTCGAAATCCGTGAAACCGCAAAACCCGAACCCAAACCGGTGCAACTTCTCATCAAGGTGCAATCCTTCGGACTGAACTTTGCAGATGTGCTTGCACGAAAGGGGCTGTACCCGGAAACCCCCGACCGGCCATGCATCATCGGTTACGAAGTGGTAGGCACCGTCGAAAAACAGGGATCGGAAGTACCAGGCAACATGGTTGGCAAACGCGTGGTGGCCATGACGCGTTTTGGCGGTTACGCCGAATTTGTCGCCACCGATTACCGCGCCGCAGCTGTGCTTCCCGCCGATTATCCCGCCGAAAAAGCAGTGGCGCTCGCGACCCAGTATACCACGGCCTATGTTTGTGCGCAGGAAAGCATGAACTTATATCCGGGCGACCGGGTGCTGGTTCACGCCGGAGCTGGTGGGGTGGGCATCGCCCTGATACAAATGACCCTGGCCAAAGGATGTGAGGTATTTGCGACAGCAGGATCTCAGGAGAAGGTTGACTTTTTGCGAAAGCTGGGCGTGCAGCATCCGGTGAACTATCGAAAAGAAGATTACGGCGAAGCCATCCGGAAAATCCTTGGCCCCAATCGGCTTGATGCCACCTTTAATTCCCTTTCCGGGAAAAGCGTCCCGAAAGACATGAAATTATTGGGTTCCGGCGGAAAGCTCGTCATCTTCGGCGCT
>Ga0105044_10003121_pt1 | contig 22665 bp, 19 predicted proteins | sample MAT01_FD_78092 | JGI IMG/M metagenome (GOLD analysis project Ga0105044, IMG submission 78092) | Freshwater microbial communities from Lake Fryxell liftoff mats and glacier meltwater in Antarctica - MAT-01 | ecosystem: Environmental > Aquatic > Freshwater > Ice > Liftoff microbial mat | place...
TCGCTCCCGCGGGGCTATAGCTCAGTTGGTAGAGCGCTTCCATGGCATGGAAGAGGTCAGGAGTTCGATTCTCCTTAGCTCCACAACCCGTGCAGAGCCCGCCGAGCGGCGGGCTCTTGCGCGTTCAGGCGGCGGGGTCGGCCCAATCGAGGCGGGGAACGTCGGCCCACAGGCGTTCGAGGTCATAGAACTCGCGCTGCTCTTGCTGGAACACGTGGACGACGACGTCGCCGTAGTCCATCAGGACCCACTGGCGATCCTGGAGGCCCTCGATCCGCTTGGGCTTGGGGCCGCCGGCCTCGTGGATCTGGTGCTCCACCTCGTCGCAGATCCCCTTGACGAGGCGCTCGTTGGGCGCGCTGGTGATGACGAACCAGCCACAGATCCCCAACACCGCGGCCACCTCGAGCACGACGACGTCGTGACCCTGCTTGTCGTCTGCAGCGCGTGCGGCCGTGATCGCCAGCTGGCGGGTGTTGTCGAGGATGGTCGGTTCAGTCAGCGGTAGCTCCCGGTGGTCTAGGCATCGGCACCCAGCACGATGGTGACATCGAAGGCTTCGGTGGGACGAGGATCATCGACCACGGTGCCGACGCCGAGCGAGTCGCGGATGCGTTCGGCGGCGGCCTTCAGAGCCGGGGCGTGATAGCGGATCTCGGTAGCGGAGTAGTCGAACCGGTCGGCGTTGCCAGCGACCACGATCTCGGCATCGGCCGGGACGACGAGCGGCGCGGCGCGCATCACCTGCTGAGGATCGCCGCTGCCGTCGAGCAGCCGCACCCGGGTGCGAGCCCCTTCCACATCACCGGTGGGGAACGGCACCAGATCGCTGATCATCACCTCGACCGCCGCCGCGTCGGGCATGAACTGCGGGTTTCCGAAGGCATCGACGGACTCATCCACCGGGATCGTGGCCACCCGAGCCGGGCCGTTGCCCAATCCGCGAACGAACCGGCCGATGCCCACGTCGACCTCGCCCGGGACCGCTCCAGGATCGTCCGCGTTCGCGACGGCTGCGGCCCAGGCTTGCCAGAACAGCTCCTGGCGGTACAGCCGAGCAAGATCGCTCTCACCCTCGCGCATGGTCTTCAGCCAGGGCCCGACCTGAGCCGGGAGCAGGGAGAGCGGACCGGCCGGAAAGCCCTCGAGGTCGTCGGGATTGGTCAGCGCCAGCGGGCCCACGGGCCCCACGAGCTCAGCCCAACGAGCATCGTCCACCACCACGGCCTCGGCGATGCCGATGCCCAACGCCCCCTGCACAGCGGCGCGCGCCGCGCCGGCCTTGTCGACGCCGAAGGCGTAGATCACCGACAGCGGCGTGGCGTCGACCCCGCCCCCGCCCAACGTCGCGGGGGGCACGAGCACCACGGATCCGCCAGCGTCGCCGTTGTTGAGCGCCAGCACCGCGATCGACACCAGCTCACCATCGACGTCGTGCAGGACGACCAGCGTCGGAGTGGGTTCGACGAAGGCCTCGAAGCCGGGCGCCGTCGGGTCCGTGACCGTGGACACGATCCGCCCTGCCTTGCTCGATCTGACGGTCTTCAGGCCGACGTAGGTGAGGGCCATCGATGCCCCCAACGCCATCACCATGAAGCCGGCGAACACCGCCATCCACCGTCCCGACGGCCGACCCCTCGGCAGTTCGAGCGAGCCCCCTCGCGGTCGGGCCGATCGACGAGCCGCGCGAGCGCCTGTGCCTTGTGCCGGGAGCTCGAGCTCGGCAACGCGGCTCGACAGTGGATCCTCGGAGGGGTTGGTCACTCGACATCTCGATAGAGCGAGTGGGCCTCGATCCAGTCGACGACCTCACGGGTGACGAGGTAGTCCAATGGCCGGCCGTCGGTGACGCGTGCTCTGAGGTCGGTGCTGGACACCTCGAGGCTCGGCACTTCCACCCGCTCCCAGCGCCAGCCCGGCAGCGGCGCCGCCGCGGCGGCCCCCGGACGTTCGACCACCACGATGGTGGCGTGCTCGCGCACCTCGTCGGCCCGCTCCCACGAGGCGAGCCCGGCGGCGGCATCCGCGCCCAGCACCACGAAGAGCTCCCGGTCCCCTGCCTCGGCATGCAAGGCGGCCAACGTGTCCGCCGTGTACGAAGGACCACCGGCATCGATCTCGATCCGGCTCGCCTCAAGGCCGTCGACCTCAGCCACCGCGGCTTCCACCATCGCGAGCCGATCGGCGGCAGCCGTGATGGGCCGGGTACCCACCTTTTGCCACGGGACGTCGTTCACGACGAGCAGCACTCGATCGAGCCGAAGCTCGTGACGGACGTTCACCGCGGAAACGAGATGACCCACGTGCGGGGGGTCGAAGGTCCCCCCGAAGATCCCGAGGCGCTCACCCAAGGCGCACCTGCCCGTCGCTCGTCATTCCGGAAACCTACGCGCTGCGAACCGACGCGCCGAAGCGGCCACGAGCGGTGACATGGGTCACCCCCGGAACAGGAATCACCGCCACCTGGGGGGCGTTCCAGGGATTACCCCTACGGAGATGTTGGAAATTCGCTTCTACGGGGAAGATCGTTGCGGTATCAATCGTTGAGGAGATCGCCATGACAGATTCAGTAGGCCAGTACCTCAATGAGATCGGGCTCGTGCCCCTGCTCACCGCCACCGAGGAGCGAGAGCTCTCCCAGGCGGTGGAAGCCGGGGCCAAAGCCCGTGTCGCCATCGAAGCCGGTGACGACACCCCCGAGCAGCACCGCCTGGCCCGCAAGGGCGCGGCGGCCAAGGACCGCTTCATCCGAGCGAACCTTCGGCTCGTGGTGTCCGTCGCCCGCCGCTACCCCTTGCCCCCGGCCATGGAGCTCCTGGATCTCATCCAGGAGGGCAACCTGGGCCTCGAGCACGCCGTCGACAAGTTCGACTGGCGCAAGGGCTTCAAGTTCTCCACCTACGCCACGTTCTGGATCCGCCAGGCGATTGGGCGAGCGCTCGATCAGAAGGCGTCGCTCGTGCGCCTCCCGGGCGACCGCTCCGCCGGCCTCCGGGCCGCGCTACGGCAGGTCGCGGGCGACGGCGACGAGCTCGACGACGAGAACGCTCGGCTGTACCGGCTCACCACGCCGACCAGCCTCGATCGCACGGTCGGCGACGACGACGGCAGTGAGCTGATCGACCTCATCGCTGACGACAAGCCCGGCCCCGAGGCGGTGCTCGTCCACGCCGAGGACCAGGCGCTCGTCGGTGACCTGCTCGGCGTGCTCGACGACCGGGCCCGCTATGCCGTCGAGCAACGGTTCGGTCTCACGGATGGCCGCAAGCGCAGCTACCGCGAGGTCGGCGAGGAGCTCGGCGTCACCGCCGAAGCCGCTCGGCGCCTCGTGAAGCGAGCGGTGACCGCCGTCCGTGAGGAAGCGCTCGCTCGCAGCGACGCTGCCTGACGATTCGACAACATTTTCGTGGCGGATCGCTGGCCACGGGTACAAGATGAAGGGATCGCAGGGCCAGGTCCACCGGCCCTGTGCGCGAAGCCGTGGCACCGCCCGCTCGCCCGGCTTCCTGTCCGATCGGCCGCCCCTCCCGCCTGGGGCGGCCGATCGATTTTTCAGGCCAGTTGCGGCCCGATCCCGGAACCGGCTTGGCCTGACCGGGTCCCGCGGGGGAGGCTTGGGCGGTGACCGAGACCTGGGCTCCCTCGTCGTGGCGCGATCACCCCGCGGCCCAGCAGCCTCCCTGGCCCGACGACGCCGCCGTGGAGGCGGCGTTGAAGCACCTCGCCACCCTGCCTCCTCTCGTGTTCGCAGGCGAGGCCCGCAGCCTCACCACCGCGCTGGCCCAGGTGGCCGACGGCCGGGCGTTCCTGCTCCAGGCGGGCGACTGCGCCGAGTCGTTCGACGCCTTTTCGGCTGATGGCATCCGCGACCGCCTCAAGGTGATCCTGCAGATGGCCATCGTGCTCAGCTACTCGTCGGGTGTGCCCATCGTGAAGGTGGGTCGGATCGCCGGTCAGTTCGCCAAGCCCCGCTCGTCTGACACCGAGCTCATCGGTGGTCTCGAGCTGCCCTCCTTCCGCGGCCACATCGTCAACGACATCCCCCCCACGACGGCCGCCCGCACACCGGACCCGGATCGACTGCTCCAGGCGTACCACCAGTCGGCCTCCACGCTGAACCTCCTACGCGCGTTCGTGAAGGGCGGGTTCGCCGACCTCTCGCAGGTACACCAGTGGAACCAGGAGTTCGTCAGCTCCAGCCGAGAGGGCCAGCGCTACGAACGCCTCGCCCACGAGATCGACCGCTCCCTTCGCTTCATGCGGGCGTGCGGGATCAAGTCGGAGACGCAACCGTCGCTCCACGAGGTCGACTTCTTCACCAGCCATGAGGCCCTCATCCTCGGCTACGAGGAAGCGCTCACCCGGCAGGACTCCCTCACCGGCGACTGGTACGACTGCTCCGCCCACATGGTGTGGATCGGGGAGCGCACTCGTCAGCTCGACGGCGCTCACGTGGAGTTCTTCCGCGGGATCCGAAACCCGGTCGGCTGCAAGATCGGCCCCGGCGCCAGCGCCGATGAGGTCCTCGACCTCTGCGAGGCACTCAACCCTGAGCGGGCGCCCGGGCGGCTCACCCTCATCACCCGGATGGGGGCCGATCACATCGAAGACGGATTGCGTCCCCTTCTGGCCGCCGTTCGCAACGCCGACCACCCCGTCGTGTGGGCCTGTGATCCGATGCACGGCAACACCTTCACCTCCGAAGGGGGCCGTAAGACCCGCCACCTCGACGCCGTGCTGGCTGAGATCGCGGGCTTCTTCGCCGCCCACCAGGCCGAGGGCACGTGGCCCGGTGGCGTGCACGTGGAGCTCACGAGCGACGACGTCACCGAGTGCCTCGGCGGCGCCGAGGAGATCTTCGATGCCGACCTCGATGCCCGCTACGAGACGATCTGCGACCCGCGCCTGAATGGGCGGCAATCGCTCGACCTCGCCTTCCGGGTCACCGAGCTGCTGAAGCGGTAGATCTCGCCCGCTCGGGAATGTTGACCCGTCCGCTCGGGTTTGGGATCATTGTTGAGCGATCCGCTCAGGATTGCGCGGGGTTCCCAACGTCACCGAGGCCAGCCATGTTGCAGCGTGAGATCGATCCCGAAGCACGAGCCGACATCGACAAGTTCGAGGAGCAGCTCGCTCGGTACCTCGCCGGCGACCTGGAGGAGGACGCGTTCCGGGTCTTCCGGCTGAACAACGGGATCTATGGGCAGCGCCAAGGCGGCCACAACCAGATGGTGCGGGTGAAGGTTCCCTACGGCTCGATCACCCCCGAACAGCTCGACATGTTTGCCCACCTCTCGGAGACCTACAGCCGCGGTTGGGGCCACCTCACCACCCGGCAGAACATCCAGTTCCACTTCGTCGACCTCGAACAGATCCCGGCGGTGATGCGGGACATGGCATCGGTCGGCCTCACCTCGCGAGAGGCCTGCGGGGACACCGTTCGCAACGTCATGGCCTGCCACCTCGCCGGCGCCTGCCCGTATGAGGCCCTCGACGTCAGCCCCTGGGCCGAGGCCGCCTTCCAGCACTTTCTCCACAACCCGCTCAGCCAGCGCCTCCCTCGCAAGTTCAAGATCAACTTCTCCGGTTGCGAGACCGATTGCGGGCAGGCGATGTTCAACGATGTCGGCGTCATCGCCACCACGCGCACCCACGACGACGGCACACGAGAGCCGGGCTTCCGTGTCTTCGTGGCCGGAGGCCTCGGCGCCAACCCTCACCCTGCGCTGGCGCTCGAGGAGTTCACGCCCCGCGAGGAGCTCATGGCCACCCTCGAGGCCGTGCTGCGGGTGTTCTCGAACCACGGCAACCGGGACAACAAGCTCCGCGCTCGCATGAAGTGGCTCGTCGACACGATGGGCTGGGACGACGTCCAGGCCCGAGTGCTGAAGGAGCGCAAGCTGCTCGTGGCGTCGTCGACCTGGCCCGGGGGTGTCCCTGAGGCCGTGGAGAAGCACGGTGATTCCCCCGCCGGCCTCGGCCTCGGCGTCACCCCCACCCCCGTGGGCCAAGGCACCCCCGTCACCCTGCGACGCGACGACCCGTACAAGGCCTGGGACGACGCCAACGTGGTGCGCGGCGCGGCCAAGGGCACCGTGTCGGCTGTGGCCTACGCCCGCCTCGGGGACATCACCACGGACCAGTTCCGGGCCCTGGCGTCGATGCAGCGGGAGTTCGCCACCGATGTGCGGATCACGAACCGCCAGAACCTCGTGTTCCGTGATCTCACCGAGGCGCAGCTGCCCCTCCTGCACCAACGCCTGGCCGCCATCGGCATGGACAAGCCCGGCGCCGAGCTGGCGCGCGATGTGGTGGCCTGCCCCGGAGCGGATACGTGCAACCTCGCCGTCACCCAGAGCCGGGGTCTGGCCGATGCCATCGGCTCCGCCCTCGACGATGCCGGCCTGTCCGATGTCGGCGGCATCCGCACGAACATCTCCGGCTGCACGAACAGCTGCGGCCAGCACCACGTCTCGGACATCGGCCTCTTCGGTGCCGAGCGCCGGGCCCATGGCCAATCCGCCCCCGGCTACCAGCTGCTCCTCGGCGGCTACGTCGGCCAGGAGAAGATCCACTTCGGCGAGAAGGCGCTCCGACTGCCGGCCAAGGACGCTCCCGAAGCTGTCGTCCGGGTGGTCCAGCGGTTCAACGACGAGCGCCAGCCCGGCGAGGTCTTCCGTTCCTGGATGGACCGGGCGGGCGGCGTCACCGTGATCGCCGACGGACTGCGCGACCTCGACGAGTTCCCCACCCCCGAGGACGGTCCCGAGTACTACGTCGACTACGGCGAGACCGGCCCCTACGTGGCCGAGATCGGCGACTCGGAGTGCGCGACGTGAGCTCCATCTCCGCCACCCCGGTGGCCGACTTCACCGATGAGGAGCTGGCCGAGCTCAACCGCGAGTTCGAGCACCTGCCGGCATCCAAGATCATCCAGTGGGCGGTGGACAGCTTCGCCCCCCACCTGAGCCTCAGTGCCTCGATGAACGATGCCGTCCTCATCGACCTCGCCACCAAGGTGCACCCCGGCATCGAGGTCGTGTTCATTGACACCGGCTACCACTTCCCCGAGACGCTCGAGACCGTCGAGATGGTTCGCAAGCGGTACGGCCTGAACCTCCGCATGATGACGGTCCCCCACCACGCCGAAGAGCTGTGGCGGGTCGACCCGGAGAACTGCTGCTCCGCCGTGAAGGTCGGCCAGCTCGATCGTGCGTTGGAGGGCAAGGCGGCCTGGATGAGCGGCTTGCGCCGGGAGGAGGCTGCCCCACGCGGTCAGGCGCCGATCGTGGTGCGCGACCTCCGCGGCCTGGTGAAGGTCAACCCGCTGGCCACGTGGACGCAACAGGACGTGGCCGGCTACATCGCCGACCACGACGTCATCGTGAACCCGCTCCAGGCCGAGGGTTACCTGTCCATCGGCTGCCAGCCCTGCACCCACCTCCCCACCGACCCCAACGACCCTCGCAGCGGCCGCTGGGTCGGCAGCAACAAGACGGAGTGCGGACTGCACGATTGAGGCTCGATCTCGGCTGAACCACGTCGAGATCGAGCCGCTGACGTGCGCGATCGGCCCGCTCGTTGATCAAGCGAGATAGTCGACGAACTTCTCCAGCTGGCGCAGGTTGCGGCACTCGAACGTGCCGTCGCAGTGGTTGGCGTACTCCCCCACGATCGAGTCGCCCGTGTCCCAGTAGGACTTCGGCTCGGGGTTGAGCCAGTAGAGGTGGCGGGCCCGCTTCTGGATCTCCTTGAGCACCCAGGCCTGCGACGCGTGATAGTTGTTCCGGGCGTCGCCCAGGATCATCACGGTGGTCTTGGGGCTGATCTCCTTGCCGAAGTTCTGCCAGAACACCTCGAAGGCGTGGCCGTAGTCGGAGTGGCCGTCCACCCACACCACATCGGCCTCCGTGTTGACCCGGTGGACCGCCTCGGAGATGTCGTCCACGCCCTCGAACAGGCGAGTGACCTCATCGAGCCCGTCGATGAACACGAAGGCCCGAACCTTCGAGAACTGGCCCGAGATGGCATAGACGAGGTGGAGCGTGAACCGGGCAAACGACGCCACCGAGCCGGAGATGTCGGCGATCACGAAGATCTCCGGCTTCGAGGGCCGGGGGTACTTGAACTTCGGTTCGGCCGGCACCCCGCCGTAGGACAGCGAGTGGCGAACGGTGCTGCGGAAGTCGAGGGGTCCTTTGCGGCCGTGGCGGCGCTTGCGGGCCAGGCGCACGGCCAGCTTGCGGGTGAGGGGGTAGATCGCCTTGCGCAGTGAGGCCATCTCCTCGCGAGATGCATGCATGAAGTCCACGTCTTCGGGCAGCGGCTTGCGCAGGGTGCGGGCCATCGCCTCGACGCCGCGGTCGGCCACCAGGGCTCGACGGATCTCCCCCTCGATCTCCTTCTTCAGCTGATCGATGCGGCTTCGGTACTCGTCCTGCTCGAGACGCTCCTCCAGCGGCGTGAGCGCCTCCGGAGAGTCGTGGCGGGCTTGCTGCATGAGTTTGTCGAGCACGGCATCGAGATCGAGGTTTCGGAGGGTGCGATACAGGTAGTAGGTGCCGCCGACGGGCCGACCGGGCTCCATCCCGGCAAACCGGCGCACCGCTTGGCGAGCCACGGCGCGCATGAGGGCATCGTCGCCCCGCTGGAGCGCCCTGTAGAGCATCTCGGCGATCTCCTCGGGGGTCATGTTCTCGCCCCCGCCAGATCCGCTGCGCGGACCGTCGCCCTGCATCTGCTCCTGCTGCTCCAGCTCCTCGAGGAGCTGGGCGAGCGCGTCGTCCTCGCCATCGCCGACGCGGAGCTGCGACCCTCGCAGCGAGAAGTACACCTCGAACACCGTCTCGAAGGCCCGCCAGTGCGTGTTGTTCTTCACGAGCGTGGCCGCGAGGGCGTACTTGAACGCCTCACGATCCTCGAGTGGGATGTGCTTCACCGCCTCCATGGCGTCGAGGTTCTCGGTGAGGCTCACCGGCAGCCCCGCCTGGCGAAGCTCCTGGATGAAGCCGGCCAAGAGCTCGGTGATCGCCTCGCCGGCGGCCCGCTCGGAGTAGAGGTCGGTCACGCGCTCGCCTACTTGCCCGCGGTGGCCTTCTGGATGGTGCCGTGCTCCTGGTCGAGCTCGCGCACCGCCTTGGCGATGTCGCTCTGGTACTTCAGGAGGATGTTGATCGTGGCCTTGGCCGTCTCGGCATCGACGTGCTCGATCCCGAGCAGCAGGAGCGTGCGAGCCCAGTCGATCGTCTCGGACACCGACGGCGCCTTCTTCAGCTCGAGCTGGCGGATCGACCGCACGATGCGGGCCACCTGATCGGCGAGGGAGTCGGTGATGTCCGGCACCTTGGTGAGAACGATCTCCTTCTCCCGCTCGAGGTCTGGATAGTCGACATGAAGGAACAGACAGCGGCGCTTGAGCGCCTCGGACAGCTCCCGGGTGTTGTTCGACGTGAGGAACACGAGCGGGATCTGCTTGGCCACGATGGTGCCGAGCTCGGGGATCGACACCTGGTAGTCGGACAAGATCTCCAGCAACAGGGCCTCGGTCTCCACCTCGACGCGATCCACCTCGTCGATCAACAGGACCACCGGATCCTCCGCCGTGATGGCCTCGAGCAGCGGGCGAGTGAGCAGGAACTCGTCGGAGAAGATGTCGTCTTCGATCGTCTCCCACGCATTGCCATCGCCCCGCTCGGCTTGGATTCGCAGAAGCTGCTTCTTGTAGTTCCACTCGAAGAGAGCCTTGGACTCGTCGAGCCCCTCGTAGCACTGCAGGCGGATCAGTCGGGCGCCGGACATCTCCGCCACCGACTTGGCCAGCTGCGTCTTGCCGGTGCCGGCGGGACCCTCCACGAGGATCGGCTTGCCGAGCCGATCGGCGAGGTACACGATGCCGGCGATGCCCTCATCCGAGAGGTAGTCGACGTTGCGGAGGCCATCGCGGACCTCGGTGACGGACTCGAAGCGGTAGGTCTGTTCCCCCATCGCCGCAGCCTACGGTCTGACTTGACCGCTCGGTCAATCCGGTTCTACGGGCGGATCTGGCCTTGGCCGTGGATGACGAACTTGAGGGTGGTGAGCTCTCGCAGACCCATCGGACCCCGAGCGTGGAGCTTTTGGGTGGAGATGCCGATCTCGGCCCCGAAGCCGAGCTCCTCGCCATCCACGAAGCGGGTGGACGCGTTCACGAGCACCGCCGCGGCATCCACCTCGAGGCAGAACCGCTCGGCCGCTCGCAGATCGTTCGTGACGATGGCTTCGCTGTGGCCCGTGCTGTACCGAGTGATGTGAGCGATGGCGGCGTCGAGGGTGTCGACCACCCGCACCGCCAGCTTCAGGTCGAGGAACTCGGTGGCGTAGTCGTCGTCGGTGGCCAGGCTGGTCACCCGATCGCCGAGGATCTCGCACGTGGCGGCATCGCCGACCAGCTCCACCCCGTCGAGCCGGGGGGCGAGGCCGGTGAGGAAGGTGGCCGCCACGTTGCGGTGCACGAGCAGCGTCTCGGCGGCGTTGCAGACCGAGGGCCGCTGGGTCTTGGCGTTCTCGACGATCGCTGCCGCCATGGCGAGGTCGGCTGACGCATCGACGTACACATGGCAGTTGCCGTCGCCGTCGATGACGTAGGGCACGGTGGCGTTGTCCAGCACCGACCGGATCAGGGCCGGCCCGCCCCTCGGGATCAGCACGTCGATCGACTCGCGCAGCCGCATGAACTCGACGGCGGCTTCGTGAGCAGTGTCCTCGACCAGCACGAGGGAGTCGTGCGGGAGACCCGCCTTGGCCAAGCCCTCTCGGAGCGCCGCGACGATGGCGATGTTCGAGCGGATGGCTCCCGACGAGCCGCGCAGGAAGGCGGCGTTGCCGGACTTGAGGCACAGACCGAACGCATCGCTGGTGACGTTCGGACGGTTCTCGTAGATGATGGCGGCGACACCGAGGGGCACCCGAACCCGCTGCACCCGCAAGCCGTTTGGGCGAGTCCAGCCGTCGGACACCTCACCGACCGGGTCGGGTAGCGCGGCCACCGATCGGAGGCCGTTGGCCATGGCCTGGAGGCGGGCGTCGGTGAGCCGGAGCCGGTCGACCACGGGAGCGGGACGACCGCCCGCTTCGGCTGCCGCCACGTCGTCGGCGTTGGCCCCCAAGATCTCGGCGTGACGGTCGAGGAGCAGATCGGCCGACGCGAGGAGGGCGGCGTCCTTCACCGCGGTCGAGGCGGTGGCCAGAACCCGGCTGGCGGCCTTGGCCCGAGCCCCGAGCTCGGCAATCGGGTCGGTGGGCACCCGGGAAGTGTAGAAGGCCAGGCGCCTCAGTCCCGCACCGGATCTGACAGGCTCTGCCCATGAGCCCCTCGGTGCGACAGGCGACCGCTGACGACCTCGACGGAATGGCCGAGGCCCTCTCGTTGTCGTTCCACGACGACCCGGTGATGCGGTGGCTGTTCGGCGCGGAGGCGCCTCGGCCGATGCGCTACACCCGCCCGTTCTTCCGGACCGAAGGGGCTCGTCACCTTCGCCACCACGAGGTGTACACCGTCGACGGCACACCGGGAGCCGCCTATTGGGATCCGCCGGGCCACTGGAGGACCAAGACCTCCGACGTCCTGAGGCTCACACCGCTGATGGTGCGGGGCATGGGCACCCGCACCGTGAACGCGCTCCGCGGCCTCAGCCGTGTGGAGGCCGCCCACGCCAAGCATCCGGAGCACTACTACCTCGCCGTCCTGGGCACTCGACCCGACCAGCAGGGTGGCGGGATCGGGTCGGCGTTGCTCCGGCCGGTGCTCGACCGCTGCGACACCGACGGCATCGGCGCCTACCTGGAGAGCTCGAAGGAGTCCAACATCCCCTTCTACCGTCGCCACGGCTTCGAGGTGGTGGGCGAGGTGCAGTTCCCCAGCGGTCCCACCCTCTGGCCGATGTGGCGCGATCCCCAGCCGCCCGAATGACCGAATCGCTCGTCGAGCCCTCTCGTCGCTTCATCGAGGCCACCCGCCAGTCCCTCGAGGCGATCAGCGCCGGCGTCAAAGGTGTGCGGGTGGACAAGCTCCACCATGACGCCACCCTCGAAGCCTTCAACCTCGCGTGCGGTCTGGTGGCCATCGACCACCGCACCACTGATGACGAGCTCTGGGAGGTGATGGCCGCCTTCGGTCCGCTTCTGGAAACCCGCCTGGCGGGGGCCACCCCGAGCGCCCTCCGAGACTCGGGCCTCATCGACGCCCAACGCGACTTCGCGACTCGGCCGTCGGCCATGTTCGAGGTGCTGCTCGCCGCCGACGCGCTCGCCGCCACCGACCACGCGCGCGGCTACTACACGGCGGCGGTGGAGATCGCGTTCGCAGTCGCCGCCATCGACCGGCACACCTCCGAGGCGGAGCTGGCCGCCATCGAACACTTCCGCGGCATGCTCCTCAGCGCCATCGAAGCCATGGATGCCCGCCGACGCCCGGTGGCCATGGCGGGGCCGGACACCGCTCCGCCAGCCGCCGGCCCCGCCAGGGCACCGGGGGCCGACGCGCCGGCCCGCCCCCTCGACGAGCTGCTGGCGGAGCTCGACGAGCTCGTAGGGCTCGAGGGAGTGAAGCACGAGGTGAAGCTCGTCACGAACCTCCTGCGGGTCCAGAAGATCCGCGAGGAGCGCGGCCTCCCCGTTTCCGATCACAGCCGCCACCTGATCTTCACGGGCAACCCCGGCACCGGCAAGACCACCGTGGCGCGTCTCCTGGCGCAGATCTATCGCACGCTGGGCGTGGTGGAGCGCGGGCACCTGGTGGAGACCGATCGGGCCGGCCTCGTGGCGGGCTACGTCGGCCAAACCGCGCCCCTCGTAGCGGCTCGGTTCGACGAAGCCGACCAGGGCGTGCTGCTCATCGACGAGGCCTACTCGCTGGTACGCGGCGGCGAGCGCGACTTTGGCCGAGAGGCCATCGACGCCGTCGTGAAGCTGATCGAGGACCGACGCGATCGAATCGTCGTGGTCATGGCGGGCTATCCCGACGAGATGGAGGCCCTCATCGAGTCGAACCCCGGCCTGCGCTCGCGGTTCCCGAAGTCGATCCACTTCCCCGACTACTCCACCGACGAGCTGCTCACGATCATCGCCGGCCTCGGCGACAAGGGCGGGTACCACCTCGATCCCGGAGCCACGGCCCGCGCTCGGCTTTGGCTCGATGCCATCACGCGCGACAGGGGCTTCGGCAATGGCCGCACCGCCCGAAACCTGTTCGAGTACGCCGTCGCCACCCAAGCCACCCGGCTCGCACCGATCGACCACCCCACCGACGAGCAGCTCACCAGCCTCGTCGCCGACGACATCCCCGAGCCCGGCAAGGGACCGCTCACCGCCGGACGGCCCTCCGCCGGTAGCGTTGGGCTCTGATGCAGCGGGTGCTGGCGGTGCTAGGAGCGATGGTCATGATCGTCACGGCGGTCGTGGTCCGGCGCGCCATCGATGACGACGGCGGCGAGGTTGGCCCCAACGCCGACGACAAGGTCGTCATCATGTGCGCTGATGACCTCGAGACGTACTGCGCCGCGTTCGGTGACGACGTCGAGGTGCGCGTGAGCACCGCCGCCGCCACCGCCGCCGAGATCCGCACCGGCTCCCTCGCCGACGATGTCGACGGCTGGGTCACGTCCAGCGCATGGTTGGAGCTCCTCGGCCCCGACGCCGACGCCCTCGGCCCGGCCGAACCGCTGGCCACCTCACCGATCGCGGTGGCCGCCCTGGCCGACCGCGCCGCGGCGCTCGATGACCTCTGCGGCCGCCAGCCCCTCTGGGGTTGTCTGTCAGCGGCGGCCGGTGCCTCCTGGGCCGAGCTCGGCCAGGACGTCCCGGGAAGCCTCGCCGTTGGGGTCCCCAGCGCCGACTCCGCCCTCGGGCTTCCGGTGCTCGCCTCGGTGGCGGCTGGATCCTTGGGCGGCGTTGCGTTCGCCTCGAACGACTTCGACGCCGAGTTCCGCGACCAGCTCGCCTCGCTGGTGGCCGCCTCCGGCGGGACCGACCGCGACCCTGCAGGCACGATGGTGACCCAAGGGGGCAGGTACTCCGCCGCCGGCGCCCCGCAGGCCCGCATCGCCGATCTCCGCGACGATGCCGGGGTACTGCTCGACGCCACCCCCGAGGTGCTGGCCACGATCGTCGTCGTGCCCGTGCGCGGAGGCGACGATCTCCCGAACCCCGGTGCCGTCCGTGATGCACTGGTCGCCGAGCGCTGGGCGGCGGCCTCCGGGTCTGACGTCGCAACGACGCTGAAAGATGGTGTGATGTCCGCACTGCACGACGTCTGGCTGGAGGCCATCCGATGATCCGATCCCGCACGGCGATCCTGGCCGTCGTTCTCGCGCTGCTCGCGGCCGCCTGCTCCCCCGCCACCGACGAGGCCACCGACGGCCTCGATGATCCCGGTGACTGCACGGTCGTGGACCTTGCCGTCTCGCCCGAGAAGCGCGACCTGCTCACGGAGCTGGCCCAGGACTTCAACACCAGCGACCGTTCGAAGAAGGGCGACGCGTGCTTCTTCGCCCGCGTCCAAGCGAAGTCATCTGGCGGCACGGCGCAGCTCCTCACGGCGGAGTGGGACGAAGACCTCGAGGGGCCCCGGCCGGTCATCTGGTCGCCGTCGGCCTCCACCTGGGGCGCCATCGTCAACCAGCGCCTCGACGAGCAGGGCGAGGCCGCCATGACCGGCGACTTCACCTCGTTCCAGCTCACTCCGCTCGTGATCGCCATGCCCAAGCCGATGGCCGAGGCCCTCGGCTGGCCGGAGGAGCCGCTGGGCTTCGCCGACATCCTCGCGTTGTCGCAGGACCCGGCGGGCTGGGCCGCCTACGGGCACCCCGAGTGGGGCGCCTTCCGGTTGGGCAAGACCAACCCGAACTTCTCGACGAGCGGCCTTTCCGCCCTGCTCGCACAGGCCTACGCGGCCAACGGAAAGACCAGCGGACTGTCGATCGAGGATCTCGACAAGCCCAGCACCGACGCCTTCGCCCGGGCCATCGAATCCTCCGTCGTGCACTACGGCGACACCACGCTCACCTTCCTCAACAACTGGTATCGAGCCGATCAGCGCGGCAACCCGTTCGGCTACGTGTCCGCGGTGGCCGTCGAGGAGAAGTCGGTCATCGACTACAACCGCGGCAACCCCGACGGTGTGCTGCAGGACGGCGAAGAGCCCCGCCCGCCCCGGGTGCCCCTGGTGGCCATCTACCCCGAGGAGGGCACGGTGTACTCCGACAACCCCCTCTACGTCTTGGACGCGCCCTGGGTCGACGACGCGCAGGCCGAGGGCGCCAACCGGTTCATCGACTTCCTCGGCGAGACGGTCAACCAGGAGAAGATCCTGGGCTTCGGCTTCCGCCCGGGCAACCCTGACGTGGCGCTCGACAAGCCCATCGACCTCTCCAACGGCGTCGATCCCAACCAACCCCAGACCCTCCTCGAGGTGCCCGAGCCCCAGGTGCTCACCCAGCTGCTCGACAACTGGCAGGACCAGCGCAAGCCCGCCCGGGTGCTCCTGCTGGTGGACGTGTCCGGCTCCATGGGTGAGGAGGCCGACCCAGAAACCGGTGCCACGAAGCTCGACCTCGCCAAGAGCGCCGCCATCACCGCCCTCGACGACTTCAACGACGATGACGAGGTGGGCCTCTGGGTGTTCAGCACCGATCTCACCGACGCCGACGGCAACCCCGCCGAGCATCTCGAGCTGGTGGCCCCCGGACGGATGGGCGATGTCGGCGAAAGCCTCAAGAGCAAGCTCCGTGACCTCGTGCCGATCCAGGGCACCCCGCTCTACGCCGCCACGGAGCTGGCCTACGACAACCAGGTCGACGGGTACGACCCGACGCGGATCAACGCGGTCGTGCTGCTCTCCGACGGCGTGAACGACGACGGCGAGCCCGACGACGATCGAGAGCAGCTGCAGTCGCTGCTCGATGCGCTGACGAGCGACGCCGAAGGTCAGCAGAGCCAGGAGGTGCGGGTGTTCCCGATCTCCTACGGGGCCAGCGCCGACCTCGCCACCCTCCGCCGCATCGCCGAGGCCAGCCAGGCCGCGGTCTACGACTCCAGCGACCCCCGCAGCATCAACAAGGTCTTCGTCGCGGTCGTGTCCAACTTCTGAGTCGCCCAGCGCTCCTCGGCACGTCCTCATCGGGGACCTATCTCTGCCGTAGCCTTGGACGGTGCCTGCTCTTTCTTTGCGTGACCGGTTCTTCACGCCTCCTGTGGCTCGCGCCATCACCTCTCCCGGAAGCATCTTGCTGCTGGGGGCAGGCGCGTCGATCGGCATCGTGGCGGGCGCAGGCATCCTCGGTGCCGTCGTGCTGGGCGCGTTGGCCTGGGCGGGCAGGGTGGGGGCCGCCATCCCCCGAGCGCCGGCCGACTCCCGCATCGACCCGTTCACGCTCTCTGAGCCGTGGCGGCGCTACGTCACAGATGCACTCCAGGCCGAGGCTCGGTTTCAGGAGTCGGTGGACAGCGCTCGGTCGGGACCGCTCCAGGACCGACTGCGCGAGATCCAGGATCGGGTGGACACAGGCGTCCGAGAGGTGTGGCGCATCGCGCGACGCGGGCACGATCTGGTCGATGCTCGTCGGCGCGTCGACCCAGACACGATTCGCGCTGAGCTGGCGCGAGCAACGGCGGCTGGCGTCGGGTCCGCCTCCCCCACCGACCAGCGCACGATGGAGTCGCTCCAGGCTCAGCTCGCCACCGTCGAGCGCATCGAGGCCGTGATCAAGGATGCCGACAGTCGGCTACGTCTGCTCAACGCTCGCTTGGACGAGGCGGCCGCCCGCACGATCGAGCTCTCGGTCCAGGCGCACGACGTCGCCGATCTCGGCGGTCTCGGCGACGACGTCGACCAGATGGTGGACGAGATGGAAGCCCTACGACAGGCCATCGAGGAGACGGGCGGCGGCGCGGCGGTCGCGGAGCCCGGGTGACCGAGGTTCCCCCGACGTCGGACGAGCCGCTCGTTGCGACGGAAGGGCCCACCGGCGAGGTCGCAGGTCGACGAGGCTCCTACCTCGTTGCCGCAGGGATCCTGCTCTCCCGCGTCGCCGGGCTGATCCGCGAGATCGCGATCGCGGCAGCCCTCGGCGTCGGGGGCGTGGCAGATGTCTTCAAGGCAGTCCTGCGCATCCCGAACCTGCTCCAGAACCTCCTGGGCGAGGGCGTGCTGTCGGCGTCGTTCATCCCGGTGTACTCCCGGCTGCTCGAGAAGGACGAGCGCGAGGCGAATCAGCTCGCCGGCAAGATCCTCGGGCTGCTCCTCGCCGTCATGGCGGCCATCGTCGCCATCGGCATCCTCTTCGCCGATGTCATCGTCAAGATCGTCACTCCGGGATTCGAGGGCGAACGCCTCGAGCTGGCCACCACGCTCCTGCGAATCATGTTCCCCGGGATCGCCTTCCTGGTGCTCTCCGCGCTTTGCACGGGCGTCCTCAACAGCCACCGACAGTTCTTCCTGTCGTACGTGTCGCCTGTGATGTGGAACGCCACGCAGATCGCGTTCGTGGTGGCCGCCGGTCTGGCCGGAGCGACCGACGTCGGGATCGCCCACGCTCTGGCCTGGGGCGTCCTCGTCGGAGCGATCCTCGAGGTGGCCATTCAGATCCCGGCCGTGCGTCGCTTGACGAGGGGCGCCGAGCTGTCCCTCGACCGTCGCTCCCCTGACGTCCAGGACGTCCTCAAGCGCTTCGCCCCTGTGGTGCTCGGCCGCGGAGTCGTGCAGCTCATCGTCTACGTGGACCTCCTGCTGGCCAGCCTGCTGGCCATCGGCGGGGTGTCGGCCCTCGCCTACGGCCAGGTTCTCTACCTCCTCCCGATCAGCCTCTTCGGCATGGCCGTGGCCGCCGCCGAGCTCCCCGAGCTCTCGCGACTGGGGCGATCGGGGCACGCCGCCATCAAGGAGCGGCTCCACGTCGGTGCGGAGCGCATCACGTTCTACGTCGCCCTAACGGCGGCGGTCTACATCTTCGCGGGCGACATCGTCGTCGGCGCCCTGCTCCAACGAGGCGAGTTCACCGCCGCCGACACCCGTCTGGTCTGGTTCGTCGTCGGCACCTTCGCACTGGGACTGCTCGGCACCACGCAGTCACGGCTCCTGCAGAACGGGCTCTACGCATTGGACCGACCCAAGCTCGTGGCCCGGATCGCCGTCGCCCGAGTGGCGCTCGCCAGCATCCTCGGGGCCGCGTTGATGTTCCCGCTCGATCGGTTCGCCATCGTCGGCTCCCACATCGAACAGATCGGCGACCTCGCCTTCCGCCCCCTCCCCGACTCGCTGCGCAACCTCTCCGACGGCCCTCCCCGACTCGGCATCGTCGGCCTGGCCGTCGGCGCGGCGGTGTCGTCCTGGGTGGAGTACCGCTTGCTTCGCGGAGCCATCGAGTGGCGCATCGGCCGGCTGCCCCGAATGGGGCACGGCGCGCGCTGGTCCCTCATCGCCGCCGGGGCGGCCGGCGTCCTGGCCGCCGGCATCCGGTCTGTCACCGACGACCTCCCGCGCTGGCTGGCGGCCGTCGTCGTCGGCCTCCCGGTGATCGCCACCTACCTCACCATCACCGCCACCATGGCCGTCCCCGAGGCCAAGGCTCTCCTCGGCCGCGTTCGGCACCGGCTACCCCTGCGCACGGCCGAACACGGGTAGAGTCGCCCGCATGTTCAAGGCACTCAGGCAGTGGTGGAAGTACCTCGGCGCGAAGGTGAACTCAGTCTTCAACGCCAAGGCCGACCCGAAGATCCAGCTCGAGCAGGCGATCACCGAGGCGCAGGAACAGCATCGGCGCCTCAAGGAGCAAGCGGCGAACGTCATCGCCAACCAGAAGCAGACCGAGATGCGCCTCGAACGCTCCATGGAGGCGCTCGAGAAGGTGTCGGGCAACGCCAAGCAGGCCGTGCTCATGGCTGACGAAGCCGCCCGTAAGGGCGACGACGCGAAGGTGTCCGAGCTCACCTCGGCGGCGGAGTCCTTCGCCACCCGCCTCATCGCCATCGAGAGCGAGGTGGAAGACCTCAAGGCGCTCGCACTGCAGTCCTCGCAGGCCTCTGATCAAGCCAAGGCAGCCGTGCAGCAGAACGCCACGGTGCTCCAGCGCAAGCTCTCCGAGCGCCAGAAGCTCTTGTCGCAGCTCGATCAGGCCAAGATGCAAGAGCAGGTCAACAAGGCCATGGCGTCTCTGTCGGAGACCGTCGGCGAGGACGTGCCCACCTTCGACGAGGTCCGCGACAAGATCGAGGCGCGCTACGCGAAGGCCAAGGGAACCTCGGAGCTCACGGAGTCCTCCGTCGAGTCCCGCATGCTGGAAGTGGAGCAGGCCGCCGCCAACAGCGAGGCGCAAACCCGCCTGGCCCAGATCCGCGCCCAGCTCGGCCTGGCGCCGGCGGTGGCCGACGCACCGGCGGCGGTGAGCCAGCCCGCCACGGAGCCCGCCACGGAGCCCGCGGCCGGCGAGACCGGTACCGCCTGACCGACGACGTCGGCGTCGGCGTCGGGCCCCACCCGAGGCCGTGGCCCGAGGGTCCTCGGTTCGACCCTCAGCTACTCGCCGAGGGCGACCGGCGAAACGTCGTTGACCGCTATCGCTACTGGAGCCTCGACGCCATCGTGGCCGACCTCGACACGCGTCGGAACCCGTTCCACGTCGCCATCGAGAACTGGACCCACGACCTCAACATTGGCACCGTCGTGCGCAACGCCAACGCCTTCGGGGCGGCTGCGGTCCACATCGTCGGTCGGCGCCGTTGGAACCGCCGCGGGGCCATGGTGACCGATCGCTATCAACACCTTCTGCACCATCCGACGACCGAGGACCTCATGGTGTGGGCCGCCGACGAGGCCATCGAGATCGTCGGGATCGACAACCTGCCCGGATCGGTGCCGATCGAGTCCACCGATCTGCCGAGGCGATGCGTGCTCCTCTTCGGCCAGGAGGGTCCGGGCCTCTCGCCCGCCGCCCACGCCGCCTGCTCGCTCGTCTGCTCGATCACCCAACAGGGCTCCACCCGCTCGATCAACGCGGGCGTGGCCTCGGGCATCGCCATGCACGACTGGCTGCGCCAACACCCCCCACCCTGACGGTCCGAGGCACGTGCGCCGAGGCGGATGCGCATCCCTCTGCCCCCACCTCCGAACGCGGACGTGATGAGCCCATGGCGGCGAGCGGCCAGTCGGGCGGCCCGGCCATCGGCGGTGCGTGTCGTGTCCATGGGCCCATCGTGACCCGCTGCAGGCCCCGACCGGCACCGACGGGCTGGTGCGCCGGGAGGCACATACAGCCCCTTCGCGCACACCCCCGGCCTGGCGGGCGACTGGATCTAGGGGAGGACGACGAGGTCGTCACGATGGACCACCTCGTGGGGCATGCCCTCGGGCAGGTCGCCGGTGCGCTGACCGGCCGCGCCCCTGAGCGCGACGGCGTCGAGGCGGACGAGGCCCTTCGCGAACACCTGCCCGTCGGGGCCCGCGATCTCGACGGCGTCATCGACCTCGAACGCGCCCTTCACCCCACTCACCCCGGCCGCCAGCAGCGAGACGCCTCGTTCGAGGAGCGCCCGGCGAGCGCCGTCGTCGACCACGATCGTGCCGCTCGAGCCCACGGCGAACGCGATCCACAGCTTGCGCGCCGGCAGGCGCGTGCTCTTCGGCAGCACGACGGTGCCCGCGCCAGCGGTGCCCTGCACCACAGCCTCCAGCACTCCCTCGCGGGAGGCTTGGGCGATGACGGCCCGCACGCCGGACCACGCGGCGATCTTCGCCGCCGCCAGCTTCGACGCCATGCCGCCACTCCCCCGCGCCGAGCCGGAGCCGCCTGCCATCGCTTCCAAGGACTGATCGACCTCGACGATCTCCTCGATCAGAGACGCGTTGGAATCGAGGCGAGGATCCGCCGTGAGAAGGCCGGGGGCATCCGTGAGCAGCACGAGGAGATCGGCCGCCACCAGATGGGCCACCAGCGCCGCCAGGCGGTCGTTGTCGCCGAAGCGGATCTCGTCATCGGCGATGGCGTCGTTCTCGTTCACCACCGGCATCACGCCCAAGTCGAGCAACCGCCCCAGCGTGGCGCGAGCGTGCAGGTACTGCTGGCGCACCATGAAGTCGAGCGGGGCGAGCAGGATCTGGCCGCTCACGAGGCCATGGGCGCCCAGGCTCGCTTCGTACACGCGCATCAGCCGCGTCTGGCCCACGGCGGAGGCGGCCTGCAGCGTGACGGCATCCCGGGGCCGGTCGCCGCCTTCGTACCCGAGGGCGGGAAGCCCCGCAGAGATGGCGCCGGACGTCACGATCACGACACGGTGGCCCGCGGCCCGCAGCGCGGCGGCCTCGCCACAGAACTTCTCGATGGCGGCACCGTCGATGTCACCGTTTCCGTCGGTGATCGACGACGTTCCGATCTTGGCGACGACGATCACCCGAGGTCGTCCTCGTAATCGAAGGCCAACCGGCCGATGTGCACGGTCTCACCGTGCTTCGCACCGGCGCGCGCCAAAGCCTTGTCGATGCCGATCGCCTTGAGCCGGCGATGGGCCTCATCCAATGCCTCGACGTTCGTGAGGTCGGACAGGGCGACGGCCCGTTCGGCCTGGCGCCCGAGCACCTCCCAGTCGCCGGTGGCGTCGCGCTGCACTCGATAACCCTCGGCCACGGGGCGGTGCACGACGAAGGCGTCGGGCTCCGCCAGCTGCGCACGAGCCTCCTGCACCACCTGCCCCATCGCCCGCAGCAGCGGACGGATGCCCATGCCCGTGACGGCGGCGATCCGCACGCCGTCGAAGTCGAGATCAGGGTCGGCGAGGTCGGCGCGTGAGCCCACCACGATCCGCGGACGGTCGAGGAGCTCGGGCTGGTAGCGGCCCAGCTCGCCGAGGAGGATGCGCTCCTGCTCGGCGGGCGAGTGCTCCGCCACCGGGGCCAGATCGAGCATCACCACGAGCACCCGCGCTCGTTCGACGTGGCGCAGGAACTGGTGACCCAAGCCACGACCCTCGCTGGCTCCCTCGATCAGACCAGGAAGGTCGGCGACGACGAACTCGGTGTCATCGTCCATCCGCACCACACCGAGGTTCGGTTCGAGGGTGGTGAAGGGGTAGTCGGCGATCTTGGGCTTGGCCGCGGAGATCACCGAGATGAGGGTGGACTTCCCCACGCTCGGGAACCCGACCAAGGCGACGTCGGCCATCAGCTTGAGCTCGAGGCGAAGCCAGTGCTCCTCGCCCGTCTCGCCCTGCTCGGCGAACGCTGGCGCCCGACGGCGGTTGGAGAGGAAGCGGGCATTGCCGCGGCCACCCCGACCCCCGTCGGCGGCCAACCATCGATCGCCCGGCTGGATGAGGTCGGCGAGCACCACGCCGTCTTGGTCCTTGACCACGGTCCCCTCCGGCACGGACACCAACAGGTCGCCGCCACCCTTGCCGTGCTTGCGTTGACCTTGGCCGTGGGTGCCGCCCTTGGCCGCTCGGTGGGGGTGATCCTTGAACGCGATCAGGGAGGATACGTTCCGGTCGACGACCAGCCACACGCCCCCGCCGAGGCCGCCGTCCCCACCGTCGGGTCCGCCGAAGGGCACATGGGCCTCGCGACGGAAGCTCACCGACCCGGCGCCGCCGTCACCAGCCTTGACGTGGAGCCCACACTCATCGACGAACTGCGACACCGAGCAA
>Ga0105044_10003122_pt1 | contig 22656 bp, 23 predicted proteins | sample MAT01_FD_78092 | JGI IMG/M metagenome (GOLD analysis project Ga0105044, IMG submission 78092) | Freshwater microbial communities from Lake Fryxell liftoff mats and glacier meltwater in Antarctica - MAT-01 | ecosystem: Environmental > Aquatic > Freshwater > Ice > Liftoff microbial mat | place...
CTTCACTTCAGCATCCCCTCCAACTCCTCAAGCCCCGATGCGATCTCCTCCTCGATGGCCTTCAACTCCGCGATGATTTCACGGGGCGGCTTGACGGCGGCGGCGGTGTGGACCACCTCGCGGTAGCGGGATACCGAGAGGTCGTAGTCGTTGGCTGCGATCTCCGACTTGGGGACCACGAAGGATTGCTCGGTTCGCGCCCGCTTCTTCTCTTTGCCGGTGCGCTCGGCCCACCGCTTCACGAGGTCGGGCAGGTTGTCGTTTTCGTGCTTGGCGTGGTCGAGTTCGGTGCGTTTGTCATCGAGGGAGAAGCCGTCGGCCTCCATGTCGTAGAACCAGACACCATCCGTGCCGCCGCTGTCGGTGCGTGTGAAGACCAGCACGGCGGTGGAGACGCCCGCGTAGGGCTTGAAGACGCCCGAGGGCATGGAGATCACGGCATCGAGTTTTTGATTCTCGACGAGTTGCTTGCGGATGGCTTGGTGGGCATTTGACGAGCCGAAAAGGACGCCGTCGGGCACGATGACTGCCGCGCGACCGCCCTTTTTGAGGAGGCGGAGGAAGAGGGCGACGAAGAGGAGTTCGGTCTTTTTGGTTTTGACGGCTTGGAGGAGTTTGGGGCTGGTGTTGGTTTCGTCGAGGGAGCCCTTGAAGGGCGGGTTGGCGAGGATGACGGAGAAGCGTTCTTCTTCGTCGGCGTGGTCTTTGCCGAGGGAGTCGCGGTAGAGGACGGCGGGGTCTTCGATGCCGTGCATCATGAGGTTCATGCTGCCGATGCGGAGCATGGTGGAATCGAAGTCGTAGCCGGTGAACTGGTCGGAGAGGAAGTGTTTGCGGAGTTTGGCATCGGCGAGGACTTCTGGGTGATGGTCGCGGAGGTATTCCTGGGCGGCGACGAGGAAGCCGCAGGTGCCGCAGGCGGGGTCGGCGATGGTGTCGGTGGGGCGGGGGGCGATGAGATCGACCATCATCTTTATGATGTGGCGTGGGGTTCGGAACTGGCCGTTCTGGCCGGCGCTGGCGATTTTGCCGAGCATGAACTCGTAGATGTCGCCCTTGGTGTCGCGGTCGTCCATGTTGACTTTGTCGAGCATGTCAACGACGGCGGCGAGGAGGCCGGGGGTGGGGATCTTGAAGATCGCATCCTTCATGTGCTTGGCGTAGGAGGAATCTTTGCCGCCGAGGGCTTTGAGGAAGGGGAAGGCGCGGGCCATGACGGTTTCGTACATGACCTGGGGGGCGAGGTCGCGGAAACGGGTCCAGCGGCAGGGCTGGTCTTTGGTGGAGAAGATGGGATCGTCGATGGGCTTGCCGGTGCGGGCGGAGGATTTTTCTTTGGCGGTTTGGAGCTCGTCGAGGCGCTTGAGGAAGAGGAGGTAGGTCATCTGCTCGATGACATCGATGGGGTTGGCGATGCCGCCGGACCAGAACTTGTCCCAGATGGCGTTGATTTGGGATTTGATTTCGCCGGTGAGCATGTGGGGTGACGGTAGCGGGGAGAGGGGGAATCGGGACGCAGATTTTAGATTTCAGAGATCGGATGTAAGAGAAAAGTACCGGAACCGCTGGCAAAGGAGGGGCGGGCCTGTCGGCACGGGGAAGGTGCGGGGGGGGGTTACTTTTTCATGCGGGCGGTCATGGCGGATTCGAGGTTCCACATTTGGATGGCGGCGAAGAGGAAGCCGGCGGCGGCGATGGCGAGGGGGGCGATGAAGCTGCCGGTGAGGGCGTAGAGGCCGGTGCCGAGGAACATGAAAACGCCGCCACGGAAGCCGACCATGGTGGTGTGGATGGCGACGTAGTGGGAGGCTTTTTCGGCGGTGGGGGCGAGGGCGACGGGGCCGAGCATCCAGCCGGCGTTGACGGCGGCGGCGGCGAGTCCGTAGACGATGCTGGCGGAGGCGAGGTGGAGTTTGGTGGCGACGAAGATGAGGGCGATGGGGTAGAGGGCGTAGACGAAGAACGCGGCGGTGCAGACGCGGGCGGGGCCGAGGCGGTCGGTGAGGAGGCCGGCGGGGACGGTGGCGAGGAGGTTGATTAACAAGAAGACGACGTGGGAGTTTTCGGCGGCATCGTCGTAGGAGAGTTTGAGTTGGTCGGTGATGAGGAGCGGGACGAGTGCGTAGCAGATCATCCAGCCGATGCCGTAGGTCATGAAGGCGGCTTCGTAGCGGGCGAAGACGCGGTCGGAGCGGAGAATTTCGCCAGCGTGGAGGATGGGGGCGAGGAAGTCGCGGAGGGATTGGGCGAAGGATTTGGCGGGGTCGGTGGAGGGGGCGGAAGGATCGGTGATGACGCTCTCGGCGTTGGCGGCGCTGATGGTGGCGCTGTTGGCGGGGACGTTGAGTGGGGAGGTGATTGGGCCGCGGCGGCCGATGGAGGCGAGGAGGATGCATCCGAGTGCTTGGAAAGAGCAGGCGGTGAGGAGGATGGCGGGGAGGTATTTGACTGAGGTGGAGAGGGTTTGGCCGACGGATGCGCTGGCGGCGGCGCCGGCGCCCATCCAGGCCATGGTCAAGATGCCGTAGACGAAGCCGCGGGATTTGGTGGGGTAAAGTCGGCGGAGCATTTCGCCGGCGATGGGGGCCCAGCCGGCGGTGCCGAGGGAGCAGAGAATCCAGCAGGAAGCCATGGCCCAGTAGCGGGCGGAATCGGAGAGGTTGGGGGCCCACATGACGGCGGCCATGGCGAGGAGCGGGGCGCAGGCGACGGCCCAATAGATGGTGACGCTGCGGCGGAGGGACCAGCGGGCTTGAAGGCCGTGCCAGAGGATGGAGGCGACGGCGAGGACGAGGGGCGCGGCGGTGATGAGGGTGACTTCCCACTTACCGCCGTCGAGATGCTTGCGGACGACGATGGGGAGGGTGAACTGGAGGGCGGTGAAGGAGCCCTGGATGAGGATGAGAGCGAGGGCGTGGAGGAGGAGGGTTTGCTTCGGGATAGAGTCGGGTGCGAGCAAGGGGGCGGATGTTAGGGGGAGGTGGAGGAGCGGTTCGCCAAGCCGGAGGGCGAGAGGTCGTCGGGGGGGGGTGAGGCGGGGCTGGGGAAGGACGGCGAAAAGAGATCCACCGAGGGCGGAGCGGACGGCGCTTGTGGAAGTGCGGTTCGGCGGTCAATGTTGGGGGGAATTTATAGTCCGAGAACTATAATAGCTCATTCTGGCCAGATTCTGGATACTGATTCGTGTTTTATGTGTATGCTTTAACCGACATCTATTTGGAGTTGCTATGGATGCGAGCATCATTCAGAGAGCGTTTGAAGCACTTGGGGATCGGCTGGGCACTCGCGAGCCGATTGAGGTTTTGCTTGTGGGCGGCGCGGCGGGGATGTTGACTGGGGTGTTGTCGGCATCGAGGACAACAGTCGACTGTGAGGTGATGGTGTATGTGCGCGATGACGCGATGGGGACTGTGGAGTTGGCGGCCGATGCGGTTTCGGAGGGGCTGGGACTCGGGCCGCGGTGGCTGAACAGTGATGTGCAGCTTCGTCGCGATGCGCTTCCGGACGGATGGGAAGAGCGAAAGGTGGCGGTGGGACGATTTGGAAATCTGCGCGTGTTCGCGGCGAGTCGGATTGATCTGATCGCGATGAAGGTGCTTGGGGGACGGGCTCAAGACATTGAAGATGTGTGGGCGATGAGGCCGGAGCGTGACGACTTTGAGTTTGCTGGGCGGTATCTTGAAGGGTTGTCAGCGAAGGGGACACTGGCGGAGCAGATTACTGAGGCGCGCGACTTGTTAGAAGTGCTGGAGAAGGGGCGTTCGTGAACGAGCGGATAGACCAACTTGTGGCACAGTGGGCGCGGGCGGGCGCGGGGTTTGGGGCGGGGCCTGGGGGGGCGGAGCTGGACCTTGAGCGGATGGTGCTGGAGACGGCGCGACTGACTTCGCGGATGGCGCGGCTGATGGTGATGAGTGCGACGTGGCTGCACCGGTATGGGAGTTTGATGGCGCGGCATCGGCTGGCGCGGCTGGTTCGCGATGAGCTGGAGACGGGGGATCGGCCGACGCTGGGATTGCTTTTGGAGACGGCGCAGCGGGGGAATCATCCGGCGCCGTTTGCGACGATCATTGAGGATTTGAGGGCGGCGGCGGTGGCGGGCCCGCTGTTTGATGTTGAGCGCGGCGCGCTGGCGGCGCGGGCGCGGCGGCGGGCATCGGCGGAGTCGATGCGATGGGGCGTGTGGTGCGAAGAGATTGAGTTCAAGGAGGATGCGCTGCGATCGCCGGAGTGGGTGATGCGGCAGAACGCGAGCTTTTTGGCGCGGGCGGACTTCCGGGGTGATCTTCGTGCTTCGGTGATGGCGGCGCTGGCGCATGATGCGGGAGCGGGGGCGAGTGAGATGCAACTGGCGCGGTGCGCGGGGGGATCGCGGGCGCAGGTGCGGAGCGCGCTCGATCAGCTTGAGTTGACGGGGCGGGTGCGGCGCGATCGCGGTGAGGGGCGGGCGCGGACGGGCGTTCGGCTGGGTGGGTGGCGGGAAGCGGGTGCGCGAGATGCGGCGGCTTAGGGCTTGCGGCGGATGCTGCTGCGGGTCAGAGGAGCGCTTCGCTGCACGGACTCTGTTTAGACGAGGGCGTAGCGCATCATGGGGGGGGATTTGAGGCCGCTGATGGTTTTCCAGAGGGGTTGCTGGCGGCTGTCTTTGAGCCAGGAGCGGAACTGGCCGGCGGGGTCTTCGGCGTAGAGGTCGAGGGCGGGGCCGCCGACGAAGACGGCGCGGTGGATGAGGAGGCGGTCTTCGCTGGCGTATTCGGCTTCGGCGGAGACGCCGCAGAGGGCGTCGACGGCTTGGCCGAAGAGTTTGGCATCGAAGCGGAGGAGGATGTCGGCATCGCGCCAGACGTAATAGCGGCGTTTGATGATGTCGGCATCGCCGCGGATGGCGGATTCGGGGGAGCGGAGGCGGAGGTGGGCGATGAGGCCGTTGTCGCCGTCGATGGTGTGGGCCATGGGGCGGTGGTTGTGGTGGAAGTGGTGAGTTGGGACGGAGGAGGCGGCGGTGTGGGCGGTGCCGGGGTATGTATGGGCGGCGGCGGCGGTGAGGGCGTGGTCGAACTCGGTGCAGAGGCCACCGATGTCGCGGATGTTTTGACCGGAGATGGCGACGACTTCGGTCTGGGGGAGGCGCTGGAGGAACCAGGCGAGTTCGAGGCCGAAGCGTTCGCGGAAGGCGAGGTTTCGTGACCAGGCGACGAGGTGATGTTCGTCGAGGAGCTGGGCGCCGTGCACGAGGCAATCCTGCTCGTTGTGCTTGGCTTGAACTTGTGAGATGGCTCCGACCATAGGGGAAGCTCGCTTTCTGGCGGCTCGGGCGCGGGCGGGTGCGGGGTGGCACCTTGGGCGCTGAGTCATCACGGGCGTCAGCCGAATCCTGGCTGACGATCTCACGCCCCCCGATATCCGAGCGAAGCACAAACAGCAAACGGGCAGAGCCGGGCGGCGAGTGGGTGGACGCCGGAGGGCAGAGCTGTCTCTATTGTGACCTACGCATGGGGATTTGCCAAAGTTCCACAATGAAAAGGCTGAGGTGGTGCGGAAAGTTGGGTTTTGGGGCCATGCACGCGGGTGGAGGCGGTCGGCAGGAGGAGCGGTAAGAGAGCCAGATAGAAGGAATGAGAGGACGGGAGTGATCCCCGGGTGAGGGGATGGTGAGTGGGATTGGGGGTTGGAGGTTGGGGAACAGGGGGGTGGGCGCGGGTGAGGTGGGCGCGGTGTGGTGGGGCGCAGTCAGGGGGCTTTGCGCGAGCTTGATTGTTGCTTCATGAAATCAGGATAGTTATTTGGAGCGGAGTCGGTATGCTGATGGTTCCTGTGTGTGACGCCGTTGTGTTGATGGCGTGGTGAGCACGGGCGGGTAGTTTTGGCGTGTGATGGCGAAGTGACGGCTATGTGATTGGTTTGGGCCGAGCGCGAAGCGCGAGCGGTCTGGGCGATAGCATGGGCGCGCGGCGCTGTGGCAGGGCCGGGACTGCGTGGGATGTGGTTTCATGTGTGCGGGAAAGAGATACCTTTAAGGGAGACGTCCGATGATTCGTCACGGTGCATTATCACTTGTTTGTTTGGCGGGGCTCGCGGTTCCTGCGATGGCGCAGGTGACTGGACCGAGCACGACGCAGTCGCCGTACATGCTGGCGGCTCATCCTGCTTCGGGCGTGTTGTTCACGTCGTTTGCGAGCAACGGCAACGGGACGAGCACGGCCGATGAGTTCTATCGCAACCTGGACACGGGCGTGATGGACTACCGGCTGCTGGGGATTCCGGACGGGCAGGGCGCGTTCCGCAGCGAGGAGGATGTTCGCAATGGGACGTTCACGCTGCTGGTGACGCACGAGCTTGGCAACTCGAGCGGCGCGGTGCGGGCGCACGGCAGCCGCGGCGCGACGGTGTCGCAGTGGACGGTTCGCTCGAACCCAGGGCAGGCCAATCACCTTGAGGTGCTCGGTGGTCGCGACCTGATTCGGAATGTGCAACTGTGGAACACGACGACGAATCAGTACGACACGTACAACTCAGCGAGCCCGATGCCGACGTACGCCAACAACATTCTGGGCACGGGCCCGGACGCGAACCAGAATGGGTTCAACCGATTCTGCTCGGCGGACCTGGCACCGACGACGGCGTTCTCGTTTGGTTCGCTGGGCACGACGGATCGGATCTTCATGAGCGGCGAGGAGTCGGGCCCGGCGGGGCGCGCGTTTGCTTCGATCGCGAGCGGTCCGGACGCGGGGACGACGTATGAGCTGCCGCGGCTTGGGGACTTCTCGTGGGAGAACTCGGTGGCGAACCCGTTCGGGCAGAACAAGACGATTGTGGTGGGCACCGACGACGCGACGCCGGGCAACATTTATGTGTACGTGGGCAACAAGCAGGCCACGGGCAATGTGGTGGATCGGGCGGGCCTGACGAACGGCAATCTGTATTCGGTGACGATGAACAACACGACGGTGAACGGCTCGGGCCAGCGGATTGAGGATCGGACGAATATTCTGGGCAATGCTGCGACTGGTCCGCAGGCGAGCAACCGGTTTGGCATGCTGAACGCGGGCGACGTGACGAACACGACGGGCGCGGGCCTGCAGGCGCTTGACAGCCAGGGACAGATGAACTTTGCGCGGCCGGAGGACTTTGCGTGGGATCCGTCGCGCGCGGCGCGTGGTTACTTTGTGACGACGGATGCGTTTGACGGCAACAGCCGGCTGTGGTCGATGCAGTTTGACGATGTGGCGAACCCGGAAGCGGGCGGCAACATCAGCATGCTGGCGGACGGCGCGGTGCCGGGCACGCTGCTGGGCGGGTACTCGAGCGCTTCGGGGCTGGGCGACGTGCGGATGATGGACAACATCGCCGCGAGCCGGTTTGGGCAGGTGCTGATTCAGGAGGACGTGGGTAACAACGCGCGGCTGGGCCGGCTGTGGCTGTATGACGGCAACGAGGACAGCATGACGGAGATCGGCGTGTCGGACGCGACGCGGTTTATCTCGGGTGTGCCGGGCTTCCTGACGGCGGATGAAGAGACGTCGGGCATTATCGACGCCTGGGACGCGATTGGGCCGGGCTGGTGGCTGCTGAACATGCAGGCACACTACAACATCGGCGCGGGGATCAACAGCAACGTGCAGGGCGGGCAGTTGATGGCGGTGTTCATTCCTTCGACGGTTCCGGCGCCATCGGCGGCGGCGATGCTGGGTTTGGGCGGGCTGATGGCGGCGCGTCGCAAGCGGCGGTGATGCTGAGATGAGGGCCTGCTGGGGGAGTGGTTGAAAGTAGAGAGATTGGAAGTGCCCGCGCGAGAGAGCTCGCGCGGGCTTTTGATTGGGGGGGCGTGGGGGAGGGGAGAAAGGCGGGGAAATTAGGCACAGACGGGCCCAGAAGGCCCAGACGGAATATGGGAAGAAGGGGGAGGAAAGTAAAGTGGAAGAGAGGGGGAAGCGGTGGGGGGAAAGGCGGGGGGAATTAGCCACAGGCGGGCCCAGAAGGACGGGGGGATTTGATGGTGGGGTTGGGGGGACGGGGCGGTGGTGGGGCGATGGGCGGAGCGGCGGTGCCGCATTCGGGGCATGGGGTGGCGGGCGGGAGGCCGGTGAGGGGGTAGGCGCAGCGGGGGCAGGAGTTGGTGAGGGTGCGGCGGTGGCGGCGATAGGCGGAGCGCCACATGAGAGTTGCGGGGAGGGCGGTGAGGAGGAAGGGGAGCCAGGGGGGGAGGGAGAGAGTGCGCGTTGGAGTCCATGGTGAGGAGGTTGAGTTCGGGCTGTACTGCGGGAGCCGGAACATTCTCGCGGCGGGAGACCGTCCAGTGATACTGAAGCGGCTCGCGCTCGCCGCGAGCCCAGGCTGTGGTCTTTGGGCGAGTTGCTCAAACATGACAGTTCCGGAGAACACAGTGCCGCGCCACACGAGGGTTTCGGGCGTGTTTCGCCAGTTGTCGTTGGTGTAGTTTACGGAAACGAACGCGCTCGCGATGAAAAGCGTGGGAGCGCTGAGGGTCGCGAGAGTGAGCGCCCGGCGGTAGAGCGAGGCAAAGTGTTCGGTAGTCTGAAAGACTGCTCGTCGCGCCGGTGAAATAATCGCATCGGATTGCGGGTTAAACACTGTGAAAGGCGAGCATGTCCATTATTCCAGAGTTTACGATCAGTCTTACAGACTGCTGAAACTCGCGCGTCGTTTCCGGGGGTTACGCTCGAAGACTCGCTAACCCCCGGCTACGAACTGTGCAGCCTTTCAGGCTGTAAATTCAGCTTTTGTGCCTAAGTAAATGGCATTCCGTTGAAACGGCCTGCAAAGGCAACGAAACGGGCTTCAGTCCACGGCGTTGCCCTTCGGGGTCGGGGGCATGGTGTTGGGGTTTGCGGGGGTCTTTCCGGGGGTCGCACTCGGGGACTCGTTTGACCCCCGGGTATTGACGTGGATCCCTTCGGGATCAGGAGCGCGGGAGGGAGCGAAGGCGGGGATGAGGCACGATGGGGTCTTGCGGTGTCAGGTGGGTTCAATGTTGCGGGTGATGCTGACGGCGGGGTAGCAGCCGGCGATTTGGTCGCGGGGGAGGGTGCGGGGGGGGAAGTTGGGGTTGAGGGGTTGGAGGCGCACGAGTTGGGTGCCGCGGGAGTCGGTTTCGAAGTAGACGCGTTTGAAGGTGGATTCGTGGTCGGGTTCGAGGCGGACGAAGCAGTCGGTGCCGGAGGCGGGGTCGATGGGTTTGGCGGGGCTGAAGACGACGATGTCGCCTTCCTGGTAGAGGGGGGCCATGGAGTCGCCGACGACGCGGGCGGCGAAGGCGTCGGGGTCGTGGATGTCGGGGGTGCGGACGTAGGCGTCGGCGACGCGGGCGGGGTAGCCGAGGTCGGTGAACTCGGTGGGGTAGCCGGCGGCGACGCTGTTGATGAGGGGGACTTCGATGGGGAGGAGGCGGGAGAGGGGAGAGGGTGCGGTGGAGTGTGGGTGTGAGGAGGGATGTAATGTTAGAGAGGAAGAAGATGATGAGAGCGCGGTGGGCTGGGAGGATGGTGGAAGTGGTGGCGAGGAAGAGGGGTCGATGCGATCGATGAGGCGGCGGAGATCGCCGCGCTTGTGGAGATCGTCAAGGGAGGAGGAGCGGAGGGCGGCGGCGAGGGCGCGGGCGGCGCCTTGCTGGGCGGCGAACTTGTGGTTCATTTGGGCGACAGCCTCTTTGACGGCGCCGGGGGTGGCGTGCCAGTGGGCGAGGAGGGCGAGGTCGCCGGGTTTGAGGGTGAGGGCGGATTCGAGGGCGGCGATGATGGTGGGGGAGGGCGGGGCGGGGCGGGTGCCGGTTTCGATGGCGGAGAGGTAGCCCTTGGTGCAGCCGGCGAGGTCGGCGAGGGCGGCGAGGGAGAGGCCGAGTTGGCGGCGGCGGTGGCGGAGGAGAGAGGCGAAGGAGGGGGAGGGGGATTCGGGGGTGGAATCCGGGGTATTGGCGGGGGTGAATGTGGACAACATGTGGGAATCCATACAAAATACGAACAATTGGTTGACGCGATGTTTACTGTACAGTAGACTTTTCGGAAGTCAACAGTTTGTTCGTGGTTCTTTTGGTGGTTGAGTGCGGCGGAGCCGGCTTTAAAGGGGTGTGATTGATGGAAAACGGGCGTTTAGAGCGGTGCGGATACCAGACAAAGCACGATTCAGAGTATACCAGTGAGATGACGAAGGTGCCAGGGAATGGGGAGGATCGGGGAGCGAATCGGATGGCGAAGCGGCAGGGGGAGCTGGAAGTGCTGCTGGAACGGGCGGAGTTTTTGGGGGAGCGGGATGGGGCACTGTTGCGAGCGGTGTTTGGGGGCGGGCAGACGGTGCGGGAAGCGGCGGCGTTGATGGGGGAGCCGGCGGCGGTGGTTCGGAGGCGGGTGGTGCGACTGCGGCGGAAGGTGGTGAGCGCGCGGTTCATGTTTTTGGTGAATCAGATGGGGACGTTTGATGCGACGACAGCGGCGGTGGTGAGACGGTGTTTGCTGCGGGGTGAGCCGACGAGGCGGGTGGCGGAGGATTTGGGGATTCCGTTTTCGAGGGCGCGCAAGACGCGGGAGGCGGTGGAGTTGCTGGCGGTGTTGAGCCTGGAGGTGGGGGAGAAGGCGCGGGCGGCGTGAGGGTGGTGGTGTGCGGAGTGGAGCGGCGAGTGAGCGCGGCGGGGAAGCACAGGGCGGCGGCGCGGGCGGAGGGGATGCAACGGGACATATGTAAGACGCAGAGGGACATATAAGAAGAGGAGATGAGTGATGAAGCGTACAGAAGTGATGAAGCGGGTGTGTGAGGCGGCGGCGGTGTTTGGGGCGCGGGTGTCGCGGCGGGGGAGGGTGGAGGTGGCGCGGAGCGGGGAGCAGGCGCGGCGGGTTCGGGGTCGGGCGCGGGAGGTGGCGCGGCGGGTAGATGGGGAGGTGTGGAGGAGCGGGCGGGTGTGTGTGGTGACGGGGGAGAGTGGGGTGGGGAAGTCGATGGCGCTGCGGTGCCTGGCGCGGATGGCGCGACGGCGGGGGGACCTTGTGATTGAGGTGAGGGCGGCGAGTGGGCGGCGGTGTGCGCTGGAGATGATGGGGCTGCCGCTTGAGATGGCGCTGGGGGTGCTGTCGCGGGCGGGGCTGGCGGAGGTGGGGGCGATATTTAGACGGGCGGGGGAGCTTTCGACTGGTCAGCAGGCGCGGCTGGGGATGGCGGCGGCGTTTGCGCGGGTGGTGAGGGTGCGGCGCGGTGAGAGTGAGCGAGGGCGGAGGCGAAGGGTGGTGATTGTGGCGGATGAGTTGTGCGCGACGCTGGATGAGGAGACGACGGAGGCGGTGTGGCGGGGCGTGGTTGGATTTGCGGCGGAGATGGAGGGCGTGGCGGTGGTGGCGGCGACGGCGCGGTTGCCACGGCGACTGCTCCACAGGGTGGCACAGGTGGGGTGGGCGAAGATGCTGGAGGGAGTGATGGTGGTGGAGATGGAGGATGCCTGATGATGGGGAGAAGGGAGAAGGGAGGGGGAGAGATGGAACGCGAGATTGAGATTGGGGACGGGAGTGAAGCGGATTATGCGGGGCTGGCGCACTTGCACTATCGGGCGGGAATGCCGGCGGTGGTGGAGCGGGTGCTGGTGGCGCGGTGGCGGGTGAGTGCGGGGATGAGCGGGCGTGTGATTGGTGTGTTGGTGGTGGCGCGGCCGACGCTGAATGGGGCGTGGCGGGCGCGGGCGTGGCCGGAGGAGTTTGGGGGAGGCGCGAGTGCGCGAGAGCGGGCGGTGCGGTGTGCGGCGCTGGTGCGGGCGATTGCGCGGCTGGTGGTGGTGCCGCGGGTGAGGGGAATGGGGGTTGGGCGAGCGTTGGTGGAGCGGGCGGTGGCGGAGCGGAGCACGGAGTATTTGGAAGCGGTGACGGCGATGGGGTGGAGTTCGCCGGTGTTTGCGCGGGCGGGGATGCGGGTGGTGGAAGAGGAGGAGCCGGCGCATGTGGCGCGGCTGCGGGCGCGGCTGGGGGAGATGGGGATTGGGGGGAGTGACCTGGTGTGGATGGCGTGTCCGACTTGTTTTATGGCGCGGTTTATGGGGCTGGGTATGTCGCGGCCTATGTCGCGGGTTGGGTCGCGGGTTGGGTCGCGGGTTGGGTCGCGGGTTGGGTCGCGGGTTGGGGAGGAGGTGTCAAGGAGAGCGGAGGTGGAGCGGGCGCTGGCGGTGTGGGCGGATGCGTCGAGCGCGACGAGGAAGGAGAAGAAGGCGGGGGTGATGACGCTGCTGCCGCGGGCGGCGCAGGCGTTGGTGGGGCGGCGTGTGTTTGTGGTGTGAGGGAGTGGTTTATCAGGAGGTGCGAGATGAGACGAACCAAGAAGATGACGGGGGATGTTTCACTGGAGCAGGTGACGGACACGGAGATCGAGAACACAAAAGGGAACATAGGAGGCAACACCGAGGGGAATGCGAGGGTGGAGGAGGTGCTGGGGAAGCCGCCGGCGACGCCGGAGGAACTGCGGACGTGGTTGAGGTCGAGGCTGGGGATATCGATTGCGTCGCAGTTGGTGGTGAGGGCGGGGGAGAAGCCGAACCTGGAGATGGCGGCGCCGTTTGACTATGTGGTACATACGTTCTTTGAGGGGCGGTTTGCGCGGGTGAAGGGGGACCCGGTGTGGTACATTCGGTATGAGAGCGCCGATGAGCCGCCGGATTCGATCGTGTGGGCGTGTCGCGGGGGCGGGAAGACGTTTCTGGGCGCGGTGGCGACGATGCTGGACATGGTGTTCAAGCCGAACGTGGAGGTGCGGATTCTGGGTGGATCGCTGGCGCAGTCGTCGCGGATGATGGGGTATTTGACTGAGTTGTTTGAGCATGCGTTGCTGGCGCCGCTGGTGGCATCGCGGAAGGCGGCGGGGGCGAAGCTGGAGTTGGTGAATGGGTCGAGGGTGGAGATTTTGGCGCAGTCGGAGACATCGGTGCGTGGGGTGCGGGTGCACAAGCTGCGGTGTGACGAGGTGGAGATGTTTTCGCCGGCGGTGTGGGAAGCGGCGCAACTGACGACGAAGTCGATGGCGCTGGCGGGGCCGTGGGGTGCGCGGGTGCGGGGGGCGGTGGATGCGATGTCTACGCTGCATGTGCCGTATGGGCTGATGCAGAAGATCATTACCAGCACGCGGGATGCGGAGATGGATGTGAAGAAGGCGGAGCGGGAGCGGTTGCGGCTGGTGGCATCGGGGGAGTTGGCGGGTGAATATGTGCCCAGGCGAGTGGGGGAGCAGCACGCGGGGCGGAGGATCTTTCGGTGGGATGTTTTGCAGAGCATGCAGCGGTGCACGATGGAGCATGTGTGCGTGCGGTGCAAGCTGCGGGAGGCGTGCGGGGGCGCGGTGCGGAAGCGGAGTTCGTCACGGTCAGGACATGCGCCGCTGAGTGATATTTTGGCGCTGCAGAGCCGGGTGGGGATGAAGACGTGGGATGCGGAGATGCTGTGCCTGCGGCCTTTGCGGGCGGACTGCGTGTTTACGGAGTTTGATCAGGAGTTGCACGTGTTTGACGATGGGTTGCCGCAGGGGCAGGGGGGGCATCACGTTTTGATGTGCGGGATGGACTTTGGGATTCGCGGCGAGACGGCGGTGTTGTGGGCGGATGTGGAGTGTGAGACGGCACCGGATATTGGCTGCTCGCGCGGGCCGATGATTCGGATTCGGATTCTGGATGAGATGCACGAGGCGAACAAGGCGGTGGAGGTGCACGGGGCGGCGATCAAGAACTCACCGTGGGCGATGCCGCATTCGATCGCGGCGGACCCATCGGGGCGGCATCGGGGGAAGGAGACGGGGCAGAGTTGTGTGGGGTTGCTGATCAAGCAGGGGCTGCCGGTGACGACGAACTGGATGGACAACAAGATCAAGGACGGGCTGGAGATGATTCGGCGTGCGCTGAGGCCGGCGAATGGCGACGTGCCGCGGCTGCATGTGCATGCGCGGTGCAAGACGCTGATTCGCGCGCTGGAGACGCTGCATTATGACGCGACGAGGCCGGAGGATTTGAATCCGGTGAAGGACGGGCCGGACCACGCGGTGGATGCGCTGCGGTATTTAATGATGATGGCGAGCCGGAAGGCGCCGCGGTATGGGGAGTGGATTGCGGAGCGGGAGCGGGGGTATGAGTATCCGTGAGGGGGGGTGTGTGCGGCGCGGTTGTTGAGAGGCGCGGCGGGGGGAGCGCGCTGGGGAACGATCGTGAAACACGAAGGTGTGATTGGGGCGTGGAGTGGTGGTGTTGAAGCCCAACGCATATGACCTTGCCAATCCTGCGATTCGATTTGTGCTCGGGCAGGTGAGCGATGCGGCGTGGAACGGGCTGCATGGGCGGTCGAGAATTGGGAGGCTGTATCTACGTGCCGCGAACTGGCGGACGTGGGCGGCGTTGGTGGTGGTGTGGTTGGTGGGGTTGGTGTTATGTTTCTGCCAGCGGGCGCAGGAATAGGACGGTCGGTATGGCCGATAGCGATGCTGGGGCTGCTGGCGATGCCTGCGGGGGTGGTGCTTTGGTTCTTTGTGGTTACGGCGGCGACGGTGAGCGCGCGGGGCATGCCGGGCATGATTCATGGCCTTCTGAGCGGTGCGACGGCAGGCGAGGAGGTAGAGCGGCGGGAAGTGGTCGGTATCGTCAGATCGATATCGGCCGGGCCGGTAGGGCCTGCTGACATGGCGCGGGTGCGAGCTTCGACGCCGCGATGGCAGCGCTATTTGTTTGTGGATCGGATAAGCACAGCGCTGTTGACGGTGAGCGTTGTGAGCATCGGCGTGTCGGTGCTGGTGACGCTGAATGGACCGCTGGCGGGACCGCGGGTGGTGGTGCTTGCGACGGGCCCGCTTGGCGTGATGGCGTTGGGTGGGTTGCAGTGGGTTTTGGTTGTGTGGTGTGTGACGCGGTCACGGCGCGATGCGCGGGCGGTGGCGCGACGGATGGCGGAGGGGCAGTGTTGTTCGTGCGGATACGTGATCGCGGGTGGGTTGAATGGCGCGGGTGCGTGCAGTGAGTGCGGATGGATTCGGGGCGGTGATGGCGATGCGGTTGAGGGCAAGGACGGGGGCGGGGGCGGGGGTTGAAGTGCGCGGGAATGGGTGGAGTGAATGTGTGTGCGCTTGCGTGTCGATAGCTACGACGACCCCTTCGGGGTCGGGTACGTTGGTTGGGGTTTCCGGGGGTCGCACTCGTTGACTCGTTTGACCTCCTGCTACTGGCGTGCATCGCGTCGGGATGAAGAGCGGGGGATTGGGAGCAAACGCAAACGCAAACGCAAAGGCGAGGGCGGGGAGGGGGCGTTGGGGCAGTGGGGTGCGCCGGTGTGCTGGGGGGTGGCGGTCAGTCTTTAATGGACTGGGCTTCGTCGTTGAGGCGGACGGCACCTTTGCCTTTGAGCTGGGCGAGGCGTTGGGTGAGGGCGGAGAGGAGGGCGGACTCGAGGGTGGCATCGCCGGAGGGGTCGATGCGGACGGTGATGCGGATGAGTTCGGAGGGGGCACCGAGGACGGCGAGGCGGTCTACGGAGCGGGGGCTGGTCGCGGCGGGAGGATTGACGCGTTCGATGGTGAGTGTGCCGCGCTGGGAGCGGATGTTGAGGAGGGAGTGCTGGTAAAGGCGGAAGTGCTGGGCGGGGTCGTTGGTGTGGGTGATGGAGGTTTCGCAGCGGCTGATGGCGATATCGGTGGCGGCGAGGACGTCGGCCCAGTCGGCGGTGACTTCGAGGGTGGAGGGTGCCTGGGTGGCAGGTCCGATAGTGGCGGGGAGGAGGGAGGCGGGGCCGGAGGAGGAGCAGGCGGGAAGGGTGAAAAGCGTGATGAGGAGGAGGAGGAGGCTGGCGGGGATCGGGAGAAGCCGTGATTGGGGGGTGTTTGGATTCATGGGGGGGTCGATTGATCCCAGAAATCGTTTCAAATGGGGAGGTAGTCCGATCACGATGGAGTTTCCGCCAATACTGGGTGGGTTTCTCCAGATTTGACGGTCTGGTGGACTATTTTCCATTGGCTGCCGATATTAGCCTTATACTTGCTAGGTACGAGGCGTAGGCCTTGGAACCGGCGGGATGGGATTTCGAACCAGATAGAGTCATGGCAAGCACGAAACCGCTCCCGAGCACCGTCCAGCAGTTGCACGAATCTTGCGACAACGCTGTCACGTTGACCACGGCCGATTCCGATCGGTTTGTCTCAACCCAGCGCGAAATTGTCAGCACCATGCGTGGTGCCGTGAACCTTCTTTCTGAGGGGCGGCGGGCTTCGGAAGATTTTTCAACCATGGTGAAGGACGTGCAGGCTTGGTGTGGCAAGCGCCCTAGTGTGGCCGAGTGTGTTCTCTGTCCGCGGATGGACGACATTCTTGTCGTTGTTGTCGCCAAGGACGAGGACAACACCGGGCAGCTGGATGATGATCTCTCAGCGATAGATCTGGAGATGTTTTCACGGAACAAGTTTCGGGTTTCATGGCTCATGCTGAGGGCTTCCGAAGCGTCCGGATTGAATTGCTTCGTGGACGCAAAAGAGTCTCGGCGCATCTACCGTGCCAACTGATTGTGAACACAAGGCTGCGTTCGATCGGCACGTCGCGAGTTACGCAGACACCGTGGATAAGCACCCCGACTGGGCTGCCGTCATGTTGTTTTATTGCGCCGTTCACATGGTTGAGCGGCTGTTTGCGTTCGATCAGATCCACAATACCGACCACGGAAAGCGTGAGTTTGAGCTGAAAAGCCGCTACCAGTCTCTTTGGCCGGAGTATCGGGTGCTCAAGAGCGAATCGCTCAAAACCAGATACCTGGACGGCGGCGTATTTGTCCTTTCCGCTCGAAACGTGAAGGAAAAACTACACGGGAAAAGGCTCGTAAATCTCGTAGCCGACATCGAGAGTCGACTGGCTGCGCGGGGCATGATTCCGCCCGCAATTGTCCCACCAACAATGTGACTTTGATGGTCAATGTCTGAGTTTGACCATCCTCAAAGGGTTGGTCATCAAGTATCCAACAAGAAAACACGCGATGACGTCCTCGCCATTGTCTCCATTTTCTTCGACCGCGGTCACACGTCCGATTCATCCCGGTTTCATGGCGGGCACGTAAAGGGAGGGGCGTCGATTCGCTACTATCGATATCACTCTTGGCTCTGACCTGCCGCCGCCGCGGGGGGAGGGGGAAGGGGTGAGGTTGGCGGAGTGGTGAGGGTTGAAGTTGAAGGGGTCGGCGGACGGAGCGGAATCAGCGTGGAACTTCTTGTGACAGTACCGTCGGGGCCTGAGCGGGTGAGCGTGCTGGGCTCTGGCGAGCGCAACTTGAAGATGATTCGCGAGGCTCTGGGCGTGAACGTGGCGGCGCGCGGGACGACTGTACGACTGTCGGGGACGCGCGAGGCGGCGACGGCGGCGCGGGATGTTTTGGTGCGGCTGCATCAATCGGCGGTGCGGGGTGAGGAACTATCGCGGCAGCAGGTGCTGGACATGATTTCGTGGGCGGCGTCGAAACCGGCGATGACGGGTGTGGGTGGTGGTGACGGTGGCACGGCGCGGCTGGATATTTCGCGGCAGGCGGGAGATGGTGGTGGTGAGATGGATGATGACGGGGGTGCGATGGGCGAGAATGGCGGGGGGAATGGCCGAGAGGAAGGGTCGGGCGGGACGAACGGATATGGCGGGTCGGGCGGGCCGGCGTGGGGAGAGGCGTTGGATGTGTACGTGGCGGGGCGGGCGGTGCGGCCCAAGACGGAGAACCAGCAGTTTTATCTGGATGCGATTCGCGACCACGACCTGGTGTTTGGCGTGGGGCCGGCGGGCACGGGCAAGACGTATCTGGCGGTGGCGGCGGCGGTGCACATGCTTAAGTGCAATCGGGCGCGGAAGATCATTTTGGTGCGGCCGGCGGTGGAGGCGGGGGAGAAGCTGGGCTTTCTGCCGGGCGATATGCAGGCGAAGGTGAACCCGTATTTGCGGCCGCTGTTTGATGCGCTGGGTGACATGATGGACTTCGCGACGCTGCAGCGGTTCATGATGAGCGATGTGGTGGAGGTGGTTCCGCTGGCGTTTATGCGGGGCCGGACGCTGAACCGGGCGGTGATCATTCTGGACGAGGCGCAGAATACCACCCGGACACAAATGAAGATGTTTCTGACGCGGATGGGGCATGGCAGCAAGATGATTGTGACGGGCGACCCGACGCAGATCGATTTGCCGGACCCGTCAGCGAGCGGGCTGATAGATGCGGCGCAGATTCTGCGCGGGGTGAAGGGTGTGGCGTTTGTGGCGCTGAATGAGCGGGATATTGTGCGGCATACGTTGGTGCAGCGGATTGTGGAGGCGTATGGCGCGGTGGAAGAGCCGACGGCGGCGGAGCGAGCGGCCCGCAAGCGGTGGGCGGCCGCGACCGATAAAGATGGGATGGCTGATGTGAGGCGCGGCCCGGCGGAGCCCGGACCAAAACAAGGAAGGACGGAAGACGAAGCGATGGATTCGCGCGCGGGTTGAGGTGAGCCTCAATCTGGCGGAGCGCCGGGCCCGGCGGAGTGATGAAGGGGCCGACTGATGACCAACGAGCAGACCAGCACGATGAGGGTGAACGCGCCGACGCTGGCGCAGCGTGTTCGCGACAACCCACGGGTGGGGAAGGTGGTGGCGTCGCCGAAACTGGTGTGGAACACGCTGATCCTGACTGGTCTTTCGGCGGTGCTGGGGCTCACGATGTATGTGGCGCGGGAGCACCCGAAGGTGGCGGCGGGGGAAATTGCGAGCACGACGCGGGCATCGCGGGTGTCGTTTGAGATGACGGACAAGGCGGGGACGGAGAGTGATCGCGAGCTGGCGCGGAGCCGGGCGCCGAGTGTGTATCTGGGAGATGCGAAGATTGCCGAAGAGGCGCGGGTGTCGCTTGAGAACCTGCCGCGGGCGCTGGCGAATGCGAAGACGATTGACGAGGTGGAGAGGTCGATTCGCGAGCAGTTTGGATTAACGCCGGATTCGTTGGCGGCGGTGAAGGCGGAGTTTGACAGCGAGAAGAATGCGCCGACGGACACGTGGCTGCGGCGGGTAGATCGGCTGGACAAATCGCTGCAGAAGCTGCCGATTGTGGATGAGAAGACGTTTCAGCGGGAAGCAACGAACCCGAGCAAGGTGGCGGAGCTGAGGATTACGCTGCCGGCGGCGGCGGTGCCCGTGCCTGGGCCGGTTGTGGTGAACCCGGCGGGTGAGAATGGGCCCAAGAGCGAGCCTGCGAGTGTGCCCAAGGGCGAGCCGGGTGTTTCGAAAGCGGAAGAGGCGGCTGCGAAGGTTGATGCGGCAGCGAGCGGGGCGACGAAGGGTGTGAAGCCGATTGAGACCAGGACGATGACGGTGGTGGTGCCGACTGGTGAAGTGGTGAGCGTGATGGACGAGAAGCTGGGGGAGAGGCTGGATGCGCGGATCGCGACGGCGGGGTTTATGGGTGAGCTGCGGCGGATTGTGCTGGCGCGGCTGCTGTCGGGGATGAAGCCGACGTTTGTATATGACGAGACGATGTCGAAAGAGATTGCCGACCGGATGGCGAAGGCGGTGCCGGCGCGGCGGGCGAAGATCGCGCAGGGGCAACTGCTGTATGCGCCGGGGGACGAGATAACGCAGGACAAGCTGGAGACGCTTCGCGCCGAGGTGAGTGAGTGGCGCAAGAACGGTGAGCCGCGGTCATTGTGGGCGGCGACGATTGCGTTGTGGGGCGCGGGGGTACTTTCAGCGCTGGGCCTGGCCGGGTATGTGGCGACGTATGCGCCGGCGATTTGGCGCGTGCCGCGGCGGCTTTTGGCGGTGAGTTTGATTTCGGCGGGGGCGGTGGCGCTGGGGTCGTGGATTGCGATGATTGAGCCGCGGCTGATGGTGGTGGCGTTGACGTCGCCGGTGCTGGCGGCGACGATGTTGATTGCGGTAGCGTTTGAGCGGCGGACGGCGCTGGCGCTGGGGTCATTGGCGGGGATTGCGGGGTGTGTGGCGCTGGAGCAGCCGGTGGTGATGGTGGGGTTGCCGCTGTGTGCGGTGTGGCTGGCGGTGTGGAGGCTGAAGGAGTTTCGCCAGCGGGATTCGCTGGTGAAGACGGGGTTGATTGCGGGGCTGGCGTTGATCGTGGCGACGGTGGCGCTGGAGGGGCTGCATTTGCCGATGAGCGGGCCGGGTTTGCTGCAGACGATTAACGCGGCGTGCTTTGCGGGCGGCGGTGCGCTGCTGACGAGCTTTATTGTGCTGGGACTGCTGCCGCTGATTGAGCGGGTGTTTGGGATTACGACGGGGATGACGCTGATTGAGCTGCGCGATCCGAAGCAGCCGCTGTTGCGGGAGCTGCAGCAGCGTGCGCCGGGGACGTACAACCACTCGCTGAATGTGGCCTCACTGGCGGAGGCGGCGGCGGATGCGATCGGGGCGGACTCGCTGCTGACGTATGTGGGCGCGCTGTATCACGATGTGGGGAAGATGACCAAACCGGAGTTCTTTGTTGAGAACCAGATGGGGGGCATCAACCGGCATGACAAGATGGCGCCGGCGATGAGTTTGTTGATTATCACGGGGCATGTGAAGGAAGGGATTGAGCTGGCGCGGGAGCATGGGCTGCCGAAGCCGCTGTGGCACTTTATTGAGAGCCATCACGGGACGACGCTGGTGGAGTATTTTTATCACCGGGCGCGGCGTGCGGCGGAAGCGAGCGGGACCCCGGCGGCGGATTTGCCGACGGAGATTGAGTATCGGTATGCGGGGCCGAGGCCGCGGACGCGAGAGGCGGCGATTTTGATGGTGTGTGACGCGAGCGAGAGCGCGACGCGGACACTGGCGGACCCGTCGCCGACGAAGATTGATGCGCTGGTGCGGGCGATTGCGCACAAGCGGTTGATGGATGGTCAGTTTGATAATGCGGAGATCACGCTGAAGGATTTGAACCTGATTATTGAGGCAGTGGGGCGGACGCTGGCGGCGATTCATCATCAGCGGATTGCGTATCCGGAACAGGGCGCGATGGCGATTCGGGGCCCGCAGACGGGCGCGGGGGTGGCGGTGGGTGCGGGTGTGGGCGGGGCGGGGAGCGTGCCGGGTGTGAGTTTGCCGTCGACTGGGATGGGTGGGGCGGGCGTGGTGGGGCTGGGGACGAGGGCGGGGTGAGGGGTCGCCACGGCGGCCGCTCCACAAGGTGGCACGGGCGGTGATGGCGGGAGGGTGAGAGAGGGATGGGTTGAGGGGTATGCGATGTGCGTTGAGGCGGTGGTGGGCGGCCGATAAGGCAAGAGAAGCGAGAGAACGGACGTGCGCAGGCGGGCGGAGTTGCCGAGAGTGATTTGGAGGAGCGGTCGGAGGATGGAGTGAGGGCTGGCGGGTGCGGGGTGCGGGGGGTGATTGCATAGTTGGTGTGAGGCTCTGGGCGTGACTGGTGGCGCGGCGATGGTTGCCGGCTGGGTGTGCCTGGATGCTTCATGGAGGTGTGTATTGATGATGACCACGAATGCAGCGCGGCGGGATGGGGCGGTGAAACGGTGGCGCGAAAGCGGGAGTTTCGCGGCGGCGGTGTTGGCGCTGGCGGGCGTGGCGGCGGCGTTGAATCCGCACGTGGTTGAGAAGTTTGACGAGGCGACGAAGCAGCCGTTTACGGTGGTGCGCGAGACGGTGTCGCCCAAGGGTGAGCGGTTCCTGGGTACGTTTGGCAATGAGACGACGTCGATTCGGGTGGACAAGTTGAAGGAGCACACGCGGCTGGTGGTGTCGATGGATCTGTACATCATCGGGCCGTGGCGCGGCGGGGCGAGCGGCGAGGCGAGCGGGTGCGAGTGGTCGCTCACGCTGGACGACAAGCAGGACCTGGTGCGGAGCACGTTCTCAAACGACACGCCGCTGTTTGGAAGTGAGCAGACGTATCCGGACCCGTCGGGTGGTTTGCTGCATCGGGCGGGGACGGGGCGGATGGATGATGAGCCGCTGGGGTATGTGGCGGCGGGTGAGAACGAGCGGGGCGAGAGCGTGTACCGGCTTTCGTTTGTGGTGAAGCACTCGGGGGCATCTGCGATGCTGAACTTTTCGGCCAAGGGATTGACCGATGCGGCGCAGGTGTGGGGCATTGACAACTTTGAGGTGGACTCATTTCAGGAGCCGGATGTGCCGGCGGAGATGCGGCTGGACATGCTGCCGATTGCGGATGGATTGAGTGTGGCGAACTTTCATGAGCCGGGACGCGGCGGCGGCGTGGGCTCGAACCCGCCGGTGGATAGGCCGATTGGCGGAGGGCCGCCGGGCGGAGCGCCGGGAGGCGGGGGCGGCGACCCGACGCGGCCGCCGGGGCCGAGCACACAGATCTCGGTGCCGACGCCGGGGGCGGCGGTGCTGGCGGTGCTGGGTGGGATGATGGCGGCGCGGAGGAAGCGGCGCAGGTGAGAGCCAGCGGGGCGCGGAGGTGGTGCGTGCGGAACGCGACGGAGCGGAGAAGGGGAGGGTGATGATGAGCAGGCGCTGGGCGGGGACCGATCCTGGAGCGCGGGCGAGTGGAGGAGAGGGTGAGGGATTGCGGGAGCAGGGGCCGCTGGGGGCATGCTCGGGGCGGGGGCGGGCGTTGTGAATGTTGAAGCGAAGCTGGTGGGGCGATGCGCGAAGGTTCGCGTGTCGCCGATGGTATTTTTGGGGCGCGGACTTCAGCAGCCGGCGAAGAAGGCGCCGATGAAGTCGGCGAGGTCGTCGGGGTC
>Ga0105044_10003123_pt1 | contig 22654 bp, 25 predicted proteins | sample MAT01_FD_78092 | JGI IMG/M metagenome (GOLD analysis project Ga0105044, IMG submission 78092) | Freshwater microbial communities from Lake Fryxell liftoff mats and glacier meltwater in Antarctica - MAT-01 | ecosystem: Environmental > Aquatic > Freshwater > Ice > Liftoff microbial mat | place...
AAGATAATTCTGTGAAATGTTTTGATCTAAGTCGGCGTTAATTTCTCTAGTCTCGCTCCAAAAACTCTGTCCCTGAGCTACGGTGTTTATCGCTTCCAGAATCGTCTCGATCGCCCCCGCCCGAACACAATAGCCTTGAAAACCTAAATTCTGAACTGCCCTTAATTCTTCTGCGGTCAAAAGTTTAGTAGCTAACAGCATTGGTAAATCAGGAAAATCTTGCTGGAGTTGTAATTTGATCTGCTGAAACTCGGCTAATAATCCCCAAAAATTCTCCCCAGTCCCACCAAGCAGCAGGAGATTTGGACTAAGAGCCGCCCCCATAGCTTCAACCGTAGCTCCATCCCTTGCCAACAGAGAAGTTAACCGGGGTGCTTCGGCAACTATCTGGAAATTACCCGCCGCCATCAAAGCCGTAGTTAAGCCCAAGCGCCACACAGAGTCATCATCAACTAAAATTATCTTGACTGGCAAATTAATTGATTGATTAGTTGATTGATTAGTTGGTCGATCGGCATTCATGGGCGAAAACTTTTTAGAATCTGACCAAATAATTCTAACCCTTTCCTGAAAATAATTTATGAAATATGCCCTCGTTCACGAGTGGTTAACACCCAAAGCTACTGGCGGCTCCGAATTAGTAGTCAAAGAAATTCTCAAGCATATTCCGGCAGACGTTTATGCCCTGATTGACTTTGAGTCTACCAATCCCCAAAGCTATCTCTACGGGCGTAATATTGGTCATACTTTTTTGCAACACTTCCCCAAAGCTCGCCAAGGAGTCCAAAAATATCTGCCCTTGCTGCCTTTGGCGATCGAGCAACTAGACCTCCGAGACTACGATATTATTCTCTCCTCATCCCACGCCGTAGCTAAAGGCATCCTCGCCAGCCCCCAGCAAATGCACCTCTGCTACTGTCACACCCCCATGCGCTACATTTGGGACTTGACCTTTGATTATCTCCACAGCAGTCGTTTAGGAAGGGGTATTCCCGGTATTTTTACCCGCTACCTCCTCCATCGCTTGCGCCAGTGGGATGTGATTAGTGCTAATCGAGTAGATTATTTCATAGCCAACTCCCACCACACTGCCCGCCGCATTTGGCGCTGCTACCGTCGCCCCGCCGAGGTGATCTACCCCCCAGTAGAGATCGATCGCTTCCCTTTCCAATCTGCAAAAGAAGATTTTTATTTGGTAGTTTCCCGATTGGTAAGCTATAAACGGGTATCCCTAATTGTTAAGGCTTTTAACCAACTAGGGCGCAATCTGATCGTTATTGGCAGTGGACCAGAATTAAAACAATTGCAACAAATTGCTCAACCTAATGTTACGCTCATGGGGTATCAACCAGACGATGTGGTCGAAAAATACATGAGTCGAGCAAAAGCATTTGTCTATGCGGCTGTGGAAGACTTTGGTATTGCCCTAGTGGAAGCCCAAGCCTGTGGTACACCTGTAATTGCCTACGGAGCCGGGGGAGCCTTGGAAACTATCCAAGATTTTCGCCAGTCTCCAGAGACAGCTACAGGATTATTATTTGACAGTCCCACAGAAATAGGTTTAATAGAAGCAGTAAAACTTTTTGAAGCAGAGGGAAAAAGGTTCCAACCGGAACTTGCACGATCGCACGCTGCCAAATTTGCCCCAAAAATCTTTGAAAGTCGCTATCTAGCGTTCTTAGAAGACTGTCATCAGAAGTTTATTTCTGGGGACTCGAAAAAAAATCTTGCTTTTTGGTCATAAATCCCATGAGCAAGAGACACAAGTGATTTATGATCGGGACTGTGTGGTGTGAAGTGAAGGAGTAAGATGACTGCCGAAAGCCAACTTACCTCCGTCAGGATACTTCGGGCATTTGTCAAATTAGGATTTCAACCCCTCACCGGAGGCAAGAAAACTGAATTGACACGCCAACGTCTAGACGGAGAATCTGTCAAACGGCTGTTTGATGTTTTGTTTTCTTTATCAGTGCTAGTGTTTTTCTCGCCGGTGTACCTAATACTGGCGGCACTTATAGCTCTAAGCTCTCCTGGACCTATTTTTTATATTCAGGAACGGGTAGGTAAAGATCACAAGCATTTCGGCTGTATCAAGTTCAGAACGATGGTAGAAAATGCAGATGAGGTGTTAGAGGATTTAATTGCCACTTCGCCCCAAATGCGATCGGAGTTTGAAGATAACTTTAAGCTCCGCCAAGATCCCCGCATTACTTGGATTGGAAGATTTTTACGAGTCACTAGTCTCGATGAATTTCCCCAATTCTGGAATGTGCTTATAGGAGATATGAGCGTGGTGGGACCGCGCCCCCTAGTCCCTGAAGAGTTGCCCAAGTACGGTAAATATATCGACAAGGTGCTAACTATTCGTCCGGGAATTACGGGTTTGTGGCAGGTTTCTGGTCGCAATGATATACCCTATCCTCGCCGTGTCCAGATCGATGTCTACTACGTCAATAGTTGCAACTTCTGGGTGGATTTATTCCTGATTGTAAAAACGATCGGGGTGGTTCTATTTACTAAAAATAATGGTGCTTACTAGATAGACCTACGAGATATTGCTTAATTTCTATCCTTGCTCGTTAGATTGAGGAATTCAGTAATTAGCTATGTCAAGTAGGTGTATCGATCGCCTAGGTTAGATCAACGTATTTAGTAAACATCAGGGAATACTCAGAAATCGTTAACGATCGATGGGTGACGATCGAAAGAAATTGAGCTAATTTGGGGGTAATTTATGATCTGTACTCCTTAATAGTTAGCACTATGGGTGTATGGTACGTGAAAACAACCTCTGGATTACCTTAAGATATATCTAAATCTAGCTGCCGTATTTTCTTAGGAATCAAAACAAGCAATGACGGAAATTAAGCGATCGCTAATTACGGGTATCACGGGTCAAGATGGTTCCTATCTGGCGGAACTCTTGCTAGAAAAAGGCTATGAAGTCCACGGGATTATTCGCCGGACTTCTACTTTTAATACTGACCGGATTGACCACATTTACGAAGACCCCCACAATGAAGCCCCAAAGTTACGCCTCCACTATGGTGATTTAACCGATGGCACGACTCTGCGCCGGATTCTGGAGGAAGTCAAGCCAGTAGAAATCTACAATCTGGGGGCACAATCCCACGTCCGGGTCAGTTTTGACTCCCCGGAATACACCGTAGACACCGTGGCAATGGGGAATCTCCGGCTCCTCGAAGCTGTGCGAGATTATCAACAAAGAACCGGGATTCAAGTCAAGTTCTATCAAGCTGGCTCTTCAGAAATGTTTGGTAAGGTCATGGAAGTTCCTCAGTCGGAAACCACACCTTTTTATCCCCGGAGTCCCTATTCCTGTGCCAAGGTCTATGCCCACTGGCAAACGATAAACTATCGGGAATCCTACGGTTTATTTGCCTGTAATGGGATTCTTTTCAACCATGAAAGCCCCCGTCGTGGGGAAACCTTTGTGACCCGGAAAATCACCAGAGCGATCGCCCGGATTATGGCTGGCAAACAAAAGAAAATCTTCCTCGGCAACCTCGACTCAAAAAGAGACTGGGGCTACGCCAAGGACTACGTAAAAGCCATGTGGCTTATGCTTCAGCAAGACGAACCCGATGATTATGTCATTGCCACGGGAGAAACCTATTCAATTAAAAAATTCCTAGATCTGGCCTTTGAGTACGTCAATCTTAAATGGGAAGATTATGTAGAATTTGATCCCCGTTACCTGCGTCCGGCAGAGGTGGATTTATTAATAGGCGACCCTTCCAAGGCAAAAGCCAAACTGGGCTGGGAACCTTCTGTCACCTTTGAACAGCTAGTCTATCTCATGGTTGATTCAGACCTCAAGGCTTTGGGATTGCCCCCCGCCGGAGATTCTCAAGAAGATAATGCTTTTATCCGGCAGGATATGGGAACAGTAGATTAAAACAGTGAACAGTGAACAGTTAACAGTTAACAAAATCCTGATTAGTCTTTCGCAACTGGATCAATAACTATCTACTCTCCACTGATAACTAATAACTGAATAACTGATAACTGGTAACTGATTTATGGCTGGTTTAGATTTGAGTGGTAAGCAAATTTTGGTGACTGGTGGGGCAGGATTTCTGGGGAAGCAGGTGATTGCCAAATTAGTAGCGGCAGGAGCCTCTTCAGAGAAGATCAAGGTGGTTCGATCGAAAGATTATGACCTCACGACTCTAGAAGCCTGTCAAAGGGCAGTGGATGGACAAAATATTATAATTCATCTAGCTGCCCACGTCGGTGGCATTGGCTTAAACCAAGCAAAACCAGCCGAACTCTTCTACGATAACCTGATGATGGGAGTCCAACTCATCCACACAGCCCACCAAGTTGGGGTCGAAAAATTTGTCTGTGTAGGGACGATCTGCGCCTACCCCAAATTTACACCAGTGCCTTTTAAGGAAGATGATCTCTGGAATGGTTATCCCGAAGAAACCAACGCCCCCTACGGTGTAGCCAAGAAGGCTTTGTTAGTTCAACTCCAGTCCTACCGCCAGCAGTACGGCTTCAATGGCATTTATCTACTCCCAGTGAATCTCTACGGACCAGAGGATAATTTTGATCCTAGTAGTTCCCATGTAATTCCAGCATTGATTCGCAAAGTTCATGAGGCTCAACTACGGGGGGATAAGGAAATTCCAGTATGGGGAGATGGTAGCCCGACTAGAGAATTTTTATACTCCACCGATGCTGCCCAGGGAATTGTCATGGCAACCCAACTTTATGATGGGGCAGAGCCAGTGAATCTGGGGACTAATTACGAAATTTCCATCAAGGATTTAATTACTCTAATCTGTGAACTCATGGGTTATGAGGGGGAATTGGTCTGGCAGGTAGATAAGCCCAACGGTCAGCCCCGGCGCTGTTTGGATACGGAGCGAGCCAAGCAAGAATTTGGATTCACGGCGCAGATGGAATTTAAGCAAGGACTCAAGAATACGATCGAGTGGTATCGCCAGCACGCCACCTAGATTCCTACGTAGGGTGGGCATTGCCCACTCAATCCCATAACCTACATGATATGACCTACATAATATGGGAGAGGCAAGAAACATCAGCCCCGCCAAAATGGACACTTAGACCCACATTTAGGTTTTCTAGGGATTTGACTAACCAAGGCACTCCGTCACGGGAAGAAGTCTCGTAGTGATTGAAGAGAATGGCAAACCTTTTTTCGAGGTAAGGCTTGACTTTGTGGCAGGTTAAAATAATTTTCAGGATCAGACTGATAGTATAAGTTGCCCCCAGATTGGTGATTAGATCGACAAAGACAAAATGCTGAGGTTTTTGAGGGCTTTCGACAATGAGATAGTTCAGAATTTGGCTGCAAGTCCGCATCACCATGAATTCATCGAGCCGCTTATCATCATTTTGGGGAGAAATACTCATGAGGTACTTATACAAGTTCTCATTGAAGCGACGTTTCCCAAAGGCGGGGTCGATCGCCATCGTCAGGTATTGATAAAAATCTTGCTTAAAAGTTTTGTAGTTGATGACATGGTGACGGTGGGAGATAAAACTATCCGCAATCTCTCGGTGACTTTTGCCCCCCTGACCCTTGCCCACATACTGCTTCAGAGCCGAACCTAATTCTCGATCGCTGAGCAGGGTCGGATTCTCTACAGGCTCAATACTCCGGGAAGACTTATTTTTGACTCGATGGGCTAACCGGACTTGGTAAGTCACGTAATGGGATAGGTCTGTTTCAAATTTTTGCTGACTGCGCTCTTGAATGTTGCGAATTGTGCGCTTTTGTTGATAGTCACTATCTTCACTCAATAGACAATGTTCGTACAAATAGGGATAGCGCTGGATGAGATTACCAACTAAAAGGTTCTCTTGATTGGATTCTTGATCAAAAACATGGGCTAAACGCCGTAAAGTTAGACATTGCTCTGTCTCGTGGAAGGACTTCATCAACTCCCGGACTCGACGAACTCCGCGAGAACTAATATTTCCAGCAAAAATCGGCTCTTCTAGGAGGGAAACCAGCTCCGGAATTGCTGCCTGAGAACTGGGCTGCAACTGCCATGTATTGATCAATGTATAGAAGCAGCGATTGAGAACGAAGCGAAATTCCTGTTCTGCTTGCTTGGAAAGAGCGAGTTCTTGGAGGGTACTGGCAACTTGCGGATAGTCATAGCTAGCCGGATCAAAAAAAAGATGCCGAAATTTCTCAATAGTTTCCGGGGGCGGGGTTGATTGGGCTAAGCGCAGCAGGTGGTCGTAGATTTGCTGTGCTTGCGGAGGGGTCGATCTAGAATAAGAATCCACGGGAGTGTTCACCCAGTTAACCTCTGCACATGTTTGTTTTCACTAAAATTTTTACTAGATTGGCACGAATTCTTCTCTGTAAGATTATTTATAAGTTAAATAAGTTGAGATGATTACTTATACCTACAACATTACCTTAATATTTTCAGTCCAGATAACCGAATTCACGAAACACATTAAATTTCTGAGAGAATTATCTGAGAGAATTATTTGGGAACACAAATACTTTTAAATCTACCAGATATTCACCAATTTCTACATATCTATAAAATCATGTCCCGGCAAATTCATCTCCTTGACCTCCTAGCACTACTCCCAGCTCAGCCCTACTATTTAGACTCAGATTACTCTGTATCCATAGTCACAGGGATCACTACAGATACTCGCCGGGTACAGGCAGGAGAGATTTTTATTGCTCTCCAAGGGGAAAACTTTGATGGGCATGGGTTTGCAGGGCAGGCGATCGAGCAGGGCGCCCAGGTAGTAGTAACGAACCGACTATTACCAGACAAAATTCCCCAACTAGTCGTCCCGGATACCCTTGCTGCTTATCAACAAATTGCTCAGTGGTGGCGACAGCAGTTCCAGATTCCGGTAATTGGGGTAACAGGTTCCTTTGGCAAGACGACAACGAAGGAATTAATTGCGGCTCTGTTGAGTCACCACGGCAAAGTCTTAAAAACTCAGCTTAACTACAATAATGAGATTGGCGTACCCAAAACTCTCTTGGAATTAAACTCAGATCATCAGTTTGCGGTGGTGGAAATGGCGATGCGGGGCTTGGGAGAAATTGCCCTATTAACCCAGATCACGCAACCCACCATTGGCTTAATTACCATTGCCGGCAGTGCCCATATAGGCAGATTGGGTTCCCTAGAGGCGATCGCTCAGGCGAAGTGTGAACTCCTTGAAAAAATGCCGAGGGATGGGGTGGTTATTCTCAATCATGATAGTCAGCGATTACTCGATCGAGCCGCAGTAGTTTGGTCGGGAAAGACAATTACCTACGGCTTAGAGGGGGGTGATCTCCAAGGAGAATTAGAGGGAGATCGTTTAATAGTCCGGGGGAAATCCCTACCCTTACCTCTACCGGGTCGCCATAATGCGGTGAATTTCTTGGGGGCGATCGCCGTTGCCGAAACTCTGGGGCTAGATTGGGATTTTCTCACCCAGGGCTTGCCTGTCCAACTCCCCGCCGGGCGGGCGCAGCGTTACCAGTTACCCCAAGATATTTTGTTGTTGGATGAAACCTACAATGCGGGACTAGAATCCATGATTGCAGCTTTACAGTTGTTGGCGGGGACACCGGGAAAACGCCGGATTGCGGTGTTAGGAACCATGAAGGAGTTGGGAGAGCAGTCCCTAGAGTTTCATCATCGGGTGGGAGAAGTAGTCCGAGAACTGGCTCTAGATCAGTTATTTATCTTGGTAGATGCAGAGGGAGAGGCTGAGGCGATCGCCCAAGGAGCAGCCCCCCTAAAAGCCCTAGGTTTTACAACCCATGCAGAGTTAACCGCAGCCCTACAATCTTTCCTGCAACCGGGAGATACAGTATTGTTCAAAGCCTCTCGATCGGTGAAGTTGGATTTGGTGGTCGATCGGGTGCGGGAGAGATAGAAGTAGGTAGAGGGAAGTAGGGGCGTAAGGCTTTACGCCCTCAAAAGAGGTACAGAAAAATAAAAAAAGAGTTTTAAGGCAGGACTTACGCAAAACAAGCTGACCTCCGCTATTGGTAGGGGTAAGGTGGGTATTGCCCATCCTACTTATTGAGTCTGAGCGTAAGTCCTATTATTAAACTAATTTTATAAAAAAAGATGCATTAAATTCAATTAATACACCTTTCCATTTATTAGATTAGATTTTCTAGATTAAATTATTTACATTGGCTATAAACTCCATTTCCAGTTAGTGATTTCTGGCTTGTCTACCCCGTATTCGTAGGCATAGCTATGGTTTTCAATAATTTGATTTTTTAGCCATTCCTTAACATGAGCGCCAGCAACTCGAAGTTTAGGAACTCGATCGATCACATCAATAGACAGGTTGAAGCGATCGATCTGGTTCTTCATTGCCAAATCCAAAGGAGTATTAATATTCCCCTTTTCTTTGTAGCCCCGGACGTGGAGATTATCATGATTTGTCCGGCGGTAAGCTAGTTTGTGAATCAACCAGGGATAGCCGTGAAAATTGAAGATAATCGGTTTATCAACGGTGAATAGGGAGTCAAAATCTCGATCGCTCATGCCGTGGGGGTGTTCACTTTCGGGCTGGAGTTTGAACAGATCCACTACATTAATAAAGCGAATTTTTAGCTCCGAGAAATGATGGCGGAGAATCTCGATCGCCGCTAGAGCTTCCATGGTCGGCACATCGCCACAACCCACTAGTACCACATCCGGCTCATAACCCTGATCATTACTCGCCCAATCCCAAATCCCAATTCCCTTAGTGCAGTGCTGAATTGCTGATTCCATATCCAGAAATTGCAGGTGATTTTGTTTATCAGCCACGATCACATTCACATAGTTGGTACTTTGCAAGCAATGATCCGCCACTGACAATAGGGTATTAGCATCCGGTGGTAAATAGATTCTGACCACCTCTGGGCTTTTGTTCGTCACCACATCCAAAAATCCCGGATCTTGGTGGGTAAAACCATTGTGATCCTGCCGCCACACCGTAGAAGTAATCAGGAGATTCAAGGAAGCGATCGGCGAGCGCCAAGTTATGTCCCGACACTTTTCTAGCCATTTAGCGTGCTGGTTCACCATCGAATCAATCACATGGACAAAGGCTTCATAGGTAGAAAAGAAACCGTGGCGACCCGTAAGTAGATAACCTTCTAGCCAGCCTTCAAGGTTGTGTTCACTCAAGATTTCCATCACTCGCCCATCAGTAGCCAACTCGCTCCCATCCAGATCTTCTGGCAAAAATTCTGCTAACCAAGTTTTCTTGCTCACCTCATAGATGGCAGTTAGACGGTTAGAAGCGGTTTCATCAGGACCAAAGACCCGGAAGTTGGTCATGTTATCCCGCATTACATCCCGCAGGAAATAACCCAAGATTTTGGTAGTTTCTACCTTTGTAATCCCTGGTTTCGGAATCGGCACGGCATACTGGCGAAAATCAGGCATTTTTAGGGCTTTGCGGAGTAAACCACCATTGGCAACAGGGTTAGCACTCATGCGGAGAGGTCCTAGGGGAGCTAGTTCCTTGAGTTCGGGGATCAATTTTCCGGTTTCATCAAAAAGTTCTTCCGGTTTGTAACTCTTCAGCCATTGCTCCAAAATATCTAAATGGGCGGGGTTTGTGCCTACGTCAGTCATGGGGACTTGGTGCGATCGCCAGAATCCCTCCAGTTTATGTCCGTCCACTTCCTTGGGAGCTGTCCAACCCTTGGGCGATCGGAGAATAATCATCGGCCATCGGGGACGCTTGGCTACGCCCGTACTCCGGCATTCCTGTTGAATTGTTTTAATTTCTTGGACACAATGCTCCAGAGTTGCTGCCATAGCCTGGTGCATAGATTCAGGATCATCCCCTTCCACAAAATAGGGAGTGTAGCCGTAGCCCTTGAATAGGTCTGCCAACTCCTCGTGGGAAATCCGAGCCAAAATGGTGGGATTATGGATTTTGTAGCCGTTCAGGTGCAGGATCGGCAGGACAGCCCCGTCATGAATGGGGTTAAGGAATTTATTAGAATGCCAAGAAGTAGCTAGGGGGCCAGTTTCCGCCTCTCCATCCCCCACCATAGGCACTACAATTAAATTTGGATTATCAAAGGCAGCCCCAAAGGCGTGGGAAACGCTATAGCCTAGTTCGCCGCCTTCATGGATGGAGCCGGGGGTTTCTGGGGTCGCATGGCTACCAATGCCGCCGGGGAAGGAAAACTGCTTAAAGAATTTCTCCATCCCTTCTTCGTCTTCACTTTTGTCTGGATAGGTTTCGGAGTAGGTTCCTTCGAGGTAAGCATGGGAGATCACTGCGGGCGCACCATGACCGGGGCCAGCCAAGAAAATCATGCTCTGGTTGTATTTTTTGATCAGGCGGTTTAAGTGAACGTAGGCAAAAGCCATGCCGGGATCAGAACCCCAGTGACCGAGGAGTCTGGTTTTTAGGTGTTCGGGCTTGAGAGGCTCCTTGAGGAGGGGATTACTTTTGAGATAGAGCATCCCTAAGCAGAGATAAAGGCTCGATCGCCAGTAGGCATCAATCTTGCTAACTTCCGCCGCCGTGAGGGGATAGCCTGTAATGGTGGCTCTGGCGGTTCCTGAGGTTGTAATAGAAAGTTCTAGAGGAGTTGCTATCATAATCTGTGTTGTTTTGGTTAGATTAGTGTGACTGCAATAACTCACCAGCGCAGAGGTGATGGAATTTAGGATTCATCGATGAAAGCTTGAGACTAAGCAAGAGGGCTTTTGACTAAGCTAATTTCAGGGCTAAATTTTAGGAAAATCTAAGTTTGAGATGATTTTCTTAAGGATTAATTAAGATAATTGACATTAAGTGTAGGGTTAGATAAATCTCCTAAGAAGACTTCGGGTAAATCTTAGTGTATTTACGGGCCTTTATGATTATTTCTTTAGAAACTCTACATATCAAAAAAGCATTTGGTAATCATAGGCTTATTGCTCTAAAGCTCATCTAAAATCTCCCTAGTCTAATTTGATCTGAAGAAAAAGTTTAAGGTGTGGCTTTCCCTATTCGTTTATAGTTTCTCCGTTGCTCTAAAATAATTAATGGTTAACTATCTTCAATTTTTCTAAAAACACTAATTTTGTAAATCTTAGGTAAAAACCTTGATATCTTCTCTTATTGCTGACTTTCAAATTATTTTTGAGCGAGATCCTGCGGCTCGAAATTGGCTAGAGGTACTTTTCTGCTATCCCGGATTTCAAGCCTTAGTTTTCCATCGCTTTGCCCACTGGCTCTACACCCTAGGGCTGCCCTTCATTCCTCGCTTGACTTCTCACCTGGCCCGGTTCATCACAGGTATTGAAATTCATCCGGGGGCGACGATCGGCAAAAGCGTATTTATTGACCACGGCATGGGGGTAGTTATTGGGGAAACGGCGATCGTGGGGGATTTTAGCCTAATCTACCAAGGTGTCACCCTCGGCGGGACAGGGAAAGAAAGCGGGAAACGTCATCCTACCCTAGGGGAAAATGTGGTCGTTGGGGCGGGGGCGAAGGTGTTGGGAAATATCATGATTGGGAATAGTGTCAGGATTGGGGCGGGTTCTGTCGTCCTGCGAGATGTACCTGCGGACTGCACTGTGGTCGGGATTCCCGGCAGGATCGTCTATCGGGCTGGTGTCAAGGTCAATCCCCTCGAACACGGTAGTCTCCCAGACTCGGAAGCAGTGGCAATTCGGGCGCTGGTCGATCGCCTCCAAGCCCTAGAAGAACAAGTACAAAATCTAAGTAGCCAACAACCCAAAACAATCTCTCCAGAGTTAGACTTTGCCCAGAGGGTGTTAGAACTAGCTCAAGCGGGAGAAAGCTGCCGTTTACGGGATAAAGTCATCCAAGAATTTTTAGATGGTGCGGGTATTTAGCTTTTGTAGAGGCAAGGAATTAGCTGGAACCCCTACAAAGTTCTGCAAATCCAGAAGTTCTAAGTAGATAATAAATAGATCCTAGAGGAATTATCGAGATGCCTGATGCAATTATGTTTCAAGAGGATGCTTACATGGTTTTGGAGCCAGACCAACCGGAACAATTTATGTCCTCGGAAGAGTTGTTGAGCAAATTGACCAGCATTTTAGCTAGTTGCCAAGCTGATTTATCCCGTGATTTACTAAGGTTTCCAACGGTTTCAGCCCAAGCAGAGTATTTAATGAACACTTCCTGTGAGTTTGACATTACACCGGGGCAGTATATTCATTGGTATGTTGTTAGGTTAGAAAAATCTTAGGAAATTGCAATGAATCCCGATCCCCTTGATCCGATTTCTCGCCTCAATAATGGCAATAGTAACGGTAATAATAACCAAACCATTGCTGGTAGCCATAGCTTTGCTGGCGAAGAAGGGGAACCTACCCTTTCCCGGTTACAAAACTTATCTGGTGGGGTTTTAGTTACAGAGGGAGAAGCCGATCGAGGAGATTCGGGAATTTCTAGAACGTTGATTTTAATTAGCTTAGTGGCGATCGTCCTGACTGTTGTGGCCATTGCTACTAATAATATCTGGCTGGGTCTAGGGGGTGCGATCGTCACCCTGATTTTTTCGGCAAGGCTACTGAGTTCTTTTCTAGAAGTTGTCCTGCAAGAGTTTACTGATAATCGAGGCATCTATGTGGGGGGCTTGGGGGTTGTGGTAGCGATCGCCGCCCTTTGGCAGTTCCTGAATATCAATCGATACCTTGCCCGCATCTTTCAGAATATCGACTGGAATATCGCTGGTTCCCTTGCGGAATGGACTGGAGCCGTGGGACAGATTCTCATTGCAGTGTTGGCTCTGGCTCTAGCTTGGCGGCAGTATATTATCTCTAGGGATTTAACCATTCAGCAAAATCTCTTAACCAGCCAACAAAACCTGATTACCCAACAACAGACGATCGATTCCTATTTTCAAGGTATTTCCGATCTAGTCCTTGATGAAGAAGGCTTACTAGAAGACTGGCCCCAAGAACGTCTCCTCGCTGAAGGTAGAACTGCGGCGATTCTAGGCAGTATTGATGCTGGCGGGAAAGCAAAGGTGATTCGGTTTCTCTCTCGCTCCAAACTCCTCACACCCCTACTCCGAGATTCACGCCTCGGCAGAGCAATTTTTGATGGCAATGGCAGCTATGCGGAAGACCGAAATAGCGGAGTCCGGGTTATTGATTTAGGAATCATGTTAGCGGGAGCAGATTTATCCCACAGTGACCTGCGGTGGACGGATATGAGTGATGCCAACCTGATTCGGGCAAATCTCCGGGGTTGCGATCTTGTCCGGGCAAATTTATCTCGGACTATTCTCCAAGAAGCTGATCTTTCTGGCGCAGACATCAAGGGAGTGCAATTCTTTTATGGAGATGTCGACCAAGCCAGCCCTCGCAGTCGCATCCATCCCCCCAATTATCAAACTGGGGAATATACAGGAGCGGTGATTGAGAATGTCAATTTTACTAACGTTCAAGAAATGTCCGAGTCCCAGCGTCAGTATTGTTGTGCTTGGTGTGGCGAAAAATCTAGGGCAACAATTCCCGGCGGCTGTGGTGATATCCCCAACAAACTAGGTCGTTGAGTCTGGAGCGTTAATTCTTTTCTCGATATCTTCTAGGGTTTGTAAAACTAGACGCTTTGCCTGTAGCTTCCAGCCCTTCTTTTGGAGATTAATGGCGATCGCACCCCCGATGAGTGTGGCGATAAAATCGAGGGGTTGACTAGCAGAAATCCCAAATAATAGTCCCAATCCAGCAATTCCCCAAAAGGGCAGGGCGATCGTTTGTCTTTGGGTTTCAAGGGTTTTATTAAACCAATCCTTGGGCATTTCCTCAAGAAGAGTTGCCTTGATCTGGCGTTGTTCTGCTAAGGGAACCGAAATTCCGATTTTGCGCCGGAGTTTTTCAATCTTCAGGGCATCAGTGCTGTATTCTGTGAGTTGATCCTCAGCAAGGAGAATGAGGCGATCGTATTGTCCCATGGGTACTAACTTACTTTTGGCATCTGAGCTTAATCTGGACTTAATTTAGGTATGATCTGGGTGTAACTTAAGACTTAAAAAATAAAAATCGGATCATGATTTTAGGAACGGAGAGAGAGGGATTCGAACCCTCGTTGAAGTTGCCCCCAAACAGCATTTCCAGTGCTGCGCCTTCAACCACTCGGCCATCTCTCCATTTGCTTTGCTATTTTAACACCATCTGCTCTAATTTAAAACGGATATTCTCATTTAATTAACGGATAATTAGCTAATCGAGTTAACTAAATAAATTTTACCAACCAAATTAACTAACCAAGTAACCAACTAAATTAACCAACTAATTGACCAACTAATTAACCAACTAATTAACCTATGAGTACTGTTTATCAAGTGGAAATCCTTGATCGAGCCACCAATACCACCTACAAAGCCCAAGTTCCTAGCGATCGCTACATTCTCCACAATGTCGAAAATCAGGGAGTCAACCTACCCTTTGCCTGCCGGAACGGAGCCTGTACTACCTGTGCGGTGCGAGTAGTTTCTGGAGAAATTTATCAACCAGAAGCCATGGGTTTGTCGATCGCCCTCCAAGCTGAAGGTTATGCCTTGTTATGCGTCAGCTATCCCCGTTCTGATCTCAAAGTCGAAACTCAAGATGAGGATGAGGTTTATGAGCTACAGTTTGGGCGCTACTTTGGCAGAGGAAAAGTCCGCTTTGGCTTACCCTTAGACGAAGATTAAAACTATGCAAGTTTCCCTATCAGAGTTAATTACGGGGGCGAAGGCTGGGCAGTTAGTTAGCTTTCCGACAGATACAGTTCCGGCTTTGGCAAGTTTGCCCGATCGAGCGGAGTTGATTTTTGCAGCGAAGGGACGGAGTTTAGATAAACCCCTGATCCTCATGGGGGCGGAGCTTGAGGATTTATGGCCCTTTGTCCAAGGCACGGCGGCAGAAGTGGCAGTTTGGCGATCTGTGGCAGCAAAGTATTTTCCCGGAGCTTTAACCCTCGTGCTGCCAGCAAGCGATCGTCTCCCTCCCCAAATGAATCCCCTCAACCCCACCAGTGTTGGCATCCGAGTGCCGAATCATCCCCTTGCCAGAAAAATCCTTGCTGCCACTTCTCCCCTTGCCACCACCAGTGTGAATCGTTCCGGGCAACCAGCCTTAACTGATCCCGTAGAAATTCATGCTCAATTTCCCGAAGTTCTCGTCCTGCCACCTTCAGAGTTAGTAGGGCTACCCCAAGGGGCGGGAAGACCTTCCACCGTTGCCCAGTGGGTTGATTCTGGTTGGCAAATTCTCCGGCAGGGGGAAGTACAGCTTGACTAATTTTTAGTGATCAAGTAGTCCCCATCCAGCCAAGGTAAAGCAGTAGGGCGATCGCCACCCCCAGAGCAAGGGTGAGAAATTGATTATCCTTGGTGTTGACTTGGGCTAAATCCACAGGTTTTTCGGGCAAGGGAGTCGCTTGATTCGTCTTCGTGCCTAGCCCTGTACCTCCACCCCGGCGGTCTTGGGCAGAGCTTTCAGTGATGTTGGTTAGATCAGGAATTTCCGTCATCCATGATGGGGGACGCACCAACTGGGGAGCTTCGAGGATATAGAGGAGTCGCTTTCCTTGTTTTTTGGTTTCTAGGTGGGGATGTTTGACTAGTTGCTGACAAAGATTGATCGCTGCTGTTCGATCACCCAAGGCTTCATAGGCGGTAACTAGCCACACCTGAGCTTCGCCTCCCAAACGAGAATTACGGGGAACCAAGGCGATCGCTCTCTGGAAATACGCCACGGCTACCCGGTACTCTCCACTCTCAAAGGCAGCTTGCCCCGCTTGGTAGGCCTGTTGAAATTCCTCCTGTTCTTCACTACTCACGAGTTTGAATAATCCTTAGTAGTCCTCAATAATCCTTCGTAATCCTTAGTAATCCTAAGTCGCATAGAATTCAGAAGCCACAATCATCGAGCCAATGCCCTCATCGGTAAAAGTCTCTAATAGTAAAGCATGGGGAACCCTGCCATCGATAATGTGGGCGGCTCTGACTCCTTGGGCGAGCGATCGAACACAACAATTCACCTTGGGAATCATCCCCCCAGCGACCACACCATCTGTAATTAAACTCCGGGCTTCCTGAATATCCAGCTTCGGAATTAGGGTAGAAGTATCTTTATAATCTCGGAGAATCCCTGCCGTATCGGTGAGCAGCATGAGCTTTTCTGCCCCCAAGGCTGCCGCAATTTCCCCCGCCACCGTATCCGCATTGATGTTGTAGGCTTGACCCGTTTCATCGGCCGCCACACTAGAAACTACAGGAATATAGCCACTGTTCATCAAAGATTCCAACAATTTAATATCCACACTCGCCACTTCTCCCACAAAACCCACATCTCCATCCTTCGACTGGGGACGAGCCTTGATCAGGTTGCCGTCAGTGCCGCACAAGCCCACCGCAGCCCCACCAGCTTGGTTGATGAGAGCGACAATTTCCTTATTGACTCGTCCGACCAAGACCATTTCCACCACATCCATCGTGGCAGCATCAGTAACCCGCAAACCATTCTTAAACTGGGGTTCGATGCCTAACTTGGTTAACCAACTATTAATTTCGGGGCCGCCTCCATGCACCACAACTGGACGGAGACCCACACAGGCAAGAAAGACTACATCCCGAATCACCTTATCCTTGAGATTGGAATCCTTCATAGCAGCACCGCCGTACTTGATCACAATGCTACGCCCAGCAAACTGCTGAATATAGGGTAGAGCTTCACTAAGCACCCGCACCCGAGTTGCTTCTTCCTGACGGTAAAATTCACTCTCGTTTTTCATGAATATGGCTAAGGAAATAAATTGAGTTTTGGGAATTCTATCAGATGTCGATCGATTCTGGGGCTTTTCTTAGTTAAAAGCTTAGTTAGAAGCCGTAAATATCGCCTCTTTGACTTCTCCCGGATTTCCCAAGCGTTTAGGAGGTTCTTTGTTAATGGCAATGGAAACCGCCCCAGCATTCCCTGCACTGATGCTAATACGTTCTTTGCCCGTAAAAGTTTTCTCTGTCCCGGCTCCTAGGATACCCTCGTACTCCACGTTGTTGTCGATCGACACCTGTAACCAAGAATCTGCCGAAAGTTTGATTGTAGCCTCGACTCCAGAAACAACTGGGGTAAGATTTACTGGCGAAGGAGAAGGCTGGGGAGCCTCTACTAGGGGGGATGGTTGAGTAGCAAGTTCTGGCTCACTGCTGGTCGGCGGCATAATTCTATTGAGGGCTTGGAGGATGGGTTGGCGCAGGGTCAACACGAGGGCTATGGCGGCGATCGCTCCCCCGGCTATGGCAAATTTTCCTAAATGGGGCTGGGATTTAACCACTAGAGCTGCTGTTAATTCTTGCCAGCGATCCATCAGGGGCTGCTTGTTAGGTAGAGAAATAACTTCAGATACAAGGGGCGCACTTTCGAGGGGGAAGGTGTCTGCGAGGGTAGCTCCATCCACCTGCAAAATATCTCCATAGTGGCGAATTAGCCCCCGAATATAGATGGGTTCTGGAAGGTCACTGATCCGGCCGTCTTCTATGGCTTTGAGAATGGTCGATCGAATTCTGGTTCTAGCAGTTATGTCTTCTAAACTCACGCCGAGGTCTATTCGTCTTTGGTATAAAAAAGAACCAATGGAGTGTAGTTGATCGATTTGTTCTTGATTTAATTGCTTCACTGAATTTCCCCAATACAGTCTTAACTACAGTTGCATTTTCCCACAGAATCTTCGTTTGACAACTGTTAATGTCGGTTAATGTCGGTTAATGTCGGTTAATGTCGGTTAATTTATGTTTGCTGCCCTGAAAAAAATCATGTAAATTTTCATCGCTCTAATTTTACTGTGTTTCCCTAGTTGTGGAAATTGATTGTAAGAGCGTCTCAGAAATATCTCTAAGAGTTTTAAGTTCTAAGAGACTAATTTAATTCTTACGCTACCACAGTAGAGTTGAAAATTCTAGATGGTTAATTCTTCTCTTTTCTGAGCTTAAAGTTTGTAATCAGGGACGATCGCCAAAAATAATACTTCCTAAGCGAATCATAGTAGCTCCAGCTTCCACGGCAAGGAGGTAATCTTGGGACATACCCATAGAAAGGTGGTGTAGAGAAAAAGTTCCTTGATTGCTAATTTGAGTCGCCAGGGTTTTTAAGCGCTGGAAGGTATGCAGCATCTCTGCATCGGTTAAACCAAGGGGCAGAATCGTCATTAAACCTTGAATTTGGAGGTGAGAACATTGGGCGAGGCGATCGAGGGCTTGCCAGAGTTGGTCTTCTGACCAGCCAAATTTGCTGGGATCGGGGAGGAGTTTGACTTGGAGGCAAATTTTGGGAGATTTCTGCAATTCCCCAGCGAGGCGATCGAGCTTTTGGGCAAGGGCAAGGCTATCACAGGTATGAATCCAATCAAATAACTCTAGGGCTTTTTTGGCTTTGTTAGATTGTAAATGCCCAATCAAGTGCCAAGTAATATCTGTCAAATCTGTCAAATCTGCCTGTTTTGCCTCTGCCGACTGGATTTGATTTTCGGCAAAATTTCGCATCCCCGCAGCGTAGGCATCCCGCACCGCCTCTACTCCCACCTGCTTGGTGACAACAATCAACTGGACTGTAGGAGGTAAATTAGCCCGGATTGCGTCTAGACGTTGGGCGATCGCTGATGGCGAAGATTCTCTGGCAATAGACATAGATTAAATAGACATAGATTAAGCTACAAACAATTCCGACAATTCCGACAATTCCCAAACATAATTTCTATAAACAATTCCTACAAACAATTCCTATAAGGGCGATCGACCCATCAGCACCCTAGGCAAGTGACTACATGAAAGTTTGTTTATGCACTCCTTGGAGTTTACTGTATTCTGTCATCTGTCCCAAGCGGCGCAGTTGGCGGAGGCGGTTTTCGACCATTAACCGAGCATCAGAGCGACCGAGAGGCTCAAAGCTAAATCCATTGGGGGTCGAGGTCACTACAAAAAATAAACGCTGGGCGTAGAGGGTGGTAAATAACTCTTGGTTTTCTTCCACCATACAAACACGGAATAATAAACCGAAGGTAGGATGATTAAGATAAGTTTCAGTGTTCATCAACAGTGGGGGGCAATATCTAACAGTTTATCTGAGATTTAAGGGGACAGCTAAGAGGTAGAAGCAATTAAGGAACGGTTATTGTAGACACAGTTATAAAAAATAGTGGCAACTTCGCAACACTTTAGCCGTCTCTGGAGTAGCAATTCCTGTCCTTGCTTTGATATTTGAATGTCAATATGCAAGGATATAACTATACCAAACAAACAGAAATCTAAGTTTAAATTTTGTTTTTACTTGTGCTTACCCTATGATTACTCGGCAAAATTCACCCTTCACTTTTAGTAACTTCTGGATGCCTCTCCTCGATATCGTGGCTCTAGCCGCATGGGGAGTATTATTTTTGAAATATTGGTTAACTGGAAAGCTATATTTGCTCATCCATCCCAACTATTTTATCCTCACGGTGATGGGGGGAATAGTCTTGATTTTGATTTCCTTGGGGCGGGCTTGGCAGTTGAGGCAATTGTGGCGGCGACAATCTCGGGGCAGGTCGATCGTCCCTCCGTCTCCTCCGCACGTCACTCTATTTCCCCCCGGTTGGAGCAGTGGTTTATTGTTAGCGACAGCCCTTCTGGGTTTATTAATTACACCACAAGTTTTTACTAGCCAAGCCGCAATTCATCGGGGGATTGTCGAATCCATGACCGCAACTCGATCGCGTCCCCAATCTTTTCGCCCCGCCGCCAATCCAGAGAGCCGGAATCTTGTTGAGTGGGCAAGAACTCTCAATGTCTATCCAGAACCCGATGCCTACACAGGTCAACGAGCCAATGTCCAGGGTTTTGTAGTCTACTCGCCGAACCTGCCCAAAGACTACTTTGTCATCTCTCGATTTGTCATAACCTGCTGTGCCGCCGATGCCTACCCTGTGGGCTTACCAGTCAAATTCACCGGGAGCCGTGATGCTTACCCCGCCGATAGTTGGCAGGAAGTCCGGGGAGAGATGATCACAGAAACCCTCGATAATAAAAGGCAACTAGTTATCAAGGCAACAGAAATTACCAAGATTCCCCAACCCCAAAACCCATTCTTTTACTAACTTCTAGGGGCAGAAATCCAGTAAAATCTTAAAAAATCTTTTGGTATTTACGCCCATGAATCGCTTAATCTCTCCTCTACAACAGTTTTTCCTGACTTGGATTCTACTGTTGATTGCTGGTTGGTTAACCCTCAACTTATTAGGCTATTTAGGAGAATTAATCAGTATCTTTCTCACAGCAGGACTAGTAGCATTTTTGTTGAATTTCTTGGTTAGCAAAATTCAGAAAGTTCTGCCTCGTAGCCTTGCTGCCCTGCTGGTTTACCTATTTGTGGCTTTGGGGCTACTGATCGTGGTGCTGACCCTAGTACCCCCAGTTTTCAATCAGGGCGGACAGCTCATCACTAACTTGCCGGATTTGCTAGAAAGTGCTCAGATGCAGTTAATTGAATTCCAGAATTGGAGTATCCAAAGAAATCTACCTTTTGACGTAAACATCTTGGTTTCCCAACTTTTGGTCAAGATCCAAGAGAGGGCTGAAGGTATTGCTAGCAAGGGATTTGGTCTAGTTTTAGGAACCTTTAATTGGTTTTTGGATTTAATCTTAATTTTGGTGATTTCTTTCTATATGCTACTGGATGGCGATCGACTCTGGCAGGGTATTGTTAGTATCTTTGCTCCCAAAATTCGAGATGGCTTAACGGAGTCTCTCCAGCGAAACCTGCGGGGGTTTGTGGCGGGGCAGTTACTTTTAGGTTTATTTATGGCGGTGAGTCTGAGTTTTGCCTTTTTCCTTTTGCGAGTGCCTTTTTTCTTGCTATTTGCGGTGTTTATTGGCTTGATGGAAATCATCCCCTTCATTGGTGCTTCCCTAGGGATTGGGTTGGTGGTAATTTTGGTGGCGTTTATTGATTGGTGGTTAGCAGTGCAGGTTTTGGGGGTGGCGATCGCTCTCCAGCAAGTCAAGGATAATCTCCTCAGTCCCCGGATCATGGGTAGTCTCACAGGTTTATCGCCAGTAATTATTTTTGCGGCTCTCCTCCTCGGCACCAAGATTGGCGGTTTACTGGGTGTAATTCTGGCAATCCCCCTCACTGGTGTAGTCAAGAGTTTAGCAGAAATCATTTTTGACCCTACCCTCCCCCCGCAAACAGGCTCTTTTTTCCACAATCCCCTCGCCAGAGAAACCGTCATTACCAACATTGCTAATCCTGCTGATCATCCACCAACAATCCCAGAAGATTTAGCTCTTTCCAACAATGATTAAATTGGATTAACTTGAGTATGCTTAATTTCACATTGCCAACAGAGGTTAGCCAACTTACAGAAACGACTTCCCAAGCTCTGGCGCAACAGATAAAATGGCTAGAAATAGTACATAATTCAGAGACAATTACTACTAGTTATGTTTACCAATCGCCCGATCGAGCACCAAGTAATCAAGAATTAGACACCCAATTAATAAGTAATCTTGAATCTAATTATCCGATCGTCCTCCTGCATGGTTTTGATAGTTCAGTCTTGGAATTTCGCCGCCTATTACCCCTGTTGGCAAAGGAAATTCCTACCTATGCCGTAGATTTGTTAGGCTTTGGTTTCACTAAGCGTAAATTACCCATTAATCCCGAACGGATCAAAAGCCATCTTTATAGTTTTTGGCAAACTCTAATTAATCAGCCGATTATTCTTGTGGGAGCTTCCATGGGTGGGGCAGCGGCGATCGACTTCACCCTGACCTATCCCGAAGTTGTTCATAAATTAGTGTTGATCGCTAAAACCGCATTTTTAAGATTCGCTCTAAATAAAACAGCTTGCTTAAAATTAATTCCTGCCAGTTGAGCCGATTCTAAATTAGCCTGCCAAAGATTTACTGACTCAAAATCTCTTGCTCCTGCTGCATACTTTTCAATTAGATATTGAGCAGACTCGATCGCTGCCTGCTTATCTTGCTTGAGCATGGCTTTACTCTAGAGTATTTTGATCCATATTATTTTGAGATTACCAGTCTGTAGCTTAATTTTTGAATTTCTTAGTCGCAAAAGAATTGGGTCAAAGAATTGGCAGAAAGCTCAAAGGAAAGTAGCTAGATATCATCAACACATCAGCGACAGCAGAAAGGATTTTCATTTCAAAACAGCCCATCATCTCTGTAGCCAAGCAGGAATGATATTTGCTGAAGATTTGAATGTGAAAGCTATGTCTAGAGGAATGTTGTGTAAACACACTCTAGATGCGGGATTTGGACAGTTTCTATCTATTCTGGAATATGTTTGTTTCAAGGAAGATATATTTTTCTTGAAGGTAGATAAAAATGGGACTTCCCAGACTTGCCCTAATTGTCAGACTCATACTGGGAGGAAGCCCTTGAGTTTGAGAGTCCATAGCTGTCCTGAGTGTGGGTATGAAGTAGATATGGATGTGGCGGCGGCGCAGGTAGTAGTCCAGCGTGGACTTGCAGCGGTAGGGCATACTGTCAAGATGCTTTCAGAGGGCAAGGTCACTAGGCTCCCTGTGATGAAGGAATCCCCGTCTCTTTAGGGCGGGGAGTGTCAAAATATAAAGAGTTGTGTAGTTTTAATACAAGCCATTTAATTTATACATAGCTCAAACATGATTTCAATCATTGGGATGTAAT